>Ga0315900_10002456_pt1 | contig 28268 bp, 17 predicted proteins | sample LakEriMetagenome_FD_203521 | JGI IMG/M metagenome (GOLD analysis project Ga0315900, IMG submission 203521) | Freshwater fungal communities from buoy surface, Lake Erie, Ohio, United States - Buoy 12 MA114 | ecosystem: Environmental > Aquatic > Freshwater > Lake > Lake biofilm | place: USA: Lake...
AACGACCGGTTGGGGACTTTGTAGCCCAGTTGGAACAGCTGTTACCCCTTGTCGATTTGATACGTTATTTTCACCGGATAGTTTTCAAGAGCGCGCTTTTCAGGCGAATTTACCCAAGATAAAACTGGTGGCAGTTGCGTGCGATAAGGGGGATGCCTTTGATGAATGGGTAGGACTCAGTGATATGGGCTTTGAATTTCCGTTTAAAGGAGGACAAAAGCGGGAAGGAACGCCACAAAAGCCCCAAGTAGAACAGGTGGTTCTGGAGACCGCTTCTCAACAGGTCTATTCGAGGCTTGAAGTGGAAACCCCGCCCGCCTACCCAGGAGGAGATGCGGCGCTGGAGGCCTATTTGCGCTGGAACCTCCGGTATCCCAGGTTGGCTCGTGAAGTTGGCCTTGAGGGAAAGGTGATTGTAGAGGCAATCATCGAAAAAGAGGGTACCATCCGGGAAGCCACTGTCGTCAAGGGCTTAGGCGCAGGTACCGAGCAAGAGGCCCTTCGACTGGTAAAAAGTACCTCCAAATGGCATCCTGGGCGCAAGGGAGGACAGCCCGTTCGAGTCAAAATACCGATTGTGGTGCTTTTTGATTTGTAGAAAAATACTTGGTTTACTGTATTTTAGATCAATTTTTCTTTGTGCTAAAATTAAAAAATATGTTTAAAAAAAGTAGTTTCTCGCTTGTTTGGGTTCTCATTGTGTCAATTAACCTTGCACAAGCACAGGTTAATGAAAAAGTGGAGGAGCCGCTTTCCCTTGAAATAATGGAAGAATCTCCCACTCCCACCAACAGCGATGAGGTGTACACCATGTTTGACCTTCAGCAATTCCCAGAATTTCCCGGTGGTTTAACGGCGATGAATGAATACCTGGCCACCAACATGAAATACCCAAAACGTGCTGTTGAAAATGCCGTTCAGGGAACAGTAGTGCTCAGTTTTATTGTAGAAAAAGACGGTTCTCTCACCAATATTAAGGTAGTTCGAGACATCGGAAGCGACTGTGGAAAAGAGGCAGTTCGACTGGTGGAGGCTATGCCAAAATGGTCGCCGGGCTACAGAGATGGCCAGAAAGCAAGGGCGAAATTCACCATGCCTTTCCGTTTTAAACTCGAATGATCCGGTTTTCATTTTCCAGCATTAAAAGACCATACCAATTATGAAGAATGGCTTGCTTCTGTTAGCCCTATTGGCTTTCCAATTGCTTCCTGCTCAGGAAGTAGAGGAGGCCCGGAAGTTAGAAGTTCCTAATTCTCCTGAGCAGGTACTTCGGAAGCGCCAAAATGGCCAGATGGGTTACCAGGGCTCGAATACCGGAAAATGGTATATCCCAGCCGAGTATGAACAACTTTCCGATCCATACAGCGATGAGATAATTGCTAAAAAAGGAGGAAAGTATGGGCTCTTGAACCGTCTGGGACAGGTGCAAGTGCCTTTCGAATACGAGCGGCTGGTATTGCCTCCTTCTACGGTCGAATATAGTGCTTCCGGGCATCGAAAGCTTCCCGTTCGACGGTTTGAATGGCTCTTGGCCAAAAAGCAGGCGGGTTGGGGCGCTGTAAATGCTCAAGGAAAGACGGTGCGCTCTTTTGATTTTGAAGAAGCCTCTTGGATCAATGATAGCCTGGTACTTTGGACCCGGGCAAACCGATTTCGGTTGGAAGGGCCTGACGAACAGGTGATCTGGGAGGAATCAGTGGAAGACTGGTCGTGGGTGAATGAAGAAGCGTTTCCCAAGCCCCTGCTTTGGCGCATCCAGCAAAAGGGAAAAACCGGCATCCTGAATCATCGCGGCAAGTGGATTGTCCCCGGAGCAGAACATCAGGTCCGCTGGTGCTATGGGGGGATGCTGTGCCTTGCAGAAGGCGCCCTGCAAGCCATTTACAGCTATGAAGGGGAGTTGCTTTTCCCGCCTCAATTGGCGACCACCCAATACCTTGGAGCCGACCTGGCTTTGGTGGTAAAAGACAATAAACTGGGCCAATCGGGCGTGTTGCACAAATCCGGAAGGCTCGTTTTGCCGTATGAATATGCTGAATGCCACCTGGTTCGCGAACAAGATGGCTTCTTGTCTTCGCAACTGTTGATTACCCGACGGTTGAAAGAACGGGCATACGCCTTGCACAACCTGGAAGGCAAGCAACTTACTCCTGCCCTTTACAAGGAAGATGTTGCTTGGCACGCTGATTTTTATCTGGTGTTGGCACCTTTAGTGGCAGGTGGCTGGCACTTGCTGGATGCTCAAGGCCAGCGACTATCTGATACCCTATTTAGTAACTTGTCATTCTCCGGTAGGGTAGTGGTGGCTGAGTTGGAGGGTAAAAAAGCCCTCTTTAGTGCAAAAGGGAAAGCAATTACTGAATTTAAGTTCCAGTCCATACGTGGATTTACCAATCCGAATGTCCCCGCAGATTGGGAGCGCCGTTTTCAATTGCCTTACGACCAGCATTTTATTGCAGAGGGATGGTATGAAGATAGCGGCCCGGTTTACATTACGGAAGAGGGGAAGGAGTATTTTTTTAAAAAGTTGAAGCAATGAAACCAGCTCTACATTGGGTCGTCCTTATGACCCTCTTTTTCTTGTCTTCCGGTCTACTCTTGGCGCAGGTGGAGGTTTTTAAGGATCCGACAACAGGTAAAAAAGGGCTTCTTCATTCTACAGATGGCCATTGGGTTCTGCCGGTTCGATACGATGATGTTCAGAAGGTGTATCCTAATGACTCCCTATGGATCGTCCGAAAAGGCGCGCTGAAAGGCTTGTTTACAGAAAGAGGAAGGGCCATTATTCCCATTCTGTACGATGAAATAGAGGCAACGTTTCAGATGGGAACACAACTTGGTTTCTGTGGAGCAAGGAAAGGCAAGCTGGTGTCCTTGTACCGCTTGGATGGGAAGCAGCAGTTGCCTCTGCGGTATGAATACCTGCAAGTGTTGGCTACTGACCTGTTCGTGGCAAGGCTTCCGGGGAGTGTTTCACTAACTTTTTACGATGAAAAAGGCAAAGAACTGTTTCAATATACAGGAGAATCTGCCTGGCCGGGCTTTAATGAGCAAACAATTGAAGTGATTCGATTCGATAAAAGCCGGGTGTTTATTGATCGGAAGGGACAGCCCGTTTTTCCAGAAAGGTGGAAAGATGCGCGGTGGACCGATGGGAAGCGGGTGGTAGTTGGCCGTGTGGTGAATAATGCTAAAATAGAGGAAATGGGCCTGCTGACTTGGGCGGGTGATACCTTGTTACCTTGCCAGTACAGCGCCATCATCCCTTCCGGCCCTGACCGATTTCTGGTCTTGAAGGATGGGAGGTTGCAGGGTATGGTAAATGAGCTGGGGGCATGGTTGATCCCCCTGGAAAAAGGTGCGTTGGAACTGTTGGGGGATCGTCCGGGTAATTACTGGCTGCGGCGCAGCCCCAAAACCGTCCAGGAATCTTGCTTATACGATCAAAATGGGACCTTGTTTGCGGCCAATTGCCGACTGGGGAGTGCTTGTTTTTTGTTGAAAAACGACCCCGAATTCGTATTTTTATCCAATTTCTACACGTACACGTTCCCGGGAAAGGACTCCTCCGGTTTGATTGAGGGCAATGGGAAACAGATTCTGCCAGCCCGGTATTCCAATATCCGGATAAAGTCGAGCAAACATCCTATTCTTGCCCAAAGAGGGGCCTCGACCTTTCTCTACAATTGGAACGGGGAGCTTCTGACGGAGCAGGCTTTCTCGGAACTGGTTTTTACCGAAGATCCCAACCTTTTTCTGGCTCGTCGGGCGGAAGATGAATCGCTCGGTTTTTTTTACTTAGATCATCCAGAGGAATCCCGATTTAATTTGGAGCGGATTGTTGATGTTCGTCCAAAACACTATTTTGGAGTGAAGGAAGACGGCGCCTACTTTCTTTACAGTCCATCCGGTAAGAGAATATCCGATCAGCCTTGTGTATTTATCGGCACCCCTGGCCCGGAACACTTCAAAGCTTGGCGAACCTCCGGGAAAAAGGGGGAACTTGTGGCTTACGGACAGTTAAAAGAAAAGGCCTGGATTGCATTGGATGCAAATGGAAAAGGGTATAGGATGCCACCGTTGACTGCAACAGAAGAAAAGCAGCCTCCTCTGTTGGATTTGGAGGTTGGGCATGGAAAGGGTTCGGGACAGTAAAGATTAGCTTTTGGTTATTAGCGGATTCTGTAGGGCACTCCCGAGTGTTCAAAAAGCCTCCAAATCAAAGAGCTCATTGCTTGCTTGACAGGTACCTTTGTCTGCAAGAAACTGCGTTATGTTGAAAGAACGGTACATGAATCCATTTACGGATTTTGGGTTTAAGAAGTTGTTCGGCTCTGAGGCGAATAAAGACCTGCTTATCCATTTTTTGAACAGCTTATTGCCGCCCCAGCACCAGATTATTGACCTGAGTTATACCCCTAACGAGCGGTTGGGCTCCCTCGAGCTGGATCGCAGAGCCATTTTTGACTTATATTGTACCGGCTCCAATGGCGATCGATTTATAGTGGAATTGCAAAAAGCCAAACAAAATTACTTTAAAGATCGCAGTGTATTTTACGCCTCCTTCCCCATCCAAGAGCAAGCGAAAAAAGGGAATTGGAATTTTCAGTTGTCGGCAGTGTACCTGATTGGACTACTTGATTTTGTTTTTCGAGAAGAGGAGCTGGAAACTTCCCTTCGACATGAAGTGCAGTTGAAGGATCAGAGAGACCGGGTTTTTTTTGAAAAATTGACCTTTATTTATCTGGAAATACCCAATTTCAAGAGAAAAGAATCAGAGTTGGAGGGCAATTTCGACAAGTGGTTGTATGCTCTTCAGCAGATGCCAGATTTGTATGAACGCCCGTCGAATTTTAAAGAGGAGGTATTCAAGAAACTGTTTGAGGTATCAGAAATTGCCCGATTTAGCTTAGACGAACAAGGGGGATATGCAGAAAGCCGTCGGGTTTACCAGGATTTAAAAAATGCGATGGAGACCTCTTATGGAGAGGGACTCCATACCGGAATGGAAAGAGGCTTGAAGCTGGGGAGGGAGCAGGGCAAACAAGAATTGGTTCGTAAGATGTTGAAAGCGGGGGTTGCCAGGGCATCCATTTTGGAAGCTTTGGGCTGGAGCTCGGAGGAGCTGACGGAATGGTTGGGGATTTAGAACGGAAAATTGAAAATTTCTGGCCACCTTTGCGGCTTACATTCAGTTATATATGTTAAAAATGGCAATTAAAACCTCTTTTTGGGGCTTTCTAATTCTATTTTGGGGCGTTGGTTTCTTTTTTTCCTGTAGAAAAACAAGCGATACGGCCCCTCAACTCGAGGGAGAAATGCTTCGAATGGAGTGCTTTGGGCGCTGGGGAATCAAGGCGTATTTCGTGGATCGGGCCGATTCCCTTTTTTATGTAATTCCGGACGATCTCCCATCCAGGTTTGAACAGGACAGTATGACCGTTCGGTTTAATGCCGAGCTCCGCCCCAACGAACTTCCCTTGCTTTTTCCAGACCCTTCCATTTCTCCATCGGCCATTTTCCAAGGAGTGGTATGGGACTTGTCTGAGCGGTAGCTAGCCTCTTAATTTGTGTCTCATGCGTAAACAATTGATCTTTTTTGGGCTTATTCTGCCGCTATTTAGTGTCGCACAAGCGCAGTTTCCTTCTTATGAGGAGGTACTTCAGTACTGTTTTCGTCATTACAGCGGAGCGGGTATTCCATCACTTCGTTTAATCAAGCACCCAAGTGGGTACCAAGCGGCTTTTTCTGCGGATCAACCGCCTGTTTTGGTTTGGTCTCCTACGCGCCAATGGCTACCAATTAACTTGACCAAGCAACCCAATTCATCTCCTGTTCCGGTAGAAGTGTTTGACTCTTCTGAAGTCCGTGAATACGTTGAGCGGCATTTACGGCAGAACACTGTTGTACAGGCGGAATCAGATCGGCTTCCGTATTTTGGATACCGGGGCTACTACAAGGATATCATTCGACTGTTGGAATCCTCCGAGGATCGGCGATCGGATGCTGACTTGCATATTTTGGCGAGGGCGTATTCCACAGCGGCTTCTGCGTTATTGCACGACAATAGCAGTTTTGCCGATTCAACAGAACTGTTTCCATTGGCACCTGGGCGAGGGGTCTTATCCGAACAGCAGGTGCTGCGTTACCGAATGGCCCACGAAAAAGCAGTGGAAGCATATGGGCAATTGCTATTGCGCAACCCGGACTTTCTTACTCCGGTGGGTACGGTACGGGTAAAGTATGCCCACGAGATTATGGATGGGTACCTGCAGTTACTCTATTTTCAAGGGGAGGAGGCTGCCAAACCTTTGCTAAAAAAGGGAATCTATGACCCAGATTTCCTTGTATTACCCCGTAATCTCCTTCAATCTTGTCCACCCAATGCAGTGCTAATCACGTACGGCGATGGGGATACCTACCCTTTGTTGTACTTGCAGGCGGTGGAGCAGCTTCGCCCCGACGTACGGGTGGTGAACTCCTCCTTGTTGGCCGTTCCGCGCTACGGGCAATATGTGTATGATGGAGTGTTCGGACAACCACCCATGAAGCGGTTGCTACCGGATACTTTTTTCCAAAAGCTGGTTGTTTTGCAACAAACCGATGAGCGCCCAACGGGTTCTGTTTCCGCTCGTTTGTTCCTTGAACAATTGGCAGGGGTTTCCTTACAGAATACCGAGTATGGGTACGCGCTGGCACCTTGTCCCATTCCAACGCTTGAGCTGCCTGCAGCTCCTGCCGATCAGCAGTTGCCGGGCAATCGAAGTGGTGTTGTTCAATGGAAATCAAAGGCCAATTACCTCACCATGGAATCAGTGGCTCCGGTCGATTTTATCGTGGCAAATGACTGGCGTTTTCCGCTTTGTTTTTCTCCAACCTGCGCAGCGAATGTGTTAGCCCCCTGGAAAGGGCACCTTGTGCTAGAAGGGATGGTGTTCCGGCTGGTACCGCATTTATTGCCGGCATTAAATTGGGAAAACACCCCACTAAATTTAGAACGCTGCGTTCAACTTTTTCAGGGAGTTTTTCGGTTCCCCACCTTACATCGCCGTCTTCGGGACGAAGAGTTGCCGTACTACCAGTATTGGCTCTTAACGCATCAGCAAGTTATCCGCGGCTTAATCAAGGTGAACCAGTTGGAGGAAGCAGCTCAAATGGCCGATGTATTGAACCGAGCTTTTACCGAAAAAATGGCATTCCGAGGTTTTTTTTGGATCCCTATGGTAGAATTTTATGCGCAATGTGGCCAAGTAGAATCTGCTCGTTTGCTGGCTAATCAAATTTCGACTAATTTTTGGCTGGGGAACTTGAGTGAATATGAACGCCAAGGGCAATCAGAAGGATTGGAACGGCTAAATAGACTGGCTCGTCAGTATCAATTTTCTATTGAATAAGAGCAAGCCATTTGTGAAACGAAAAAAAGGCGGCTTCGACTCAAGACTACCACGCTGAATAAATCAATGTTATTAAACGAATAAAAGAACATAATTATGGGTAAAATTTGGTTCATGCTTGGCTTCTTGTTGTTTTTTTTCAACGGTAATGGGCAGTCAGTGGACGATCGTTTGTATGAACTTAGGTGCTATCAAACGGAGCCTGGGAGAATGGAGGCTTTACTAACTCGATTCACCCACCATACCCTTCATCTCTTTGAAAAACACGGCATGCGAAACGAGGGCTACTGGTTGGCTGCCGCGGATTCTAACCTACTCTACTACGTCCTTTCCTATCCAAGTCTGGCGGATCGAGAGGCGGCCTGGAAGGCCTTTGGGGAGGATCCGGAGTGGCAGCAGGTGCAGGCTGAATCGGAGCAGTCGGGAAAAATAGTCGCCAAGGTGGTTTCTACCTACCTTACAAAAACGGATTTCTCCACGTTTTTTTGGAATAGAAGTAAACAAAAAGCGCGTAGCCATCCTATGGTGTTTGAGTTGCGTACGTATACCTGTTATCCAGGGCGTCTGCCAGCGTTACTGGAGCGCTTTCGTCAGCATACCACCCGGCTATTTGAACAACACGGGGTGAAAAACGTGGTGTATTGGACGACGGTAGAGCAGGGAGGGGAACAACCTACACTGGTGTACCTGTTAGCCCATGATTCAGTGGAAGCGGCGAAGCAATCGTTTGATGCTTTTCGAGCGGATCCCGCCTGGATTCAGGTGCGAGAGGCCTCCGAAAAAGAGGGGAAAATTGTTGCCAAACTCGAATCTGTCTTCCTCCTTCCCTTACCTTTTTCCAATATTCGATAATCCGATAGGGTAGGGCAGTATGCAGAAGCGTGCCTATTGATCGCATTTTATGAAAGATATCCTGATTGGTTTACTCTTTGCCGTTTTTTGGGCATCTGCCTCTGTAGCCACCAAGATCGGATTGCAATCGGCAGAGCCGTTTGTGATTACGAATACCCGGTTTATACTTGCTGCATTGTTGATGTTGGTTTGGGCGCATTTGGTTCGTCGTTATCCCCTGCCAAAGCGCTCTGAATTTCGGCCCCTTTTGGTGTACGGATTATTAAATGCGAGTATTTACCTCGGTGTTTTTTCATGGGCAATGCGGTATGCAACAGCTGGTCTAGGTTCGCTATCGGTGGCCTTAAATCCACTGCTCATTGCTATAATAAGTGCTTTTTTCCTGAAAAAAAAGGTAGGCAGAGCGGTTTGGGCGGGTTTGCTGATGGGCATAATCGGGGTAGGAATTGTGACTTTTCCGGTGCTTCGCAACAGTACTGCCACCCCGCTTGGGGTGAGCCTACTCTTTGTTAGTATGCTTTCATATTCACTGGGTACGGTCTATTTTTCAACGTTGTCCTGGTCCATTCCACGGCTGGTAATCAATGGTTGGCAGGTATTGTTTGGGGCCTTGACCTTACTGCCGGTTACGCTTTGGTTTTCGGATTGGGAGCGCCATGAGTGGGGGCTTCCTTTCTGGGGTTCTGTTTTATGGCTAGCGGTTCCAGTCTCCATTGGGGCTGTTCAGCTTTGGTTGTATTTGTTGCACAGAGATCCGGTGAAGGCAGCACTTTGGCTGTATCTCTGTCCGATTCTGGGCTTTTTTTATGCTTGGTTACTGGTTGGTGAGTCAATTACCGTTTACACAGGAGTGGGTACGGTTTTGGTAATTTGGGGTTTGTATAGCGGGCAGCGCAGTCCCAAAACGGTCAATACCCGAGCTAATTGAATTAGAATCCTTCTTTTTGGAGTTGAATAAAAATGTCAAACGCTGCGGGGTTTCGAACCGATCCCAGGTTTACAGCGGATTCAAGGGCCTTTCCCATCAACAGTTTTTTGACAGGGAGTTCCAGCTTTTTACCGCTGATGGTGTAGGGAATATCGGGGACTTGAAGAATCAAATCCGGAACATGCCTGGGCGAATAGTCGGAACGCAGTTGACTCGCAATGGCTTTTTTCAAAGATTCGTCGAGTTGAAAGCCTTCCTTTAGAGCGACAAATAGAGGCATGAAGGATTCCCCATCTGCTCGTTCTAGGTTAATGATCAGGCTGTCTTTGATTTCGGGTAATTTTTCTACGGAGCGGTAAATCTCGCTGGTGCCAATCCGAATTCCTTGACGATTTAAGGTCGCATCAGATCGCCCATAGATTACCAAAGAGCCCCTCGGGGTAATACGCAGCCAGTCTCCGTGTCTCCAAACACCAGGAAAGTCTTCGAAGTAGCTTGCAGCGTATTTAGAGCCATCCGGGTCATTCCAGAAACCCACAGGCATACAGGGCATGGGTTGTGTGACGACCATTTCACCTACTTGATCGATTAGCGGTTGTCCATTTTCATCATACGATTCCATAGCGCAACCCAAGGCCCGGCACTGAATCTCACCAACTACAACCGGTAAAAGAGGGTTGCCACCCACAAAGGCCGTGCAGACATCGGTGCCTCCACTCATGGAGGTGAGCCAGACATCGGGTTTGACCTCTTCATAAATCCAGGTAAATCCTTCTGGTGGAAGTGGGGATCCTGTGGAGCCGATACTTCTCAGTGCGCTCAGATCTCTATTTTTGGGGGATACCTCCGCCTTCATCGAGGCCAGAATAAAGGCAGCGCTTACGCCAAAATGCTGAATCTTCAAGTCGGCCGCCAGGTCCCAAAGCCTGTTCATGTCGGGATACCCTGGGCTGCCATCGTAGAGTACAATGGTAGCTCCTGAGAGGAGCATTGCATTCAGGTAGTTCCACATCATCCAACCGGTCGTGGTAAACCAAAAGAAACGCTCTCCTGGATGCACATCGTTGTGAAAAGCACCATATTTAAGGTGTTCGAGTAACATGCCTCCGTGGCCGTGGACAATCGCTTTGGGAATGCCCGTGGTACCCGAGGAGTATAGTACCCAAAGTGGATGGTCAAAGGGTACGGGGGTAAAGGAGAGGGGCGCATTGGTTTTTTGCGCTTGAACCTCTGACCAGCGGGTGGTGTGGATAGCCTGTATATTACCCGGAACATACTCAATCAGCAGCGTGCCGGCTAGTGATGGCATTTTTGCTTGTAGTTCTTGGACAACCTCCATTTTATCGAATACCTTTCCACCGTACTGATAACCATTTACAGCCAGGAGGGCTTTGGGCTGTATTTGCCCAAAGCGCTCCAATACACTGGCTGCTCCAAAATCGGGGGAGGCGCTGGACCAGATGGCGCCAATAGAAGCAGTGGCAAGAAAAGCAATCGTCGCTTCCGGGATGTTGGGTAAGTAGCCTACTACGCGATCTCCTTTCTCTACCCCAATGGATTGAAGCCAAGTTACCATGTTCGAGACCGATCGTTCTAGTTCCTCCCAAGAGATAGCTTGTGCTGAGGCTGATTCGGAGCAAAATAAAATAGCTGGACGGTCTTTGCTCGCATTCCGGAAAATATGCTCGGCATAGTTGAGCGTAGCCCCTTCAAACCAACGGGTCGCTGGCATTTGACCGCTTCGGACGGTATGATAGGGCTCGTGAGACAAGATATTAAAATACTCCCAAATAGAAGCCCAGAAAGCGTCTACATGCTGAGTGGACCATTCCCAGAGCTCTGAATAATGGTTGACCTGAAGTTGATAGTTCGGATGGCTTCGGAGCCATTCCATGTAAGTGGTTAAGTTAGCTGTCATAGTCAAAAGAACCGCCGCCACCGGAGCTAGGTGGTGTTCGGTGGCGGCGGTGGAGTAAATATAGTACGATCAAATACTCAATGTTGTAGTTCGAACCGCACCCAGTCCAAGGCGGCGACGGCCATGGAAGGGAACCGGTCATTTTTGGCAACAATATAAATATCGTGCCATTTTCCATCCTGATTTTCAATAGATAGGGGAATATTGACTTCTGTAACAACCATCCTGGAACTTGGTTGTGAAGGGGTTACCACGACTTCTCCCAACAGTTTTCCTTTTGGGTGGTCGAGCCGAACCTCAAAACGACCGCCGCTGTACTGGTTATTTTTATCATTGGAGCCGACGCCTAATGAAATTCCTTGTAATCCACGGAGGTCGCTTCGTTTAAAGACAATAAAGGCTCCCTCTTTCATATCCCGGATCACGGTGGTATCTGGGGCGGGGTAGTATTTGGTGAGTCCAAAAGAGAGGCTGTCTGCCTGTTCGGCTTGCAGGAAGGCTGGCCGAAGGGCGAGCAACTCTTCCCCCTCCAGGGCTTGTTGGCTGGGGCTTCCTTTATCACGGTAGCTTGCGCGCAAGATATAGGTGCCGGGCCAGGTTTTTTTGCCACTTTCCGGATGTGCGGGAGGGCTGAGGACATAGGTGCCGGCAGCGGGAATATTTTGACGGGGCTTTGGAGGATCTCCTAGACTTAGAATCCATTGAATCATTTCAGCGGCATCTTCTTCCGAGATTTGCGGGTGGGCACTCATGACGGTACTTCCCCATACACCGCTCCCGCCCTTGATGATTTTCTGAGTAAGGGAGCGCACAGCAAATTCATTTTTTCGATACCGTTCTGCGATGCTTTGGTAGGCGGGACCGTTGATTTTACGATCAATGGCATGGCAAGTTTTGCAATCCGATTTATCGATGAGGGCTTTTCCGCGTGCATGGGCCGTGACTTGTTTGGCACTTTGATGTCCCTGTGCAATCAGGGTCATATCGAATCCTTGCTCCAGAAAGTCGATATTGGCACTGATTTGATGGTCTTGGATACGGCCATTTTGGGAGCTGCCATCCTCTGCGTCGTTCACCAAGATTCGGTAGGGGAGGACGGTCCCTGGTTGGTAAAAGCTTCGGTTATGGTTGCCGAGGTCCCAAACCACGGAAGGGGGTTCGTTTCCAATATGTACCGTTCGTTTGATGGTTCGGAAGCCGGATTTACCATCCTCCACGGTGAGTTGGACTTCATAGGTGCCTGCCGTGTGATAGGTGTGCCTCAAGAATCCGAACCGTTCGGTACGGTCGGTTCGGAGGCTGTCCGGTAAGGCCGTGGAAGAGCGGAAACGGGTTGCCTCAAACTGTTTTTGACTTCCATCTCCAAAATCAATTCGAAAAACGAGTGGATCCTGGTCATAGTCTTTCGTACCGCTAAAATCGAACCGGATGGTACACGGTACAGCACCTGCGGATTTGTCGAGTTTCAAATCGGGTGTAGGAGGGCGATTGCCTCGGTGGTACTCTATTTTACTCAGCCGGGCATCCGGGTTTTTACTAAACCACTGGGTGCCGTATTCGAGGACCCAAAGGACTCCTTTTTTATCGATAACCATGTCCATCGGTCGACTGAGGGAGACACTGTCGCCAAATGTTTCCATTTTACTGAAGTCTCCCAAGGAATCGATGGTAATGGCCATCATCCAGTTGCGCATCCAATCGTAGGCGATCAGTTTGCCATTGTAATAATCGGGGAATCGGGTTTCAGCGGGGTATCGATCGCAGTAATAAACGGGGCCGGCCATGGCATTTCGTCCTCCATTTCGAACGAGTGGAAACTCGGTGGAATTGGCGTAAGGGTACCATATAAAAGCGGGTTGTGCTGGAGGTAGTTGTTGGGAGCCGGTATTGAAGGGCGAATTGTTGAAGGGGGCTTCTGGGTTATAGGGTGCTCCGCTTTTTCGAGCGGCGAAATCGTATTCCCGGTAGGGCTTGTTATTGCCTACAAAGTAAGGCCAGCCGAAAAAACCGGCTTTTTTGGCGCGGTTTACCTCATCATGGCCTTGAGGACCACGGGCGGTATCGGGCTCTCCTGCATCCGGGCCCACCTCTCCCCAAAAGAGCAGGTTCCGACGGGAGTCGATGGAGATTCGGAACGGATTTCGGCAGCCCATCACGTAGATTTCGGGTCGGCCGACCAGGCCGCTTTCTCCGGTGAAGAGGTTGTCTTTTGGACAAGAGTAGCTACCGTCTTCGTGGACCTGGATTCGGAGAATTTTTCCGCGCAGGTCCATCGTATTGGCGGAGGACTTCTGTGCATCCCAAGCGCTTCGCCCTGGGCGCTCGTCGCTTGGGCTGTATCCATCCGATTCAAATGGATTGGTATTATCGCCAGTAGAAAGGTATAGCAAGCCTTTTTCATCAAATTCAATACTTCCGCCGGTATGGCAACATTCTTCCCGTTGGACGGCTACTTCCAGGATCATTTTCTCTGAAGCCCGATCGAGGGAATCCCCGATGAAGGTAAAGCGCGATAATCGGTTGACGCTTTTTTCGGCAGCAGAATAATACAAGTAAATCCAATGGTTGGAGGCATATTGGGGGTCGACGGCGCAGCCCATCAGCCCATCTTCCTCCAAAGAGTGGACAGGGAGTTTATGGACCAGCGTGAGTTGTCCAGAGGATGGATCAAAGAGTTTGATAGCGCCCCTACGTTCAATCAGAATGATTTTCCCATCTGGGAATAAATCAATTTCCATCGGTTCGGTGAGGTCTTCTGCTAGGACGGTTTTTGTAAAACGAGTGGGGTCAGGCAGCTCAGGGGTGCGGCACTTTTCATATTGCAAGCGTTTATTTTTCCCGATGACGTAGGTGATGCCGCCCAATAAATGCTGCAAGAAATCGGGCTCAGCATAGGCCTCTTCGGTATGCCCACCAGCGGTGTACCAAGCGCGTCCTCCATCGTACGTATGGTGCCAGCACATGGGGTGATGCTCCCCGTTTTTACCTCCTTGATAAGAAGACTCGTCGATTGTCAGAAGTACTTGGGTGTTAGGGTTAATTTTTTTGAAATTATACCATTCGTCTTTTCTGTTCCATGTTTCGTTGGGCAGGTGTCGAGTAGATGGGTGTTGATGGTTTTTCACGAGGAGGTTGGCGGACTGGATTTCAGGGTGGCTTTCAAATTGGGCTCCTACCAGACCTGTAAACCAGCCCCAGCCGTACTCGGTGTCGGTTGCGGCGTGTATTCCTACAAATCCCCCACCGGCCTGAATATACCGTTCGAAGGCGTTTTCTTGGTATTGATCGAGTACATCGCCGGTGGTGCTGAGGAAGACTACGGCGGCATACCGCTTTAAGTTCGGTTCATTAAATACGGCGGCTTCTTCCGTTGCTTCTGCCAATATGCCATTTTGGGCGCAAAGATCTTGGACTGCTTTTACGGCAACAGGAATGCTAGCGTGCCTGAATCCAGCTGTTTTACTGAAGATCAGAATTCTTGGCGGGACATCGTATCGGGTTTGGTTACAGCTAACGGCAAGGGCCAGCAGGAGGCAATAGAGAACAGGTGTAAATTTTGGCATATTGATAAAAGGAAGGAGAATCTGAGGGTCTGAGTGGCAAAAATAAAAAAAACGCTGCTCCTGATACCCAGGAACAGCGTTTTTTATAATGGTAGTTGGTGGAAATGATTACTGATGAATTGCTTCACCGGTAGTTCCGCAAGATTTTGCAGCGCTTCCGCCCTTGCAGCAAGATTTTGTTTCTGCTGTGCTGCTGCTCTTGCAGCATGCTTTTCCTTCAGCACCAGCGCCTGCACATGCCTTTCCTTCTTTCTTAACCATTCCAGCTTTTGCGTCAGCGGTAAGGGACTTAGGAGCTTCGTTTACAAAGGTATTAGAACCCTCATCAAAGCGGACACTAACAAACTTTACGTTACCTTGCTGGTCGGTTTCTTTGCGAACGTAAGAAACTACTCCGTTGTTGTCCATGCGCTTTTCGATGGATGGATCGGAAGTAGCTGCTTTAGCCACTTTGCTTGCGCAGCAAGATTTACCGGCAGAAGCAGATCCACAAGACTGAGCGTTCACAGCAGCTAGGCTGAGGGAAAAAAGAAAACCAAATACAAAAAGAAGTTTCTTCATGGCGATGTTTATTGTTTTAATAGAAAATACGTGATTTTGAATTAGTTGCCTGAATGGCTGAGGTTGAGGTAAAACAAAAGACGATACAGGTGGTCCTAATACCGGGACAAATGTAAAGGAATACTCGGTAAATGCATACTGTTTAATAAACTTTAACAGGCTCAAAATCGTTGCTGAAAGCATACTTCCACGGTAGGGTAGGGAGTGGTTTTGATGTTGGGCTTGTGGTGTAAGCGAAGTAAAGCTCTTTTTTCGACACAATAAAAAGAAGTATTTTTTTTGTTTTGGTAAACACAAGGGTTTTAGCCAATTTTTATTTTTTTATTTTGGAAAATAAAATCAAAAATTTTATATATAATTTTTTTATAAGATTTAATTAACCTGTTTAATTGTGGCTTTTTTGAGCTTAAAAGGGTTAAAATTTTTGTGAGCCAAAGGTTTTTCTTAATATTGCACTCCAAATTAACTATCGAAACAACCAGCTGTTGTTTTACCATTTCATGCAGCGTTTTTTCGATTGGTTGTATCATTGATTGTCAGTGAACTAGGAATTAAATAAGGCGATGTCTTAAGTCAGACTGGGTGTTTTCTATGTTCTGATGATGGGCGGGTTCTTTTATACTATTTATCCTTTTAATCATTCATTCAGGCGCTTTTCGAGAGCCGATTTATCATCACATCTAAACTGGATACTCTATGTCCTGCTTTGTGTTACGCACCACTGTTGTGTCTTTCCTGGCTATTGGGTCGATTTTGACTTCCTATGCACAACAGACCAACCTCACTCCCATTACTTTAAAAGGGCAGCAAATACGCCACATCATTGCCCCTAACAGCGTAGATCAACCCATTACCTTTACCGGTTTGAAAATGGGAGAAACCTATGATCTTCGGATTCCTTTGTCTGCCGATATTGCTGCTTGTCAGCCTACTATTACCGCGGAGGATCCCTCTGTGGAAGTTCCAGCGGATGCAAGGGAATTGCGGTTTGTAGCCGCGGCAGAAGACATGACCTTTTTCCTTCATTATAACTGCAGTTGGAACCAGGATACCAGCTTGTACCATTCTGTTTCGCTTCGTTGTGCTTCCTGTCCGGTAGATATCAAGCCAATTGATCGACCTGAAGACGGCATCGCTGTGAATGAGGTGGGCATTGAGGAAGTGGTTCGCGAGCATTTGGTGGGAGGAGATTGTTTTGACTTGACGGGTATTTCCTTGTGTGGAAGCCCCAGTCAGGTGGGCACATTTAACAGTGGTCAGACCAGTGTTGGTTTTGCGCAAGGGGTGATTTTGGCTACGGGTCCTATTTCAATTGCCGAAGGTCCGAACGACAATGATGGCGCTGGAGGTTCTGGTGGAGGCTGTGGTGGAGATGGAGATTTGGCTACTTTGACGGGTGGATCTTTGAATGATGTTGCTAAAATCGAGTTTGATTTTACTCCGACGCAACCTGCTATGGTATTTGAGTATGTGTTTGCCTCGGAAGAATATTGTGAGTACGTAGGATCTCAGTACAACGATGTATTTGGTTTCTTTATCAGCGGACCTGGTATCACAGGTACTCAAAACCTGGCCGTTATCCCAGGTTCTGGCGGTACTGCGGTTGCTATCAATAATGTTAATCACTTGACGAACTCCAGCTATTATGTCAATAACCAGCCCGGAAGCAGTGGTAACCTGTGCGGTCAGGGAGCATCCTCACTGCCTGCCACGAATGAGTTGCAATATGATGGCTTTACCCGTAAATTTTCTGCGGCCATCAACCTAATTCCTTGCCAAACCTACCACCTCAAGCTGGCGATTGCCGACGTGGGTGATGGTGCTTGGGACTCTGCGGTATTCTTAAAGGCAGGCTCTTTTGACGCCGGAGGTAATGCTTCTGTGACTTGGGTGGTAGATGGAGATCCTGAGGTGAACGAGGTGACCGAATCCTGTGGCCAAGTAGGGTTATTGTTCGAGCGGGTAGGAGGTAATATCAATGTTCCGATGACCGTTTCTTTCACCATTTCCGGAACTGCTACGGTAGGGTTTGATTATGCACCTTTCCCATCATCTATCGTGATACCAGCTGGTCAAGAGGAATTTTTCTTGCCTGTCAATATCCTTTCTGATTTATTAGTAGAAGGTCAAGAGACCATCCGGATCACTCTGACCAGCCTTTGCTCTTGCCAAAATCCAACAGAAATCCTGTTTATCAACGATTTGAAGCCACTTACTACTACTCCAGATACAGTTACTATTTGTGGAGGTGGTCCTGTGGATTTGACGGCTACTTATAATGGCGGGGTGCCAGACTATACGTTCAACTGGTCTAACAACGGTGGAACAGAGGAAACGGCTTCTTTTTTAGTAGGAGCTTCTACCACCTACAAAGTGACCATCACTGATCACTGCGGTCAGACCACAGTACAATTCGTTTATGTGAATGTTCGCCCACTCCCGAAAGCACAATTGCTTCCTCCAGTACCGCAGCTATGTCCTGGTGGAGGAACTGCTACCATTAATGTAAACTTTATTGGGACAGGCCCCTTCTCTTTTACTTACTCTATTGATGGAATTCCCCAAAACCCGATTGATAACATCACCACCGTTCCTTTCCAGCTGCAAGTGTCAGAGCCCGGACTTTATCAGGTAACAAATGTAACCGATGGAGAAGGCTGTGAAGGGCCCGGGCAAGGGGTCATGCTTATTGTCGAATCGCAGCTCGCCTTGACGGGTGTTGTCACGAACGTGCAGTGTTTTGGACAAGCAAATGGTTCTATAAATACTACCGTATCGGGTGGACAAGGCCCTTACACCTACAATTGGACGGGCCCGCAAAACGTCCCGTCAGTGGCAGATCCAATAAGCCTCGCGGCAGGCACTTATGTCGTCACGGTGACGGATGGATTTGGTTGTACCGTGTCCAGAACCTTTAATGTTCAGACTGCCAATGTCATTCTTCCTACCGCTGTGCAGGTCGCTACGCCCAATTGTTACAACTTAAATGGCGGAGCGCTCAACTTGACGGTGTCAGGGGGCTTCCCAGGCTACTCTTTTGCCTGGAGCAATGGTTCTACCGCGCAGAGTCCAACCGGATTGGCTACCGGAACATATACCGTCACCATTACGGACCAAGGTGGTTGTACCCGTTCTCTCACCGCTACCGTAAATGGAAATATCACGCCGCCCGTAGCGGTAGGCACCGCTATGGATGAGTTGGATTGTCAGACTACCTCTATTACACTTACAGCTCAAGGTTCTTCTTTTGGGCCAGAGTTTACTTACCTATGGACTCCGCCTGTTGGAGTGACTTTACAAGGCTCCGCGACTACCTTTGAAACACAGGCCAACACTGCAGGTACTTATATTTTAAGGGTGACCAACCAACAAAACGGTTGTACTTCTACTGCCAATGTGAATGTAATAACGAATGTACAATATCCAGTGGCAGAGGCAGGTGCCCCACAAACAATTACTTGTGCGATTACCACGGTTACTTTAGATGGCACCGCCTCCTCGACAGGGAATAACTTGTTTACTTACAGTTGGACGGCATCCAATGGAGGCGTCATTATTGGTGGAGGGAATACCCTTCAGCCAATTGTTTCCTCCATAGGTACCTACACATTAGTAGTAACGAATACCAGTAACTTTTGTACCAGCTCTGACGCGGTGGTGGTGACCGCCAATATTACCCCTCCCAACGCGGTAGTGGGACCTGCGGGGCAGATCACTTGTACCCAGAATACCGTAACGCTCAATGCTGGTGCCTCAACTCCCACCAACGTATCCTACAGTTGGACTACGTTGAACGGAAATATTATTTCTGGTCAATCTTCCCCAAGCCCCGTAGTAGCAGAAGCAGGGGATTATACTGTAGTGGTTACCAACCCACAAAATGGCTGTACAGATGATGCAACTGTAGTGGTGGTAGTCAATCAAACCGTTCCAAATGTAGTGGCAGTGGTCAACGGACAGCTAAACTGTACGGTGAAAGAGTTGGTGATTGATGCTACCAACTCTACTTCTACCGGTAATTTCTCCTGGACAGCTTCTCAAGGTGGAAATATAGTGAGTGGAGCGAATACTTTGACTCCAACCGTCAATACACCTGGCCAGTATACCTTGTTAATAACAGACCCGGTCAACAACTGCACAGCCTCTGCTTCCGTTCAGGTTACTCAGAATATATTGCCCCCTGTTGCTGCAGCAGGAGCCCCGGCTACGCTTAACTGTTATTTTCCTATCTTAATGGTGGGTGACTCAAATACCTTTGTGTTGCCAGGAATGCAGTATCTATGGTCATTTAGCCCAGGTGGAAATATTGTAGGAGCCAGTAACCAGCCTTCGGCAGTAGTAAATGCCCCGGGCACTTACACATTGACAGTGACCAATCAAAATAATGGCTGTACCAATCAAGCCTCTGTTGCTATCAGTCAGAATAATACCCTACCTACCGCCGTGGTTGCACCTGCCGGTCAGATAAACTGTACCACCTCCTTCGTGCAACTGGATGCCAACGGTACCAGCACGGGTCCTATGTTTACTTACCAATGGACAACCGTGAACGGGGTTATTTCAGCCGGTCCAACCTCACTTACCCCAGCAGTGACATCCGAAGGGGTGTATCAACTGTTGGTCACCAACGGAACAAATGGCTGTACAGCAACCGCTACTACCACTGTTGTTGCTGATCTAAATCTGCCTGACATCAATATTTCGCCTGCAAATCCAATTACCTGTGCTGTTAGTCAAGTAACACTCTCCGCGACGGTGAACAATGCGGGTCCGACACCCACTTACCAATGGGGAACAGTCGGAGGGCAAATCAACTCTGGCGCCAATTCACTTACCCCAGTGGTAGGACAGCCAGGTACTTATACGTTGATCGTTACGAATGTTTCGAACAACTGCTCTTCCGTGCAAAGTGTGACCGTTGCTGCCAATAATACCCCGCCAGCAGCCTATGCGGGTCCAACCCAAGTGCTGGATTGTAATCAACCCACCATTTCATTAAATGGTACGGGTTCTACCGGGCCACAGTTTGAATACAACTGGACCACCTCCATCGGTAATATTGTTAGTGGGGCGAATACCCTCACCCCCATCATTAACGATCCTGGTATTTATACCTTAGTGGTTAGAAATACCCAAACAGGTTGTACGAGTAGTTCATCTGTGTTCATTGTACAGGATGCAGGCCAACCAGTCATTCAGGTGGCTCCTCCAGCAGTCTTGAACTGTAACGTGCTGCAATCCACACTCAATGCAACAGGGTCCAGTACGGGGACAAACTTCCAATACAATTGGACGGGGCCTGGAATCGTATCCGGTGCAAATACTCCTGTTTTATTGGTGAATGCTCCTGGTTCGTATGTTCTTCAAATTACCAACAGCGACAACGGTTGTACCAAAACCAGTACGGTGACGGTACAACAAGATGTGGTGCTCCCAATCGCTGACGCTGGTCCAGATAAAACACTTAACTGTTATCAGCCAATTCTGCAGATCACAGGTGCGAACATGTCTACAGGCCCTACCTTCACTTATCAGTGGGCAGGAACTGGAATTGTCTCTGGGGCTGACACACCTTCTCCGGTGATTGATGCACCGGGCACGTATGCAGTAACGGTCACCAATACTTCCAACGGATGTAGTTCTGAAGATGCAGTTACCCTAGATCAGAATTTTACAACGCCTCAAGTAGATGCAGGACCTGGTTTTGTGCTAACGTGCGTGGATAACTTCTTCCAAACTCAACCGAACATCACGGGTACTGGCCCCTTTACTTATCAATGGTCAACTAATGGTGGTAGTTTCTTGTCCCCAATAGATGTTCAATCGCCTATTGTTAATGGGGTTGGATACTATTACATTACCGTCACCAATACGATAAGCGGCTGTACTGCAACTGATCAGCTTCAGGTTACCCAATCCACTGGATTCCCAATTGCTGATGCGGGGGTTGCCCCTATCCTCACCTGTGCTACTACCCAAATTTCCTTAAACGGCAGTGGAAGTAGCCAAAATGGTCCATTCGTTTATGAATGGATTCCAATTATCGGAGGTAATATCGTTTCCGGCGCCAACACCCTTTATCCAGTGGTGAATGAGCCTGGAACCTATCGGTTATTGGTGCGTGATACCTCCAATAGCTGTATTTCGAATTCACAAGTAACCGTGAATCAAAATATCACACCACCCACCATCGATGCCGGTATCCCCGTTACACTCACGTGTTCCGTGTCTTCTCTCAACCTGAACGGTACGGTTTCTTCTAGCGGAAACTTCACCTACCAGTGGTCGGCTTCGGGAGGCGGAAATATCACAAGTGGTGCAAATACACCTTCTCCAACGGTCAATGCAGTGGGGCTTTACACCCTTACGGTGACCAACACGGTGAATGGTTGTACGAATACCGATAATGTATCGGTACTGGCTGACCAAAATGCCCCTGTAGTAGCAATCGCTGAACCAGCGGTTTTGAATTGTATTAATTCCTTTATTACACTTAATGCTTCTGGTACAAGCACCGGAAATGTATCCTATACTTGGTCTACGCCCAATGGCAGTTTCTTAAGCCTGTCCGATACCCTGGCACCGATTGTTGGATCTCCAGGTTTGTATCAGTTGTTAGTGTTAAACCTGGATAATAACTGTGCTTCCTTGGCGGCAGTGAATGTTGTTCAAGATATCGCCCAACCACAAGTGATTGCAGGAGCGGATGCTGAGTTGGACTGTAACACCATTATTACTACACTGGATGGTTCTGCATCCAACTCGACGGGTAACTACTTTATACAATGGACAACTCCTAATGGAGAAATCCTGGCTGGTGCAAATTCCTTCACCCCCACTGTTTCGGCAGCTGGGACTTATTTGCTGACGGTGTTGAACACAGATAATGGCTGCTCTGCTTCCGATATCGCAGTGGTCACCATCGATGTTGCTCAACCCGTAGTAACTGTCTTGACTCCTGCGCTACTAACTTGCTTCTCTCCGGAGGTGATCCTGGATGGTAGTCCTTCCAGCAACGGACCTAATTTCGCTTATGCCTGGACCACTCCAAATGGAAATATTACCAGCGGTGCCAATTCCCTTCAAGTATTGGTCGATGCTCCAGGGTCTTACACGTTTACAATCCAAAATAATGATAATGGTTGTGCGAATTCTAGCACTATTTTGGTAGACCAGAACACGGTTGCCCCTAGCGTGCAAATCATTCCACCCCAGATTCTCACTTGCTCGAATCCCTTGGTGACCATCACTGCTTTGGCTGAAGTAGGCTCGCAATATGTATTCGGCTGGTCAACCTTTGATGGGAATATTGTAAGTGGATCTAATACGCTCAACCTGAAAGTAGACGAACCTGGATCGTATAGTATTCTGGTGGTAAATAACCTGAACGGATGTGCATCATTGGCAAATGCAGCCGTGACAGAGATTACGGATCGTCCAGAATCCTTCGACTATTCCCTTGAACTTCCTGGTTGCCGGGATAACGATGGTAGCATACGGTTCAATTCAGTTGCGGGTGGTATCGGTCCGTACCTGTACTCACTAGATGGTGGAGAGACCTTCTCTACTACTGTTGCTTTTGGGAACGTTGCACCGGGTAATTATGAGCTGGTTGTACAGGATGTTAATGGATGTGAGTACTTGGAAGACCTAGAGGTGCCTCCGGCAGTCGATCCCGCAGTGGATGTTACCCCGCAGTTTAACCTGGTATTAGGGGATTCTACTCGACTCAATGCCGTGTTACCTCCTAACTATCCTTTGTACCTGATAGATACCATCCTCTGGCGTCCTTTGGATTACTTGACGTTCGATGGTAACAGCATAGAAGACTTGCTTAATCCGCTCTGTAAGCCTTTGCATACCATTCGATATGAGGTTAAGATTATTAGCCGTAATGGGGGATGTCAGGCCTTGGATCGGGTGTTGGTAAGTGTAGATAGCGAGCCAAGGGTTTATATTCCCAATGTGTTCTATCCAGATGATCCAGCAAATGCAAACCATCTTTTCTTAATTTATGCAGATGATCAGCGGGAACAAATCCGTAAAATCACTTCTTTCCAAGTGTATGACCGCTGGGGAGAGCGGGTGCACGAAGCGTACAACTTCAAGCCCAACGATCCCTCTTATGGCTGGAATGGAAAAATTGGAGGAACAGGTGATACCATGGCTCCCGCCGTATTTGTGTACTACGCAGAAATTGAACTAATCGATGGTCGGAAAATCCTATACGAAGGAGACGTAACCTTGATCCGATAAATATTAATGGTTAATGGTTAATTGTTAATTGTTAATGGTTAATGTGGGTGCTGTTTGGGATTCTCCAGTTTTGGGCAGCACCCAGATTTTAATGGTTAATGGTTAATGGTTAATTGTTAATTGTTAATTGTTAATGGTTAATGTGGGTGCTGTTTGGGATTCTCCAGTTTTGGGCAGCACCCAGATTTTAATAGTTAATGGTTAATTGTTAATGGTTAATTGTTAATGTGGGTGCTGTTTGGGATTCTCTAATTTTGGGCAGAACTCAGATTTTAATGGTTAATTATTAATGGTTAATTGTTAATGGGGGGCTGTTTGGGATTCACCAATTTTGGGCAGAACTCTCAGATTGATCAGTCGAAAGGAAATAAAAATGGGCAGCAAGCAAAACGCTTGCTGCCCATTTCATTAACCATTAACCATTAACAATTAACCATTTTAATTTGTGCCGCTTAGAAGGTAGCTAGCTCCTGTAGCGTCCGTATAACGGATGTTCAGCTTTTTAGTGCTTGGGTTGTAGGTGTATTCCCCACTACCATCAGAATTGGCTCCCGAAATTTCCCCTGTGTTAGAGGCGGTGCAACCTGCAACAAAATTGACATTATCAGCAAAGAAAATCTGTACCTGATTGCAATCTAAACTTTTTACTTTGAGGTTCTTCTGAGCATCTGTGAGGGGATAAAAGACCGGAACATTTACGGAGCCGGTTCCGTAGGTTCCTTCCACATTGGAATATTCACCAGCGAGCACGGTATCGTGGCAAGTGGTTACTTCTGGCAGGTCGGTTTCTTTGCTGCAGGAGGCTATGAATAGCACCCCTATGGCGAAGGCGATTAAACGTTGCATTGACATAAGATCAATCTATTTTAAAAGTGAATGGAAGGAAATTCTCCCAATAATTAATTGACAGAAAAAGTGGTTGAAATTGGGTTGCTGGAATTGAAAAATGTCAACTCCATCATTCGGACTTTCATAAACGGGGTAAGAGGTAGCTCGTTAATTAAGTCCAACAGTTCCGTCTCCGAGTCCACTGAAAAAACGGCCCATAACTTCCCATGTTCTAGGGCCAAAGCATAAGTCAGTAGCTTTCCGTTTTCCGTAAGCCGGTTAATGAACGCTCGTTGCCGAGGAATCAAGGCCACAAACTCATCGGTGAGCTCCTTTGGCAAGGTGAAGTCGACCATAAATTGCATTTTATTAGGTGATTCCATCTTTTTATTGTGTTTAATTGATCAATTAGGACTTTCCTACAATAATTGTGCAAAGTATTTCTTTTTTGAATATTTAAGGAAGAGTTTATCAAAAAAAAAGAAATACCTGACCTGATTTAAAGTCGTTTCCCTACTTTTTGAAGCAGGTTGTTTTTCCAGTTGACAAAGGTTCCGGCTAGAATTTGCTGGCGTGCCTCCTTCACCAACCAGAGGTAAAAGGCCAAATTATGCAGGGAGGCAATCTGCATTCCAAGGATCTCATTCGCAATGAAGAGGTGTCGGAGGTAAGCTTTGCTATGGACCTGGCTGGTAGGAGCGGGGCAGTTGGAATCAATCGGGGAAAAATCATGCTGCCATTTTTTATTCTTAATGTTGATAATTCCTTCACTGGTGTACAATAAACCATGTCTCGCATTACGCGTTGGCAACACACAATCAAACATATCAATCCCTCTGGATATACATTCCAATAGGTTTTCAGGGGTGCCAACGCCCATGAGGTACCGGGGTTTATCTTTCGGTAATATGGCCGTAACCACCTCCACCATGGCATACATTTCTTCTGCAGGCTCTCCCACTGAAAGTCCTCCAATGGCATTCCCCACTTGCTCCGCTTGTGCTATGACCTCTGCTGATTGAACGCGGAGGTCCTTATAGGTGCTTCCTTGCACAATGGGAAACAAGGCCTGTCGGTGGCCATAGAGGGGTTCCGTTTGCTCAAAGCGGTCAATGCAGCGTTTTAACCATCGGTGGGTAAGGCCAAGTGATTTTTTGGCATAATCGTAGTCGCAGGGGTAGGGGGTACACTCGTCAAAGGCCATAATAATGTCGGCCCCGATGACCCGTTGGATATCCATCACATTTTCTGGGGTAAACGTGTGTTTGGACCCATCAATATGGCTTTGAAATGTTACCCCCTCTTCCTTTATTTTTCGGCGGTGTGCCAGTGAATAGACTTGAAATCCCCCGCTATCGGTCAATACTGGTTTTTCCCAACCATTAAAGCCATGAATACCCCCTGCTTCTTTCAAAACGTCCAAACCTGGGCGCAGGTACAGGTGGTAGGTATTACCAAGGCAGATCTGCGCATGAACATCTTCCGCAAGTTCGTGCTGGTGCACGGCTTTTACGGTCCCTACGGTCCCTACGGGCATAAAGATGGGCGTTTCAATAGGCCCGTGATCTGTTTGAAGCAGCCCTGCCCTGGCTTGAGAGCCTTCATCGGCTTTTTGAATGGAAAAATGCATCGTTTATTTTTTGATAAGCCCGTCAAACACGGCGCGGTTCACCTCTACTTTATACTCTTTTCGAAGCTGCTCAACCCATTGCTTTTCCAGGAAATCTTGGTATTCTGCAACGGCATAGCCTTTTGCTTCCGAGAGCTTTTTCGCAGTGGGTTGGGTCAGCTCCTCCACTTTCATGAAGTTGGAGGTCTTGGTGCCCGCATCGGTCTTGGCAGCGGTGAGGCCCCCAGCCTTCCAAACGGCATCAATGTCTTTGTTCTTACCTTTTTCGTACAAGCGCTCGATTACCGTAACCACTTCTTGTTTCTTATTGAATTTTTTCAGGACCTCTGCAGCGGGCTTTTTGGCGGCCATTTCACGGACTTTCACTAATAAATCAGGGTCATCTGATTTAAGGGTGTAAATACTGACGCGGGCCCGTTCGTCCCATTTGTATTTATCTTTCAGGTTTTGGTCAAAAAACGCCTGTAACCCTAAAGTATCGGTGTTGGCTTTGTCCCAAACTTCCATTTTAGCGGCTTCAAAAAGGAGCATTCCTCCCTCGTATTCGCGCATGAGGGCAGTGAATTCTGGGTATTTTGTGTCAAGTTGATTTTCCTCAAAACGCAAGGTTGCCTCATCTTTCCAATTTTTGTACAATTTGGAAATGGTTTCCTCCACGGGGTATCCTTTACCACGCATGCGGTCGCGGCTGGCCTTTCCACAAAAATCTTCAAAATCAGCTAGGGTAAATGTTTGATTTCCAAATGCAAACAATGGAGTAGTGGGTTTGGAAGGGTTGGGTTTCCAGCGGAAGGTATGGAACAAGGTGTCGTGTTGCTGTGCAGTCCAGCTGGCTAGGTTGTCGCTGTACTCTTTGAAATTACCTTCTTTTTGAATCCGTTGAATAATGCTTTGTTTGGCCATTTCACTACGGTTGTCCCGCTTTATTTTTTCGCTTAAAGCGCGTTTGGCGGTCTCAAAAGAGCCTACGGACTTAACCGACTTGCGTCGAATGAGGTGCCATCCAATGCTCGTTTCAACGGGAGCAGAGAAATCACCGTCCTTTTGCAGGGCAAAAGCGGCATCTTCAAAATTTTTCTGGTACCGGTTGATACCGAAGAAACCGATATCTCCTCCCTTGCCGGCCGTCATCTTGTCTTCTGAAACTGCTGCACAAAGGGTCACCCAATTGGCACCTGCCAACAAGGCCTGATAGGCGCTATCTGCCCGCATTTTAGCCGCTGCTGCTTTTTCAGGGCTGTCGCCTTTTCTAAACAGGATTTGAGCAGCTTCCATTTCTCCTCTCGCTGGACGGCTGCTGTGTACCTTAATAATATGGTAACCACTATTGGTACGTACAGGCCCCAAGATATCACCGGGCTTTGCTGCGTAAATGGCATTTTCAAAGGCATAAAAACCATCTGGCAAAAGGGCGGTTACAAAACCAATATAGCCTTTGGTTTCTTTAGCAGTCTTATCATCCGAATGGGCCGCAGCCAAGTCTTCGAAGCTGGCACTGCCCTTTTTGATCTGTTGTAGGTAATCATTCACCCGGTTGAATGCCGTCAGAGTATCCTTGGCAGCAGCATTTCGATCGACTGCAACAAACAAGTGGCTGACTTCAATATCGGACTGCATCCGAAGATAAGCCTCCTTAACCAGTTTGTCAGTGACCTCCCGGTCAACCAGGTAGGAGGAGGCGAGCTGACGCCGGTATCCCTCCAGTTCAGATAATAGAGCTGGAATGGTATCCAGTTTAAGGTCCCGGGCTTTTTGTACCTTCAATTTGAACTTGATGTACAAGTCAAGGTATTCTTCCAGGGAACTGCGGCTAAAATCAGCTTTGTCCTGATTGGTTTTCGTGTAAATCCCCACAAATTCGGAGACATTCACAGGATTACCCTGAATGGAAAACAAAACGGGGTCTTTACCCTGACCGAAGGCTGAAACGCTAAGGGCGAGGGCCATTGAAAGCGCAATAAAGGTTCTTTTTATCATATCTGAAAGAATGTAAGTTGGAAAAGTGGCTGTTTCCAGCTAATAAAGAGGTTGAAAAAGCGCACAAAAGTACTGTTCCAGCGTGCTAAAACGCGGATTTTTTGATTTTGTTAACACCCAAAGTTCAGTTACCGACATTCGTACAAGTAAAATCCACTATAGTCGCCCTGAACAATGTCCTCATTGTAATAGACGAGGTTTAAATCGTACTTTTGAGTGAGTCCATTGGTAGTAATGCTGAAATCTTTGACGTTGTTCGCTGACCACAGGGTAGGGGCTCCGTTGCCAATATTGTCCAGAAAACAGTGGCGAAGCTCGTAATTGGGGTTCACCTTGTTGTCAAAAGTAAAACTCACGCTC
>Ga0315900_10002457_pt1 | contig 28260 bp, 23 predicted proteins | sample LakEriMetagenome_FD_203521 | JGI IMG/M metagenome (GOLD analysis project Ga0315900, IMG submission 203521) | Freshwater fungal communities from buoy surface, Lake Erie, Ohio, United States - Buoy 12 MA114 | ecosystem: Environmental > Aquatic > Freshwater > Lake > Lake biofilm | place: USA: Lake...
GGATTCAAACAGCAGCTGATAACCGAGACAGATGCCCAGGTAGGGTTTCTCCTCCTTCAGCCAGGAACGCAGAGGCTCCCAGAGTCCCGTGGATTTGAGGATGCGCACGCTGTCCCCGAAGGCGCCCTGGCCGGGGAAGACCAGGATGTCGATGGTTTCGAAATCCTCAGGCCGGGTGACCAGCGTCGCCCCGTGGCCGATGGCGGCAAAGGCGTTCAAAACGCTGCGCAGATTGCCGGCGCCGTAGTCAAGCACTCCCAGATTCATCGATCAAAGAACCTCCTTGGTGCTGGGGATGCCGGTCACGCGCGGGTCGATGCGCGTGGCCATGTCGAGCGCCCTTGCAAGGCCCTTGAAAATTGCTTCCGCCATGTGATGGGCGTCCCTGCCGCGACGAATCTCGACATGCAGTGTCGCCATGAGGCTGGAGGAAAAGGCGCGCAGAAACTCCTCCACAAGCTGGTAGCTGAAGCGGTTGACTCCACCGATGGCCTCCACGCGATCAGGGGCATGGTAGCTAAGAAAGGCCCGGCCGCTGAGATCCAGGGCCACCTCCGCCAGGGTTTCGTCCATGGGCAGAAGCCAGAAGCCGTAGCGGGTGATGCCGGCCTTGCTGCCCAGGGCTTCACGAAAACACTGGCCAAGCACAATGCCGGTGTCCTCCACCGTGTGATGATAATCCACCTCGATGTCCCCCACCACCTTCACCTTGAGGTCAAAGAGCCCGTGCTTCGAAAAAAGGGTCAGCATGTGGTCGAAAAACGGAACACCTGTGTTGACCTGGGATGTTCCGGTGCCGTCCACATTCAGTTCGATCTGAATGTCGGTCTCGGCCGTCTTGCGGTGCTGCTGCGCTGTGCGGGTCGTGGGCATGGATCTGCATTAAACAGGAGCAGTACACTCTGGTCAATGTGACGATCAGAGTTTGGTTTGGGCATTCAGGCCGTTTGGATGGCTTTCCAGCTCTGATTCAGGATACCTGCATGCTCCAGATCGGCTGATCCCCGGTGCCTTGGCCTCATTCATCCAGCCCGAACCGAGGCCAAGTGCTTTTTCGCAGCCCTACCAAGAGGGAAGACTCGCCGCCGAAGTTAGGCGGCGAGGAACTTCTTTTGCTAAGGTAAATCACCTCGAAACCAAATGTTTGGAAGACATGGTAAATAGGCAGATGTCAAAAAAATGTGAAAATTATGAAAATTGTTGTTGATCAATTTTTACGATTTGCTATAAATACCACAGTTCGATTGAAGATTTCATTCTGGAAATTGGAAATCGAAAGACAAAGACCAACAGCCCAAAACACACACACACTACCATGAAACAGACCAAAGTTAACTCCCTGAAGGCTGGCTTCAGCCTTGTTGAAATGCTCGTCGTGATCGCGATCATCGGCATCATCGCCGCCATCGCCATCCCGAACATCGGTTCCATCAACAACAGCGCTCGTTATGCGACCGCTCAGCGCAACGCCCAGTCCGTTGCCTCCGTGCTCAACGCCGCCGCTGCCGCTGGCGTGAACTTCGCCGGTGGTACCTACAGCTGGACCGGTTCCACCACGGGTGCTGACATCATCGACACCGCTGAAACCGGTGCGACTCCTACCGACGGCGCCTTCGTCGGCAAGAAGTTCACCGTCGGTGAAATCGACGACGATGAAGAGCCTGTGGCCGCTGTGTACCTGAGCTTCGACGCCACGAACAACCAGGTCATCTACAACGCCTCGGCGACCCCCTACACGCTGTAATTCTGATTTGATCGCCTAAAACGACGATCTTCCATGGCCCGCCGGGTTCACGCCCGGCGGGCTTTTTGTGCCTCGGCCCGGTAGTTTTTCCGGGCCCGTGCGAATCCTGGCTTGCCGATCCGGCGGGTCTGCCCCGAAATTACCTGCGTGTCTTCGCGTCCAGCTTCCATGAATGATCTTGTGCTCACCTCGGCGGAGGCGGTGCACTCGGCCGCCCGGCTCCAGGACCTGGTGGGGGCGCTATCGGAGGTCATCCTGGGCAAGAAGCCGGTGATTCAGCTGGCGGTCAGCTGCTTGTTGTCGCGAGGGCATCTGCTTTTTGAAGATCAGCCTGGCGTGGGGAAAACCCTGCTTTCCCAGGCTCTGGCCCAGGCCCTGGGTCTTCAGTTCCGACGTGTTCAGTTCACGAGCGATCTGCTGCCGGCGGACATTCTTGGCGCCTCCATTTATAACCGGGACAGCGGCGCCTTCACCTTTCATCCCGGCCCTGTGTTCACCCAGGTGCTGCTGGCCGATGAAATCAATCGTGCCACGCCGAAGACGCAGTCAGCCCTGCTGGAGGCGATGGAGGAGGGAAGGGTGACCTGTGACGGCCATTCCCACTCGCTGCCGGTGCCGTTTTTTGTCATAGCGACGCAGAATCCCTCCACCCAGATCGGCACGTTCATGCTGCCGGAGTCACAGATGGACCGCTTTTTGATGCGCCTGGCCCTGGGTGTTCCAGACCGGCAGGCGGAACGGGTGATGCTTCAGGGGCAGGATCGCCGTGAAATGCTGCGGGACATGGCTGCCGTGATGCCCTGGAGCGAACTGGCGCACATGCAGCAGCTTGCACGTCTGGTGCATGCCTCGGAGCCGCTTCTGGACTACTTGCAAAACCTGCTTTCCGCCAGCCGTGCCGCCGGTCAGGGGCTTTCTCCGCGTGCCGGACTTGCCCTGCTGGCGGCAGCCAGGGCCTGGGCTTTGTTTGAGGGCAGGGTGATGGTGCTGCCCGAGGATGTGCAGGCTGTTGGGCCGGCGGTCATGGGGCACCGGCTGTCTGGAGGTGCGGAAGAAGCGGCCGAACTGCTCGCCGAAGTGGCGGTTCCTTGAGTCTGCCATGGCGGGGGCCCAGAATCTGGGCAGAATCCTCATTCCATGATCCGATTTTCCCTTTTCAGGTTTCCTGTCACTGTTCACTGGTTTTTCTGGGTGAACGTCGCCCTGCTGGGCGGCGCTGTCGGGGCAAGCACGCCCCGAGCGATGCAAATCCTTCTGGGCTGGGTCCTGGCGGCCTTTGTCTCCATCCTCATCCATGAGCTCGGCCATGCCCTGGTGATGCGCCGCTTTGGAGACCGACGGGTGGAGATCCTGCTCTATGCATTTGGAGGCGTCGCCCGCGGCGGCCGCTGGCTCGGACGTTGGGAGGATCTGGCGGTCAGTGCGGCGGGGCCGGTGGTCCAGCTGGCGGCGGGGGTTGCTGTCGGAATGCTGGTGGATCCAGGCGCCTTCGGGCCGTTGTTTCTGAGGTCGTTCTTCGTCTCGTTTTATGAGGTGAGCCTCTTCTGGGCCCTGCTGAACTTGCTGCCTGTCCTGCCCCTGGACGGCGGCCACATCTGCCGTGCCTTTCTCGGGGCTGGACGGGCCAGGCTTGCCCTGAAGATCAGCCTGGCCTGCGCGGCGCTGCTGGCGCTCTATTTCGTGCAGGCCGGAGGACTTTTTCCCGCCGTCTTTTTCGGCCTGATGGCCTGGAACAATTGGAAGGAGCTCAAGGGTGAGCCGCAGGTGCCCTGGATGCTGGGGCGCTGATCAAAAGGAAAGCCCGCAGTTCTGGAACTGCGGGCCTTGGTGGCAAGGATGGGTTCTCCCCCTCAACCGAAGAGAGCGGTGACCGGCTTGCCCTTGTCCGCCACGGTGAAGGGGCGTTTGGAGGGTGAAAAGAGCACCTGGTCGAGCGGCAGCCCGAGTGCATAACCAATGGTTGCGTTGAAATCGGGGATGGTGACGCTGCCACCAACGGCACGACCGCCCTTTTCATCCGTGGCGCCGTGGACCTGGCCTCCCCGGATGCCTCCGCCCGCCAGCACGCAGCTGAAACCGGGGGCGTGGTGGTCGCGCCCGTCGTTGGTGTTGATCTCGGGCGTACGTCCGAATTCCGTGGCCAGGACGACCAGCGTCTCCTTGAGCATGCCCCGCGATTCGAGGTCCTGGAGAAGGGTGCTCAGGGCGGAGTCCAGCTCGTCGCAGAGCTCCGGCACGCGGGTGAAGTTGGCATTGTGGGTGTCCCAGTTGCCGAAGGTGACCTCGACAAAGCGCACGCCATGCTCCACCAGCCGACGGGCAAGCAGGCAGCCCTGGCCGAAGCGGTCGCGTCCATACTTGTCACGAAGCCTGTCGTCTTCGGCGCCGATGTCGAAGGCCTTCAGCTCCTCGCTCTTCATCATGCGGACGGCGTCGTCATACATGTCGCTGTAGGCGCGCACGTTCTTGACGTCATAGGTCTGGGCGAACTGGGTGTCGAGCTTCTTGGCGACCTGCAGGCGGTCAAGCATGCGTTCTTCGGTGAACCAGGAGCTGGGGCGCACGTTGGCGATGCCGTTTTCGGGGTCATTGAGCATCAGCGGGGCGTATTTGGCCTCAAAGAAGCCGGCGCCTGGATGGCGGCTGTCGTTGCCGATCATGACGCTGCCGGGCAGGGTGGGGTTGCCGCGGCCCTGGAACTTTTCCAGCCAGGCGCCCATGGAGGGGTGCTTGATGCTGCTGCGCAGGGTGTAGCTGGTGTGCTGGTAATACTGTCCCTGCTCATGGGCGCCCTGGGTGGACACCATGCTGCGGACAATGGCGATCTTGTCCGCCTGGCGGGACATGAGCGGCAGGTTTTCACTCAGGCGGATGCCGTCGACGTTGGTGTTGATCGTCTTCGTCAGGCCCATGACCTCCTTGTTGTCAGGCTTGGGATCCCAGGTGTCCAGGTGGCTCATGCCGCCGGTCATGTAGAGGTAGATGACGTTTCTGGCGGTGGGCACCTGCTTGAGCGGGCTGGTGTTTTCGCCTGCAACGCCAAAGGCCTTTCCACCCAGCTGGCTCAGGGCGGAGACGCCCAGGAAGGATTGTGCGGCCTTGGTCACAAAGACACGGCGGGAGAAGTCGGAGGAATGCATCGGGGGGATCGGATTTCGTGCCCCTAAACGCGGGAGGACGGGGCTGTTTGCAGGTTTTTTGACAAAGTTGGTTTTTCCCATCCTCCGCTCCGGGGACGGACGGGCCGGCGCCGCGTCAAACGCGGACATCCTTCCTGATTGCACAGCCGGGGTGTACGGGTTTGATAACCGCCCGCCGATGACCTCCACCCAAGCCCTTCGCTACTGCCCGGACCTCTATCACTACCAGCGTCGTGAAACCCGCGTCTGCCAGGTCGGTCATGTCGGCATCGGCGGAGCCAACCCGGTGCGGGTGCAGTCCATGCTGACCAGTGACACGAGGGACGCCGCAGCCTGCGTGCAGGAGGCCCTCGCCCTGGCCTCCGCGGGCTGTGAGATCGTCCGTGTGACCGCGCAGACGAGGGTGATCGCCGAAAACCTGCAGCACATCCGCGACGGCATCCGTGCGGCGGGCTGCGATGTGCCCCTGGTGGCGGACATTCATTTCAAGCCTGATGCGGCGATGGAGGCCGTCAAATGGGTGGAGAAGGTGCGGGTCAATCCGGGCAATTACGCCGACAAGAAGAAGTTTGCCGTCAAGGAATACAGCGATGCGGAGTATGCCCAGGAGGTGGCGTACATGGAGTCGCAGTTCGTCCCTCTGGTGGAGGAGTGCGTTCGCCTGAAGCGTGCGATGAGGATCGGCACCAACCATGGCTCCCTCAGCGACCGCATCATGAACCGCTGGGGTGACACGCCGCTGGGCATGGTGGAGAGCGCCCTGGAGTTCGCCCGCATCGCCAGGGCGAACGGCTTCCATAACTTCATCTTCTCGATGAAGGCCAGCAATCCCAAGGTCATGATCGAGGCCTACCGTCTGCTGGTGGCGAAGCTGAACGAGCTTGGCGGCGATTGGAATTATCCGCTGCACCTCGGGGTGACCGAGGCGGGTGACGGTGAGGATGGACGCATCAAGAGCGCCGTCGGCATCGGTTCGCTCCTGGCGGACGGCATCGGTGACACGGTGAGGGTCTCCCTGACCGAGGACGCGATCCATGAGATCCCGGTCGCGCGCGCCCTGATTGCGTCGGTGGAGCAGCAGGTGAAGGAGGCGGACTCCGGCCGGAGCGACGACGCCACCTCCATCAGTTACGATCCTTTTAGTTATGCCCGCCGGCCCTCCGAGAGGCTGGTGGTCGGCGGCGTCGAGCTTGGGGGCGGTGCCACCGTTCCCGTCGTCACTTCGCGGGCCAAGTGGGATGCCGTCGCCCACAAGCTGGACAAGCTGGGGGACTACAGGCCGGAGATCGTCCTGGAGGGCAGCGGCGTGGTGGCGGTCGATCCGCGTGATGATGCCGCCGTTGCAGGCATCAATGAGTCACCTGCCGCAAGACTCGTCACCGTGGCCGATGGAACGCGGCTGCATCCCATCCACGCCTTCCGCCTTCTGGCGGCCAAGCTGCAGGATCGTCATCCGATCCTGCTGAAGGACACCTTTGCTCCCGCCGCCGGCGTGGTGGAGAGCAGCGGCGAGACGGACTTCGTGCGCAGCCTGCTGCGGGCCGCCACCAATCTGGGTGCGCTTCTTTGTGATGGCATCGGCGATGCCGTCATCGTCCAGGGCGAGGCGGCTCCCGGACAGAGCCTGCGCATCAGCTACAACGTCCTGCAGGCGGCCGGGGTGCGGATTTTCAAGACGGATTACGTGGCCTGCCCGAGCTGCGGGCGGACCCTTTTCAACCTCCAGCAGACGACCCAGAAAATCCGTGCCTCCACAGGCCACCTGAAGGGGGTTCGCATCGCGGTCATGGGATGCATCGTCAATGGCCCGGGGGAGATGGCGGATGCGGATTTTGGCTACGTCGGCGGCGCTCCCGGCAAGATCAACCTTTACGTCGGCAAGACGGCGGTGAAGTTCAACATTCCCGAGGAGGAGGCGGTGGAAAGGCTGGTGGATCTCATCAAGGAGCATGGCCGCTGGTTTGACGCGCCTGAGCCTGTGAAAGCATGATTGGGGGGGCTGGACTCGTCCCGGCCCTTCTTCAGCGGCGTTTTTTGGGCCTCACCGCCTCGATCCAGCGCAGCAGGTCGTGGCTGACCTCGGAACGCTGCACATCATGCAGGAGGAGGTGATGGCTGCGGCTGTACCACAGGAGTTTTTTGCGGGGTGAACGAACCTGGGCGAAGAGGGAATGGATCTGGTCGGGGCTGCTCAGGATGTCATTGGGAGAGGCGAGAAACAGCACCGGCATGCGCAGCCTCCTGGCGGCCTGGGGATTGTCATCCAGAAGACCGCCCACCTCGGCCAGCAGACGCACCGTGAAGCTGCCGACATGGTGCGGGGTCTGCTGCATCTGTCCGCCGTGCGTGGTTGTGCTCGTCACCTGGATCTTTGTTTCGTCGATGCCGGCAAGGTCGCCAAGTGTAAAGCGTGTTTTTGGAGCAAGCGATGCGGTGGTCTGCAGCAGCCAGCGGCGAAAATGGGACACCGTCATCCGCAGTCCGGCAACGGGGGAAGCCAGGATGATGCCATCAGGATCCCTGCGGTCGGGCAGACGGTTCGCCGCTGTGTGCAGGCAGATCAGGCTTCCCAGGCTTTCGCCATACCAGAAAACCGGAGTTCCTGGGTGTCGTCGCCGCACCAGCCCATGGAACGTCTCCAGGTCATCCAGCCACTGTTCGGCTGAGCGGATGTCTCCGCGATCGTCAACCACAGGGTCGTTGCCCTGGCCTCGAAGGTCATAGGCATAGACAGCATAACCCTGGGCAGGCAGGCCGGACCCCAGGAACCAGAAGTCGGACGAAGCCCCGCTCAGGCCATGAACGGCGATCACAGCCCCTCTCAGCCTGATGCCAGCTGGTGGCAGCCAGTTCTGGCAGGGCATTGTTTTGCCGTCATGGCTTGTCCAGCTTTCGGTGCCCAGAACGGGGCGGGTGTCACGGGAGGGAAGGTTGCGACAGGAGACGAGCCCCAGAATCAGAAGCGGGCATAGCATGCGCATGATCCAGGCAAAACTCATGGCATGGCGGGCAGGCGGGGTCATGAAAGAGCCTCGGCGATGAACGCGGCATGTGCCTGCACACGGTCTTGAAAATCGGCTTCGGATGGAGTTTCAAAGGTCAGAGTTGTGGCACAACCCATCTGCCAGAGCGCCACAGCCTCAGGAATGCCTGTCAGGTTCTGCGGGACCGTTTTGCGCCGGATGATGCCATTTCGGGCGCGTCTTCCATCAATCTGCCTCCTGGGATCGGTGGGAAGGTGCCTGGCTGACGCAGCCAGACAGCGGGAGGCCAGGAGCGCATCCTGCCCCCCAAGCTCATAGACATAACAGCCCTGGGAGTCGTAGTCCTCGTGCAGGCACAGGCCCAGGGAAGGAGGATTTTGCCGGATGAGCTGTCGCCAAGGACCGGTAAGCGGGTCCCTGGCAAGGTGAAATCTGCGGTTGATGTCCAGCCCCCGATGGTCTGTGCGGGTGTTGCGCCTGAAACCATGGGGGTTCAGGCAGGGGAAAATCAGAAACCTTCCCTGGCTTAGCTGCTTTTGGTTTTCCTCCGCCCAGGCCAGCAACCCCCAGGCGGCGGCGACTTCATCTCCATGCACACCTGATGACAGGTAGATGGGAGGGGCCGAGCCAGAGCTCTCCAGGTAGAGGATTTTTTCGCCCTCAATCAGGGTCAGCATCTTCGAACGAAGTCCTGCGGCTTTCGCAAATCTTCCCCACCTGCGCAGGAGAACCTCTGGATCGTGAGTTTGGTGAAGCGGCGGGTTGGTCACATGGAATGGATGGCGGTCATGTGACCGGGGTGCAAGTCCCGGCATTGACGATGGCTTTTGGCCTGGAAAAAACGCTTGGAAAAAGCTATAAACCAAGGATCCCCCCAACGGGCTCATTTAGAACATGTTGGGGATTGCCAATGGGGCGCAACCGCCAAGCAGCCAAGACAGGCCTGTTTGAACCCTTCTTCTATCGTCTTGTTGAAGAAAAACTTTAGATTATATCTAGCATAGTTTTTTGAAAATAAATTGCACAAATGAAATAAATAAGTAAATAGAGCTGATTTAGTTTAAGATTTGTGCCGAACCGTAATAGTTTGATCTAATCGATATTCGCTGATTAGACAGTATGCTCTTCTGCAGTTCATGACGTGGTGAGACGGAGGACCTTCGGATGCCAGCACCTTCCTGACGTCAGGGATCAACTACCTGCGAACTGACCGGCAAATCCAGATCAGAAAGCGAGGGGAAGCGTTCTTGATTTAACGAGTGTGTGATGGCTCGATGCCGACTTTTGGCCTGAGGTTCGTTAACCGCGATGTCATAATGATATTTGTTTTTGATACAAATGAGCGGCCTTGCTGCGTCGCGGGCATTTCCAATCGTGGCACAGATTGTGCGTCACTTGGGAACTCGGTTGAATCTGAGAAGCGGAGTGCTGCCCAAGAATCATGAATCTGACAAAACTTTTGAATTCCCTGCATTATGCGGGTTTGACAAGACCTGGACGACAATGTTGTACATGCATACGCCACATTCGGGTCAGAGTGATGCCTTTCCTTCACCTTGTTGAGGCGTGACTTCGGTGCTCTGCCTGCCTACACATTCATCTCCCTGTAATGCGCCATCTTCTCGAAAACATCATTGCAGTTCACCCGCAGAACACTTCCTCATTGATTCTTGCCTCAGGGCTTGCCCTCTGGCTGGTCGTATGGTTGGTTCTCGCGGTTGACATTCTCCAGGCCTCGAGGACGGGCATTTGGAAGTTTTTATGGCTGGTCATCGCATCTGTTCCTCTTTTGGGAGGAGTCCTGTTTGCGCTTTATATGCTCTTTTCGGCAGATTGGTCAGGGGCTTTTTTTTGGAGAAAAGTTACATCAGCCCTCAGGAAGAAGTAGACTTCTTTTTTTAATCCTTTTATCATTCTCGTCCCAATGCGTTCAAACTTGTGCAGTCATCATGAGCCCCCTCACAGTCGCAATCGCGGCTGGCTGCGGGTGCGCCTGCTCTGCCTGTTGGTTCTGTGCTTCCTTCTGGTCATTTGTCCTGGCGAGGCTTACTCCCAGTTGTCTTCTGGGATTTCGGGCTCGGTTTTGTCCGAAGGCGGGGATTATCGGTACACTGGTCGTCAGTACAACTTTATGAAAGGTCCTCCGTCCGTCGGTGGTGTGGTTGAGGATACGATTGACGGGGTGCATGACGGGGCTCATATCGTCAATTCTGCGGCAAACTTCATCGATGGCGTCTCATCCGTGGGTTACCGCAACGACTTTGACAGCCAGCAGGGCTACCTGGGGGTGTCGGCCGGCTTGAATCCTCGTTGGATCACGGGGCTTCGTCATGAGGCTGTGGGTTACGGACGTCCGAGGGGCATGAAGCTTGGCCCCCTGTTTGTTGACAGCCTGAACATTGGTTCCGGTGTCATTTATTCGGATTACGAGGGGACTCCCTTCAGGTCGACGAAATTCCGTCCTTCTGACGATCCTTGGGCAGCCATTGTCTGGACCAATTTCCGCTTGTCGGCGTACGTCACGAACAAATTTGCCCTTACGCTGCGTCCCTTCATCTACTGGCTGCCGCTGGAGGGCAAGGTAGGTTTTTCGGGTGCATCAGGGCTTCTCGGCCTTCGAAGCGGGTTTTTCCCCAACACCATGTTGAACACCGCCTATCGGACGAATCTTGGTCCGATGTGGGAGCTGTCGGTTCAGGAGAGGTTTCAGGCGATGATGTCCCAGAGGACGATTCTGAGCGAGCCTCTCATGTTCAGCGCCTCATTGCAGGATGTGTCCACCTATGACATGGCGGGCCGCTATTCCTTCGGCGGATTTGCTCCGCCAATGATCAATTCCAGGCACCAGGACAGGATCGCCCTGAGTGACCAGCTTTTTGATGAGGATCGTGTGATTTACCGCAACAGCGCGCTTGCCCGGCTTCGTGGTCGAATTGGCAGCAATCTTGAAGCGAACCTCTTTTACGGCAGGTATGATCTCTGGGACAATGAGTTTGATCACCAGAGCGGGTGGAACACTGCGGGCGCCCTTTTTGTGCAGAACTCGCCGCTGATTGAAAAGTACCTGGGTTATTTTGTTTCAGCCAGGGACGGCTCAGACTCGCTCCTTCAATGGATGTATGCCGGCATGCAAGCTAGGATGGGGCCCAATCTCATGGCCTTTGCCAACGGTGGGTATATGTGGAGAACCGGTGGCAGCGATGCTTTTGCCAGGGACAGTTGGATCGGGCGTGTGGGGCTTGAGCAACGACTGGGACCTTACGCAAGGCATGGAGTGGCGTTTGGCAGGGGTGTGACGGATCCGGAATTTGGTTCCAGGTACATCGCCGACTTCGCCAGATATTACCTGGCCATGGATCTTTCCGCGAGGCTTCAGCTGAGGCTGTTCTATCAGCAAACCGATGCTGAGCGGCTGGACACCCTTACAGCGTCTGATTTCAAGTCCGAGGTTTATGGCGCGCTGGTTTCGATGATCCTTTCTCCCACGGACACAGTGACTTTGCTCAACAGCCACGAAACCTACGACCGTCTTGGCGGTCAGGCTGGCTGGGACATGTGGTCCCACAGGCTGTCCTACATTCATCAGATGCGCGAGGACATGGACATGCAGATGTACTACCAATATCAGCATGGGGACAACAATGCTGCGGGAAGCGAGCCCTTCTCAGAGCATCTTTTGTACTTTGGCATGGTCAAAAGGTTCTGAGCCTTCATGTCTGCCGGAAGCGGATCAAGGCTCGAGAACGGACTTCCTGGTGCATGCCCCTTGCCAAGAGGCTGCGGGAGGATACTAATGGGCCCACTTTCAACCACCAGACACATTCAATGCATCTCAGAGGTTTCCTGCTGATCATCACCACGTTTATTGCCAGCTGCTCCACCGACCAGGGGCCGGGCCTCGACATCGACGCCTTTCAGGCTTCGTCACCAGACGGTCAGGGGGGCATGGGAGCGCCACAGTCATACCGCACAAGCGTGGGAGACACCCTGGACGTGTTTGTCCTTGAGGACAGTTCGTTCAACGGACAGTACGTCATCCGGCCCAGTGGTGACATCATCATTCCCAAGCTTGGAAGGATCGGTGTTGTCTCCATGTCCCTGGCTGACGTGGAGGTCGCGATCAAAAAGCAGCTGGAGGCCACCCAGTTGAAAAAGGCCACGGTGATTGCAGATCCAGTCCTGCGCGGCGCGGAGACAGGTGAGACGGTCCTGGCAGGCCTCACAGTCTATCTATCCGGCAATGTCGCCAAATCTGGGCGTAAATTTGTGCCTTACGTGGCGGGCAGCCAGGTCACGGCTTTCCAGGCCGTGATGGACGGGGGAGGTTTCACCAATTTCGCCAACAAGAAGAAGTCGTTCATCCTTCGCAAGGACCAGTTTGGTGGAACTCAGCGCATCCCGGTTGACTTTGCCAGGATCGAATCCGGCTCACTTCCCGACATCCCCCTGCGTGACGGTGACATGCTGGTGGTCCCGCAAAAGATGTTTGGATTCTGAGCGGATGAGCCTGAGAGAGAGTTTTCAGGCCCCGGCTAGCAACGAACTGAACACGCCCTGAACTTCTATGGCAAGCTCCAGCAAAACACTCACCTTTCAGGACACCCTGCAGATTGCCATCCGCTATGTCAAATACTGGAAGACAGCCCTGCTGCTGATGGCTTTCGGCATTTCCGCCGCCACGCTTTATCTTGCCTATGGCAAGCCTGGCTACTACTCAAGGTCCCTGGTTTCATTCAGCGACCTGTATTCACCAATCAGGTCAGAATCGAGCGAGGTGACGGGAAACGGGCGCTGGGCCCAGCTCAGGCTGGTGCTGCAATCGTCCTTGAACTCGAGGTGGCTGGTTGAGCAGACGGCGAGCAGGCTGGGTCTTGTTTCGGAGCCCGGGCAGTATGAATACATTCGTGAGAAATATGTCTCCAAGGTCAGCGTCTCCCCGCTTCCTGGAAACCTGATGCAGTTAGAAGTCTACGGCTATCAGCCCTGGATTGTGCGTGAATGGCCGGAGGCGATGCTTGCGGCCTACCAGGAATACACCATCAGCCAGCGTTCCAAGCACCGGGATGCCGCGCTGGAATCCTATGGCAAGGAGATGGAGCAGCTGAAGAGCAAGATCTACTCCGACCGGGACAACGTCGCCAAGTTTGAGGAGGACAACAAGATCATCGAGCAGTACATCAGCAACAACTCCCTGGAGCAGGTGCCGAGCGAGCTGCTGTCGCTCAAGAGCAGGATGGAGTCGATGGATCTGGTGCTGCGCATGATCGATGACAAGGAGATGTCTCCAGTGGAGAGGCTGTCCGTGATCAAGAAGTTTCGCGGGAAGCCGGTGCCGGTTGGCACCATCATGAGGCGTTCGTTGCCGAACAACATTGTGCAGGCCATCAACCCGGGGCAGCCTGACCTTTCAGTCAGCCTGACCTCGGACGTGTCCGGCCCCAGCGTGCCGACGGCCCCTGCGGTCTCCGGGCAGCCTCCCGGGGCGCAGATCGTGGTTGTGCCATCCATGGTGGAGGAGCTGGAGCCCTGGGAGAAAACGGAGCGTGAGCTGCGCGTGGTCCGCCAGGAGCATGAACACCTTTCCAAAACGCTGCTGCCTGGTCATGAGCAGATGAGGGTTCTTGCGGACAAGATCAACCAGCTGGAGCTGGCGCTGCAGGCCGAGCTGACCACGGCGCTGGCATCCTTCAGCCTGGAAAGGGAGCATTTGAACGAACGTTTCGCCGAGCTTCAGGCCAAGATGCCTGACTATCGCAAGGTTCTGAATGACTTTGACAGGTTCAAGCAGGACTACAGCCTGATGACCAGCGGAAGGGTGATGTGGGAGAGCGCCTATGCACGGCTGAAGCAGAAGGTCAGCGAGATGGAGTACACCGGCACTGAGCTCATCTCAAACCTGGACTTTCAGGGCTTCACGATGATGCGGGATCAGGAACCGGTCAGCCCAAACAAAAAAACCCTGTTCATTTATGGGTTATTGCTGGGGGTTGGACTTGCTGGCGGCGCCTGTTTTGGTCTGGAAAGATTCCGCTCGACCACGTCAATGGTGTCGGACACGGAGACGATCACCGGGCTGCACGCCCTGGGCGTGCTTCCCTTGTCCAGGTCCACGGATGATTTTCGCAGGGTGTTTACGGCTGAACCCACCATGGCCAAGACGGGGTATGACATGCGTGAATCCTTCCGCATTGTGCGGTGCAGCCTGCCCCTGCATGTCAGCAGGGACAATAAATGCCAGGTCATCCTTGTGACCAGTGCGAGGCCTGGCGAAGGCAAGACAGTTGCGAGCAGCATCCTGTCCAGGTCCTTCGCAGAAGCCGGCCAGAAAACCCTGCTGATTGACGCCGACCTGAGGAGGGGGCGTATTGAGCAGCTGCTTGGGTCAACCATGGGCAAGGGGTTGCGGTCCTATCTTGAAGGGGAGGTGGATTCCTTTGACAAGGTTATCACACACGCTCCTGGCGAAAAGCTCGATGTGGTGGTACGTGGCGGTTACAGCTCCGCCTCCGTCGAGGCGCTGGGGCATCCCAGGTTTGCCAAGCTCATCCAGGAACTCAGGAGCAATTACGACCGCATCATCATCGACACGCCTCCGATTTTGGGGCTCGCTGATTCATTGATGATCGCGCCAAGCGTCGACGGGGTGCTGCTGGTCATACGTGCGGACAAGACCACGCAGCGGGACATTTTGACCGGAATCGAGCAGATTTCCTCCACCGGGGCGAGCATGTATGGATTCCTGCTCAACGGCGTCGACCTGAGCCGGGTGGAAAACTATTACTATTACTCGTCCTACTATCCCAAGTATTATGATCCAGGCTACGACTATGCGGATGCCTAGCAGAAGCTGTCGTCACGAAACCCCCGGCCCCAATTGAATTGTGGATCATGTCGCGATCTGTGTTGCGATACTCCTGTGGCTGGTTAGGCCTCAGGACTGGCTGAACGGCTTCGCCGGCGTTGGCTTCATGAAGTATGCGATGCTGGTCGCCATCCTCGGGCTTTGGGCGCGGTCACGTCAGATGAACTGGAAGCTGTTCCAGGCTCCGGCCGACTTTGCCGTCACTTCCTACCTGCTCTGGATCGTTCTGGCCACCGGCGAATATGTGGACACTGCCAAGGAAGTTCTTCCTTTTGCCGTTTTCTATTTTGCCACCGCACTGTCGCAGGATACTTCCAGGCGGCTGAGGCAGTTTCTCAACTGTTGGGTGGCTGGACTGTGCGTGGTGACCGTGTTCGCTCTGTCCACGCACTTTGGAGGTGAGTTTGCGGCAGGGTCCGCCGATCTGACCGAATATTTCGACGGACGGCTCGCGCTGAACACCTGGATTTTCAACAATCCGAACTCCCTTGGGCACGGGGTTGTCGCCCTTATTCCGCTGGCCTATGTCTGGCTTTGGTGGCGGAGGCCCTGGATGATGAAGCTGTTGGCGGCCGGTGTCATTTATGTTGCGGGCTACTGTGTGTTTCTGACCCAGTCCAAGGGGGCCTACCTCTGTGGCGCCGCCGCATTTGGCGTGGTCCTGATGTTCAGAAAAAGGCTGGTTGTTCAGGTGTTCCTGGTCGCCCTTGCCATGACCGCCGGCGTGGCAGCCCTGAAGCTGCTGCCAAGAATGGACACGATGAGCGCCTCTGAGGATGGCATCGCCGGCAGGCTGGTCATCTGGCAGATGGCGCACAATGCGATGGTGAACACGAACACCGGGGAGGGGTGGAAGAAGTTCGAAGCCTGGGTCACCATCCCGAAGCAGGGCGTTGTCAGGAAGGCGACGCATGGATCCTATGTCAATGTGGGGGCGGACCTGGGCTATCCCGGGCTCTTCCTGTTTCTGGCCGTGCTTTACTGCGGCGTGCGCACGGTGCTGCAGGCCAGGCCTCCGCCGGAGGATGCCGAGGCGGGACGGCTTCAGCGGGCGCTGCTTTCCCTGGTTGCCTCCTACGGCGCCTCAGCCTGGATGATCGACCGGGCCTATCATACGGACTTTTTCTTCATTGCCGGGGCGGTGGCCGCATTTCACCGGCTGATGAGCGTGCCTGTCCGGCAGGAGGAGCGGCGGAATGAGGGTGATGTCGGCGAAGCGTCGGTGCTGGTTCCAGTGCCCGCCCTTGCCATGGCTGCTCACGGGGGGGGGGCTTCGGCAATGGGTGAGCTCAGGCTTGCGATGATCTCCGCATCAGGGAACGGCAGCCCTTCCGGGATGTCAGGGCATGGTCCGGGTGCGCCCGCAGGTCCAGGCCATTCCAGGTCCGGGACCTGGTTGTCCTGGAGTAGGATCGGCGTCATAGATGTCCTGCTTATTTACATCCTGTTTGAACTCGTGCTTTACACATGGGTGGAGATCATGACCCATTTCATCTCATTCTGACACCATGCCCGCCGACCCATCCTGCATCCGAGACTTTTCCAGCACAGGCCGCACGGAGGTGCAGCTGGCCAATCATTACCTGGTGGAGAAATCCCTGGCTGATCAGATTCGTGCCAGTACGCGCGAGGAGCGCATGGCCCTGTTTCCGATCCTGTATGACGAGCTTTTCAAGCGCGTTCCGGACCACCCCAGGCTCACCCGGCGGGTGAGCGAGGAGGAGGGGGCTCGCACGGTGGCGGCACGCATGTCGATCCTGAAGGATTTCCTGAAGCCTGAGACCGTGTTCATGGAGATCGCCCCGGGAGATTGCCAGCTGGCGGCGAAGGTGGCACAGCGGGTGAAGAAGGTTTATGCGGCGGACATCTCCGACCAGCGTGCTCCTGGCATGGCGGTGCCCGCCAACTTTGAAATGGTCGTCTTCGACGGCCTGAACCTCGATGTTCAGCCCGCCTCGGTGGACGTGGCCTTCAGCTATCAATTTCTGGAGCACCTGCATCCCGATGACGTGGCGCCTCACTTTGAACTGGTGGCTCGCGCCTTGAAGCCGGGGGGCGTTTATGTGCTGGACACGCCGCATTCCTTTTCAGGCCCTCATGACATCTCGCGCTTTTTTTCCAATGTGGCGGAGGGCTTCCACATGCACGAGTGGACTTACCGCGAAATGGATGAACTGGGAAGGCGTCACGGTTTTGACAGGACAAGCGTCTTCCGTTTTGGGCGCTGCTGGGACACACCTCTGGCCTTGATGGCGACCCTGACGGCTGAGTCGGTGCTGGGAATGCTCCCGGTCGCCTTGCGCTGGAAGCTCAGCCAGCGCCTGTTTCTGGGGGTGACCGCCTGCCTGAGGCGGGCGGCGTCCTGAGGTTAGGCCGGGAAGGCGCGTCTTCCGGCGCAGGCTTCCAGCCAGACGGAGTATTGCTCCGCCATGCCGGTCCATGAGAAGTGCCTGGAAACGCGTTCCCTGCCCGCGCCGCCAACGCCGGGGCCCGCCTCGGACAGCGTGGGAAGCATCTCGCTGAGCGCCTGCTTCAGCGCCTCCAGGCCGGCCAGGTCACGCACCCATCCTCCTTCCTGGTCCCGGATCATTTCTCGGGCGCCGCAGTTGTCATGGCTGAGCACGGGTACAGCGCTGCTCATGGCCTCCAGGGTGGTGTTGGAGAGTCCTTCGTTGAGTGAGGGAACAACGAGGAGGTCCATGACCTGATACCACGGGGCGGGGTCGCTTTGATACCCTGCCCAGTGAATGCGTGAAGCCACGGGGCTTTCCCGTGCCATCTGCAGCACTCGCTCCTTTTCCGGGCCGCCGTCACCCAGCATGAGCAGCCTCGCCTTGGGGTGGTTGGCGGAGATGGATTCAAAGGCCTGGATGAGGTCGGCATGCCTTTTGTAGGTGCCAAAGCGCGCCACGATGCCGATCCACTGAAGATCTTCCGAGACTTCAAGGCCCAGCCTCGCCTGAGTCGACCTGCGCTCTTCTTTGGAAGCCAGAGGCTTGAAGTGGTCCGTATTGACGCCGTTGAGGATGGCGTCGAGCCGGATATGATGGAGCCCGGTCCTGATCAGCTCCTCCCGCTGGCCTGAGGAGACGGTGTGCACCGCCTTGACGCAGCGGTAGAGAAGGCGTCTCTGCCAGAGGCGTTTGCGGGTGAATTCCGCAGGAGTCAGCTGGGCATGTTCTCCGTGGAAAATGGGAGTGACGCCTCCCCATGTGGCCAGAGCGGCATAGATCAGTGGGCTGAGGTTGTGCGTGTGAACCACGTCAAAGCCCTTCTGAAGAATGTCACGAAGGCCTTGCACGGCACTCCATTGGAAGCCTTCAGCCTTCTGGAGCGTGTGAACGGGCACCCCAGGTTTCAACTTGCCGGCGTTGACGCCTGCATGCCTCAGGCAGCAGACTTCAAAATGAAAGCGCTCCGGGTCAAGGCGGTTGATCAGGTGCACGAGCTGGTGCTCCATGCCTCCGGCTTCCAGGGTGTCGACAACTTCCAGGACTCGGACAATTTTGGGGGCAGCAGGCACGGGTGGGGTTTCAGATTTTGACACTGTTGACGGCAGGCCTCGACAGCAGCAGCTTTTGCAGGGGTTTCTCGGCGAAGAAGTGGCACAGGACGCCCGCTGACACGGCCAGTGTGGCGCAGGCCAGGAGCACGGTGTCCTTGTTCGCGGACTCGAGTAGGTTCCAGCGTGAACAAAGGGCCAGCATGACCACCAGAGCGGGGCCGTGAACCAGATAGGTTGAATACGAGGACACGGCCAGGAGCGACAGCCATCTTGGCGGGCGCCCACTCCCCAGGCTGCCCTGGCATTCAACCATGGCAGCACCGGCGATGAGGCCGCAGAAGGCGGTGGCCCACCAGCAGCGGATCAGCAGGCTCGGCAGGGTGGACAGCATTTGATGTCCCCACATTCCAGCCAGAATCAGGCAGCCGCTGACGAGCAGAAGGGTGCGGCCTCCCGACAGTCCCTGCGCGTGGCGCACGAGCAGGCAGGCCAGGGTTCCGGCGAAGACCTGCAGGTGATAAGGGCTGAAGATGAAGCGCCAGGGGAGCAAATCCACCTGTCCGGGGAAAAACACATGAAAAGTCACGACCCCCAGGCTCCAGGCCACCGCTGTAAAAATGAGGGTGCGTGTGGAGCCAAGGATGCCCGTGATGGCGAAGATGATGTAGAAGAGCGCCTCGTAGGGCATCGTCCACGCGGCAAGGAGGACGGGATACTGCCCTGTTGGAATCAGCAGATAGGAGGAGACAAGGGTGGATGCGTCCAGCGCCTGCTCCTTCCAGCGCCAGCCGCCAAGGTAGAGAATGATGGCGATTTTGACGCTCGTGAGGATGAACAGCAGCGGGTAGAGGCGGAGGAAACGTGCCCGCAGGAAGGCTCCTGCCTCGATGCGGGAGCCGAGGCTTCGTCCATGAACCCAGGTGATGATGAAGCCGCTCAACACAAAAAAGAAGTCCGGGCGCAGCTGGCCCAGGCTGAAAACGCCTCCGGCAAAATCCACCCCATGCTGCTGCTTGGCAATGGATCCCACATGATGCAGGACAACGGCCAGCGAGGCAACGGCCCTTCCGGCGTCCAGCCAGTGCAGATGCGGAGGTTTGTCCGGCACGGGGAGATGGGTCAGGTGGTCGCTGGGTCAAGCCTCACTGCGGACTCCTTCAGCCGGGCCAGCATCTGGTCGCAGGCCTCCAGCAGTTCACCGGGAATGGAGTCAGGCAGCTCCTTCCGCCGTTCGCGTCGCTCCGGGAACTGGGCATAGCACGGGTCGAGGTCGAGGCCGACATAGCCCCCGAGGAAACGAAGGGCTTCCCTGGAATGGCTGACGAGGTCGGCATAGTGAATCGACACCAGGGGCAGCCCTGGATTCTGGGCGAGCTGGCTGAAGAGAAGCTGGTTTCTGACCAGCCAGAACAGGGCAAACCCTGCCGTTGGGGAGGTGACGAGGTGCCGGTGCCTGAGGATGATTTCGCGTGCTTCAGTCCCGAGGCCTTCGGCTTTCCAGGACTGCTCGTTGAGTTCGAGCATGTCCTTCAGGTAGGGCATGGGTTCGTAACGCCCCCGGTAATAGGTCAGGTGGGAGAGGATGACCTCATGATAATGCCGGAAGATCCACACGCCCTTCGAGCCTGGAAAACGCTGAAGAAGCTGTGCCGCGCGCTGGCTGTCATGAAGCGGCTTGATAAGAAGCACCTCGCTCCGGCATCGGGAGGCGATCCTTTCGACTTCATCATCGGGCAGCAGGCGAAGGTAACGCGGATCGTCCTCGGGCCCCTGCCAGAAATAGGGCGGATCGCCCTCGCCCTGGTCATCAACCCGCGGGTCGAAGCCGATGAAGCTGCGCAGCATCGTGGTGCCTGAGCGCTGGCAGCCAAAGACGAAGACGATGCGTGCCCTTTCGTTCGGGTTCAGGGCCTGATGAATCCAGGTGCGCAGCTTGTTGACCTTGTAGGAGGAGAGGACCCGCCAGCGTAGGGCGGCGAGCAGGGATTCGTCTGGCATAAGTTATTTTAAGGGAAGTGAGGCTGGCGTGAGTGGCGTGCAAGGCTATGACTGCGACCGTCAATGGAAGCAAATCCTTCACCCAGCGCTGAACTGAAGAAAGCCGAAGTCGAGGTTTCTCTGGTCTTCAGGCATTTTCATCCCATCCTGGCCGGGGCGGCGGAGCGTTTCCGCCGTTACAGTGTTCCTCTGGCCGCACATGGAATTGGTTATGAAGTGTTCACCCTTCGTGAGGATGTGTCGCATCCGGCGCAGGAGGACATGCATGACACGCTGCATGTCCGCAGGATTCAGGCGGAGGGGAAGCCCTGGCTGCGGGATGCCATGCTCTTTCAGTCGGCCTGGAAGTATCTCGCCACCTGCCCGGCGAACGGCCATGTTTTGCAGACATCCCTTGCTCATGATCTCTCCTGGCCCTGGCTTCGGCGTGTCCGGAACCACGGAACAGGCTGCCTTTACGTCGGCACGATGGTGGGGCGTGAAGACCCGGCCCTGCCTGCCTGGCGAAGGCTTGTGCAGAAGTGGAAGGCCTGGAGGAACTACCGGCCCTTTCATCGGGTGGTGGCAAGCACCACGGTCATGGAGCGCTGGTTTCAAAGCCAGGGGGTGTCTGCCGAACGCATCCAGGTCATTCCCAACGGGGTGGATTTGAAACGCTTCAGGCCGGTGCTGGATGCTTCTGAAAAACTGCATCTGCGCTGCCGCCTGGGCCTGGACAGCGCTGCACCGGTGGTTCTCTTCGCCGGCAGCATTGTCCCCAGAAAGGGCATCGACCTGCTTCTGCAGGCCTGGCCGTCAGTACTTGCGCGAGTCCCTGGTGCCAGACTGGTCTTGGTTGGCGGATTCGACCGGCCGACCTTCATGACAAAGGAGCGGATGGACGAGCTGTCCCGCTTCCAGGAGGACATGCGCGCTCTCGCCGCGCGTGAAGAATGCGGAGGTTCGGTCACTTTTGCGGGGGAAAGCCTGCATGTGGAGGAGTGGATGCGCGCGGCCGACATGTTTGTGTTTCCCACGGAGCAGGAAGGCATGGGCAATGTCGTGCTGGAGGCGATGGCGAGCGCAATCCCCTGCGTGATCACCGAGTTTCATGGCCTGCCGGAAAAGGAGTTCGGGAAGGCGGGGACGGAGTTTATCCTGGTGCCCAGGACACAGGAAAGCCTTGCGAACGGACTGGCTCATGCCCTCCTGGAGCCGGGCTTGACCAGCGTCATGAGCAGGCGCGGACATGACTGGGTGAACCGGGAGATGGGCTTTGACCTGACCATTGACCGGTATGCACGGCTTTACCGCAGCCTTGCCGGGCTGGCCTGAGCCTTCATCGATTTCAGGCGCGCCAGTTCGTCGACGTGTGTATTCTGGTAGTTTCTGAAGGCCTGCTCAACAGCCTTGATGTGGGCCTCAAGTGTGCCGGGGGTGAGGGCGTGCCCGAAGCCTCCGGGAGATGCCATGCTGCCGGCAGCCGTCTGCCGGCCCAGGGTGATCTCGAGAAGCTGGTTGCCGAGGATCTTGTTGAAGTGACTTGCTTCGTAGTAGTGACGTGCAAGTCCGGCGGCAGGCACGGGATCGGTGGTCTGGGGCGTGCAGACTCCAAAGTCGAGCAGGGGGAAGGGTGTGCTTTTCCCGGCCTCCTCGGCCACTAGCCTGACGAGGGTGCGTTTCCAGTCATGGTACATCTGCCAGCGTCCCTGGAGTTCAAGGATGGTAAGATAGCGGACATGCATGGGAGGCAGTGCAAGGCGCAGGTCGATGCTCCTGGCGCGCGCCAGGCGCAGAATGGCCGCCAGGTGGCTGAATTCAGCATCGCCAAGCCGGGCCTGGTGATCGAACTGGCTTCCGAGCACCTTCGCCTCATAGGCGGCGAAGGCCTTGATCGCGCCGCCCTTGGAGAGGACACGGCTGTCCTCGGAGGCCGCATCCCTGGAGCCGTCAGGCAGGTAGCGCTTTTCCCCCTCCCGTCCCCTGACGGTGGACAAGCTTCCACTCAGGGCTGTCCAGGTCAGAAGTCCGGATGGAAGGTCACACCAGGCTCCTGAAGCGCCCGGGCGGCCATCCGGCAGGATCGCCAGGCGTTTTTCGAGAAAATCCGGGGCCACGGTCCCGCCAGCCAGGAATGAAGTGAAGTCGAGGAGCAGGACGGCCTGCCTGACGTCAGCGAGCGCACAGGCATGTTCGAAATACCTCCTGACCTCATAGATGCTCGCGTTGGAGAGGCCGAGGTTATAAACGGGGCGTGCCGTCCATCCCGGGTGCGCCGGATCGAGGCCGGTTTCAGCGCGTGAGCTGCCCAGAATGAGCGCGCGGGGCCGCAGATGCCTTGTCTGAGCCGCCTTCACCATGCGCAGATGGGTGAAGGTCTCCGGCTTGTCCCCGACGTGCAGCCAGTCGCTTGTGAACAGGCAGTAGGGATTGACCGCGCGGTTGATGAGCGCGGTCACGGCGCAGATGGAGAGCAGCGTGCAGGCAAGCTGGCGTAAGTATCTGCCTTGGATTGCCGGCTCCATTTGGTCTTAGAATTGGAAGTAGAGGAACTCACTCAGCCGGCCCAGGTGCAGCAGGGCGAGCGCGAGCATGAGCCCGGAGAGAACCGCCCAGCCGAGTGACGGGCGCCAGGTCCACCTGGACGGGCTGGAGGGGAGGGATGGCTGGTTGGAGGGCGTGAGGCTGCCTGCGGAGATTTGAAGGGCGTTGGGAAGCAGAATCGTGGCTGCAAGCAGCAGGGTGATTTCGAGGAGCTGTGAGTAGGACTGGAACACCATCCAGTCGGTTCGTCCTGAGACGCCGAGGGCATTCAGCCACGGGAGCTTGGCCAACCATGTGGTTGGAATCTCGAGCCCGGCTGAGCCAAACATGCTGCCAATCAGGGATGCTGCGCTGCGCAGGTCCGGCGCACGGAAGAAGGTCCAGCCGATGATCACGGTGAGGAAGGTGAGCGACCATGAGAACAGGACGCCCGGCAGTCCGCAGATTTTCCGGCTGAGTTTCGTCTTCATCCAGGCATGATTGACGAGCAGGGCCGCCCCATGCCACAGCCCCCAGAAGCCGAAGGTCCAGCCGGCTCCGTGCCAGAATCCGCCGATCACCATGACCAGCAGCAAGTTCACGTTCCGCCTGAACTCACCCTTCCGGTTGCCGCCGAGCGGGATGTAGAGGTAGTCGCGCAGGAAGAGGGAAAGCGTGATATGCCAGCGACGCCAGAAGTCCACGATGCTGAGCGCCTTGTAGGGCGAATAGAAATTGCCGGGCAGGCTGACGCCGAAGATGCGCGCCAGGCCGAGGGCCATGTCCGAGTAGGCGGAGAAGTCGAAGTAAAGCTGCAGGGTGTAGGCCAGCACGGCCAACCAGGCATCGAGCATGGACACCTGGGTCACCTCGTGGACGTGGTCAAAGACCGGGCTGACCCATTGTGCGACGTGATCTGCCACCACCATCTTCTTGAACAGGCCGATGCTCAGCAGGGTGAATCCGATGGAAAGATCCTCCCAGCGGAAGGCTCTGGAGCGCCCGTCCCTGAGCTGGGGAAGCATCTCCATGGGGCGCACGATCGGGCCGGCGATGAGCTGCGGGAAAAAGGTCACATAGAGCAGATAGTGCCTGAAGGTGGTTCCCTGAGCCCTGCCTGCGCGGCAGTGAAGCAGGTAGGTGAGCTGATGGAAAGTGTAGAAGGAGATGCCAAGGGGCAGCTCCAGCGGCTGGCCTTCCCAGGCATGGCCGAAAAGGGCGGCGATGTTGGAGGCGGCGAAGTGCCAGTACTTGAACCAGGCGAGCAGACCGAGGTTCACGACCACGCCGGCGGTCAGCAGCCATCGGTGACCGCCGTTGTCAGGCATGGCCAGCCGTCGGCCCAGCCAATAATTGCTGCTCACGGAGATGAGCAGAAGGGGCACATGGGCCGGGTTCCACCAGCCATAGAAAAAAACCGAGGCGGCGGCAAGCCAGGTCCATGCGGCCTCCAGGCCGAGTCGTCTGAAGGCGAGTCCGAAGCCAAGCATCGTCAGAGGCAGGAAGACGAAGAGGAAGATGGCGGAGTTGAACAGCATGGCGCTTCGGGATCAGGGGGCTGTGGCGAGGATGCGTCCGGCAAAGTCTGCCGCCGGGTCCAGGGAAATGTCGAGCCGGATTCTCCGGTAGGCGGAGCGGCCCAGGTCCTGCCAGCGGGCCCGTTCATTCCAGGCTCGTTCAAGCGCCTCTCCGATGTGATGCGCCGAGGCGGCTTCGGCGACGAAACCGTTTTCACCGTCGGTGATCAGCTCGGCATGGCCGGCAACGTCCGTCACCAGCGCCGGGCGTCCGCACATCAGGGCCTCGACAAGGGAAAGCGGCATGCCCTCATTGCGAGAAGGCTGGGCGATAAGGTGGTGATCACGCCAGATGTCCTGAACCCTCGAAACATGGCCGCCGAAGCTGACCTGAGATCCCAGGCCAAGCATCTGGGCCAGCCTTTCCAGGCCCCGACGGTTTTCACCATCGCCAAAGAAGGTCAGGTGCAGGGGCCGGTTGCGCCACTGTGGGGCGGCGAGTGCCTGCAGCAGCAGATCATGGCCCTTGGCCCGTGTCTGCAGCCGCGCCACGCAGGCCATCCTCCAGACATCGTTTTCGGCAGGCCAGATGAAAGGGATGTCCCTGTCGATCTTCACCGGGTTGCGGATGACTTCCGCATTGCCCAGCCTGGCGCCGATGTGGTGTTCAAATTCCTCGATGTTGCGCGCGGCGACCCAGTAGGTTCTTGCGGCGGAGATGAAGGCCGGACGCAGTCGGTCGGCCGTGTCATCGGACGGCCAGACGGCAGGGTTCACTCCATGCGTGACAATTTGGTAGGGGATTTGCAGTGCCTTCGCCAGCTCCATGAAGGACAGGGCCGAGATGTCATTGCCTTCGGAGAAGACAATGATGCCGGGGGCTGCAGCCTTGACGGCCTGCCGTGCTGCGGCCAGCTCCCATTTTTCATGCGGCAGAAACCTGCGCAGCAGCTTCATGAACCTGCCGGTCTTGGCCGCGAGGTTGAGGTGGCTGACCGGGATTCCGGCCTGCCTGAGCGGCAAAAGCCGTTCGGGGGAGCTTTTGCGCCAGTTGACCGCCGCTGAAACCTGATGACCTGAGGCCGCCAGCTTTACGGCAGCCTCGATCCACAGAGTTTCGCTGGCCCCGGTGCCGTGGTGGGAGCTGATGAAGAGGATGTTCATGGAGCTTCCAGGGGGGGGGATGGCTTGCGCTTCCGCAGGGCGCCGAGCGCGTATCGAATGAAGCATGGCAGCGCCCTGGTCAGGGGAAGCCTTTCGTATTGGCGCAGGATGCGCCAGCGGGCGAGGGCGGCACGGACCTTGTTGCCCGATCGGCTGTGCGCGGCCTGCCTGTAGACCGCAAGCGTATCGGGCAGGCCTTGCGCCACGGTTTGACGCAGCAGGCTCAGCCAGAGGATGAAGTCTTCATGCAGGTGCTCCTCGAAGCGGATGTCAGGAAAGCGGGAGCGGCGGATCATGGCGGTCAGGCAGCCGAGCAGGTTGTCATTCAAAAGATCGTCGTAGGTCAGGCGGGGAGGTGGTGTGACCACATGCGGCAGCCGCTGTCCGGACCAGTTCATCTGGGCGTAGCCGGAATAGCTGAGATCGCAGCCAGCGCGCTCCATGAACGCCAGCTGCCGTTCGAGCTTTTCCGGAAGCCAGAGGTCATCGCTATCGAGGAAGGCCAGAAAGTCGCCAGTGGCACGTTGGATGGCCTGGTTGCGGTTGTAAACGCAGCCGCCCTGCGACAGGCCGGAGACGAGCTTCACGCGCGGTTCGCGGGAGGCATAGGAGGATGCGATCTCCGTGGTGCGGTCGGAGGAGTTTTTGTCGGCCACCAGAAGAAGCTCCCAGTCCCGCCATGTCTGCGCCATGACGGAGTCCACAGCCTCCTTGAGCGTCTTCTCCGCGTTGTAGGCGGGCATGATGATGGACACCAGGCTCACAGGAAGCGGTTGTGAAAGCGTTTGATGAAGCCCTCGGCGATGCCCAGGCGGCGCGATAGGGTGGTGAGGAGCCAGGCTGTGGAGTAGCGCCAGGCGATCGGCTGGTGCCTGAAGGCCTGCCAGAGTGCGCGCTCGGAGCCGTTTTTGTCCGCAGGCCACAGGGCCTTGCCGAGCTTGCCCTGATAATAGGCAAAGGCGTCGTTGAACTCAGCTGGCGTGTTGAGGGGGTTGTTCCTGTGCTTGCCGAGGCAGTAAACGCCTGCCTTGTAGAGCCGTGTCTTGTTCTGGCAGGCTGAGGCGGCGTGCTGCCGGTAGTTGCAGGTGATTTCACGGACGTGCTGGAACTTCACTCCCTCGGCACCCAGCCTGAGCCAGAGGTCGAGATCTTCCGCATGCTGGATGGCGGGTTCCTCATCGAACAGCCCGGCCTTCAGTAAAAGGTCACGCCGCATCATCAGTGCGGAGGGCAGGATGTGGCAGCCCTTGACCAGATAGCGCAGGACTTCGCCAGTGGATTGAAAGCGCCAGCCCCAGGTGCGTTCGGAGACGGACGGGTCGGTGTCCGAATAGCCTCGGGCGCAGGCAAAAACAACTTCTGCACCGCTTGCGGCACGGGCGTCATCAAGGGTCTTCAGGTGATGAGGCTCCCACATGTCGTCCGAGTCAAGAAAGGCGATCCATTCTCCGGAGGCCTCCCGGATGCCGCGGTTGCGCGCCGCGCTGACGCCCTGGTTCTTCTCCTGAACCAGGCAGCGCAGCGGAAAATCAGGGTAACGTGCGGCATATTCCTGAACCACCTTCACCGTGGTGTCGGTGGATCGGTCGTCGATCACTAGCACCTCCCTGGGCTTTAAGGTCTGGTTGCGGATGCTGTCCAGGGTCGGCAGGATGAGGACCTCCCTGTTGTAAGAAGGGATGACGACGCTGACCGATGGTGATCCTTGGTTCATAGATTGATCAGGGGTTTCCAGGCCTCGTGGAGCGCCTGAATCCGGCCCTCCAGATTGTCGAGGGTCACAGGAACTCCGAACCCGGGTTCTCCACCCGGCTTGTTCCCCAGGGCCCGGTCCAGCATCATGGCGCCGACGCGGGTGGAGAAGTGGGAGTACTCATAAAAAAGCGGCAGTCGGCCATCCGAAGCCTCACGGGTGATTTCATCAATGCTCATCCTTGTCAGCGGGGAGCCGTCGAAATCCCAAAAGATCTGCCTGCCAAGCCCGCAGGCATCAGCCTCCTCCTGGATGATTCGGACCAAGGAACGTCGCCATCCAAGTACTTCCCCGATGCCGTCACGCCTGATGAAAAGCCCCCAGAGATGATCGTGAAATGGCGTGATGACCCAGACCGGGCGAACTTTTTTTTGCGCGGCGACGCGCACCATCCTGCGCAGGGGTTCCCAGTCCTTGGCCAGGTCGGTCTTCTGTCTGGGGAAGCGTGAATCGGTGAGACTAAAGGAACGGCGCAGTCCGCCTTTTGAGAGAATCTTGTCGTAGTGGACCTTTTCATTCCTGCTGCCCAGGGGAAGGAAATCACGCTCGGCCGGAGGCGTCCTCAGGCATTGGAAGGCGGCTGCCAGGCCGTCCCTGGAGGCAAATGCCGTGCGGAGGTCGCTGGCCCGGCTGGCCCAAAGCGGGGCGCGGTCCAGGGTGGAGAGCCGTCCCGGGTCGAAGGTGTGCTGATGCTCGGCAAGCTTGTCACAGGAGGCATAATCGAGCATGATGAGGGCCTCCTGCACCGGAGCGACTGCGCAACAGTGCTCAAACCAGGCGCTCATCTCGGTGGCCGAGGTGCCTGAAAAGGCCATGTTCAGCACCGGTGGGCGGCTCCAGGCCGGATGCGTCGTAGGAATGCCCAGTTCCGGCCTGGATGAGCCGATGATGACCGTGCATGGCCTGATCCGCGCCGCCAGATAAGCCTTGGAAATCCTGGGTTGAAGCAGCCGCGCATCCTTGAAGGGGATGATGTCAAAAGGGTTCTGCAAGACGCAGAACACGGCCGTCAAGGTGAGCGCTGCCGCCAAGGCAAGGCCGAGGTTCTTCATGAACCCTCGATGATGGGAGGGATCTACGGCAGGGATGCA
>Ga0315900_10002459_pt1 | contig 28245 bp, 26 predicted proteins | sample LakEriMetagenome_FD_203521 | JGI IMG/M metagenome (GOLD analysis project Ga0315900, IMG submission 203521) | Freshwater fungal communities from buoy surface, Lake Erie, Ohio, United States - Buoy 12 MA114 | ecosystem: Environmental > Aquatic > Freshwater > Lake > Lake biofilm | place: USA: Lake...
GGTCGCGGGCATCAGGGCGATGGCGCACAGCGCCACCCTCAGCAAGGTGGCCGGCAACAGGCGGCGTAGTGCGGCAGTGGTCATCGGCCCTCCGGATGGCAGCGGGGCAGTGGCGCCAGTGTCGTGCATGCCGCCGCCCCGCGCAAAGAAGATTCGCTCTCAGGCTGAGGCTATGGCATGATTGCGACATAAGCTGTCATGGAGGTTAAATTGTCCTTCACCAAGGCGATGGATCTCTTGCGTCTGGCTGAGATGGCGGCCGCGCGGCACATGGGCGTCAACCTTCAGGACATCGTCGAGGCGTTCGGCTGCGACTATCGCACCGCGCAGCGGATGACGCGCGCGCTCGAGGATACCTTTCCGGCCGTCGTCACCCATCAGGATGCGAGCCGGCGCAAGTTCTGGCGCCTGCCCGGGCGGTCGGCGCAGATGGTCTTTGCCCAAGGCTTGCGGGAGCCCGAACTGACCGCGCTCGAGATCGCGATACGCCAGTGCGACCGCGAGGGGGCGGCCGAGGATGCGGGGCATCTGCGCCGGCTCCGCGACCGGCTGATCGCGGCCATGCCCGCCTTCGACGCCCGCCGGGCCGAGACCGACGCCGAGGCGCTGCTCGTCGCCCACGGCTTCGCCTCGCGGCCGGGCCCGCGGGTCAGGAGCGCGCAGGGCCTGCTCGAGACCATCGCCGAGGCGCTGAAGGCCCCCTTGAGGCTTGCGTTCTCCTACCCCGGCGCGGGCGGGGCGGGCCTGCGCGAGCGGCTCGTCGACCCCCACGGTCTCCTGCTCGGGACGCGGCGCTATCTCGTGGCGCGCGAGGTCGGGGGCGACGGGCGCTGGCGCCACTTCCGGCTCGACCGCATCTCGGAGGCGCGCGCGACGGGTGCGTCCTTCGCGCGCGATCCCGACTTCGACCTCGAGGCGCACGCCGCGCGCGCCTTCGGCTCCTATCACGATGATGCCGAATACGGCGAGGTGATCTGGCGCTTCTCGCCCGCCGCCGCCCCCGTCGCGCGCGAGTTCGTCTTTCACCCCCGGCAGGAACTGACCGAGAACCCCGACGGCACGCTCACGGTCCGCTTCCTCGCGGCGGGCCAGCTCGAGATGGCCTGGCACCTCTACCAATGGGGCGTCGAGGTCGAGGTCCTCGCCCCCGAGCGCCTCCGGCGCATGATCGACGCCCACCGCAGGGCGGACTTCCCGGCACTGCCGTAACCGCGCAGGATGCGTCTGGGTGGCCCCTGCCTTGAAATCGCGACCCTGACCTGCCGTGTCCGTGCCCGGACCGCCGACTGCGCGCGCCTAGCAGTCACAATCCCCCGTTCGTCACGGCGTCCTTCGGCTCCATGCTCTCGGTCGTTCGGGGACTACCTGCGCACCAGCGCAGATGGCAAGATCGGTCGGGGCAGGGCGACCGCCCGCGCGACTTGCGGCACGAAGACCTCCGGGGCGGCGGCTGGCAACCGGCTGACCCACGGGGGGGCAGCACTGGATGGACGCGATCCGAGGATGCCCCACGCGGCCAGACCAAATCGCGATCACGTCCCAGACCCGGGTGGTGGACGCTAAGCTTTCGATCCGGCCGTTCCCCCGAGGTTGCGCGACATGAAGGAGGCTCTTTCGGGCACCGACCGCGGCCATCGTGTTTTGCGTGGTGCTCGCGGCCACCTGAGGGTCGGGATCGGCGTACATGTGCGTCGGCACGCAGCGGAGCGGGATAGGATCTGATGGAACGTCGACGACATCGCCGGGGGCGCGCGGCCGGTCAATCCTGGTTGTCGGTTATCTCGGTGTAACTTTGCTGCATCACGACGCGCCCACCAGCGATCACGGCGCTGATATGCTCTGCGGGGGTGCCCAGCACCGCCACATCCCTGAGCGGATCGCGATCAAGGATGATCAGGTCGGCCCGCTTTCCTTCGGCGATCGTGCCAACCTCGTCGGCCAGCCCCATGATGGTGGCGTTGCCCAGCGTCGCGGCGCGCAGGATCTCGGCGTTCGACATCACCGCCCGCCGCAGCAGGAGCTCCTCGGGCTGGCGATGGTGCGCGCCGTGGTGCAGGTCGGTGCCGTGCCCGATCACGACGCCGGCCGAGCGGGCGATGTCGATGCTCTCGAGCCCGCGCCGCAGCAGATCCGCCATGCGCGCGGCAGTCGCCGGATCGCGGGCCTCTTCGCGCAGCACGGCAAAGACCGTGAGCGTCGGCACGATGCCCGCGCCCGCCGCGGCGATGCGTGCGGCGGTTGCAGGCGAGAGCAGCGTGGCATGTTCGATCGAGCGCACCCCGGCCGCGACGCAGATGTCGATGGCGCGGCTCTCATAGGCATGGGCCATGACATAGGTTCCACCAGCTGCCGCCTCGGCGACTGCGGCGGCGATCTCGGCTGGGCTGAACTGCGGCGTCTCCATCGGGATGCCCGACAGGATGCCGCCCGAGGCCATGAGCTTGATCTGGGTCGCCCCCGCGCGCAACTCCTCGCGCACCGCGGCGCGGAGCGCGGCCTCGCCTTCGACGACGCGGGTGATGGTGCGGTGGCCGTGGCAGACCGGGCAGCCGGGCGGCGCGTCGCGTCCGCGACCGAAATCGCCCTGCCCGCCACGCTCGGCAAGGGCGAGGCCGGAGGGATAGAGCCGCGGCCCCGCGACCGGCCCCTCGGCAACGGCCTGCGCCAGCCCGCCGTCTGCGCCGCCCGCATCGCGCACCGTGGTGTAGCCGCGCGCGAGCATCCCCTGGAGCACGCCGAGCGCCCGCGCCCCGACCAGATAGGGCGAAAGCGTGGCGATCCCGGCATAGTCCGGGGCGACGGCGATCGCGTGGACATGGGCGTCGATCAGGCCGGGCATCACCCAGCGCCCGCCCGCGTCGATGACCTGCGCGCCCGGCGCCGCGACGGCGCCCTCGGCGACGCGGGTGATGCGGCCATCCTCGATCAGGATCGACATCGCCGGCCACACCGCGCCCGCGACGACATCGACGATCCGCGCCCCCGTGATCAGGATGCCCGTCATGGCCCGGGCGCGATCACGACACGGCGGGCACGAGGAAGAGATCGCCGGGCCCGAAATCGACCCCGACCGCGGTGCCGACCCGCGCGGGCGGCGCACCGAGGTTCGGCACTCGCGCAACAAGCGCCGTGCCTCCGGCGTCAAGATCGACCCGATAATCCGGCCCGGTGAAGGCGACATCGGTGACACGGGCCGGGATGCCCGCGCCGGCACTGACGATGCGCAGCCGCTCGGGCCGGATGCCTGCGACCATCCGCGGCGCCCCGGGCTGCCAGCCGGGCGGGAAGGGCACCACCACCGCGCCGCCCAGCACCGGCCGGAAGCCGCCCGCCTGCGTGTCGGGTTCGAGCGCGAGCAGCGTGCAATCTCCCAGGAAGCGCGCGACGAAGGCATTCGCCGGCCGGTCGTAAAGCGCGGCCGGCGGCCCCGATTGTTCGACACGGCCGTGGTTCATCACCACCACCCGGTCGGACATGTTCATCGCCTCTTCCTGATCGTGGGTCACATAGACGACCGTCACGCCGATCCGGCGGTGGAGGGCACGAATCTCGGCCTGCATCGTGCTGCGCAGGTTCTTGTCGAGCGCGCCGAGCGGTTCGTCCATCAGCAGGATGTCGGGGTCGAAGACAAGCGCGCGCGCGACGGCGACGCGCTGCTGCTGGCCTCCCGAAAGCTGGCGCGGTAGCCGCCCCCCGAGGCCCGGCAGGCCGATGAGGTCGAGCACCGTTTCGACCTTGCGCGCGCGTTCGGCGGCCGGGATTCCGCGCATCTCGAGCGGGAAGGCGACGTTCTCGGCCACGGTCATGTGCGGAAACAGCGCGTAGTTCTGGAACACCATCCCGATGTTGCGCCGCGCCACCGGAATGTCGGCGACGTTCCGTCCGCCGATGCGGATCGCGCCCGAGCTTGCCTCCTCATAGCCCGCGATGATCTTGAGCAGCGTCGTCTTGCCCGAGCCCGACGGTCCGAGCAGCGTGCAGAACTCCCCCGCCGCGATCGCGATGTCGACCCCGTCGACGGCCGCGACGGCGCCGAAGCGCTTGTTCAGCGCGACGAGTTCGACGGTCTTGCCGACATGGGCAGCAGCTTCGGTCATGGGCGCTTCCGGATGAGGAGGCTCGCCACGAGGGCGGCGAGCGAGAAGAGGATGAGGATCACGGCGACCGCGATGATGGCGGGGTCGATGTCATCGAGCGCGCCCTCGTAGATCACGCGCGGCAGCGTGCGCGATTTCGCGTTGGTGAGGAAAAGCGCAAGCACGACATCGTCGAAGGAGGTGATGAAGGCGAACACCGCCCCCGCCCCGATCCCCGGCAGGATCGAGGGCAGCATCACCCGGCGGAACATCACCGGCCACGAGGCGCCGAGCCCGAGCGCGGCAAGCTCGAGGTTGGGATCGAAGCTGCGCAGACCCGCCCGGACCGTCACATAGACGAAGGGCAGCGCGAGCAGCGCATGTCCGAAGGCCAGAAGCTCGTGCGAGCCCATGAAGGGGCCGCGGGCGTGGGTGTAGTAGAGCGCGATCGCCACGATGATCGGCGGCACCACGAGCGGGGCGAGCAGCACGACCTCGAGCGTCCGCGCCAGCGGTCCGCGCAGGCGCGACACCACGATCGCGGCCAGGGTGCCGAAGGCGACCGCGACCGCAACGCCCAGCACCGCGACGCGCAGGCTCGATACGAAGGCCGCGAGCCACTTCGGATCGGCCGCGAGCTTGGCATACCAGCGCGTCGTCCATTCGGCGGGCGGGAACTGGATGAAGGGCGAACTCGCGAAGCTCAGCGGGAAGACGACGAGGATCGGCACGACGAGGAAGATTGCGACGACAAGGCCGAGCACCAGCGCCACGCGCCACGCCGCCCCCCCGCCCCTGCGCGCAAGGCGCGGGTCGATGACCGTGCCCGTCTCGGAGGCAAAGAGCCGGTCGAAACCGTAGAAGCGCTGGAAGACGAAGAACACCGCGAGCGTCGAGCCGAGCAGCACGATGCTGAGCGCCGAGGCCATCGCCCAGTCGAGCTGTTCCTGCATGTGATAGCTGACCATCTGCGCGAGCATCATCTGCCGCGGCCCGCCCATCAGCGAGGGCGTGATGTAGTAGCCGATCGCGCTCATGAACACGATGAGCGCCCCGGCCGCCGCCCCCGGCGCGGTCAACGGCACGATGATGCGCCGCACGAGCGTCGCGGACCCCGCCCCGAGCCCCTCGGCCGCCTGCAGGAGTTGGCCGTCGAGCGCGCGGAACGCGGCATAGAGCGGCAGCACCATGAAGGGCAGCAGCACATGCACCATCCCGATGATGACGGCCGGCAGATTGTAGAGGAAGGCCACCGGCTCATCGACGATGCCGGTGCCCGTCAGTACCGTGTTGACCGCGCCGTTGCGCTGCAAGAGCACCATCCACGCCGCCGTCCGCACGAGCGCGCTTGTCCAGAAGGGCAGCAGGACGACGAAGGTCAGGATCTGCGCCGCCCGCGGCGGCACGCTCGCCATGAGGTAGGCCAGCGGATAGGCCGCGACCAGCGCGGTGCCGGTGACAAGCCCCGCGATGACGAAGGTATTGACGAAGGCGCGCTGATAGTTCGGCGAGGTCGCGAGCTTGGCATAGGCCGCGAGGCTCTCTCCCCCCTGCAGGCTTGCCCCCATCAGCGACAGGATGGGCCAGACGAAGGCCGCGAACACCACCGCGAATATCGCGACCCCGAGGATGCGGGCAATCCCGCCCCCCCCGCCCGTGCGCCGCGCGGGCGCGGCTGGCTCGGCCCCCGCCGTCATGGCCGGCCCGTCACGGTCGCGCCGTCATGCGGGGTCCGTCCCGCCGACGAGCAGCGCGCGCGGAAAGCTTGTCAGCCGTTCGACACCCGTCGGCGTCACGAGGATCGTCTCGGACATGCCGAACCCGTTGACGAGCAGATAGCTGTGGAAGGTCATGCCCGGCTCGAAGCGCCATTCGGCCTCGGGCGTGGCCTCGAGCGGCTCTGCGTCGGTCGGATGCATGAGCAGCCCGACCGAATAGAAGGTCTTGTTGGTGTAGGCCGGCACGAGGCCCGTGGCCACGATGCCCTCGCGATAGATCCGGTCGGGGACGGTGGCGGGCACGCCCGGTGCAACCGCCGCTATGGCGCGATCCTGCACCTCGATCAGCGCCTCGGCCATCGCGCGCTCGGCGTCGCTCGCCGCGCCGATCTTGATCGTGCGCATGAAGCGGGCGTTGTAATGGCGCGTGTGCGGGGTCGGTTCGTACTGGAGCGTATCGCCATGCTCGAGCCGCCGACGCATGTATCCGCCGTGCAGATGCCGCGCACGCTCGCCCGATGACAGTACCCCCGGCCCCGGCGTGTCGCTGCCCGCACGGATCAGCGCAGCGGCCGCGGCGGCCGCGACATCGACCTCGTCGGCGCCGGGAAGGGCAGCCGCGACGGCGGCGCGCATCGCGGCTTCGGCGGCGCGTGCGGCGGTGCGCTGATAGGCGATCTCGGCGGGCGACTTGACGAGCCGCAGCCGCGCCGGCATCGCGCCCACATCGACGAGCTCGGCCGGGGCGAGGCCCGCGCCGAGCGCGGCGAGGCGCGAATGATTGAGCACCCAGCTGTCCATCTCGACCCCGAGCCGTCGCGCGCCCGGCAGACGGTCGCGCAGGGTGCGCAGCGTGAGCGCGAGGCGGTCCTCGCCGTCGCGCCAGCAGACGACATCGGCGAAGGCGCAGGTCTTGTCGGCGTAATATTTCGAGACATTGCGGCAGATCAGCGTGGGCTCGCCCACCCGCGGGATGATCGCCACCTGAAAGCCGCTGTAGGCGCGGGTATAATGCCCCGTCGTCCAGGTGATCGTCTCGGGCTGGAAGGCGATCAGCGCGTCGAGCCCGAGCGCGCCGATCGCCGTCTGCACCCGGTCGAGGCGGGAGAGGAATTCGGCCCTGTCAAACCACATGAGGTCAAGCATCTTCCCCTCCCGCCTCCAGTCCGGTCCGACTTACTGCTGCATCAGCGTGTTGTAACGCTCGATCATCGCCGGTTCGTTCGCAAGCCACCAATCCACGTTGAGGAACAGCGACTGCGCGAGGTTCTCGGGCGAGGACGGCAGGCGCGCCCACTCTTCCTGCGGGATGAAGTCCCAGGCGCCGGGCGTGACCGGGCCGTAGGCGACATACTTGTGGAACTCGGCTTGCGCCTCGGGCGAGACGGCGTGGTTGAGGAAGGCGATCGCGGTGTCGCGGTTCTTGGCGCCCTTCACGATCATGAAATAGCCCACCTCGGCGACGGCCCCGTTCCAGACGGCCTTGATCGGCAACCCTTCCTTGATGCCCGCCTCGATGCGGCCGTTCCAGCCGTTCGACATCACGACCTCGCCGCTGCCCAGAAGCTGCGCGGGCTGCGCGCCCTTCGTCCACCAGACGGCGATATGGGGCTTCAGCGCCTCGATCTTGGCGAAGGCGCGGTCCTGCCCCTCGGGGGTGGCGAGCACGCTGTAGACATCGGCCGCCGCGACGCCGTCAGCCATGAGCGCGGCCTCGAGCACGGTGTTCGGCCCGCCATAGAGCGCGCGCTTGCCCGGGAACTTCTCGACATCCCAGAAATCGGCCCAGGACGCGGGCTGCGGCCCGCCGTCGGGGAAGGCCGCCGTCGAGAAGGCGAAGTTCGTCGAGAAGATTTCGGAGGGCACGCCGTACTTGTTGACGATCTCGGGATAGACGTGGCTCTGGTCGACCATCTCGGGGGTGATCTCTTCGAAGAGCCCCTCGGCCGCGCCGCGCGCCACGCCGAGGCCGCCGTCCGTCACGACGTCCCATGTCACGGTGCCGGTATCGACCATCGCCTTGATCTTGGCGGTCTCGGGGCCCGTCTCCTCGAGCACGTTGACGCCGGTCTCGGCCTTGAAGGGGTCGAGCCATGCGGCGCGGATTGCGTCCTGATAGGCGCCGCCCCAGCTGACGAACACCATCTCCGCCGCGAGCGCGGGCGAAGACGCCGCGCCGACGGCTGCCATCCCGGCGAATAGTGCTGCCTTCACAGTCCTGTTCATGTCGGTTTCCTTCCCAGTTGGTTGAGGGTGCTAGTTTGGCCGGCAGCGGCGCACGAACGCTGCCAGCATCTCGAGTCCGCCGGTGCTGTCACGCGCGCCGGCGATCAGTGCGTCCACGTCGGCGCCATCCTTGACGAGGGCCGCGCGGCTCTTTCCGAACCACACCCCGCCGTTGGCGGCGGTGACCTCGGGGTGGCCCTGGATGCCCCAGACGGGCAGGTCGCGGAACCGCCAGACGTGATTGGGGCACTCCGCGCTCTGCGCGAGGATGACCATGTCGGGATGATCCGCGCGCACCTCGTCGTTGTGCCACACGAACATCTCGACCTCGGGGCCGCAGCCGCGCACGAGATCGTCCGTCGCTGCCGCACTGCCAAGCGCGAGCCGGGTATAGCCTACCTCGCAGCGGCTGCGCCGGAACACCTGATCGCGCCCGCAGAGCGCCGAGCCGAGGATCTGGCTGCCGAAGCACAGGCCGAGCATTGGCTTGCCGATCGCGGCCATGTCGCGGATGAAGGTGTGCTCGCGCGCGATGAAGTCGTGCGCGTCATAGGCGCTGAGCGGGCTGCCCGAGAGAATGAAGCCGTCGAATTCGTCCGGGTCGGGCGGAAAGCGGTCGCGGAAGGCCCAGAAGCGCACGACCTCGGCCCCGAGAGCTGAAAGGCGTTCGGGCAGGCCGCTCGCATCATCGCGGGTCGGGCCGTTCTCGAGATAGGCGATTCGCGTCATGCCCGGCCCTCAGCACGCCCGGCACCGAGGTCGATACCTGCCGACAGACGGTGCAGGATGCTCTGCCGGACATTGTCGATGTGCAGCGCGATCGCGCGCGCCGCCGCGGCGCCATCGCCCGCCCGCATCGCGCCGAGGATCGCGAGGTGCTCCTCGCAGGAGGGGCGGAAGCGTTCGGGCACGCGGCGCATGTCGAACATCGCGGTCTTGCGGCGCAGATCGAGCACGATCGCAAGCAGCGTCCGGTTGCCGGCAGCGCGCGCGATCCCCTCGTGGATGTGGTCGTCGAGCAGATGATAGGCCTCGGCCGTCACCGTCCGGGCGGCGAGCAGCGCCTCGACCCGCGCGCAGAGGTCGTCGATTTCCTCATGCGGCATCTTGCCGGTGGCAAGCCCGACCGCCTCGACCTCGAGCAGGCGGCGGACAGAGAGGATCTCGAGCACCTCGGCGACCGTCACGCGGTTGACCATGAGCACCCGGGGCGAGACGCGTTGCAACAGCCCCTCGCCCTCAAGCCGGCTGATCGCCTCGCGCACCGGCGTGCGCGATAAGTTGAGCAGCCGCGCGAGGAGCCGCTCCTGAATGATCGAGCCGCCCGGCAGCTTGCCCGCCACCAGCGCATCGAGGATCTGCTCATAGGCGACCGAGGCAAGGCGCGGCGCGGCGCCGTCGCCATCCAGCGTGTCGAGCGTCTCGCCGAGTGTCTGCGGCTGCGAAGCCATCGCCCACCATCACGATGCCGTTGTAATGCAATTGGTATACCGTTAATATCCCTCTGGCAACAGCCTTCGGAAGGGAACAGCGGATGGCGAGCGCGATCACCGAGGCGTCCGACGGGCTCTGCGTCATCGCGCCCACCCCCTTTGCCGAGGACGGCGGGATCGATGCCGCGAGCGCCGATTCGATGGTGGATTTCTTCCTCGAGAGCGGCGCGCGCGGGATCACGATCCTCGGCGTGATGGGCGAGGCGCCGAAGCTCGCGCCGGACGAGGCGCGCGCCTTCGTGCGTCAGGTGGTCGCGCGCACGGCCGGGCGCGTGCCGGTCGTCGTCGGCGTCTCTGCCCCCGGCATCGCGATTCTGGGCGATCTGGCGCGCTTCTCGATGGATGCCGGCGCCGGCGGGGTGATGATCGCACCCACCCCCGGGCTTCAGGGCGACGAGGCGGTCGAGCGCTATCTGGATGCCGCCATCCGCGCGGTGGGCGCGGATACGCCCGTCTGCCTGCAGGACTTCCCCCCGATCAACGGCGTGCACATCTCGGTGCGCAATGTCGTCGCGCTGACCGCCGCGCACCCCAACCTCGTGATGTTCAAGCACGAGGATTTCCCCGGGCTGAACAAGCTCTCGCGCCTGCGCGCCGAGGCCGCCGCCACGGGCGGGCGGCGGCTGAGCGTGCTGGTCGGCAACAGCGGCGTGTTCCTCCCGCACGAGCTCGACCGCGGCGCGGACGGGGCGATGACCGGTTTCGCCTTTCCCGAGATGCTGGCCGAGGTCTGCCGCCGCCACGCCGCGGGCGACAGGGCGGGGGCCTATGACCTTTTCGATGCCTATCTGCCCCTCATCCGGTATGAACAGCAGCCCGGCATCGGTCTTGCCCTGCGCAAGGAGGTGCTGCGCCGGCGCGGTGTCATCCGCAGCGCGGCCGTGCGCGCGCCGGGCCCCGCGCTCGGCCCGCAGGATCGTGCCGAACTCGACCACCTGATCGCGCGGCTCGGCCCCGAGGCGCGCGCGGTGCTCGTCTCGACCCGGGGCCTCGGCTGAGATCCCCGTTGGCAGCGTGAAAGGAAACAGGATGGCCGGACGCAGAATTCTCCTGACCGGGATCGGCGGCAGCGTCGGGATGGGGGCGCTCGCGGCGCTGCGCGCACAGGGCGACGAGGTGATCGGGCTCTCGCACCTGCAGGGGCCGGATGCCGCGCAGGTCGCCGACTTCACCGATGACGACGCCCTCGCCGCGGCGGTTACGGCCGTGGGCGGGCCGCTCGACGGGATCGTGCTTTCTCACGGGATCCTCGAGCCCGGCCCGATCGGGCGTGTCCCACCAGCACGCTGGCGGCACATGATGGATGTGAACCTCAACAGCCTCTACGCCATCATCCACGCAGCCTTGCCGCTTCTGCGCGATGGCGCCTCGATCGTCGCCGTCTCATCGACCGCGGCGTTCGACCACAGCCCGGTCGGGGGGCCGCATTACACCGCCTGCAAATGGGCGATGAACGGGATGGTGCGCCACCTCGCCTTCGATCTCGGCCCGCGGCGGATTCGCATCAACGCGATCTGCCCGGGCCTCGTCGAGGGGCCGATGGGTCGGGCGCTGCTCACGTCCGAGCAATACGATGCCTCGCTGCTCGAGATCCCGCTCGGTCGCGCCGCAACGGCGGCCGAAGTCGCAGACCTCGTGTTGTTCCTGCTCGGCCCGGCTTCGAGCTACATCACCGGTGCGCTCATCCCGATTTCGGGCGGGTATCGCTAGCACCCGACAGGGGCTCGCGCCCGGCGCCATCGAGCCGCGCAGGTGTCAGGTCGCGTCGGGGAAGAGGTCGGTGACGGCAAAGCGCGTGACGTCAATCAGACCCTTGTCCGAGATCCGCAGCTCGGGGATGACGACGAGCGCGAGCAGCGAGTGCTGCATGTAGGCGTTGTTGAGCGTGCAGCCGCTTTCGGCCATCGCGGCGCCGAGCGCCTGCGCCTTGTCCGCGACCTCGCGCGCGGGGCGGTCGGACATGAGGCCCGCGATCGGCAGTTCCACCATCGCGACCTCGGCCCCGTCGCGCCAGAGCGTGACGCCCCCGCCCACCTCGGCCAGCCGGTTCGCGGCCAGCGCCATCTGCGCGCGGTCGGTGCCGACGACGATCATGTGGTGGCTGTCATGCGCGACCGTCGAGGCCATCGCCATCCGCCCCCGATAGCCGAAGCCCGAGACGAAGGCGTTGACGACCTGCCCCGTCGCGCGGTGCCGCTCAACAAGCGCGATCTGCGCGACCTCGCCCTGCGCCTCGACAAGGCCGCCCGTCACCTCGAGATCGGCGGTCAGCGCCCGCGTCGGCGCCTGGTTCTCGACGATGCCGATCACGCGCGCGCGCACCCGGTCCTGGCCCTTGGGCGCGCGGATGGCGAAATCCCCGGCCGCCAGCGGTCGGGCGATGCGGACGGTCGCGCGCGCCTCGGGCGGCCAGGCGTAATGCGGGCAGGCGACCGTCAGCCGCCCGCCCTCGGCCACCCGGACACCACGGGCGAAGACCGTCTCGATCGGCAGGGCGCGGAGGTCCGAGGTCAGGATCAGATCCGCCCGCCGCCCCGGCGCGATGCTGCCGAGGTCCCGCTCCAGCCCGAAATGCGTCGCGGTGTTGATCGTGGCCATCTGGATCGCGACCAGCGGATCGCAGCCGCAGGCGATGGCATGGCGCAGGGCGCGGTTCATGTGGCCCTCGTGCACCAGCGTGCCGGAGTGGCAATCGTCGGTGCACAGGATGAAGTTACGCGGATCGAGGCCCTTTTCGGTGATCGCGGTGATCTGGCTCTCGATGTCGTACCATGCCGAGCCGAGGCGCAGCATCGAGCGCATTCCCTGCCGGACGCGATCGATCGCATCCGACTCGCGCGTGCCCTCGTGATCGTCCGACGGGCCCCCCGCGACATAAGCATGAAAGGGGATCCCGCGGTCGGGCGAGGCGTAATGCCCCCCCACAACCTTGCCCGCGCGCATCGTCGCCGCGATCTCCTCGAGCATCTGCTGGCTGCCGCCGATGACGCCGGGATAGTTCATCATCTCGCCCAGCCCGATGATACCCGGCCAGCGCATTGCCTCGGCGACATCCTCGGGCCCGATCTCGAACCCCGTCGTCTCGAGCCCCGGCGCCGAGGGCGCGCAAGAGGGCATCTGGGTGAAGATGTTGACGGGCTGCATCAGCGCCTCGTCATGCATCATCCGCACGCCGCGCAGGCCGAGCACATTCGCGATCTCGTGCGGGTCGGTGAACATCGTCGTCGTGCCGTGCGGGATGACGGCGGCGGCGAATTCCGCGGGCGTCAGCATCCCTGACTCGATATGCATGTGCCCGTCGCAGAGGCCCGGGATCAGATAGCGCCCCGCCGCCTCGACGACTTCGGTGCGCGGCCCGATGCAATGGCCGGCATCGGGGCCGACATAGGCAAAGCGCCCCGCGGCCACCGCGACCTCCCACCCCTGCAGGATCTCGCGGCTCTGCACGTTGACGAGGGTGCCGCCCCGGATCACCAGATCCGCGGCCATGCGGCCGGCCGCCACCGCCACGAGTTGCGGTGCACAGTTCGACCAGGAGAGAAGCGTGTTGCTCATACCACATAAGGGCACCAAACGGTGCGCCGTTTCAAGGCCCTCCATCGGCAGTCACGCAAGTATTGCGCGTCTGCGCGATCACCGGACGGGCGCGCTCGGACTTGCGGACCGCAGCCCGATCGAACAACCCCGTCCCGGGCAGCGGCGGAATGGGCCCAGCCCGACGGGCCCTAGCCGAGCCGGCCGCGGGAGGTGACAGCATCGGTGGCGACCACCTCCTGACCGCGGGCGAGGTGGACGACATCATGGAGGTTCGACACCACGCAGGCGTGGTTGGGGATGACGGCGAGCCGCTCGCCTATACGGGGCCGGTCGGGGCCGCAGGCCGAAAGGTCGACGGTCGCGTGCTCCTCGCTCAGCCCGACGATGCGCGCCTCGGGCCAGCCGGGGATGTGGCCGAAGCCCCCCGCCGCCACCGCATCGGCCGCGAGCGCCTTCGACCCCGCATCGAGGATCGCGCGGTCGGGTGTCGGGCGGCTGACGACCGTGGCGCGCACGCTCAGCGCGCAGTGCTCGAGCGCGCCATGGCCCCAGCCGACCTGCATCCGGTCGCCATAGGCATAGGTGCCGGGGCGGTATTCCGTCGCGACGCCGCGCGACGTCAGGCGATAGAGGTCGGGCGTGCCGCCGGTCGAGACGAGGGGCGCGGGCAGGCCGGCGGCGGCAAGCGCCGCGACGGTGTCGGCAAGCCAGCGGTCGACCTCGGCCGGGCGGCCCTGCGGCGGGTAGGTCATGAGGCCCGTGAACCGCAGCCCCGGCGCCGCGGCGATGCGGGCCGCGAGCGCCACGGCCTCGGCCGGGTCCTGCACGCCGCAGCGCCCCGCGCCGGTGTCGCACTCGATCAGCACCGGGAGCGGCCGCGCGGGATCGGCGAAGGTCTCGGCATAGCCCGCGACCGTCTCGGCGCTGTCGGCGCTGACCGAGAGGGTGACGCGGTGGGCGAGGGCGGCGAGGCGCGCGCGCTTGGCCGGGCCGAGGATGTTGTAGGGCAGGAAGATGTCGGCCAGCCCCGCATCCGCCATCGCCTCGGCCTCGCCGAGCTTCTGGCAGGTGATCCCGACCGCGCCGAGCGCCATCTGCATCTTCGCGATGCGGGGCAGCTTGTGGGTCTTGACATGCGGGCGCAGCCGCAGCCCCAGCGCATCGGCATGGGCCTGCGCGCGGGCGAGGTTCGCCTCGAGGATGTCGAGGTCGACGACGACGGCGGGGGTGTCGAGATCGCTGATCTTCATCGGATCGCATCCAGAAAGGGCAGGTTGCCGGCGGCGAGCCCGGCATCGACCAGAAGGGCCGCGCCGGTGATCCCGCTCGCGCGCGGCGAGGCGAGGAAGAGCACCGCCTCCGCGACCTCGTCGGGGGTGACGATGCGGCCGAGCGGATAGATCGCGCGCAGCCGGTCGAGGATCGCGGGATCGCGCGCGAGCCGCGCCTCCCACGCGCCGGTGCGGATCGAGGCGGGCACGACCGAATTGGCGCGGATGCCGTGCGGGCCTTCCTCGACCGCGAGCGCGCGCACCCAGGCCATCAGCGCGGCCTTGGCGGCCGAATAGGCCGGGTTGCCGTGGTGGCTCAGCGCATTGACCGAGGAGATCGCGACGATGGCGCGGTTGCCGCCCGCCCCGCGCATGGCGCGCGCGCAGCCGAGCGTGATCTCGGCGGCGGCGGTGAAGTTCAGATCCATCTCGGCCGCGATCCGCGCGGGATCGAGCATGTCGAGCGTCTCGGCCCGCGTCCAGCCCGCGTTCGAGACGACGACGTCGGGCGCCCCCCCCGCGAGGATCGCGGCAAGGCCCGCGCGGGTGGCGGCGGCGTCGCGCAGATCGAAGCGGTGGCGCTCGGCGATGCCCTCGGCCGAGAGGTCGGCCTCGGCGACATCGCAGGCCACGACCCGGGCGCCGGCTTGGGCGAAACGCGCCACGAGCACCCGGCCGAGCCCGCCGCCCGCCCCGGTGATGACGACGCGCGCGCCCTCGAACCCATCCATCGCTTCCCCCTTGCGGCGGCGCGGCGCCGCCGGTTCAATCGCCCGATCCCTCAGGACAGGAGCGCGCGCATGTCAAAGATCTGTTTCGGCACCGCGAAGGTGCCGCTCTCGCCCGCCGTGCGGGCGGGCGATTTCGTCTTCGTCTCGGGCCAGGTGCCGGTCGGGCCCGACGGCCGGGTGGTGCCGGGCGGGATCGGCGCCGAGACGCGGGCGGTGATCGACAACATCCGCGCGGCGCTGGCGCTTGCGGGTTGCGGGCTCGAGGATGTGGTCAAGACCACCGTCTGGCTGCGCGACCGCGACGATTTCGCGGCCTTCAACGCGGCGTATGCCGAGGCCTTCCCGACCGCTCCGCCCGCGCGCTCGACCGCCGAGTCGCGGCTGATGATCGACATCGCGGTCGAGATCGAGGCCATCGCCTTCAAGCCCCTGAAAGGGGGGCGGGGCGGCCGTAGACGGGCGTCGGGATCCCCTCCATCCGCGCCTTGAGCTGGAGCGCGACGAAGCGCGAATAGAAGCGCGACAGCGCGAGGTTGCCGCCGTGGAACCACAGTGCCTCCACGGCGGTGGGCTTCCACATGTTGCGCAATTCGCCCTGCCACGGGCCCGGATCGCCGCGCACCCCCGACCCGAGGCCCCAGCACGGGCCCACCGCATCGGCCGCCTGCCGCGAGACGATGCCCGCGACCGTCTCGTTCATCGACTGATAGCCCGTGCAGGCCACGATCACGTCGGCCGGCACGAAGCGGCCATCCTCGAGCCGCAGTCCGCCCGCCTCTACCCGCGCGACCCCGGCGCCCGAGACGACGCCGATCTGGCCCGAGGCAATGAGTTCCGAGGCGCCGACATCGATGTAATAGCCCGAAGCCGTGCGCAGGGCCTTCATCATCAGGCCGCTGTCATCCTCGCCGAAATCGAGCGCGAAGCCCGAGGCCGCGAGGCGGGCGTAGAAATCGGCGTCGCGCGCCCGGATCTCGCGGTAGAGCGCGATCTGCTGGTCGGCGAACATCCGGAACGGGGTCGCGGCCGAGATCATGTCGGCCTTCTCGACCGTGATCCCGCGTGCCACGGCCTCTTCGGAATAGATGGCAAAGCCCAGTTCCATGAGCGTCTCCGACCGCACGACCGTCGTCGGCGTGCGCTGGACCATCGTCACCTCGCCGCCCGCCTCCCACAGATCGACCGCGACGTCATGGGCAGAGCTCGCGGCCCCCACCACGACGCAGCGCTTGCCGGCAAAGGGCGCGCCCTGCTGATAGGCGCTCGAATGCATCAGCGTGCCGGCGAAATCGGCCGCCCCCGGCCAGTCGATGGTGCGCGGCGGCCCGTAGGCGCCGGTCGCGAAGACAAGCTGGCGCGGCCTGAGGACATGCCGGCGCCCCTCGCGCACGACCTCGACCGTCCAGATGCCGCTTGCGGCGTCGTAGTGTGCGCGCTCGCAGCTCGTCGAGGTCCAGATGTTCAGCTCGAAGATCTTCGCATAGGCCTCGAGCCAGTCGCCCATCTTGTCCTTGGGGGTGAAGACCGGCCAGTTCTCGGGATAGTTGAGGTAGGGCATGTGGTCGTACCACACCGGGTCGTGCAGCACGAGCGAGCGGTAGCGGTTGCGCCAGCTGTCGCCGGCGCGCGCGTTCTTCTCGATGATGATCGCGGGCACGCCGAGCTGGCGCAGCCGCGCCCCGAGCGCGATGCCCCCCTGCCCGCCGCCGATGATGACGACATAGGGCTGCTCCTCGTGGCCGAGCCGCGCGGTCTCGGCGGCGCGGTTCTCCGACCAGGTGCGGCGGGCGCGGTCGGCCTTGTGGACGATGCCGGCCGGACGGCGGGCGCCGCGCGGCTCTTCGTGGCCGCGCAGATCGTCGAGCGCGGTCAGCAGCACCGACACCTGCCCGCCCCGCATCACCAGCCGCCCGGTGCCGATCCCGCTCGCCGTCTCGAAGGCGATGGGCGCGGCCTCGCCGTCGCCCTCGGCCTCGATCGGGCCGGCCAGCCGCCAGCCGCGCGGGCGCGCATCCGCAATTGTCGCGGCCAGCATCGCCCCGATCTCGCCCGGCCCCTCGAAGGTCTTGATGTTCCAGGTGAAGGCCAGCAGGTCGCGCCAGAACCCGCCGGCGGGAAACAGGGCTGCGGCCGCCGCCGCCTCGCCCGCCGCGAGCGCGCGGTCGAGCGCGCCGAGCCAGGTTGCGATTCCATAGGAAGCGTGATCGTGCGCGGTCATCTTCAGTCTCCGAGGGGTTCGAGAACCGACCCGGCCACCCGGGTCACGACGTTGTACTTGATGCGCCTGAGCGTCTCGCGGGCCGGTGCGCCGATCCGGTAACCGGTTGCGGCGGCGAGCAGATCGAGGATCGTGAGGAAGGCCACGCGCGAGGCCGAGGGCGTCAGCGTGTCGGGATACTCGCCGATGCGCACCGCAAGCGGCACCTCGACCGCCTTGGCAAGCGCGCTGCCCGGAACCGTGATCGCGATCGTGCGGGCGCGATAGCGGCGCGCGAGGTCGACCGTCTCGATCACCTCGCGCGTGCGTCCCGTGCCAGAGATCGCGATCAGGACATCGCCCTCGCGCAGGCTCGCCGCGATCATCCGGGCAAGGTAGATATCCCCCGTCGCCGAGACCGGCAGACCGTAGCGGAACAGCCGGTGATGCGCCTCTTCGGCGAGCGCGGCCGAACTGCCCCCGACCCCCACCGCGACGATCCGGCTGGCGGATGCGAGCATCTCGGCCGCTCTGGCAAGCGCATCGCGGTCGAGCTGGCGTTCGACCTCGTCGATGGCGCGGCGCGCCTCGGTCAGCACGGACACGAAATAGGACGGCAGCGCAGCATCGCCTGCGCCCTCGCCGTCAGGAGTGCCCGTGACGGAGCCGAGGTAGATCTCGCCGACGACGAGGCTGCGGGCGAGCTGGAGCTTGAAGTCGCGCACGCCGCGGCAGCCGATCGCGTGGCAGAAGCGCGTGACGGTCGGCGCACTTACCCCTGCGCGCGCGGCGATGTCGCTGTTGGCGGAATAGACCGCCGCCTGCACATCCGCGAGCACGCAGTCCGCAACCGCCTGCTCGGCCGGGCGCAGATCGGCGTAGCGGTCATGGATCTGGCCGATAATGTCGGGAAGGGCCGCACCTTGCGCGCGCGTCACGGCGCCTTGGCGTGCTTCTTCGCCCATTCGAGCCCCCTGTCGGCGCAGACCTGCCTGAGTCGGAGGTCAAGTATCCCCAGCATTCGGCAACGCGTCAAGCGTGTGTAATTTTCTTACATGACAGAGGCAGATCTTTCGAATCAGCCTTTCAGGCGCGGATCTGCCGTCAGATCCAGGAAGATGATGCTACATAGAAGAAATCTTGCGAAACATGATGCCAGTCGTTGCTTCTCCAGACTTCAGCGCGCGCATTCCCATTGGTCTTTGCTGGAACCGAAAGGGTTTTGCTTGACAGGTCTGTAACCAATTCACAAAGTTGATCCAGCGAGTCGCCCTGCCCGGGCGACCACGGGGGAGGCGATGGGCGCAGAAATCGGAACTCCCGCGAAGCTCTCGATCCGCGGTGTGGGCAAGCGCTTCGGCGCGCTCGAAGCCGTTGCGGGGTGCGGCTTCGACATCGCGCCGGGCACCATCGTCTCGATCGTCGGCCCCTCGGGCTGCGGCAAGACCACGCTGCTGTGGATGATGTCGGGCCTCCACCAGCCGACCGAGGGGCAGATCCTGCTTGATGGCACGGCCGTGACGGGGCCGCGCCCCGAGATCGGCCTCGTCTTTCAGGAGGCCAATCTCCTGCCCTGGCGCAACCTGATCGACAACATCCACTTCCCCTTCGAGATCAAGGGCCTGCGCCCTGAGACCGCGTGGATCGACCACCTGCTCGAGCGCGTCGGCCTGCGCGGGTTCGAGCGGCGTTTCCCGCGCGAGCTCTCGGGCGGCATGCAGCAGCGCGCCGCGATCGTGCGCGCGCTCGCGCTGCGCCCCTCGGTCCTGCTCATGGACGAACCCTTCGGCGCGCTCGACGCCTTCACCCGCGAGGACATGAACCGCCTCGTCGAGGAAATCTGGCTCGAGACGCGCACCACGATCGTCTTCATCACCCATTCGATCGAGGAGGCGATCTTCCTGTCGGATCGGGTGGTCGTGCTCAGCAAGCGCCCCGGACGGGTGCAGTCGGATTACGCGGTGCCCTTCGCCCATCCGCGCACGCTCGAGACGATGGCAAGCCGCGAGGTCTTCGACCTCATGAACCGCATCAAGGCCGACATCTATGGCGCGCCGGCGCCGGCGCGGGCGGCGGAGTAGAACATGGGCGACATCACCCCCGAATTCCGCAAGGGCGACGCCGGACAGGTCGCGATCACGAATCTCTCGGCCTTCGCGCAAGGCGGCGGCGCCCGCACCCGCAACGAGGTGATCGCGATCGCGCTCGTCGCCATCATCGTGGTGGGGGGGCTCGAGATCCTGCTGCGCCTCTTCGAGGTCAAGTCCTACATCCTGCCCAAGCCGTCCGAGATCGCGCTCGCCTACTACACCGACTTCCGCCTCGTGCTGCCGCACCTCGGCCACACGCTCGCGGTGCTGGGGATGGGGTTCTCGATCGGGGCGGTGGTGGGGATGGTGCTGGCCGCCGTCATCACGCAGTTCCCCTTCGTCGAGAAGATCATCGCGCCCTACATCCTCGTCCTTGTCACGACGCCGATGCTCGCGCTCGTGCCGCTCCTGATCCTGCGCTTCGGCTTTGGCTACACCCCGCGCGTGATCGCGGTCGCGCTGGCGGCGGGGCCGATGGTGATGATCAACGCCGCGACCGGCTTCCGGCGGGTCGACAGCGCCAAGATCGCGCTCGCACGCTCCTACGGGGCGTCGACGCTCCAGATCTTCTGGAAGGTGCGCGCGCCGATGGCGCTGCCGATGATCCTCGTCGGCCTCATGATCGGGGCGATCTTCGGGCTGCTGACGGCGGTCGGGGCCGAGATGGTGGGCGGGGGCTTCGGCCTTGGCAACCGCCTGACGACCTATTCCTCGATGATCCAGATGCCGCAGTTCTTCGCCGTGGTCCTCATGCTCTCGGCGCTCGGCATCCTGATCTATGTGATCTTCTTCCTCATCGGCAAGAAGTACGCGAGCTGGGAGGCCTGAGCGGCATCCCGGCGCGCATCTGCAAGACGTTCACCACTCAAACGACAGGGGGTTACGACATGATGAACACGACACGCGGCCCGGGCCTCAGCCGGCGCCAGCTTCTGACCGTGACGGCGGGCGGCGTTGCGGCCATCGGCCTCGGCGGGCTCCGGCCGGCCTTCGGGGCGGGCTACGACCGCGCCTTCACCTGGATCTCGCCGCGCGGCACGCTCGAGGTCGTCGACGACTACGCCTATTGGGTCGCCAAGAAGATGGGCTATTTCGGCGATCTCAACATCGACATCCAGCCGGGCCCGTCGGACGGCACCGCGACGGTCAAGTTCGTCGACGTGGGCCAGGCCGACATGGGCTTCCCCTCGCCGGGCGTGTTCTCGTTCGCGATCGAGAACGGCATGAAGCTCAAGTCCTGCTTCCACGAGGCGGCGGCCGACGGCTTCTCCTTCGCCTTCCGCAAGGGCGAGGGGCTCTCGAATCTCAAGGATATCGAGGGCAAGACGATCCTTCTCGGTTCGGCCGCCTGGCAGGCGATCACCGATCCGATGCTTGCCGCGCAGGGCGTCGACGTCTCGAAGGTCACCTATGTCGAGGCCGGCTGGCCGACCTGGGGCACGGCGCTCGCGGCCGGGCAGGGCGATGCCGCGCTTTCGTGGGAAGGGCTGCGGGCCGAGTGGATCTCGACCGGGCTCGACTTCGAATACTGGCTCGGGGTGCAGAAGTCGAACTTCCCGATGAACACCTTCGTCGTGCGCGCCGATGATCTCGAGGACGCCGACAAGCGCGCCTTCCTCGAGCAGTATCTGCGCGGCTGGGCGATGGGCCTCGAATTCGCCGAGCACAACCCGCGCGCGGCCGTCCAGGCGGTGTTCGAGCAGTTCCCGACGCTCGCCCAGAACGTGGGGCCGCAACTCGGCACCATGTCCTGCCTGCAGCTCATGAACGTCATGCGCGGCGATTGGTCCAAGCGTCAGGGCTGGGGCTGGCACGACATGTCGAGCTGGCAGAACTTCTTCGACATGTCGGCCTCGATCGGCCAGAACAAGACCCCGATCAAGGCCGAGGACGTCTGCACGAACGACCTCATCCCCGGCGCCAACGCCTTTGACGCCGCGAAGGTCAAGGCCGACGCCGAGGGCACCGCGCTCACGCCCGAGTTCGAGGCGGTGGACGTCGAGGCCGTGCGCGCGAACCTCTTTGCGCAGGCGATCTGACGCGATCTTGCACCGGGCGGCTTCGCGCCGCCCGGTGCGCTTCACATGGCTCGAATTGCGGAGGGTGCAGGGATGGCCGGGAAGGTGCGCGTGCTTGTCGTCGGGCTCGGCAACATGGGGGCCTCGCATGCGAGCGCCTATCACCGCAACGACGGCTTCGAGATCGTGGGGCTGATGAGCCGGACGATCCGCTCGAAGTCGATCCCCGAGGAATTGCGCGGCTATCCGCTGTTCGAGGACTACACCGAGGCGCTGGCGGCGACGAAGCCCGATGCGGTCTCGATCAATACCTGGCCCAACACGCACGCGGCCTATGCGATTCAGGCGATGGAGGCGGGCGCCCATGTCTTCATGGAAAAGCCCATCGCCACCAACAACGAGGACGCCGCCCGCGTGGTCGCGACGGCGCGCGCGCGGGGCCGCAAGCTCGTGCTCGGCTATATCTTGCGCGTCCACCCGAGCTGGATGAAGTTCATCGAGATCGGCAAGACGCTGGGCAAGCCGCTGGTGATGCGGCTCAACCTCAACCAGCAGTCCTCGGGCGATGCGTGGATGTGGCACAAGAACCTCATCGACAGCCTGATCCCCATCGTCGATTGCGGGGTCCATTACGTCGATGTCATGTGCCAGCTGACGGGCGCCAAGCCCGTGCGCGTCCACGGCATCGGCGCGGCGCTGTGGGCCGAGGCCGACAAGCAGAACTATGGCCACCTGCACGTCACCTTCGACGATGGCTCGGTCGGCTGGTACGAGGCCGGCTGGGGCCCGATGATGAGCGAGACGGCCTTCTTCGTCAAAGACATCGTGGGGCCGAAGGGGTCGGTGTCGCTCGTGCCGAACGATCAGGCGCGCAGCGGTGCCGAGGATCTCTCGGACAGCTCCGACATCGACAAGCATACCAAGACCGACGCGATCCGCGTCCACCATGCCGCCGTCGGGCCCGACAAGCACTTCCTGCGCCCCGACGAGATCCTCTCGATGGAGGACGAGCCGGGCCACCAGGATCTCTGCGACCGCGAGCAGGCCTTCTTCCTGCGCGCGATCCGCGAGGATCTCGACCTGACGGAATCGATGGATGCGGCCGTCAACTCGCTGCGGATCGTGCTCGCGGCCGAGCAGAGCATCGAGGAGGAACGGGCGATCCGGCTCGACTGAAAGGCAAGGGTGTTGGACGATATCGACCGCCTCTATCGCAGTTCCGACGGGGTCGCGATCGCGGCGGCCGTGCGGTCGGGCGAGGTGAGCGCGCCCGAGATCGCCGAGGCCGCGATCCGCGCGATCGAGGCGTTGAACCCGGCGCTGAACGCGGTCATCCATACCCGCTACGACATCGGCCGCGCGATGGCGGCGGCGGTTTCACCCGACGCGCCGCTCGCGGGCGTTCCCTTCCTGCTCAAGGAGCTCGCGACGAACTGGGCGGGCGTGCAGGCGACGAGTTCGAGCCGTTTCCTCAAGGACCAGATCGCGCCCGCCGACAACGAGATCGCGCGGCGCGTCAGGGCGGCGGGGCTTGTCATGCTCGGCAAGACGAACGCGCCCGAGAACGGCTGGTCGATCGGCTGCGAGCCCGCGCTCTATGGCCCGACGCTGAACCCCTGGGATCCGTCCGTCACCTGCGGCGGATCCTCGGGCGGCACGGCGGTCGCGGTCGCGACCGGCATGGTCCCGATCGCCGAGGCCTCGGACGGGGCGGGCTCGATCCGGGTGCCGGCCTCGTGCTGCGGGGTGGTCGGGCTCAAGCCCTCGCGCGGGCGGGTGACGCTCGCGCCCTTCGCCGACTATTGGGCGGGCGGGGCCTATTTCCTGTGCAACAGCCGTAGCGTGCGCGACACGGCCGCCTATCTCGATGCGGTCGCGGGCGCGCTGCCGGGCGATGCCTACTACCTGCCCCTGCCCGACCGGCCCTTTGCCGATCTGGCGCGCGAGGCCCCGCGCGGGTTGCGGGTGGGCTTCACCTTCACCGACCCCTCGGGCAACCCGGTCGATCCCGCGATCCGCGCCTCGGTCGAGGCGGTGGCGCGCGTGCTCGAAGGGATGGGCCACCGGGTCGAGCCGCATGACATGGCGCTCGACGCGGGCGCGTTCTGGCGGCTTTACACCGACATGACCTGTGTCGAGACGGCCGCCGCCTACGACTATTTCGAGACCATCGTCGGCCGCCCGCTGGCCGAGGGCGATGTCGAGCCCGTCACCCGCGCGATCATCGAGCGCGGCCGCGCGACACCCGCCACCGCCCATGCCGGCCGGATCGAGGCGGTGCGCCGCGCCGGGCGCGCGGTGGCGCAGGACCTGTGGGCCTATGATGCCTATCTGACCCCCGTCCTGACGCAGCCACCGCGCCCCGTCGGGTTTTACGACATGTCGATGCGCGACCTCGACGCCTACAACGCGCTCTGGACGGATGCGGTGTTCATGGCGCCTTTCAACGCCTCGGGCCAACCCGCGATCGCGCTGCCGCTCGGGCAGACCGCGACCGGGCTGCCCGCGGGCGTGCAGATCGTCGGCCGGCTGGGCGCAGAAGCGACGCTGCTCGCGCTCGCGACCGCGCTCGAAGAGGCGATGCCCTGGGCCGCGCGCCGTCCACCGCTGAGCTGGCAGGAGGCCACCGATGCCGCATGATCTCATCCTCGCGGGCGGGCGCGTCATCGACCCCGCCAACGGCACCGACCGGGTGGCCGATGTGGCCTTCGCCGGCGGGCGCGTCGCGGCGGTGGGTGCGAACCTCGCGGCCGGCGGGGCGGCCGAGGTGGTCGATGTCGCGGGTGCGATCGTGACGCCGGGCCTCATCGACCTGCACACCCATGTCTACTGGGGTGGTACCTCGCTCGGCGTCGATCCCGACAGCTATGCCGCCGGCTCGGCCATCACGACGCTGATCGATACGGGCAGCGCGGGGCCGGGCAATTTCGCGGGCTTCCGCGCCCATGTGATCGCGGCGGCCGAGACGCGGATCCTCGCCTATCTGCACGTCTCCTTCGCCGGCATCTTCGGCTTTTCGCGCACGATCATGGTGGGCGAGAGCCACGACATGCGCCTGATGGCCGCGCGCGAGGCGGCCGAGGTCGCGCGCGCCAACCCCGACACGATCATCGGCATCAAGGTGCGCATCGGCGCCCATGCAAGCGGGCCATCGGGCATCGCGCCGCTCGATGTCGCGCTCGATGTCGCGGATGCGACGGGGCTGCCGATCATGTGCCACATCGACGAGCCACCGCCGAGCTACGAGGCGGTCGTCGCCCGCCTGCGCCCGGGCGATGTGCTGACGCATTGCTTCCGCCCCTTTCCCAACGCACCCATGCGCGGTGACGGGCAGGTCAAGCCCGAGGTGCTCGCGGCACGCGCGCGCGGCGTCTTTTTCGACGTCGGCCACGGCATGGGGTCGTTTTCGTGGGCGACGGCCGGGGCGATGGTGCGGGCGGGGTTCTGGCCCGACACGATCTCGTCCGATGTCCACAGCCTCTGCCTGCACGGGCCCGCCTGGGATCTCTTGCGGACGATGACGAAGTTCCTGGCCCTCGGCCAGCCGATGGCGGATGTGGTGGCGGCCACGACCCATGCGCCCGCGCGCGCGCTGCGCCGCCCCGACCTCGGCACGCTCGCCCCCGGTGGCGCCGCCGAGGCGAGCGTCATCCGCCTCGCCCCGATCCCGACCGTGCTCGAGGATGTCGAGGGGGTGACGCGCGACCATCCCGAGCGCCTCGTCCCCGTCGGGCGCGTCCTCGCCGGGCGCTGGCGCCCCGCCCCGGCATGACCGCGGGCCACCGCGCCATCTGGTCCTATGCGTGGGACCTGCACGACATCGGGCTCGATGCCGCGCTCGGGCGCATCGCCGAGGCCGGGCTCGATACCGTCTCGCTCGCGACCTCCTATCACGCGGGGCGCTTCCTCCAGCCCGGCAATCCGCGCAGGCGGGTGTGGTTCCCGCAGGACGGCACCGTCTATTACCGCGCCGATCCCGCGCGCTGGCGGGGGGCTGAGATCGCGCCGCTCGTGGCCGACATCGTCGCGACCGAGGGCGACATGCTCGGGGCGCTCATCGACCGGCGGGCGCGGGGCGGGCCCGCGGTGTCGTGCTGGACGGTCTGCCTGCACAACACCCGCCTCGGCATGGCCCATCCGGACCATGTCGTGCGCACCGCGCATGGCGACCCGGGCTATTATGGCCTCTGCCCCGCAAGCCCCGCCGCACGCGCCTATGCCGCGGGCCTCGTGGCCGAGATCTCCGAGGTCTACGCCCCCGACCGGATCGAGATCGAGACGCTCGACTTCATGGGCTTCGACCACGGCTTCCACCACGAAAAGGACGGGCTCGGCCTCTTGCCCGAGGATCGTTTCCTGCTGGGGTTGTGCTTCTGCCGCCATTGCCTTGACGCCGCCGCCGCCGACGGCATCGACGCCGAGGCGGCACGGGCCGAGGTCGCGCGGCTTCTGGATGCGGCGTTCGCGCGCGAACTGCCCGCACCCGCCTTTCCCGATTTCCCCGCCCGCGGGATCGCTGCGTTCGAGGGGCACCCCGCCCTTCACGCCTTTCTCGGCTGGCGGCCGCGCGTGCTCGGGCGGCTCGCGGCCGAGATGCGCGCCGCCTGCCGGGCGCCGACGCGGCTTGCCCTCATCGACTTCGCCGGAAGCTGGTGGGGCGGGGTCGATCTGGGCACGCTCGCGCCGCATTTCGACGGCGTCATCTGGTGCGCCTACACCGCCCCGCCCGCACAGGTCGCGGCCGAACTCGCGGGGCTGCGCGCGCTGATCGGTCCCGACCGCGCGCTGTCGCTCGGGCTCCAGCTCTTCCATCCCGTGGTTGCGGATGCGGCAGATTTCGCGGCCCGGGTGGCAGCGGCCGAAGGGGCGGCAGACGGCCTCAACGTCTACAACCTCGGTCTCGTGCCCCCTGCGCGCCTCGGCTGGGTGCGGCACGCCCTTGGCGCTTCGTCGCGACTGCTCGGATGATCGGATCGGTGCAGGCAGGTGTGTCCGGCTTGCCAATCGCACGGGAGAAATCGGTTGGCTGGCCGCTGGTCCCGGTGTCCGCGCCTGCGATTGGCATCGGCCTCCACCTCAGGGCCACGAGCAGCGCGCCCTCCGCGGGCAACCATGCAGCGATAGCGTCGAACGGCCTTCAGACGCAGCCCGTGTGCGATACCTGCCCTCCGCCGGACGAGCGTCACTGCCACCCGCGGGATGGCCAGCCCGAGGGGATGATGTGCCCGCGCTTGGCGATCTCGGCCGAGCAGGATCCGAAGCGGCGCAACGCGTCGCTTTATCAGATGCTCGGGCTTGCGACGCTGCGGCGGCTTCCGCGCAGGGCGGGTACGTCGTGAAGGCGCTCGGGCTGCGCCATCCGTTCTTTCTGCCATTATGGCGCCGTGTAGTGACGGTTGTGCTGGTTCTGGGCTGGGCGATCGTGGAGTTTGTGAGCGCCGCGCCACTCTGGGGTGTCCTGTTCGGGGCGATCGGGCTTGTCGCGGCGTGGGAGTTCTTCGTGGCCTTCGATCCGGTGAACTACAGGGGAGACGAAAGATGACGACGCTCCTGCGCAAGCCGAGGGGCACCGCCGGCAAGGTGCATGACCTGACGCCCGAGACCGCGGGCTGGTCCTACGTCGGCTTTGGCCTCTACCGCCTTGCGCCGGGCGAGGCCGCGCAGGAGGCGACGGGCGGGCGCGAGGTCATACTCGTGCTGATCGAGGGGCGCGCGGGCATCGAGGCGGCCCGGCGCGACTTCGGAGAGCTGGGCGAGCGGGCAACGGTGTGGGAGCGCACGCCCCCCCATGCGGTCTATGTCCCTCCGGGTGTTCACTGGTGCGCGGTCGCGACGACGCCCTGCGCCCTTGCGGTCTGCACAGCCCCGGCCCGGGGCGGGCGGCCGGCCGAGGTGATCGGGCCTGCCGGAATATCGCTCATGCCGCGCGGGGTGGGCGCGAATACGCGCTACATCAATGCCATCGCGATGGAGGATCGCGATGCGGCGGACAGCCTTCTCGTGACCGAGGTCTTCACCCCGCAGGGGCATTGGTCGTCCTATCCACCGCACCGGCACGACGAGGATGACTTTCCCCGCATGACCTATCTGGAAGAGACCTATTATCACCGCCTGAACCCGTCGCAGGGCTTCGGGATCCAGCGCGTGTTCACCGAAGACGGCGCGCTGGATGAGACGATGGCCGTCTCGGACCACGACCTTGTCATTGTCCCCCGGGGGCATCACCCTTGTGCGGCGCCCTATGGCTACGAGATGTATCATCTCAACGTCATGGCTGGCCCGCTGCGCAAGTGGCGCGTTCGCAACCACCCCGACCACGACTGGATCGCGCAGCGCGACGCGGCGGCCTTGGCCGTTGCCACTTGAGGCGCGACGCGCGCGGCGACGATCGGCATCGCCCGCATGCGACAGGGTGTCGTGGCTGCGTCAGGCGGTCCCACTCTTCCACCTCGCCCTGCAAGGCCATGTCGGCTATTCTTCCACCATCCGAGAGGGGCTGGACATGAGTGGACGCGATTATTCGATGCACGGGTCGGACGCGCAGCGCGCAGTCGAGACCGGGCTTGCGGCGGCGGATTGGTATCATACCGAGGTGCCGCGCAAGGTCATGAAGGATCTGATGCAGCGCAGCGACGGCCCGGCGATTCGCGACACGCTGGTCCTCCTCGGGGCGATGGCGGTTCTCGCGGGCCTGGGCATCGCGCTCTGGCCGTCGTGGTGGTCGGCGCCCTTCTGGCTGGCCTATGGGGTCCTCTACGGCTCGGCCTCGGATTCGCGCTGGCACGAATGTGGCCACGGCACGGCCTTCCGCACGCGCTGGATGAACGACGCGATGTATCACTTCGCGAGCTTCTGCATCGTGCGCAACCCCGTCGCCTGGCACTGGAG
>Ga0315900_10002460_pt1 | contig 28240 bp, 25 predicted proteins | sample LakEriMetagenome_FD_203521 | JGI IMG/M metagenome (GOLD analysis project Ga0315900, IMG submission 203521) | Freshwater fungal communities from buoy surface, Lake Erie, Ohio, United States - Buoy 12 MA114 | ecosystem: Environmental > Aquatic > Freshwater > Lake > Lake biofilm | place: USA: Lake...
ACTGAGAAAAAAGTTCACTTAGTGCTTGTTCTCTTACTTTAAAGCTGATGTTGCTTACAAAAATATTCATAACATAAAATTTATTTAGTTATAGTAAAATTATAACAAAAAATTAAATAAACAAATAATTTTGAAGATATTTTTTCGGTGAATAAAACTTTTTTGTCTACAAGAAGCTAAAAAACACATCTCAATTTAAAACTTAGATATGATGCTTCGTAAAAACAAAAAAAAGAGATTTTAAGCAAAAAGCCAAAATCTCTCTAAATGATGTAATATTTTGAATAATTTTCTTAAAAAACCTTTGCTTCCACGCTGATTTCAACGTTGGCATCTTTTGGTAATCTATCAGCTTGAATAGTTGCTCTTGCAGGGTAATCGCCTTTAAAATAGCTGCTATAAACTTCGTTTACATGCACGAAATTATTCATATCAGCTAAAAAAATTGTCGTTTTAACGATATTGTCATATGTTAAACCAGCTTCCTTTAATACAGCGCCTAAATAATCCATCACAATTTTAGTTTCATCCTTAATTGTTGTTTTTATTAGCTGTTTAGAATCCAAATCCATAGCAATAGTTCCTGAAACATAAACACAATCTCCAACTTGAACAGCTTGATTATAAGGGCCTATTGGAGCAGGTGCATTAGAAGTTTTGATAATTTTTTTCATTTTGTAATGAGGTTAGTTAGTTAAACAAAAATAGTAAAAATTCACATAAAACTAAGGACCTTCATTTAACAAATCACTTTTAGTAAAAAACTCATATTAATCAAAAAAACTGCTATAAAATCAATAGATTTACTTCGATGCAACAAAAACCATTAATACTAGTTACCAATGATGATGGAGTTAGCGCTCCTGGCATTTTACATTTATCATCAATCGCCAGTAAATTTGGCGATGTATTTGTTATTGCGCCTGATAAACCGCAATCAGGTATGGGTCATGCCATCACCATCAATTCTACATTAAGAATTCAAAAGACAAATTATCACTTGGGAGCAATTGCTGAATACAGCTGCACGGGCACGCCTGTTGATTGTGTAAAAATGGCTGTCAATAAATTACTGCCTCGTAAGCCAGATTTAGTAGTATCAGGCATCAATCATGGCAGCAATAGTTCTATAAATGTTATTTATTCTGGAACCATGAGTGCTGCTATTGAAGGATCTTTGGAAGGAACTTCGGCCGTTGGTTTTAGTTTAGCTGATTATGATATTAATGCAGATTTTAGTGCAACAACTACTTTTATTGAAAAAATCATAGCTTCATGTTTAAAAGATAAATTGCCAAATGGCGTTTGCTTAAATGTAAATTTTCCCAAACTAAAAGCAGATGAAATAAATGGTCTTAAAATTTGTCGTCAAGCAAAAGCTAATTGGGTAGAAGATTTTGAAGAACGTCAAGATCCCTATGGGCGCTCCTATTATTGGTTAACAGGGAAGTTTGTAAATTTTGAACCTGAAGCTAAAGATACTGACGAATGGGCATTACACAACGGATATGTTTCTGTTGTGCCAATTATGCATGATTTAACTGCTCATAACTACATTACACACTTACAAAATACACTATAATTATGCTAGATAAAATCGATAGACTTTGGATAGGCTTTTTGTTTGGAATTTGCTTCCCTGCATTTTGTTTTTTTTGTTATTGGCTATTCTTGCATCATCAACTGAGTTTTCCAAATGGGTTTATAAGGTACCTAAGAATGGGAGATATGTTGCAAGAAGTAGTTATTGCTTGCGTCATAGCTAGTTTAGTTGTGTTTTATATTTCTTTGAACAAAAAAATATTTGATTTTGGAAAAGGATTAATTATCGCAGCATTCTTGTACGTAGGTTTAGTGTTATACATTTCACTTCTTTAAATTAATCCATGAAATACTACGTTATTGCAGGAGAGCCATCAGGAGATTTACATGCCTCAAACATGATGAAAGAATTATTGCTGTTGGATAAAGCAATTGACTTCAGATTTTGGGGCGGAGATTTGATGGAAGCCGTTACACATCAAAAACCAAGAAAGCATATTAAAGATTTAGCTTTTATGGGATTTGTAGAAGTAGCTAAAAACATCCGAACAATTTTCAAAAATATTGCCTTTTGCAAACAAGATATTTTAGAATTTAAACCTGAGATTTTAATTTTAGTAGATTATCCTGGATTTAATTTACGTATAGCTGATTGGGCAAAACAACAAGGCATTAGAGTGTTTTATTACATTTCACCAACTATTTGGGCATGGAAAGAAAATCGTGTGGAGGTAATAAAACGCAGTGTCGAAAAAATGTTTGTGATACTACCTTTTGAAGTAGCTGTTTATAAAAAACATAACTACGAAGCCGACTATGTTGGGCATCCGTTGCTTGATGCTATTGAACAAGAAAAAGCTAATCTACCAGACAGAACTACTTTTACTGCGAAAAACAATTTAGATAACAGACCTATTATTGCTGTTTTGCCAGGAAGTAGAAAACAAGAAATAGAACGTATGTTTTCTATAATGTTAGATGTGGTTAACGATTTTAAAGATTATCAATTTGTAATTGCAGGGACAACAAACCTACCTAAAGAAGCTTATCAAATGGCAGTTGACATGGACTTGAAAGTAGTATTTAATCAAACTTACGCTTTAATGCATAATGCGCATGCGGGTATTATAAAATCAGGTACCTCAACCTTAGAAAGTGCTTTGTTTAGGTTACCTCAAGTGGTTTGCTATAAAGGAGGAACTGTATCCTATTCTATCGCCAGAATGGTTGTTGGAAATAGAGTAAAATATATTTCATTGCCGAATTTAATTTTAGATAAACCAGTTGTAAAAGAATTAATACAAAGTGATTTAACTTCTAAAAATTTAAAAGAAGAACTTACAAAAATCATCAGCGGTCCAATAAGAGAACAAATGCTTAAAGAATACGATGGTTTAATAAAATTATTAGGAAATAGTGGTGCTTCAAAAAAAGTAGCTGAGCTAATGTATCAACACATTCATGAAAAAAAATAAACTCATACTGGTTTTTATCGTCATTATTTTATTTGCTTCATGGCAAATAACAGATGTGTTTGCGAAAACTAGAATTCGTTCCAATACAGCTTCAACATCTCATATAAAATATAATGCTGACGAAGTAGTCAATATCAAAATATTTTCACAAATTAAAGTACAGTCTCTTACTTTTAGTGCAGATGCAGGAACTTATAGTGTTTGGGCAAATGGTATTGAAATTGTGAATACAGAAAAGTTTCCGTTAATAAAATTTACTTACAGAAATGATTCGGTAGAAGTAAAAACTTTTGAAAATATTATTGGGAAATATAAACGTGTAAAAATATCAAGTCCGAATTTTGTAAAATCATTTCGATTAAAATTAATTTCTCCTGATAGGAAGCCGAGGTTTTATGAAGACAATTTGTTTATTTCGACAGAGGCAGGCGACTTAAAATGTATTAATGAAATATCTTTGGATAATTACATTGCTGGAGTTGTACAAGCCGAATCTGGGAGGCGATCTTTTCAAGAATTTTATAAAGTACAAGCAATTTTAGCACGAACCTTTGCGCTATCACACTTACAAAAGCATGTTGCTGAAAATTTCAATTTATGCGACCATACTCACTGCCAAGCTTATTTTGGTAAAACAACTGAGTTGGATATCATGAAAGCTGTAACTGATACTAAAGGTAAGGTTGTGGTTGATGATAATTTGAATTTAATTGACGCAGCTTTTCATAGCAACAGCGGTGGACAAACGGCCAACTCTGAAGATGTTTGGGGAAGTAGGTTGCCATACCTACGAAGTGTAAATGATACCTTTAGCACAAAAATGCCTAATGCAAAATGGGAACGTAAAATGGCAAAAGAAGACTGGCTGTCTTACTTAAAATTAAAACACAATTATCCTATACAGGATTCTAACGCACGATGGTTAGCTCTTACATTTAAACAAGAAAGCAGAAAGCCTTATTTAGAATCCAATAATGTTAGGGTACCATTAAAAAACGTGCGAACGGATTTACAGCTTAAATCAACTTTCTTTAGCGTAGTTGCTATTGGTGATTCAGTTGTTTTTAAAGGACGTGGATTTGGACATGGTGTTGGCATGTGTCAGGAAGGAGCCATGCGAATGGCAAAATTGGGTTATAAATACCCAGAAGTAATTAATTTTTATTACCAAAAAACTCAGTTAATTGATTTACATAAATTGAGTTTTTTCAAAGATGAGTAAAAGTGGCTAGAGCTTTTCTAGTTCCTGCTTTAATTTTTTAGTTAAACTAGACACTACAATGTTATAACTATCATCTATCCACTCTTTAATTTGATTCTTATAAACCGAGCCATCACAAATAATGGTATTCCAATTTTGCTTATTCATATGATAACCTGGTAAAACGCAGGAATATTTCTCTCTCCATTCAATTGCTTTTGTAGGATCACACTTAACATTAAATTTAACTGGGTGATTATCAATACCTGACAACAAAAACATTTTTCCCATTACTTTAAAAACTAAAGTATCATTTCCAAAGGGCATACATTCCTCTACCCCTTTTTTCTGTAAACAGTATTCTCTAATTTCATCTAAAAACATATTATGAATAATACTGTAAATATATTATTTAAATAACTGATGCTTAACTCTTAATTTACCAATAATAAAATGTAGATTGTTAAATTTAACTGATTTGTTGATAAAAATCACTACTTTTTTGTGTAATTAGAACAATTCGGGTAATTTATTGTCTACCTTTGTAGAACTATTAAAATTTAAACGAAAATGAAAAAAATTTACAAATCCTTACTTGGAGTTGTTTGTGGGCTTGGAATTATTTCTAGCACAAACGGACAAACAGTTGTTACTATTGGTGTAGGAACAGCAACCGCAACCGGTGGTAATTATAATCCAATTTATCGCTCAAGTGCTACTAGCGCCTTCGATTTTAGTCGTGCGTATTATTTATTTGATCAAACTGAATTAACTGCAGCTGGAATTCCAAGCGGCGCCACTATTACGCGAATTGAATGGGATAAGGCCAGCACTGGCGCAACTGTTGCATCGACAGCTGCTGTTGTATTTAATATTTTAATGAAAAACTCTAGTGCTACCTCTTATTCAACAGCTGCTACTTGGGGCGCTTTAAGTACTGGTGCTACTGCGGTATATGGAACTACAGCTCAAGTAATTCCTGCAACTACTGGTTTTTTGCCCTTTAATTTATCAACATCATTTGTTTATAGTGGTGGCGCATTAGAAATTCTAACTGATTGGGATATTTCTGCGGTTGCTGGTAATCCAACAACAGGGGCATTTACTTGGAACACTTCATTAGTGGCTAATAAAGTTGGTGGAAATTCAAACAGTGTCGCATTAACTGGCGCTACAAGTATGGCGACGCAAGGAAACCGACCAAATATTAGAATCACATTTACTCCTCCTCCAGCTTGTTCTGGAATGCCAACAGCAGGAACTGTTGTTGCTTCTAATACATTATTTTGTACTCCACAAAATGTGAATTTATCTTTATCTGGAACAACTTCTGCATCAGGATTATCTTACCAATGGTTATCATCGCCAGATGGAATTTCATGGAATCCAATTCCAACAGCTACTACAATTGCAACTACACAATCTGTTACTGCTACTACTTATTACCAATGTGCAGTAGCTTGTGGCACTAACATAGCAACTTCAAATACTATCACTGTAAACTTAGGAACAACCCCTAATGCTGGAAATGCAACAGCATCTTCTACATTAGCTTGTGTTGGTCAATCTATTTCAGTTAACTTAAATGGAGCATCTACAACTCCAGGATTAACCTACCAATGGCAGTCATCTCCAAATGGGTCAACTTGGACTTCAATTCCTTCGGCAACAACTTCTGTGTTAACACAAACTATTACAGGTGTTACTTATTACCAAGCTATTTTAGGATGCGCATCTAGCACAGCAGTGTCTTCACCAACACAAGTAAATTTGGTTGGACCTAATGTTTATGCATCTGTTCCTTTCTTGGAAGCATTTGATAATACTTGGCAAAACCGTTGCGATAATCAAAACGTTCCTACAACTTCATTTTGGGCCTCTAACCCAACTACTGGGAACAATTCATGGAGACGACAAGATGCAGGGACAACTTCAGCTTGGAGCTTTTTACCTACAGGTCCTGTTCCACCGATGGGAACTGGCGCCGCTAACTTCCACTCTTATGGCGCGACTGCGAATCAAAGAGGTGATTTAGATTTATTTATTGATATGAATAGTACGACATCTAATTATGAAATGTCTTTTTACAATTATAACTTAACAGGTAACGATACTATTCAAGTATGGTTATCTACTAATGCGGGTGGTAGTTTTGTTAAAAAAGGTCAGTATTTAACTGCTGGTGCTTGGACAAAACAAATTATCACTTTAGGTGCAGTTGGTTCTTCTAGCTGTATCGTTCGTTTCCGTGGTATTTCTGATTATGGAAATGATGATATGGGTATTGATAGTTTAAAAATATATACAGCTGTTTGTACTACTCCTCCTTTAGCAGGTGTTATTTCCGGAACAAATACTACAACTGTAGGTTCTGTTAATTCATTTACTGTAGCTCCATCTACTGGCAGCTTACAATGGTATTCTTCTGCATCAGCAACTGGTCCATGGAACCCTATTGCAGGCGCAACTTCTTCAACACCAACTATCACAGCTGTTGGATCTGGTACAGTGTATTACACTGTAATTGCAACATCATTAGGTTGTCCTGCTGACACAGCAAACGTTCCTTTTGCAGTTAATGTAATTTTCCCTGGTAATGATGTTTGTAATGCTATTCCTTTAACTATCGGAACATCTCCATTATATAGTTTATTTGGAGCAACAACTCAAACAGGTGAGGTAGCTCCTCCAGCTACTGGTTTTTCAACAAATACTGGTTGGGGAAATAGTAACGTAACAAACAGTATGTGGTTTACATTTGTAGCTCCAGCTTCTGGTAACGTGTCTATTCAAGCTCCTACAAATATGAATGCTGGTGCTAACGATCCTCAATTAGCTATTTGGAGTACAACAAACTGTGCTAATTTAATTGGTCAAGCTACTCCAACTGCTCCTATAGGTGCAACATTAGTAGCTGCTAATGATGATGATGCAAATTATACAACAAACTTAGGTGCACAGTATTCATCGTTTGTACGTGCTGCCTGCTTAACGCCAGGCGCAACTTATTATATTCAATTAGATACATACGTAGCAGCTTCATCTGGTGATGCAACGACAATTATCATAACTGATTTAGGTGCTTATAATGCTTCATTTACTGGTTTATCTTCAAACTATTGTTTACCTGCGGCGAGTTCATCATTAACTCCAGCAAATGCAGGTGGTGTATTTACAGTTAATGGAGGAACAACAACCGTGACTTCATTTACTCCAACAACAATTGGAACAAATACAGTTACTTATACAAATTCATCTGTTGCTTGTATAACTTCATCTACGACTATCGTTGCTAATACTCCAACTGTTAGTGCTTCTGCATCGAGCGCTTCTATTTGCGCTGGTTCATCTGCAACTTTAACTGCTTCTGGAGCAACAAACTATACTTGGACTGCAGGTGGAAATGCTTCAACAGAAGTTGTTAGCCCTTCTACTGCTTCTACTTATACAGTTACTGGTGAAACTTCTGGTTGTTCAAATACAGCTACAGTATCTGTTGGTGTAAATGCTATTCCAGTTGTTACAGCTATTTCTTCTCAAACATTACTATGTGATGATGGAAGTACTGGCGCGGCAGTTTTAACAGCATCTACTAGTGCAACATCTTACTTATGGTCTGATGGTGCTACAACAATGACTACTGCGGTAACACCTACTACAACTACAACGTATACTGTTACAGTTACAGAATTAGGTTGTTCTGCAGATGCATTTGTTACAGTAACTGTAAGTAACTGTAATGGCGTTAAAGAATTAGTTGCTAACGGAATCAATATTTATCCTAATCCAACAAATGGTATCTTAAATATCTCTATCTCTTCTGAGTTAGCTGGTAATACTTCTATCGAAGTTTATGATGCAATTGGTAAATTAGTGATTAAAGAAACATTGTCAACTGAAACAACTGCAATTAATACTACTAAATTAACAGATGGTATTTATGTATTCAAAGTTATTAATAACAACCAAGCCATTAAAATTGGTAAAATTGTTAAACAATAATTAAGTTTAGGTTTTATTTAAAAAAAGGCTATCTCTTATGAGGTAGCCTTTTTTAATGGAAAGAAGTTTAATATATCCTTCAAACCCTTATCTTTGTTGAAAATTTCCCAAAATGAACAATCAAGTATCAGCTCAATTATTTGAAAAAGCAAAAGCTTTTTTTCCAGGTGGTGTAAACTCACCAGTACGTGCATTTAGAAGCGTGGGCGGAACCCCTATATTTATTGATAAAGGAAAAGGATCACATGTATGGGATGCTGATGGAAATGAATATATTGATTACTGCGCAAGTTGGGGACCATTAATTTTAGGACATGCTAACGACAATGTGTTAAACGCTGTTGAAAAAACGATGCGTAATGGAACATCTTTTGGTGCTCCTACTCGATTAGAAAATGAGTTAGCGGAATTAATTTTAACTTTTAATTCTTACATAGAAAAAATTCGATTTGTAAGTAGTGGTACAGAAGCCGTGATGAGTGCTATTCGTTTGGCGAGAGGATACACAGGAAGAAATAAAATTTTAAAATTTGAAGGTTGCTACCACGGGCATTCAGATTCATTATTAGTAAAAGCAGGTTCGGGCTTAGTAACTTTTGGAGAAACATCATCAGCTGGTGTGCCCGAAAGTTTTGTAAAAGAAACAATTGTAGTTCCATTAAATAGTAAAGAAGCTGTTGAACAAGCTTTTGCTCAATTTAAAGACGAAATAGCATGCATTATTATTGAACCAATTCCTGCAAACAATGGATTACTTCTTCAGGAAAAAGAGTACTTACAATTTTTAAGAGATATTTGCACAAAAAATAATACGCTACTTATTTTTGATGAAGTAATTAGTGGATTTAGAATTTGCTTTTGTGGCGCAGCAGGTTATTATAATATAAAACCTGATATTATTACTTATGGTAAAATTATTGGTGGCGGCTTCCCTGTTGGAGCTTATGGTGCAAGTAAAGAAATAATGTCATCTATTTCTCCTGAAGGTAACGTTTACCAAGCTGGTACTTTAAGTGGTAATCCGGTAGCTATGGCGGCAGGTATTGCTCAATTAACAGAATGCTTAAAACCAAATTTCTATCAAGACTTAGAAGCAAAAACACAAACCTTAATTGCTGGATTAAAAAAGAATACAAAACATAATTTTACAGTGTTTAGTATTGGTTCTATTTTTTGGTTAGCCTTTACAGATAAAAAAGCCATTAGATGCGCTGAAGACATTGATGCAGATAGCATGAAACATTTTAGAGTGCTATATCATGCTTTATTAAAACAAGGCATTTACACCGGACCATCAGGTTACGAGGTAGGTTTTATGGGAGAAGCGCATACGCAAAATGATATTGAGAAAACCATCAAAGCGTTTGAAGTTGCTTTTCAAGAATTGTAATCTGTAATATAACCACATAGAAACATAGGTTAAGCTTTTACGCCACTTACATTTAGCAATTAAAATTTACATACAATCATACCAAGACAATTCTATTGGTAATTTATTCTTTCTTATATTCTTTAACAGCTTTAATAAATGATTTTGTTTTTTCAATATTAACTTCATAAATATTCTTATAACCAAACCCTGCATTTATGCGATGATACGTTTTATACATTTCAGGGTCATAATTATACTTTTTTAAAAAATTCTGCATTCCAGAAACCCAGTCTTCGGCTATTTCTTGAGGTATTATATCGTGTTGTATATAGAATAATTCTTCTTCGCACAAATCCAAATACGAATTAATAACAGTGGATGTATCCGTTCTGAAGTCTTTTATTTGCGATAATTTTGGCCTCAATTCAGTGAATCGAGACATACAACTATTTACTGTAGTTTGAACTAATGTGTTTTGAGAAATTTGATAGTGCAAGTAGGAAATAATAATCAAAACTACTCCTATAATTACCGAAATATTAGCAATAAATTGTGTCCAGCGTAACAGTTCTTTACTAATTTTTAATTTCATTTAAATTCTCGGTTTGCTTTATTATTTTATAAACTTTATCGCCAACTCTCACAAAGTAAACACCACTTGAGTAGGTATGGAAATCAACCTTTGTTGTATTATCTTCTACTTTATCTTCAAAGATAAGTTGACCTGAGATATTAAATATGGAAACTTCTCCAAGTTGATTATCGGATTTAATCATCAGTTCATTTAAAACAGGGTTTGGATAAACCTCGAGCCCAATTTTATTAGTATTTACTGAAATACCAGTTGTGATGTTATTTACATATACAGTAATTAAATTATATGTAGTTGAGTTCAATGGAACAAATGCGGTAATTGTAAAACTAGGAACATCAGTTGGAAGAACTTTATATTGAAAGTCACACATCGTACCACAGATATTTGTAAATGTCGTGGTATTCATTGTGAAGTCAGCAGTTATTGTTGACCAATTTTCAACAACAATTGTGTCTCCAACATTGACATTGATACTAGTAACAAGCACAGGATTACCAGCCACTAGATGATATATCTGTGTTGTATTAGCAACTCTTATAGTATCTTTCGTAGCAGAAGCTGTTGATACTAATCCAGTAGCGAAAAGAATAGTTAGAAAAAGATTTTTTAATGTTTTCATTTTGATTTGTTTTTAATTATTAAATATTGATTAAGTTTCACTTACTTATCAAAAATAAATAAAAATACAGTTATATACAACCGATTAAATACAATCACTTATTTATATCTGATTGGCATTACTTTTAAGAATGGCTGATCGAGTAAGAAAAAATGAAGTTTCTGAAGAAATTCAACTGCTGGGTAGGAGAATCTCTGAGATCATAAAAGAGAAAAAATTTAAAACTCGTGAAGTAGCACACGATGCAAATTTGGATGTGGAAAACCTAAGAAAATACATTAAAGGTCGTCAGGAAATGAGAGTAAGCACTCTTCTAAAAATATCAAAAGCTTTGGATGTGAATATTGAAGAATTATTTAGTTTCCTTAAAAAAAAGAAAAATAAATAGGTAATAATTTCCCATACTCGGCCGGCGTTATCACCGAACGATTTTACATTAACATGTCGTAAAGCGACAGTACAAAAAATAAAAAAATCTATGTGCCTATGTGGTTTACTTCAATACCGGCAACACTATGCGTGATGCGTTTTGTTTATCATGAAACACTTTGATTTCGGATGGAATAAAATCTTTATCCTCGCAATGATAAATATCTACAAACTGCTGAGGGTTTCTATCTACCAGTGGAAACCAAGTGCTTTGTATCTGCACCATTATTTTATGTCCTTTTTTAAATGTGTGGGCCACATCAGGCAATTCAAATTTTACTGTGGTGATTCTATTTGGTTCAAAGGCTTCTGGTTTTTCGAAGCTATTTCTATAACGTCCGCGCATAATTTCACCACGCACTAACATTTCATAACCATCCATTAGATAATCATTCTCTTTATCAGAAGTATAAACTAAAGTATCATACACAAATCCATCAGGAAACACATCAATCAGTTTCACTACAAAATCCGCATCAGTTGTAGAGATAGCCACTTTTAAATCGGCTATGACTGTTCCAGCCAAGGTTATATCATCTTCTAAAACAGACGTTTTAAAGGTAATGACATCAGTTCTTCTGCTAGCAAAGCGTTGATCATCTGTCATGTATTCTCTCGTTCTTCCATCTAATACATCTTCTGTAAATGGGACCGGCTTTGAAGGGTCGCTCACGTAATTAGTCCAACTATTTTGAGATGAAGATTTATTAAATGATAAAGAAGAATTTTCATTAAAATAAAGAGGTATTGGAGTCACTTCTTTTGGAGGCCAATTCGCTAAACTTCTCCATTTATTTTCACCAGTAAAAAATATTGAGGCTTCTGGTAAATTATCCAAATTACCTTTTCCTTTTAAATGAAAATTGAAAAAAGGGATTTCAATATTCTCTTGAAAATAGTTAGATGTTTTACTTCCAAAACGAACATTTCCTAAAAAGCTTCCGTCGCCTTTACTCCAACCTCCATGAAACCAAGGCCCCATGACTATTTTATTATTCGTGGTTGGACTTTGTTTTTCAATAGCTTCATATAAACGCCACGCACCATAACAATCCTCTGCATCAAATAAACCGCCAACCGTTAACATAGCAGGTTTTACATTTTTACACCCAACCCGTGCATCACGCGCTTTCCACCACTCGTCATAATTAGGATGATTCATTAAATCGTTCCAAAACAAAATGCTATCACCCATTAATTTCGAAAAATTTTTCAAAGCGCCAACTTCCAAATAATATTTATAAATATCATTGGTGTAATGCTTAAATTCTTTAGGCCCTATAGTTGTTGGTTTCGGTCGTGGTTGCCCAAAGCCTGAATAAAAATTAAAAGCGTCACACAACATAAATGCGCCATTGTGATGAAAATCATCCCCCTTAAACCACTCGGTTACTGGCGCCTGCGGACTCACTGCTTTTATCGCTGGATGTCCGCTTAAAGCAGCCATCGTCGAATAAAACCCAGGATATGATGTGCCAAACACGCCAACATTACCATTATTGTTTGGAATGTTTTTTACTAACCAATCAACTGCATCATAAGTGTCGCTTGCTTCATCAATATCTTTTTTTGATTTCTTATTTGGATTAAATGGGCGCACATCCATAAATGTCCCTTCACTCATCCATCGCCCACGCACATCTTGAAATACCAATATATATCCTTCCTTCAAGTATTCTCTCCAGTGAAAATTCCATAAACGAGATTGGTATTTATCTTCGCCATAAGGTGCACAAGAATAAGGTGTTCTAGTTATTAAAAAAGGATGTTTTTCGGAATTGTTTTTTGGAGCATATACTGTGGTAAATAATTTAACTCCATCGCGCATGGTGATGGTATATTCTTTTTTAGTGTAATTTTCTTTTACCCATCGCTCATTAATTGTTTGAGAGAATAAAGATAGCTGCGAACTAATTAAAAATAAAAAGAATAGAAATAAGGGCTTCATAGTGCTAAATGTTTATTGTGATTATAATAACTCTAAATGCTTACGCATTGAATTGAGTAAATTTCTACTTTATATATCTTTTATTTATGAATTAAGAATAGTGGTGCAATTAAAAAAACTATTCTATGGCGAAACTAAATTAATTGAAATATTAAAATAATATGAGCCGCCTACTTTATTATTCATAATAACTGGCTCTGCTTGATAATCAACATCATCAAGGTTAAACCTAAATCCTACGCGGTAACCTGCCTGAATACTCATCCAAATAAAATTATAAATACTGAATTCATAAGTCAATCGAGGCCTTATTTCGCTGCGATGTAATTGCAAATTTTTATAACCTAAACTATATTCATTCAGCATTGGATTCATGAAATAAGAATTACCTTCCAGTTCAAAGCCAGCAAATAATAAATTTCGAGCGTTAATTGTATAACGTAAATTAGCCCTAGCTGGCAATAACATTTCAATTCCCCATCTCTTACTTTTAAAAGTATAATTATAAAGTACTACAGGAAAATAATTTAAGGCACCACCTCGATAAGATTGTGTAATTCCTATGCCATACTGCAATCTATCGTGGGGCTTAGATCCAAAAATAGCTGCTCCACTATATCTTAAACCTTCTACATTAAATTGATCAATTTTTCCAGCATTATTGTGATCAGCGGCTAATTGCAAAATCCCAAATAATTTTGAATTAAATGGCTTAAATAATGTAGCATTGATGCCATAGGAACGTAACCCGTTTTTGTGTAATGAATAAATTAATGGGTGTACTTTATTTTCTGGACTTGAAACATTGTATTTAAAGTCTAAATAATTCACCCCTAAACTTAAAATCATTTTATTATTTGAAATAACGGGGAAGTTAGCCGAAAACCTTGTGCCTGAATTATACTTTACATTAGCTTCATTACCAAAATATTGTCCCACTGAGTCAATATCTAATGTATTTGCTCCTACAAAATCGAAACCAAGTGAAATTAGTTTAGATGGGCTTAAGCCCAGTATTTTCTGTGAACAATAAACCTTTGATTTAGTCGTAGAAGGTGCATCTACTACATCGGCATACATCGAAAAATCTTCTTCTTCTGTTTTGGATGAATCAATTGGTGTTTGAGAAAAAATTTTTACTGTACAAAAAAATGACAGAAATAAAATATTAAATTTCATAATATATGTGGTATATAAATTATTTAGTTTTTAAAGTCACTCGTTTCCATGTATCAGTTCTGCCAAATAATTGTACACCAATATAACCTCTAACTTCTAATGTGTTTTCATCCTTCAATGCGATTACGCAATTATAAACATTTCCATTTTCAGGATCGTAAATTGTCCCTCCATCATACTCAGATTTACCTTTATAAGAAAAGCCTAATAAATTATTATACCCTAATAAAGGAGTAGTTCTTTTCGACTCATCTGGATTGTTTTTATCTACTTTTTTAGTGCCATCTGGATAAGTAGGTTCTTTTAACCATACTATTTTTCCTCCAAATTTATCACCATACTTGGTAATTTTAACTCTAGCTTTACCACTACCAACTTCCCAAACTCCCACAATTTTATCAGATTCAGCAACTTCAGTTGTTTGAGCTTTCGTAATATTCAAAATCAGAATACTCATTATTAAATAAATGTACTTTTTCATGCTACTTTTAAATTAAATTAATTAAAGAGTGTTTTTAGTATTTTCTATAAGGCCACTCACCGAACTTTATAGTATCAACAAACATGCTAAAAATAATTAAAATACACTACAAAATAACTATAGGGATTTTTAACAATCTTTAAATTTATTTTTTTGAATTTAATATTTCAACAAATCCTCCATTGCTTTTTCAACCTTATCAGCATTAGGTAACATAGTTCTTTCTAATGTAGAATTTAATGGAATAGCTGGTAAATTTTCAGAACCAATCACTCTTACTGGTGCGTCTAATTTCTTGAAACAATTTTCAGAAATACGTGCAGCTATGCTTTGAGCAAAACCATTAAATACTGGCTCTTCTGTTAACACTAAACATTTGCCATGCTTACTAGCACTTGCAAACATTAATTCTTCGTCAACTGGTGCAATCGTTCTTAAATCAATAATTTCAATTTGACCTTCAAACTTTTTAGCAGCACTCTTAGCCCAATAAACTCCCATACCATAAGTAATTACAGTTAAGGATTTTCCTTTAGATATATTTTCTTCAGAGGCTTCCTGCACTACTCTACCTTTACCAAACGGAATCACATAATCCTCATCCGGTTCAATCGTTTTGGCATCTTCGGTTCCTTTAATTTTACTCCAATACAATCCTTTATGTTCTAACATCACTACTGGATTAGGATCGTAGAACGCTGATTTCATTAAACCTTTTAAATCCGCACCTGTACTTGGGTAAGCAATTTTAATTCCTTTGATATTTGCCAATACGCTTTCTACAGAACTTGAATGGTATGGTCCGCCGCTACCGTAAGCGCCAATTGGAACACGAATAATGCAACTTACAGGCCACTTACCGTTACTTAAATAACAAGAACGGCTTACTTCTGTAAATAATTGATTTAATCCTGGCCAAATATAATCAGCAAACTGAACTTCAACGATTGGTTTTAAACCAACAGCACTCATACCAACGGTACTACCAATAATAAATGCTTCTTGAATTGGCGTATTAAATACTCTGTTATCTCCAAATGTTTGCGCTAATGTCGCGGCCTCTCTAAATACTCCTCCCAAACGCTTTCCAACATCTTGTCCGTATAATAAGGCATTTGGATGTTTTTCCATAATTTCACGGATAGCAAACAAAGCGCTATCTACCATAACGGTTTTCTCTTTACCGCTTGGAGCTCTATTTCCTTTTTCTTCAGTAATAGGCGTTGGAGCAAAATCATGCAATAATAAATCTTCAGGACGAGGATCTTCTTCTAATAATGCTTTTTGATATTCTGATTCTACAAATGCCGCAGCTTCTTCTTCTATTTTTTTGATATCAGAAGCATCTACTCCTGCAATAATTAATTGATTACGTAAACGTGGTAACGGATCTCTTTTTGCACACTCTTCTAAATCATCTCTATACCATTCTTTACGAACACCCGATGTGTGATGATTTAACAAAGGAACCTTTGCATGAATCAACATAGGGCGGCGTTCTTTACGAATAATTTCTAAACACTCGTTAATGGTATTGTAGGAAGCAATAAAATCAGTTCCATCAATCGTACGAGTTTCTAAGCCTTTAAACCCTTTAGCATAATCAGTTGCATCTTGAGAACGAATTTCGCGCGCATGCGCCGAAATATCCCACTCATTATCTTGTACTAAATATAAAATTGGTAATTTCTTTAACGTTGCCATTTGAAAAGCTTCTGCGACTTCGCCTTCGGTAATACATGCATCACCTAAAGAACAAACTGCTACTGGATTTTTTCCTTTAAAGTCTTGTTGTAAATTATTTAATTCTAAATACTGTAAGCCCATGGCTACGCCTGTAGTAGGAATAGCCTGCATTCCTGTAGCACTTGATTGATGAGGAATTTTCGGCATATCATCTCTACGTAAACTTGGGTGAGAATAATAAGTTCTTCCACCTGAAAATGGATCGCTACGTTTTGCTAATAATTGCAACATTAATTCAAATGGAGACATGCCAATACCTAGCAACATACTATCGTCACGGTAATACGGACTCACAAAATCTTGAGGTAACAACTGCAAACCCATTGCTAATTGAATCGCCTCATGTCCGCGTGATGTAGCGTGAACATACTTTGCTGTTATTTCTTTATTAGCTTCGTATAACTCGGCCATGCTTTTTGCAGTACACATTAAGGTGTATGCTTTTTTAAGCGTTTCAACAGAAATTTTCTCTTTCACTGACTTAGGGTCTAATATTGTAGTTGCCATTTAAAATTATGTACTTAAAGTACTAAATATATAAAATTTACTGTATTCTGCATAAAAAAACATCCCAAAAATTGGGATGTTTGTCTAATTTTTAAGGGAAAAGTAGCGTTTTTCTAGTTTTTATAATTCCAAACCAGCATTTAGGGCTTCGCTGATGGTACTAAAACCTTCAACACCAATTGATAAACGCACTAAAGAATTAGTGATTCCACGTACACATCTATCTGCTTCAGGAATAACAGAGTGTGTCATACTTGCTGGATGTTCGATATAACTAATAACAGAACCTAAACTTACAGCTAATTCCATTGGAGTATCGGGACGGGCAAAATAATTCATCAATTTTACACCTGCATCAAAACCACCTTTTACTTCAAAAGAAATCATACCGCCACCATTACGCATTTGTTTTTTGCAAATGTCATAATGCGGATGACTTGGTAATCCTGGATACCATACCTTTTCAATTTTTGGATGCTTCTCTAAAAACTCAGCCACTTGCAAAGCAGTTTTACATTGATGCTCCATACGAACTCCCATTTCTTGAATCGTTAAGCTATTTAACCAGCTATCAAATGGAGAAGGTGTTGGTCCAAAATCTTTATACACTGGATAAACTTCTTTACTAAAAAATTCATACGGCCCCATTGCTGCACCAGCAATTGAGGTTGAGTGACCGCTCACATATTTCGTTAAAGAATGAATAACCACGTCTGCTCCTAAACGGAAAGGTTGTTGTAAGTACGGAGAACAAAATGTGTTATCAACGATTAACATAGCTTCATGTTGCTCAGTATACTTTGAAATCGCTTCAATATCACACAATTGTAATGTAGGATTATCAGGTGTTTCAATTAATACTGCACATACATGAGGATGAGCGTTTAATGTATCTCTCACATTGTCAGAATTAGTTGCATCTACAAAATATACATCAATACCAAAACGCTTTTGTAAAAAACGCATTAACGAATCGGTACATCCATAAACATTACCAACTATAATTCCATCACCTGGTTGTACAAAACCCATTATAACTGTCGAGATAGCAGCCATACCTGAAGCAAACACTAAGGATGCAATAGTTGGTGTTTTTTCATCAGACTTTAAAGCATTATCAATAATATGCTGACACTCTAATTGAAACAATACTTTTTCTAAATACTCCGTATTAGGATTTCCTAAACGAGTATAAATACGTGCAAATGGTTTTTCGCCTGAAGGAGAATTTCCTACAAAGCGAGACGCGCCATCCGCTACATCTTTAAATTTAAATGTTGATTTTTGATGAATGTTTGGCAATCCAGTTCCTGCACAAATGGCATTAAACTTATCTGAGTTTAATTGTTTTTCGGTTGCGGTAGCGTATTTATGTTTACGCTCCATCCATTCGTTCCACCAATAAAATCTGCCTTTCATGTTTCTTGTTTTAAAAGTTTCGCCTAATATACACGAATTTATAAAACTAAAGAGTGACTTTTGTTACTAAAGAAATTTTTATTTGATGATAACGCCCATTTTATCTATAAAAGGAATCATTTGAAAATTAGATTCGATAATAGACTCTGGTAAAAAAATAAATTGCTTATCTAACAATTGTCCGTTTAAAGTGAAGCTTACCCAGTATTCATTACTCAATCCAAACACTTCTTTTGATACTGGTTCAATTAACTTATAGTCTAGAGTTTGTATTTCTTCGAAAAAATGACGGAGTGTACTTGTTTTTTTCTTGACATCATTAATTACTCCATAGCCTGTAGAAGTAATCAATACATTTTTAATACTCTCTTCTTTAAAATTAAAAATATAAGCATTGTATTCATCCAAGCCTTCAAATTCTTGAACAATAGCAATTGCTACATCAAATACTTCTGGAATGACGATGTCTTTAATCATTTAAATATTTTAAATCAACTTGATTAAATAATTTTCTTTTTTGCCTTTACTAACAAGTAAATATTTACCTCCATTAAATGCCTCTAAATTAATCGTCGCATTGACATCAGTAACTTTTGTTTTACTAATACTCACAGCATTACCAGTAAACATTTTTCGCGCTTCTGTTTTGCTTGGAAACAATGCTGCTTTATCTACTAATAAATCAACCATATTAATCCCATTAACAACATCTGCTTTATTAACTTCAAAAGTATCAATACCACCTAACATTTTTTCAAACGCATCTGGGTTTAAATTGGCTACATCTTCAGCTTTTGATTTGAATAAAAATTCAGCAGTTTCAATGGCTTGTATATAATCTGCTTCGCTATGAACTCTTGTAGTTACTTCTTTTGCTAATGCTTTTTGTAAATGACGTTCGTGAGGAGCTGCAGCATGTTTTGCTTCCAACTCTTCCACTTCTGTTTGATTTAATAAAGTGAAAATACGAACATAAGATTTTGCATCATCATCACTCACGTTTAACCAAAACTGGTAGAATTTATAAGGAGATGTTTTTTCTCTGTCTAACCAAATATTTCCCCCTTCAGATTTTCCGAATTTAGTGCCGTCTGATTTTTTAATTAATTGGGTTGTTAATGCAAAAGCTTCTCCGCTTGCCTTACGGCGAATAAATTCTGTACCAGTAGTAATATTTCCCCACTGGTCGCTTCCTCCCATTTGAATTTTACAATTCTTCTCTTTCCACAAATGGTAAAAATCGAAACCTTGAATTAATTGGTAACTAAATTCTGTAAACGACATCCCTGTATCACCATTGATTCTGTTCTTTACAGAATCTTTTGCCATCATATAATTTACCGTAATATGTTTTCCAGCATCACGAATAAAATCCAAGAAAGAATAATTTTTAAACCAATCGTAATTGTTTACTAGCTCTGCGCTATTTGCCCCACAATTAAAATCTAAAAACTGACTTAATTGTTTTTTAATTCCTTCTACATTTTTATTTAAGGTGTCAGCATCCAATAAATTACGTTCTGCTGATTTTCCGCTTGGATCACCAACCATACCAGTTGCCCCACCAACTAAAGCCAAAGGCTTATGACCTGCTAACTGAAAACGTAATAAAGTCATAATTTGAGCTAAACTACCCACATGTAAACTATCTGCGGTTGGATCAAATCCAATATATCCAGTAACAACTTCTTTATTCAGTAATTCTTCTGTCCCTGGCATTACATCATGCAAGATGCCACGCCATTTTAATTCTTCTATAAAATTTGTCTTCATAATTCGAGTTTCAAAATTAGAAATAATTGCGAATAATTTCTTATTGTTTTAAGAAATCCTTGATGATAGCAACCATTTGCGGAACCGCCTCTAAATTAAGAGTATGCCCTACATGAGGAATGACTTTAAATTGACTGTTAGGAATAGCTTTAGCCACTTCGCCTGCCATATGAACAGGCAACAACAGATCTTTCTCTCCTTGGATAACAATAGTAGGAACAGATATTTTTATCAATTCTGGTCTGTAATCCACTCTTTCTTTTGTAGCTCTCATTAATTTAAACAAAGCTTGCTTATCTTCATTTGCCTCCTGACGAGTTTGCTTCATTAAATCAATGGGTATTAATGGATTTAAAAAATAGTTTTCGCTCAACACACTTGGCAACATAATATCCAACATCAAATTATATCCGCCAAATTCTAAGGCTCTCCACCATGATAATTCAATAGCATCATAATAAGGTGTTTTATGGGCAAACGTAGAAATCAATAATAATTTAGAAATTCTATTTCCGTGATTAATGGCTAAATGCTGTGCCACCAAACTACCATAGGATAATCCTGCAACAATTGCTTTATCAATTTTCAAATAATCCAATACACTAATCACATCTCGAGCATGTATGTCAAAACTTCTCCATTCTCCTATTTTATCACTTTGTCCTTGAAAAATAAAATCAATCAATACGATGCGATACTCATTTTTAAAGTAAGGCGTTGTTAACATCCATGAAACCGTTGATTGAGATAAGCCATTTAAAAACACTAAAGTTTCTCTAGCATTCTCATTGCCTTGCACTTCAAAGTAGATGTTTAAATTATCAGTTGTTTTACAAAACATATTATACAAATTTTAATGTAGCAGTATCATTTACAGTCAGCTCCACTTCTCTTCCAAAGTAAATGGCTAAGTTTCTATCAATATGTCCTGCTGGAAAATCAAAACATACAGGATAATTATAATCTTTCACCGCATCTAAAATAATTTCTTCTGGAAACTTTCCAAACGGAATCGCATTGTCTTTCATATCTGTCATTCCCCCAACAACTAAGCCTTTTAAACAACTTATTTTCCCTGACAACTTGAGTTGCATCATCATTCTATCTAAATGATATAAATACTCATCTAAATCTTCAATAAATAAAATTTTGTCTCTTGTATCAATATCATATGGTGTTCCAGATAAAGCATATAGTAAAGATAAATTCCCGCCAACTAACTGCCCTTTTGAAACTCCTTCAATGTTAGAATAATTTTCTTCTGTTTCTATTTCAGTTAATTTTCCTAACAAGGCTTTTATCAAACTTCTTGTAGCTTCTTGGTTTTTAGAAAAATTTAAAGGCATAGTAGCATGAATGGTTGCAATACCAATATTATGAATAGCACTATGCAATACGGTGATATCACTATAACCTATTACCCATTTTGGATGCTTTTTAAATTCAGTAAAATCAACATGTTCCATTAATCTTACCGTACCGTAACCACCTCGCGCAACAATAACCGCTTTAATGTTTTTATCATTTAAAGCCCACTGTAAATCTTCTGCTCTTTGAGCATCTGTGCCTGCATATTGGCTACTGGATTCAAATAAGTTTTTACCCAATAAAACAGAAAGGCCGTAGCTTTCAAAAAAAGCTACGGCTGGTTGTATTTCTTCTATGTTGACTTTTCGAGCTGTAGCAATGATTGCTATAGTATCGCCTTTTTTCAAATAAGAAGGTAGTATCATTACTTTTTGTTTTTCTTAGATTTCTTTTTGTCCTTTTTGTCTTTCTTACCCTTCTTGTCTTTCTTAATTTTATCTTTTTTAGGTTTTACAACCACAATAGGTTTGCTAAGCTCTATTTTTTTTGCTATTTTTTTTACTACTAATTTCTTTTTTACCTTACCGGCAGGCAGGGGAGCTGCCTTCTTAACGACTTTTTTTGGAGCCGCTTTCTTTGCTACTTTCTTCGTCACGCCAGGGCGTGATTTTTTTACTTTAGCAGCCGCCTTCTCATGAAACTCAATATTTTTTAATTGTGCTTTGTATTTAGGGAAAATTGGCTCGCCCTCCACGTGCACATGAAACCACAATTCGCCATTTTTAATACGGTATAAATTCATTTCGGCAATACCGTATTTAGCAGCTAATTGCTTAAATGTTAGTTTACGTTTTGGGTTCCAGATTTCATTTTTTAATTGGATTACCTTTTTCTCGTTCAGCTTTTTAGAAGTAGCCCCAGTATATACTTTATGAGCAGCCGCTGCTAATACATATGGACTTTTCTTACTGTGCTCAATTTGCTCGGCACGAGTAGCCCATTTAAGATTAGATGGCTCGTTATTAGCCTTATTATAATCTAAATGCAGGACATATTTATGTTTTGGACTAGGTTTTTTGAGAAAACCATATGCTACTGCATGATGAGCAAATAAAGCCTTAGTTTTATCGCCAACATGGATAGTTACCATTGGGAAACCACCGTTTAAGTGTTGTTTTAAAACATATCTTTCATCAATTTTATTATCATAAGAAGCTAAACGAGCCTTGTTAGACACCGCATATCTTTTACTTGTTGATGCTTTTAAGTGAGTAACCGGTTTCCAAATTTCTTTGTCGTTTGCTGCCATAAGATTTGATTTTTAATGAATAAAGTTTATGTTATCTTTACACAATTTTACAACATTTTAGCTATTTAATAAACACTATGTCAGCTACTTATAAACGCACACTTGTTACTTCCGCTTTACCTTATGCTAATGGTCCTGTTCATATTGGTCATTTAGCTGGTTGCTATTTGCCCTCTGATATCTTTGTGAGATATAAAAGAAGCAAAGGCGAGGATATTTTATTTATCTGCGGTAGCGATGAGCACGGCGTTCCTATTACAATTAAAGCTAAAAAAGAAGGAGTGACTCCTCAAGATGTGGTAAATAAATACCACAAAATGATGGGTGATTCTTTTAAAGAATTTGGAATTTCATTTGATATTTATTCTCGTACATCAAATAAAGTTCATCACGAAACAGCCTCTGATTTCTTTAAAACATTATACGATAAAGGTGTTTTTACGGAAGAAGTAACCGAACAATATTATGACGAAGAAGCCAAACAATTTTTAGCCGACCGTTATATTACTGGAACTTGCCCAAAATGCGCTAATCCAAACGCTTATGGCGATCAGTGCGAGAAATGTGGCAGCACATTAAATGCAACCGAATTAATTGAACCAAAATCAACATTAAGTGGAAGTAAGCCAGCTTTAAAAGAAACAAAAAACTGGTTTTTACCTTTAGATAAATTACAACCAAAAATTCAAGCGTATTTAGATCAGCATAAAGACTGGAAAACCAATGTTTATGGTCAATGTAAAAGTTGGTTAGACAGCGGAGATGGTTTACAGCCACGTGCTATGACTCGTGATTTGGATTGGGGCGTTCCTGTTCCAGTAAAAGGTGCAGAAGGAAAAGTGTTATACGTGTGGTTTGATGCACCCATTGGATATATTTCGGCTACTAAAGAATTAAGACCAAACGATTGGAAATTATATTGGAAGGATAAGGAAACTCGCCTCATTCATTTTATCGGAAAAGACAATATTGTGTTTCACTGTATTATTTTCCCAGCGATGTTAATGGAACATGGTGATTTTATATTAGCTGATAATGTTCCAGCTAACGAATTTTTAAATTTAGAAGGCGACAAAATTTCAACCTCACGCAATTGGGCAGTTTGGTTACATGAGTATTTAATTGACTTTAAAGATAAGCAAGACGTATTACGTTATACTTTATGTTCAAACGCTCCCGAAACAAAAGACAATGATTTTACATGGGCTGATTTCCAAACCAAGAACAATAGCGAATTGGTGGCTATTTTGGGAAACTTCGTTAATCGTACTTTGGTGCTAACGCACAAATATTATAATGGTGCAGTTCCTTCTGCTGACACTTATACTAAAGAAGATTTATTAATCTTAGAACAGTTATCGGCATTCCCAGATAAAATTTCGGCTGCGATTGAGCAATTTAAGTTCAGAGAAGCCTTGGCGGAAATGATGAACTTAGCTCGTTTAGGGAATAAATATTTAGCAGAAACTGAGCCATGGAAATTAATTAAAACAGATGAGCAACGTGTAAAAACAATTATGAATATTGCTTTACAAATTACTTGCAACTTAGCTGTAGTTTGCGAACCATTTATTCCATTTACTTCAGCTAAATTATTTAACATGTTAAATATGCCCGTTTTAAAATGGCATGCAGCTAAACAAACTTCTAATATGGCAGCAGGACATGTAATTAATAAAGATGAATTATTATTTGCTAAAATTGAAGATGCAGAAATTCAGGCTCAGATAGATAAATTATCGGCGAGTAAAGCTGCTAATGTAGTTACTGTTATTCCTCCTAGTAAACCAGAAACTAGCTTTGATGATTTTAGTAAAATGGATATTCGAACTGCTACTATTTTAGAAGCAGAGCGTGTGCCAAAAACTGATAAATTATTAAAGCTAAAAGTAGATACTGGCATTGATGTTAGAACCATTGTAAGTGGTATTGCGCAATGGTATAAACCAGAAGACATTATAGGACAAAAAATTTGTATGTTAGCAAACCTTGCTCCTCGTAAGATTAAAGGCATCGAAAGTCAGGGAATGATTTTAATGGCATCAAATAGTGAGGGAGAATTAAGCTTTGTAACTGCAACTAAACCAGACTTTAATAATGGCTCAGAAATTAAATAACTTTGTTTTTGTACTTATACTATTTTTTAGTACTGTTGCTTATTCTCAAACTGATGATGGTCCAAAGCCTCCAGTTATTAAAGATTATAAAAACGATTCATCCTACAAAGATTTTAGCGAACTACGATTTAAAGTAGCAAAGGCTCAGATTAATCAATTAAAGAATAGCGGAGCCTTATTAGTTCGTTTGAAAACAAATGCTTCCAAAATATCTAAGCTAAAAACATCGGGAAATGTAGATTTAGCAACGCAGATAGAAAGAGAAACGCAGCTAACTAATAAAAATATTATTAGAGCGTATAGCAACAATTTTCATTTTTGTCCAGTATACTTTTTTTACTCAGATTATTCTGATTCTGTTAAACATAATAAATTGAATGGGATTTTTATTGATTCGAATCTTGTGATTAACTCTTCCATTATTTGTAATGCATCATTTTACTTAATTGCAGAACAGGGCTTTATTTACGAATCATCATTAGGAATAGTTTCTGAAAATCAGGCTCCTAAAGCAATTGAAAGAGGATATCCAACAAAAGAAGTATCCATCGTTATAAAAAACAAATACTTCATACAACTACATAAACCATTCCCTTATTTTCAAAAAGGGTACTCCCTAAAAAAACGTTATGCGGATTATGTCTCGAGGTTTAATGGCGCTTTAGAGCATTTTTACCAAAAAAATGCAGGGTATATTATACCAAAGGAATTGTCAGAATTTGTTTATTAAAACTCAGCGATAATTGTTTGAGATCCTTTTACAATGTCTCCAATTTTCACTTTTAATTTAGAATCTAAAGGCAAGTACAAATCAACACGAGAACCAAATTTAATAAATCCCATTTCGCCACATTGTGTTGCTTTATCCCCTTCTTTACTGTACATCACGATACGACGTGCTAATGCACCCGCTACCTGTCTAAACAAAACAGATTTACCGTTTGATGAATGCTTTACAACAACTGAAGTTCGTTCGTTTTCAGTGCTAGCTTTTGGTAAAGAAGCTACTAAAAACTTTCCAGGATGATATTTTGCATAGGTTACATCACCAGCAATTGGATAACGATTAACGTGTACGTTAATTGGTGACATAAAAATAGACACCTGAATACGTTTATCTTTAAAATATTCGCCCTCTTCTGTTTCTTCAATTACAACCACTTCACCATCTGCTGGCGCAACAATAGCATTATCATTGATTGTATGAACACGAGATGGATGACGAAAAAACTGAATCACAACGATTAATAAAAACCCAGATAATACGTAGGCAAACCAATGTGCAATTGCAAATTCAGGGAATACTAATTTTGCTATACTTATAATAATCGTACTAAATAAAATAGTAACTAATAATGTTGGATATCCTTCCTTATGAAATTTCATTTTTAATTCTTATAACTGTATTTTAAAATTGTGACTCGACGTCATCTTTCCAATGCTTTGATTGTTGTTTTGAAAATCTTAACCCTAACATTAATTCATGAGTTCCTGTTGAATACCTCTTAATATTTGTAGTTGTAAAATCATACGAATAGCCAATCATTAAATAGTTTTTATACATAAAGCCAACCAATGCTGTAAAAGCGTCGTTGTGTCTGTATCCACCGCCTAACCAGACTTGTTCCTTATAAATGACACGTGCGCCAACATCCAGTTTAACTGGCGCTGGACTAGCATATTTTGCAAGAAAAGAAGGTTCAATTTTAAAATCATCGTTAATGTCAAACTTATAAGCACCATTCAATAAGAAATGAGTTACCAATCTTCCTTTATGATCTCCATTAGGATACAACTTAATCGGGCTTTGATACAATTGTGGAGCACTAAATCCAATATACCATTTTTCGTTATGAACATATAAACCTGCACCAAAATCCGGAACAATTCTAGTTTGATATTGAGTTAACAAATTATCATCACCAGCATCATGCAAATAAAGCTTATGCCCATCAATTCCCCATTGCTGAATGCCCGCATTTAATCCCAAAGATATCCTAGTTTTTTCTGCGATCTTAATATGATAAGCGTATGCTACTTTTATGCCCACTCGTCTTGTTGGCCCAACAATATCTGTATAGATATGCGTTCCTAATCCCATGTGTCGATTTTTAAGAGGACTGTGCAAGGTTAACATATAAGTTCTTGGCGCATCTGTTATCCCAACCCATTGATATCGATTGTTAGACCTAACATCTGCATAATCATTCTTTCCAGCAACCGCAGGATTAATCGCTAAATCATTTAGCATATACTGCGTATACTGGGGTAATTGCTGCCCCTGTATCTGATTTACAAGTAACACGATAACCGTTATGTATAAAAGCTTTTTCATTTTTTATCTAAATATGGTTAATGGACTTGTATACGCATCTGGATAAGCAGGATGGTTTAAATTAATGATATAATAATAAGTTCCAACTGGCAAATCTTTTCCTTTGTATTGTCCGTTAAATGGCACAGCATATCCTCTTGAATAGAATAACTGCTCACCCCAACGATTGTAAACTTCAACTTCACAATCAGGGAATTGGTAAATAAAATCAATTTCCCAAACATCATTTTTACCATCGCCATTTGGAGAGAACCCATTTGGTATTCTTATTTGTGGATAAACAAAAACAGTAACTGTATCAAAATTTGTACATCCATTTGCGTCAACTACAGTTACAGTATAAATTGTTGTAACAGTAGTTCCTGATGTTGGATTAGTTGAAGAAGGATTATCTAAAGCTGTGGTTGGACTCCAACTAAAAGTTGTGCCAGTAGCACTGGTTGGATTTCCTCCAATGCCAGCACTAGAAAAAATTGCAATACTTACCATCGGTCCTGCATCCACGTTAGGTAAAGGATTTGAGGTCACAATTATTGTATCTGTATCTATACATACACCACTCGTTGCAGTTAATACATAAGTATTAGTTCCTGTAGCAGGAGTAACGGTAGTAATTAAAGTATTTGATACAACTGCTCCTGATGGAAACTCAGTCCATTGATACGTTATTCCACCATTTGAATTAGATCCATCTAATAATAATGTTCCATTTTGACAGAATAATGTATCGTTACCAGCAATGGCATTTACTGTTAATGTTGAGTTAATGATAAATGTAGAATCTATTATACAACCAAAAGCATCTGTAACAGTGACTGTATTCGGACCGGATAATACATTTAATAAATCTTCCGAAGTAGCTCCCGTTGGAGTCCAACTATAT
>Ga0315900_10002461_pt1 | contig 28236 bp, 30 predicted proteins | sample LakEriMetagenome_FD_203521 | JGI IMG/M metagenome (GOLD analysis project Ga0315900, IMG submission 203521) | Freshwater fungal communities from buoy surface, Lake Erie, Ohio, United States - Buoy 12 MA114 | ecosystem: Environmental > Aquatic > Freshwater > Lake > Lake biofilm | place: USA: Lake...
AAAAAAACAATTTAATTAGGGACCTAGGTATAAGTAAATCCAAAATTACGATTATACCCGTTCCCATGAATATCAAGGTATTGAATTTAAAAAATCTAAGAATTGCTCAAAGGCCTAAATCAATTGCCTTGATAGGCAGAATTCACCAAGATCGAGGAATTTGGAATTTTCTAGATCTAATAAATAAATTGAATGATGTATCTAGAGATTTTGACGTCATCATTATTGGAAGCGGTAAAGCAGAGTCTGAGTTTCTGTCTAGAGTAAAACTTGTTATCCCAAGACAAAGACTTCAAATACTTGGTCAAATGTCGGAAGAATCACTTGCAAAAATGTGGAACAAGACTGGCGTTCTGGTTTCTCTTGCGCCGGTTGAATCATATGGTCGAGTTATGAGGGAAGCTTTAATATCAGGTGTTCCGGTATGGGCGCTTAAATCAAGTGGTGCTCTTGATTTAATCTCTGAGTTTAATTCAAAAACAGTTAGATTAATTGATCTCAATGGTTCAGCTAAAGCACTTATGAAGGAATTTGAAAGTCTTATTAGGGTTAAGCCAGATTATAAGCTCAGGAATAAACTAGTGGCTGAGAATAAGAGTCTTGTAAGTATGTTGGTGAATTCCTGGCTTAATTTAGTTAAGAATTGACAGATTTATTCTCCGCATTCAGATTTAGATAATTTGGTTACTAATCTTCGCGGGTACAGATTCTGATAACAAATTTGCTTCAACTGGAACATTGCGTTTTATAACAGCTAGCGCAATAGGTCCTAATTCATAGTGTCGGGCGACTGTTCCTATAAAGCCAACCTCTTTATCCTCTAAAAATACCTTTGCTCCATGTTCAGGCATTGCCACCATTGACCCATCTAAATGAAGTGTTACCAGTTTTCTAGGGGGTTGTCCTAGGTTGAATACCTTTGCCACCGTCTCTTGCCCTCGGTAGCACCCCTTGCCCATATGAACAGCCTTGTTAATAAAACCTAACTCATTTGGAATAGATTTATGATCTGTTTCAAATAATAATCTAGCTCTGCCCTGTGCGACACGTTCAGCCTCAAGCGCCCACATACCAACTTGTGTGTGGGATTTGCTAAATGCATCAGTTGTCTCTTTTAGCTCACCCCTTGGAACCAAAGCATAAGGACCACCTAATAAATCAGATTTACCAGGTGCTCGTAGCACTGCGTAATTATTTGATTGATCTTTAACCTCCACCTCTAACATAAACTTCATCCTATTTAAGTAATCTAAAATTTCTTGTGTTCTAGAGTTCTCAGTATGTAACCAGGTGGTATTGCCATCATCTACCAAAAAGAGTTGATCAATTACATGCCCTTGCACATCAAGTATTAGAGCTTCAACCCACTTGCTAGCTTCTAGTTTTTCTACATGCTGAGTAGTTAATGCATGCAGCCAGTTAAGGCGATCTTTGCCTGATATTGAGATAACTCCGCGGTGAGATAGATCTGCCCAAGCCTTTCCTGCTACTAATGCTTTTTGCTCCTGATTTGGCTCTCCAAAGTGCCAAATAGCACCTTTATCAGGACCTGACTCAACTAATACTGCGCTCATTACTTACCTGATTTATTGGCGCACTTACTACACAATCCATAAATAGCAAAGTGCGTTACATCTGTCTTAAATCCGTAATCATCTGCAAGAGTATTAACAAAGTTTGCCGCAGTCTCAATTGGCGCATCCCCAATTGATTGACACTCAGAGCAAACTAGATGGAGGTGGGTAAGTTCTTCGGCCGCATGATAGGTAGCACCACCATGACCCAGATGGGTGTGTAGAACTAAACCAACATTTTCAAGGGTTTCAAGATTTCGGTAAACAGTTGAAAGATTTATTCCAGGATGAGTTGCGCGAACCTTTTCTGCTACCTCCTCAGGAGTTGCATGGCCTAATTGCCGGACCGCTTGCAACACCAACTCACGTTGTGGTGTTAAGCGAAGCCCTTTTTCCCGAAGCTCATTTTGTTTAGCCATGGGTTAAGTCTAACCGCTAGTTTTTGACCACCTAATTTTGTGTGCTTAATCGGGCCTTACTGCGCAAAATTAGCAAGTAGAACTGGCAGCCAAGGCAAAAACCAAATGCAGCATTTAAAAAGGCTGCAGCTAATGCAAAACTAGTTGCCACCAAAAATACTGCGCTATTGCCGCTAATTCCACCAAGGAGCGCGGTTGCTGCAAAGAGTGCTCCAATTAATTGGGCAAATCTTGGCGCTGCCTCATTCTCACTCGGCACAGGACCTGAAAGACGTGGCTGAATTAGGTTGCGATAGATAAAGCCATAGATTGATCTACGCAGACCAAATAAAACAGCTGTTAGAAATACGGCAAATTGGAAACCAATAATTAGATTTGATTCTGTTACCAATGCTGCCGATAACACTAATGTGGTGATAGCTGCTGTGTAACGTGGACCTCTGGCATCAATTAAACGAACAGGTTTTTCTTGAATACTCTTTGACACTTTTTACTCCTTGTAGTAGTTGGAAAATAAATTATTAATTTTTTTATAGCAATTAATTATTTATCCAACACATCCAACCTTTGGAGCGGGCAAAATCAATTACGCGCCGCTTTGTGAAGTAAACAGGTTGTATGGAGAACATGTAACAGATTTTAGAATACTTTGCTTAATTCTTCTTGCAAGGCCTTTGCAAAAAAGCGCTCAGAGCGCCTGGATAGCCTTGATAAGTTGATCACGCTTTGGCGCACCCTTTGCCCTTGCGATCTCATATCCATTTTTATCTAGAAAAATTGTGGTTGGGGTGGAGCGAATATCAACTCTTCTTACTAGATCAAGATTTGATTCGGCATCTAGTTCTATATAGGAAATGTCCGATAACTCTTTAACAACATCTTTAACTATTGCCTTAGCTGATCTGCACTCAGAGCAAAAAGTGGTGGAAAATTGCAAAATGCTTGCCCGCTTGCCATAACTTGCACCGATCTCACTTTCTAAAATTTGTAATCTCTGCCCCTTTTTTATATCCCCTTTTTTGGCACGATAGATAATGCCAGTGATACTGGTGAGCGCAAGAAGTAAAATAAGTGGCAGCAGGCTTTCCATAGCGGTATTCTTGCACTCTTATGGCACGCCTTCTTCTTCTAACCAACTCATCAGGTGCTAGCGCTGATGTGATGCCAGCTCTTGGGCTTTTGCAACATGATGTGAAGATCTTGCCCCTTGAAGCATCAGTACTAGTTGAACCTCCTGTAGTTAATTGCTTACTAATTGATGCCAGGCGTGAGCTGCCAAATGCCAAATCATTTACCAAGTTAATTACCTCAACTGGGGTAGATGTGCCAATTATTGTTATTACAACTGAGGGCGGGTTATCTGCAATTAATGCTGACTGGGGCATAGATGATGTAATTCTTGATACCGCAGGTCCTGCTGAGGTTGATGCGCGGATTCGCATTGTGATTGGTCAATCTGCAATTGATAATTTAGCTAATGACCCATCCCTTCGTGAGATAAGAAGTGGTGAGGTAATAATTGATGAGGCCTCCTACACAGCCAAGATAAAGGGACGAGTTCTAGATCTAACCTTTAAAGAGTTTGAACTACTTAAGTATTTAGCCCAACATCCAGGCAGAGTCTTTACCAGGTCCCAATTACTGCAAGAGATTTGGGGATATGACTACTTTGGTGGCACTAGAACAGTTGATGTACATATAAGGCGTCTTCGATCAAAGCTAGGACCTGAGTTTGAAGCAATCATTGGCACCGTGCGTAATGTTGGGTATCGATTTGCTGCCCCAAGTAATCAAGCATCTGCTGATATCAATTAACTGCTAACCAATTGCAACATTTAAATCACCTATCGCAATCACAGCAAATAAGTGTTTTGGAGTTAATTAAGGCTGCAACTGATATAGATGGAGTGCCACCAATTGCTGAGCATGTGCTCCTGCACTTACGTCACGGCGGTGATAAGGCAGATTCACATCTAGTAATTGAAAAAAATGGATATGTGATTGCCTACGCCCATCTTGATAAAACTGATCTAGTTGCTGGGCCAAGTGTTGAAGCAGTAGTTCATCCAAAGTATCGTGGCCTAGGATTTGGTATTCAGCTATTAAATGAGGCAATAACAATCTGTGGTGATAAAACTCGTATTTGGTCACATGGTGATCTGCCCAAAGCACAAAGTATTGCCACCTCATTAAAGCTAGAGCGGCTTTGGGCAAATCTACAGATGAGTAAACAGCTGATAGAGATAGAGGAGGTAACCTCAAAGTACCTAATTAGAAGCTTTCTACCAGGAATTGATGATGAACCATTTCTTGAGTTAAATAACAAGGTGTTTGCTGATCACCCAGATCAAGGTGGGTGGAGTAATGATGATTTAAGGGTGAGAGTAAATGAGGAGTGGTTTGATGAAAAAGGTTTTTTTGTTTGTGAGGATAAGGGCAAATTAATTGGTTTTTGTTGGACCAAGATTCATGGTGCTCACAATCACTCGCATGCAGGTAATGAGGCAGATCATGGCCATGAGGCAATTGGTGAGATTTATGTACTAGCTGTTGATCCTGCCTATAAAGGTCAAGGAGTAGGAAAAGACTTAACAAATACCGGACTTAACTACTTAAAGTGTCAAGGATTAAGCAGTGCGATGTTATATGTTGGAGTTGAAAATAAAGCTGCCTTAAATCTTTATACATCCCTTGGTTTTAGCGATTTTGGAAGTGATGTTATGTATCGGGTAAAGAGTTAACTTAGTAATCTTCACTAAATGTAATCAAGCACTCAATATAACTCTCACCTTGGATCCTTAAGTTTTGGGCATCAGGGGGCGCCGTTACCGGTTCAATGCAAATTCCATCTTCATCTTGATCATATATGTGCCAATATGGTGTATCGCACTCCATTGTTAACCTGGCAGCTCCTGGCCAAACAATCTCAGGAACCCCTTTAATTTCCATAAAAGTGTCATCCCACGGTGGATTAGTTGGTGTAATTAGTTCTCCTGTTGGTAGGTAATCATCACCTCTCTTAAACATTTTATTTGCATTAAATAACAGCTCGGCTGAATCTCCTTTACCAATCTCACGAGCAAACCATGGGTGAAAACCAAGTGTTACCGGCAAATCACAACCATTGGCTTCATACTCAACTGACCATCTAAGCGCGTTATCTAATATCTCATAACTTTGAGTAACACTTGCTCCATCAAATGGTGAAGGAATCTCCAGAAATTGTCTGCCACCACCAATGTCCTCCCATGAGGAATGCACACCTAATCCATTCAAAGTATGGGGAGGATCAAAGCTATTTGGTAGTTGATACTTTTTTCCTTTTGAATCCTTAATAATTCCGTCCCTAATCCTTCCTGCAAATGGAGACATAGAAAACCAACCCCAGGTTAAATCCTGCCCACGAAATGGAACTGCAAACTGCATATCTCGCCACTGCACAGAAGCCAAACGAGCTCCTTGATCTAAATCAATTGCAATTGAGACTTGATCCCCATCAATGTTTAACATTTAATCAATCTCTTCTTTACTTGGTGGATTAGCGCCAGTACGTGAAACAGTTATCGCAGCAGCCTTTACAGCCCGATTGAGCATGGTTTTAAGCACCTCTCCAGTTAACCTATCAAGACCATTTTTAACTATGGCCTCAACCAGTACAGCCCCAACAGTGTCGCCAGCACCCACAGTATCGACTACAACAACTTTAACTGCATCAACTGAAATCTGTTCATTCTTTCGGTATGCAGTGATCCCTTTATTGCCAAGAGTAACCACAATTAACGGAGCACCAACTTCTATCCAATTATTTACTATTTCATCAATTTCTTTGCCTGGATAAAGCCAATTCAAATCCTCATCACTTACCTTAACTGCCGATGAAATTGCTACCCACTTTTCTACTCTTTTTACATACCCATCTCGATCACCTAAGACAGCAGGTCTAATATTTGGATCAAATACAAGGGGTGCAACCTGTGCAACACTTTGCGCCCATTCAAATAAAACAGAGGCACCTGGCTCAATTATTGTTGCCAGGGTTCCAATGTGAAGTAGCGATGGCTTTATCTTTTGTGGATCTGGAAGCCAGAGGTCAGAAAAATCAAAGGTTGCAGTACCTTCAATTACAAATTCATATGAGGCACTTCCTGATTTGGATAGTTTAACTTTTGCAGTACAGGTTGGCTTAGTTGAGTACTGAGCGTAATCAAGCAATACATTGGCTGAAAGAAGTTCAGTCTTTGCCATTTGACCGTACTTGTCTCTGGAAATTCCGTCAATAAAATGTGTTTTTACTCCAAGTTTTGCTAATGCTTTAGCTGTATTTGCTGGACCCCCACCAACAACTGCTAAGTCCTGATCGCCATCTGGAATTAAATCAATTAATACTTCACCAACTACCCATACTTGATCACTCAAAGTAATTCACCTTTGCGGGCTAAAAACTCAGTTAAAACTTCAACTGCAAGTAAATGATCTTCTACTTGGGGTAGGCCGCTAATAATTAATATTCCTTTAAAGCCTTCATCTGTAATTAATGGTAAGGCGCCGCCGTGTATGGCATGGGTTTCATCGGTTACACCATTCTCCTTATGCCAATCCACGCCTCGTTCCTCTGCCGATACCCGTTCAAACATAGTTGAATGTTGATTCAACTTAACAACTGCAACTTTACGATTTATCCACCAATCATTTTCAGGTTTTGAGCTTTCTAAAGAAGCGTGAAAAACAATCCAATCGCCAATTCTCACCTCGATTGTAATTGGTAACTTTCTTTGTCTACCTAGAGTCACCGCAATCTCACCAATTTCAATTGCATCGTTGTTGGTTAGTGATGGCAATTTTAAAATCTGCTCTTCATTACGTAGTTGCTTACTACTAAATCCACCGGTGGTCATAGGATTGAATCCTGATTAGAGTTTTTACTTTGAGTTAAAGGCAGCTATATCTTTAATAATTTGATCAAGATTTATCTTAGGCTCCCAGCCTAAAACCTGCTTTATCTTTGAGATGTCAGGAACTCTCCTTTGCATATCCTCAAAGCCCTCTGGGTATGCCTTTTCATAAGCAATCTTTTCAATACTAGACTTTGAACCAGTAATTTCAATTACTTTCTCAGCCAATTCCATAATGGATATTTGAGAGTTATTTCCAACGTTAAACACCTGACCTACAGCTTTTTCTGAATCCATTACCAAAAGTAGTGCCTTAATCGCATCTGTTACATGGCAAAAACATCTAATTTGATCACCGCTGCCATAAACCTCCAGCGGTTGATTATTTAACGCAGCCTTAACAAAGCGAGGTAATACCATGCCATAGTTACCAATCTGCCTGGGTCCAACAGTGTTAAAAAATCTTACGATTCTAACTGGTAAATCATTATCAAGGTGATAAAAATAGGCAAGACTTTCATCTACAGCTTTTGCTTCGCTGTAGGACCATCTAGATTTCAGTGGGTGTCCAACAATTCGATCATCTTCCTCATTGAGCGGAACTTTAGAATTCTTCCCATAAATTTCACTTGTTGATGCAATCAAAACTGGCTTTCTGAATTTATCAGCAAATTCTAAAACATTTTCAGTGCCTTGAATATTGGTCTTTAAACTATGCAAAGGTTTATTTATTATATTTAATACACCTAAAGTTGCGGCCAAATGAACTATAAAATCGCTCTCAGCAACTAATTTAGAAACTGTTGCTTTTTCAAGTATCGAACCATTTTTAATTTCTACCAATCCAGTAAGATTATGTAGATTATTAATCGAACCTGTCGATAAGTTATCTAAAATTATTACCTGATCTCCCCTTGCAATAAGTGTTTCTGCAAGATGTGACCCGATAAATCCGGCGCCACCCGTTATCAAGTATTTCATGATATAGATCCACTTGAATGAATGATGGGCGTGCCTTTTAAGAGATCCAAATTAAGGTATTTATGACGGATCGCAATGATTGCTAAATCATAATTACCATCTAAATCGGCAGATTTACTATCATTCCACTCGCGTACCAGCTCATCGTGCCAGAAAACTTGTGCTCCCCGGTTTTCTAGAGCAATTATCAATTCCTTTGCTGGTGTCTCTCTAACATCGGCAACATTTGGTTTGTAAGAAACACCAACCACTAAAATACGTTTGTCCTTTAACTCTCCAAGCACTTGTTCCGCTTTATCAACAAAAGTGCTTGGCCTTAATAAGTTAATTTGAATAGCTAAATCAATGAATTTGGTTGGGGCACCTATCTCTTCGGCTTTACTGGAAAGGTAAAGAGGATCTACAGGAATGCAGTGTCCACCGACTCCAATGCTTGGATAAAATGGCATAAATCCATACGGTTTTGTTGCTGCCGCTTCGATAACACTATTTGTATCAATACCTAGCTTTTCACAAAACATTGAAAACTCATTAATGAAAGAAATGTTAATAAGTCTAAAACTATTTTCTAGTAATTTGGCTGACTCTGCCACTTCTAGAGATTCACATTGCACGACTTCTCTGACAATGTTTGAGTAGAATTTAATTGCCAATTCACAAGATTTTGAAGTGAGTCCAGCAACTAGCTTCGGTGTATTACTCACATTCCATATAGCATTCCTCGGATCTATCCTTTCCGGTGAAAACGCCAAATTAAAATCACTTATTGGACGACCAGAAATATTTTCTATTGTTTTTGCAACCAAACCTCTAGTAGTTCCTGGGGCAACTGTTGATTCTAAAATAATTAAAGTGTTTTGTCTAAGATATTCAGAAATCGAAATTAGAGCTGAAGTCAAAAGACTTAGGTCAGGCTTAAGGTCACGATCTAACGGCGTTGGGACGCAAATGACCACAATTTCTGATGATGCAACTTTCGAAAAATCTGAAGTGGCTTCGTACTTGCCATTTCTCAATGCCATTAACAAATCTTTATCAGCTACATCCTCTATTGAACTTTTTCCTTTATTTAATGCCCCTATTTTTTCCTTATTCACATCAATGCCTACTACTTTGTAGTCTAAATTTGCTAAGGACATAGCGAGTGGTAAACCAACATACCCCTGCCCTATTACAGCAACACTGTTACCAATCATTTCAGGTCCAGATGTTTAAATAAACTCTTGAAGTTGATTTGTTTCTCATGGTAAATATGAAAGTGCGCTTTCAGCAATCGGATAGCCTTGGGCAAAGGATAAGATTTTTTCTTTCATGCCTTGAGCGTTTTTAAAATCACCAATTTCCCGAAACATTACGCCGAGCTTTAAATAATTATCAGCATTCCAGGTGTCGTAATTTGCAATTTTTAGTCGGTATTCAATCGCCTTATCAATATTTTTATTTTTCTCAGCGCTATAGGCCAGCCAGGATAAATAGTATAGATTAATTGGATCATTCTTGAGTAAATTCTCAACTATAGTCTCGGCTTGAGAATTCATTCCTATGTCATCATAAGCCATAGCTGCCTGAAATTCATAAAAAGGGTCCACAAATGGATTCTTCGTAATTTTATTATATAAACTGTCTACTAACTCAATATTAACTGGCTTGCTATTTAGTACAATTCGTAAATTATACGAATCTCTTTCAAATTGAAATAGCCATACGGAAATCACCAGAATTGGAATTGTAATGATAGAAGATACTATTGTTTGGAAAACCTTAAAATCAAGCTTTTTTTGATTTAGGTTAAATCTTGTACTCAGGTTCAAATTTTCCAAGGCGGAGCGCTGTCTATATAAAGACAATATTATTCCACCTAAAACCCAGCCCCATATTGAAAGTCCAATATTGTCAATTGAAATGAAAGATTGACTTTGAAACGCTACCCATGTGGACAAAATAGCCAAACTGAATGCTCTAGCATCTCCTTGAGTATTTCGCACTAACTGTAACCCTCTTACCAGAACTAGAAACGTTAAAGCTAAATAGCTTAATCCTAAAAATAACCCACCCGTGGCAAAAAATTGGATAAAAGTATTATGTGCATTCGAACTAGTAATTTCAAACCCGTACCTTAAAGCGTATTCCACTTCTCTGAACTCCTTAAAAAAGGCCCCGTAGCGATCCATACCAACCCCAGTCAGTGGCTCGGATTCGAACATTTTTAAACCTGCTCGCCAATAAAATCCTCTTACACTTACGGAATCTTTATACAAAAACTGAGAGAAGGGACCAATCTGAATCATGCCTAGTGCAGAAACTGCTGATGCGATTAAACCAGATAATACTATTATGACCTTAAACCTGTTGTTTGTAATTAATGCATTGACAACTAGATAAAAAACAATGGCAAACCCTGTAGCTACTAATCCTTGGCGAGACTGCGACAAATACATACAAACTGCTGATAAAACTAAGCAGGCCAAGGCCAAAAACTTAAAGTGTATTTGAATTGATCGCACTCGAAGGACTAAAGAAGTAAATGTACAAATCATAGCAAACATAGCAGATGCAAAATTTGGATTACCTAAGGTTGTAATAATTGGATTATATGGATTAACCCAATTGACAAAATCTCTTCCGGTGGCTTGTATAATTCCGTACGACCCTAGAATTAGTCCCAATGTAGTAATTACTTTGAATAATCGCAGTAGATAAATTGAATCAAATTTGAAATACGTGTAAATAGATACAATTAATAAGGCTAGGTAGGTCAAAAAACCATTTCTCCTTTGAGTTTCACCGATTAAACCAATGAGGGTTTGGTCACTAAATATTAAAGAGATTAAAAGAGATGAAAAAAAACATGTGCAAGCGATCAAAAACAACTTTGTCTCGGGTGAAAAAAGGAAAAGTTTTTTGCGTTGCATGTCGACTAGATGACCTAGCATCCAGCCAGCCATTAAAAGAAGGATAATTAGTTTAGGAGTATTAAATGGGTCTATAAATTTTGTATTAAAGTACAACGATATAATTGAGGATCCAAAGAGCAATAGCCAAACTGAACTGGAACTACTAAAATTTTTTTTACTTATCTCATTTTGGGTTTTCATTTCTTGACTTAAATTATATCAAAGACTCAGGCCCGGACCTCATTTAAGAGGCCGGGCCTGAGGGTAGATTCAACTAAGGATAGAGTTTAAGCTTTAACCTTTTTCTGAATCTTTAGAACCAGATTAGTTAATGTCGTAATCAAGGTTCTTAAGCTAGCAACTGTTGTAGCTAGTGCATTAACAGCCGCTAGTGCTGCTGCTCCACTATCAGTAACTGTCGCTGTAGCAGTTACAGCTACTTGACCGGCAGCAGGAAGAAGTGATCCACCTGTTGCACTTACTGTTACAGCTCCACCTGAAGCAGGCATAAACACCTTAACCAAGTAAATTGGTGCAGTAGATGCAAATCCTCTGCCAGCTGCGGTTGTAAATCCAAGGGTTGGTGAAATGGAGTTTACAGTCAAACTGTCAGTAACGGTTCCGTTGCCAAAAGCTGCGGTAGAAGTAATTCCACCTGCGGCCAGCAAGTTGGTTCGTGCAACTCCCGGTGCTACAGGATTACCTGCAGAATCAACAGCCCATAAGCGTACATAAGCAGCCTCACCTGGAGCATAGGTTGCCTTATCAAAGGCCAACTTAAGTGCTACTGGTGATTTTGTATTTACAGTTAGAGCGATTGTATTAGAAGCAACTGTTGACAGTGCAGTTGTGCTCTTATTACGAAGTGTAATAGTTGCAGCTCCATCTGTTGCACCAGTTAGTGAACATATTTGTGCTCCTGAACCTGAATCATATGAGCAGGCTGTTCCTGTGGTTGCGCCAGTGTTAACTACAGCTAGATCACTTGAGAAAGCGTATACAGATGTGTTGTTGATAATCTGATTACCGCTTGCATCATAAGCCTTGGCTGCAATTACATTTGCGGCAGTTCCACCAAGTACGGTACCAAGAGCAACGGCCTCAATTTTTGCAACTGTGGTTGAGTAGTACACAATCGACTTATTTGAGAATGTCACTGATGTTGTTTTGATGGTAATTGTTGCTGTACCTGAAGTTCCATCAGCAAATAAGTAGAGAGTATTAACTCCGTCTGAAGCAGCTTCCACGGTCAATGACTTTCCAGATGCTGATGATGAGGACTCACCGACGTTACCAATACTTGTGGTAACAGTTAATGATTCTCGTGCCGCTAGACCTGCAGCAGTTTTTTGAGTCACTACCAACGTTGCAATCGCAGCACCGGTTGGAGTCATAACTGCAGACAAATCTGTTTCATCAGTACCTTCGCCCGTACCTGTCTTTGTCATTACGGCAGTTGATGTACCTGCTGCAGTAACTGAACCAACGAGTCCTGTTGCGCTGTTAGTCACAGTTATTGCAAATGTACCTGCATAGATTTTAGTATTAGATACGGTGGCGTTGTCGTAAATCCTAACAATGTAGTTCATCGTGTAGGTTCCAACAGTTCTGACCAACGCTGTATCCAAGAAGTAACCAAATTTACCGGCTGCAAAACCGCTACCGCCAGGAATGATTGCTCCACCAGTTGTAATGGCAGATGCCACAGTCTGAGAATCTGCGTTTGATGCAGTGTGTGAGAAAGTACCAAGCGCAGTTGTTTTACCTGCTAGCACAGTAAGATTTGTAGAAGTTGCTGTGTCAACTGGTACATATACTACTCTGGTGTCGTTTGTAGCTGCCGCACTGGCAGGGATACTACCAACAGTTATAGTTATGCTTGCTGTATCGTTGGTATCCTCAGCAAAATAGCGGACAGCAATAGTTGCTGCACCTGTTGAATCAGATTTGCCAGTTGTCGCGGTTCCGTTTACAACGGTAACAGTGGCATCTCCAACAATTGCTGCCTGTGAAGGAACCGAGCTAAGAACACCCATTCCCAATGCAGCAATAGCAACAAGCGCAATTCGCTTGAAGTTTGTCTTTGTAGACATTTGTTTCCTTTCGTTAGTCGTTACTAGGAATTTCCTAGTAGCGGCTTCGAGATGAGTCGCACGTGCTGACGCATCTCTTTCCCCCCGCAATATCCGGATTGCAGGAGAAACCTGTTTGTTAGGTGTCATTTATTTGACCCCTTTTGCGCCGATATTGATCGCCTGAGCAAGAATTGAACTCTTGCTAGAGTTCAAAATTATACGGGTTGTTATCTCATTTGGAATCGCATCAACATCTAACCCACCAGTAGCAGCCACAAATAGGGCTGAATCCACCGTTGAATCTATATATAGGGTCGCAGTTAGGAGGTAATTTCCGTTAGAAAGGCGGGAAATTGCTGAGGCGTGCCCAATCTGGGTCAATGGGAACCAGGATCCAGCGACTGTGATTGATGGGCTTGCATAGTAAGAGGTGCCAGAGCCATCAACTGTGACCGATTGAGACATCAGAAGATTTAACACATTATCACCGTATGTCTGTAGGTATGAAACTAAAACATAACCATCTGGATTAGTTATTGTTGATTGTGAGGATATACCAACTGAGCCCACCTCGCCAGCTGAATCTGAAACTGTAAAACCGGTTGGTAAGCCATCTATTGAAAGGCCAGCAAATAAGGATTTAGATGTACGGAAATTTATAGCCGAGTCATCTCGAATTATCTTCTGGTCTAAAAGATTTTCTACAGTTGCAGATTGCGATGAATCGTTATTTGTATCAGAGTTAACTGTAGAAGGAACCTCTTGCTTAGAGCTTGCAATGGTAGTTGGTGTATTAAACTCTGAACCTGTTACAGAATTAAAACCAAGGAATGCGACCATTACGATTAGTAACGAGAGTGCTATCCTTGAAGATTTCTTTGCAAGTTCGGCAGCTTTCTTATAAGTACCAGATAGTGCGTCAAGTGCGGTAGAGCCAGTTTTCTCATCAACTATCCATTCGGCAAGGACACGAACAAATGATGCACGGGCACGTTGCACAACATGGCGAACATTTTTCTCACTCGTTCCAATTGCATTTGCGATCTCTTTAGTTGTCCGACCTTCAACCTCCCACATAACAAGTGCGGTTCGTTGAGTCTCAGAAAGGCGAGATAGTGCCTCACGAATAATTGAAGCATCTTCAGCGGCAGCGAGTGTGGCATCCATCGGGATGTGATTTTCTGCTGCAAGTTCAGCAAGGCGCTCTTGCGATGAATCTGAATCAATCGCAACTAAATTAGGGCGAGATCCTGTTGCTCGGATTACATTTAGACATAGATTGTTAACTGTGGCGCGCAGATATGCCATGGCTCGATCTGAAGTATCTAGCTCTGGAGCTGCCAAGATGAATTTAAGGAAGGCGTCTTGAACAACCTCTGCTGCATCAGCATCGCTTCGAAGAATTCGGCGGGCTTGAGCGATAAGTGATGAGCGATTTTGAGTATAAAGAGCGGATAAATCAGAAACAGACCACGCAGCAATAGTCGCTGGGGCCTGAGCCTTCTTATGAAGTGACACTTTGATTTCCCGCTTTCAGGTGAGCCAACGTCTTGACCCCTCTATCTAGTAAGACACCAAAAGAGGGTAAATGTTGCCTGGGCTGTCCGCCCACGCTAGGGCTGTAGCCTGGGGGTCTGCCGGAGCCCAGGATCTAGCCGAGGTTGCTGATTGTGGGCCCTGTCGGGATCGAACCGACGACCCACGGATTAAAAGTCCGTTGCTCTACCGACTGAGCTAAAGGCCCCTGAATTTGACCTACAGCTTTAGGTCCTAACTATAAGTCTAATACCTATTTCAATATTGATTAACCTGATGCAGCCTTTGCAAGCCGATCTCTAATTGCCAAAGCTAATCCACTACCCTCTGGCTGGAAAACCACAATCTTTTTCAATCCTTTTTGGTCGCCAAGCCTTAGTGCTCTAAAAAGTACATTTGCATACTCTTCGTGATTTATGGGAGAAGCTAACCTTATTACTCCTACTGGTGTAGGGATGCTTGCCAAGGCAATTAGACCATCACCAGGTTGCGCAGATTCATCTAGAGCAACTTTTGCCATGGGAGCGTAATGTGATTTAAATGAACCTGGAGATCTAATCTGATTACCTATTGCGCCTTGTGAAATTTTGATATTTAAAGTCTTTTCAATCATTTCACTAGTTACCGCACCTGGTCTTAATATCGATGGCTTATCTCTTGAACAATCAACTATGGTTGATTCAACTCCAACTCTGCATTCCCCATCATCAAGTATTAGATCCAATCTGCCCATTGCAGCACCTATCTCATCAACAACTGCCTCTGCAGTAGTTGGGGAAACGGCCCCAAATTTGTTTGCACTAGGTGCTGCAATCCCTAATCCACCTATTTTTTCAAACTCCTGTGCAAGCATTAATGCAATTTTTTGATCAGGAATCCTTAGCCCAACGGTGTTTTGTCCCCCTGTCACAAAATCCTTGGCCAAATGACTTCGACTCAAAACCAAAGTTACCGGTCCTGGCCAATACTTATCTGAAATTCTTTTTGCATATTCTGGGATATCTCTAGCCCATTTCTCGACTTGGCTCCATGAGGAGATATGCACAATTAGTGGATGATCTGCCGGCCTTGCCTTTACAGAGTAAATCTTGCCAACTGCTTTTTCATTTGTTGCATCCGCCCCAAGCCCATAAACAGTCTCGGTTGGGAATGCCACAAGGTGGCCATCTTTGAGAGATTTAGCCGCGTTTTGGATTGCCGCCAATGTGCAATCTGAGATTGTTTGCATACACAAATCATCCCATCTAATTAGTTTTGATTAGAGGTAATCGCCCGATACCCTTATCCATCAGGTCCCCATCGTCTAGTGGCCTAGGACGTCGCCCTTTCACGGCGTTAACACGGGTTCAAATCCCGTTGGGGACGCGTCAAGGTTGAGTTAAGTGCTCATCTTTGAAGGTAAGGCCCAGTAGCGCAGTTGGTTAGCGCGCCGCCCTGTCACGGCGGAGGTCGCGGGTTCAAGTCCCGTCTGGGTCGCGTCTGTCTTTAAAGGCTATGCCAGCAGCATTTCCTAGGCTTAATCTAAATTGCATGAACCTTAAGTTTTCCCGTTTACAAAACCTAAAAAAACTCTTGTTAAGGCTAACATCGTCAGAAATAATAGCGACTGGATCTAAAGCTTTTAATGCGCTCTTAAACTCAGAGTACATATTTTCAAAACTGTGATCGCTATCATGGAAAAAAATAATTCTGTGAAATCCCACTTTAAGCTCATAAAAACTTTTTACAAGAGATTTTCTCACAGGCCTTTCAAGTATTGTTCGTTCGAAGTCAAAGCCAGGGATAACTTTCGAATTTGTGTTCACATCAAAACTGACAACTTTAACATTTATCCCTAAAGACTCACTTAATTTCTCCACGAACCCAACAGATACTCCATGTTGAGTTCCAGTTTCTATATACATATCAGGCTTTAAAGCAATTATTGCCAGTCCTATCGCATACAATCTGTTCCTGGGAGATTCGTTCCCCACCGTACCAAACTTAATTTTCAGGTTGTTACCTTCTACTATCGTTTCACAATCGACAAGGTATTTATCAACAAAATTTGAAACAAAATTAAATTGGGTTTGGCCAAGACTTAAAAATTCTGCTACCGAAATTGGAGAGGTTTCAATACTTTTTGAATCTAGTTCTTTTCGTTCAAAGATTTTCTCAAACAATATATACTTAACAGTGGCAAGTAGGCCATAGTTTCTTAGCCGCCAAATCACTGAGCCAGGCATCTTTTGACTCAGTTTCAAATCCATAATTGAGTTTAACATCTGACTAAATTTAAAGTAGTATTACACTATGGCTGAGTAGCTCAGTTGGTATGAGCGAACGACTGAAAATCGTTAGGTCGCCGGTTCGATCCCGGCCTCAGCCACCAACACTATTTTCTCGGTGAGGACTTAATGAGATCAAAGTTTGAGAATTTCAAGATTAAGCACTCAGAAAAATCATTGATCCGTTGGGCAGTAGTTGGAACAACCACCACTGCAATTGACTATCTAATTTTTATTGCTTTATACATGCCTACAAAATCAGTTTTTGGTGCCAATCTAGTTGCGGCTATTACTGGCACTACTTTCAATTATTTGATGCACCATAAGTGGACTTTTAGAAGCAACCAACAACATACAATTTCTGGAGTAAAGTACCTGGTTAATTTAAGTTTTTGGTGGCTCACATCAAGCTTAATAATTAAATCTCTCATAGCTGTAGGAATTGATGCTAGAGTTGCAAAATTAGTTCCTCTTATTTTTATTGTACCGGTAAATTACTTTGTATTAAACAGAATAGTTTTTAGCAAGAAATTTTAAGCATCTTTTGTTTTAAAAAATAATCCAAATAATGCCAGCCAGATCGCCACAGCAATTATCAAAATGTAACTCTCAATCATTCCATCTATCAGTGATATCAAGATTGCTGCAAAAGCAAAAAACGCTGATAATCCCCACAACGACAGCGCTGCGGACTTTCGAGAGTAACCAGCCCGAATAAACCTATGAGATAGATGGTCTTGGCCACCTTGAAATGGTGAAACATCTCTTCTAATTCGAGAAACCACCGCAACGCTTGTGTCAAGAATGGGAATGGCAAGCAATAGCACTGGGATGAAGTAAGAAGAAAGTTGCAATTGCGCGCTGGATTCAAATCTAACTGTGAGCGTGGCTAGAAGCACGCCAAGAAACAATGCGCCGGCGTCTCCCATATAAATCTTTGCAGGACTCTTATTCCAAACTAAAAATCCAAGAGTTGCGCCCGCCGTTACAGTAGAAAGTGCTGCAATTAAGTATTGATCCCCCGACAATGCCAAGTAGGCAAGTGTGATTGATGAGATTGCAACAGTTCCTGCAGCTCCACCATCTAAATTGTCAAAGAAATTTATTGAATTACAGATTCCGACCACCCAGATCACGGTAATTAATGAATCAAAAATTTCTGAGCTTGTTGGATTACCAACATTGTCCGTAATTACTAAAATAATTGCAGTAAAGATACCGGCAAGGGTTTGAGCTATAAATCTTGGCAGGGGCGGAAGGTTCTTTATGTCGTCCCATAAACCAATAAGCCCCAGTAAGAGTGCTGGACCAAGTACTGAGGTTGCAAGCCAGAAAGTACTTGAGGTGAACTCTGAAAAGAGAGAGGCTGAGTAAGAAACTGTTATTACCCCAATAATTATTGCCACTCCGCCTAGATAAGGTACTGGTTTTTTGTGTGATTTATGTGAGGAGTTAGGTCGATCAACCAGATCTGTTGCAATTGCAATCTTTCTCATCACAGGTGTAAGAGCCCCTACAAACAAATAAGAGATTACAAACAGTAAGAAGTACTCCGTATTTGTTATTCCCATTTGGTTAGATTAGGTCAGTTAAGCTGAACCAGATTTGCGTCTATGCATCTTTGGAGCTGAGCCACCAGTTTGCCCTGAGCCAACCTTGGATCCTGAGGTAGGACCTGCGCTTTTGCCTGAGTTGCTTCCTTTTTGTTTTTTTGCAAGAGCTGCCATCATTTTAGCTTTTGCATCTTCGCCAGTATTTTTCTCTTCACTCATAATTGATTTATATCCATTCTTTAATTATTACTAGTTGTTTTAAGGAGAAGCGCTTTCACCTCAGACTCTTTATACCTTCTATGCCCACCTAAGGTTCTAATGGAGGTTAACTTGCCAGATTTTGCCCATCTGGTGACAGTCTTTGGATCTACTCTAAATAATGATGCAACCTCAGCTGGGGTCAACAACACCTCTTGCTCAGAATTCACATCCACAACCTTCCAATTAACCTATGAATAAAATGTCCATTTAATACCTTATGGGGCAAGTATTATGGTTCAAAAGGTTAAATGCCAAGTGCTTAACTACATCGCCTGCTCAAAGGCTGCCACACGACGCCAACGGGTAACTAATCGCTCATAACCTTGACCTGCCAGTGCGCCATCTCCTGCTGCCAGGCCAGCGAGTGATCTAGCAACATCTTCAACTGAGGTATCGGCGTTTAATCCTGGTTGGCCATTTTCAATCAAAGACTTTTCAAGATAAATAGCCAACCCTCCGTAATCGCACTCCACAATTGAATTAGCATCAAAAATTGATAGCCACTGCAGTAAATCTGCAATCTCCTGCTCAATTGGTCCATTTCCAAAAGCGTTGACCACTGCTTGATGGGCAAATAAACATCTTTGTTTTGCATTTGAAATTGAGGTACGAAGAATTGTGTAAGCACCATCTTCATTTGAACCTCTAATTCGATCCGAAGGTTCAAAGAGTGAAAACCATCGTGGGGGAATACTCCAGGTTGCAGTAATTATGTGCGAAACCTTATCTTCAATCCCTTCAGAGTTTAATGAAAGCGCATTTTCTACCTCTTTGGGTAGAAAAAAACCACTTATTGTGAATGGCAGTGAAGATTTAAAATCATCTAAAGCTGCCCAACATCTTGCCGCCGTTGACCAAGGTGCTGTATATCTCTTTTCATCAATTTCTAAAACATGTGCACCATCTAATTTAAGTGCTGGTGGTTCAGTCAAAATTGTGCGACGAAGTGCTCGTTGTTGTTCATCCCTACCTGTTGGAGTTGAAACTAGAATTTGACTCCATCTAGATTGATCTTCTTTGCTAAAGGCGGTTAATGGCTCATAAATCCGTAAAGATGCAACGTAAGGGGTTGGTCGCATTTAGTAGGTTAGTTAATTACGGGTAGTGTGATTGTCGTTAGAGGAATCGTCGTCAAATCCTTTATCCTCTTTAACTTCACCATGCAACTCTTTTGCTAGCCGCTCTAAATCCATATCCTGATTAGAGTACTTAAGATCTCTTGCTACCTTTGTTTGTTTTGCTTTTGAACGGCCGCGTCCCATTTGTGGCCCTCCTTCAATATTTCTCTTCTGTCAGGTGAGGTAGATTAGCGTAAAGATGGTCCATCAACTATTGGGGCTTTTCCGCCCTTTAGTAAGGTTTTTAGGCCTATTACCTGAAGAAATAGTGATAACCCCATAATTGGAATTCTAAAGCGGTGATCGCCTATCGTGAATAAGGTTATCAACCAATTGGTTGTTATCGCAACCATTGCCAAGTTGCCAATAAATCTTTCAAGTGAATTTTGCCGCCATAAGGTGAAATAGCCATAAAGCAATAAGGCCAATCCGCCAAGTAACCAAAGCCAAGAGATAACCTTTCCAAATCCACCATAGACTAAATTAAAACCATCCTGTGTTGTGGCAATGTTTTTTAGTGGATTTATTGTCAGCCAAGGATTTCTTGCCATGGTGCCATTTGCTGACGGTCCATACCAAGGTGACCAAAAGTAAATTGATTTATTGTAAAAAAGCTCTATTGCTTTTACAGGGTTACTTAAATACCAGCTTAAAACACACCTGACTCGTTGATTATCCTGTTGAGACGATGTGCCAGATAAATCGCACTCAACACCATAACCCTCTTTTATATAGCCACCAGTGGCATTATCTCCTGCACCAATATTCATAGTTACACCGAGGTTTGTTGAAATACTGTTAATTCCTATTGCTTGATTGTTTCGATAAATCAAAGTTGCTGGGAAAAATAAGGTGATTGCTAGGCTAATTGCAATCATTAGCGCTCCCGCTTTAAAACCTTTCCAAACAAGAATCCATAAAAGATTTATCACTATCCCTGTCAAAAGCAATCTAGGTTGAACAAATGACAGCAAGCCAAATATCGCAGAACTTATTATTAAGTATCTAACAAACTTTTTGTTGTCCTTGTCAACAAAACTTCTAATCACAAGTCCTACACAAATTAACAGTCCTGATGCTGTAAGTGACTCATAACCAACTGCGATAGAGCTAAGTGACAGAGTTGGGTTAAAAAGCATAAGCAGAAGTGTCAGATAAGCAAACTTCTTTAATCTTGTTTTAGATAGCTGCTTTGCAAAAAAGTAGACAGCATATGAAAAAATTAATGATTGCACGGTGGAGAGTGTTGTTAATACCCAACTCTTTCCAAGTACCGATAAAAAAAGAATTAAAAGAGGGTATCCGGCAGGCCAGTAATTTAAAATGCTCTCCGGTGAGAAGATTCCATCTCTAGCCAGTGCGCTATATCCAATAAGATAGTTCTCACCATCCGCGCCGAGCCAGGCACCATCTACAAAGTAAACTGCATTACCAGAGCCTGCATTTATGCCTTCAATACGAAAAATAATTCCAAGTTTGATGATAAAAACCGCAATTGCCCAATAGAGAAAGCTCTTGGAAAGTTTACGCTCAGGTGACATTCGAGCGCGCTTTGATTTACTGGCCATTACATCCCCTGCTTTGAACTTGTATCTAGTTTACCCACCTGCGTAAATAGATCTTCTAGATTTGCGTTTGTGCCTGAAGCTGAAATTAAGCCCTCATCGCAAAACTTCTCCCAACAAGTAGGGTCCTCGACCAATTTAAGCAGTGTATCCCCGCTCATCTCCACCACATTAGGTGGTGTGCCTCTTCTATGAACTGAGCCAGCAACACATTGAATTGCTGCATATGGCGGGATTCGAAGTTCAACTGAGTTACCAGGTGCTACCTCTTGGACCGTCTTAAGTATTTCCTTAACCCGGCTCTTAACCTGTAAATCCTGATTCATCTTAGTTGGGTTAATTCAACCTTGCTTATCTTACTATCTGTTACCTTGTTGATTCTTTGTGTCACAGATTGAGATTGCTCTAATGCCTTACCTGCAAAAAGTGATGGATCTGCAATCAGATTTTTAAGCTGATCAAGAGAAAACGGAAACTCTTTTTCCTTAGCGAGTGCTTCAAAGAAATTACCTGCGGTAGTTGAAGTTGAATGTTTTTTAATCAATTGGTGCGCTGCCTCTCGTCCCATCCCAGCTTTAACACACTCCATCAGAATCTTTGTAGTTGCAAGTAATGGTAGCTGCTCATTTAGCTCACTCTTTATACTCTCTTCAAATACTCCAAACTCATTTAGTATTGTCATGAAGGAATGAAGGAGTCCATCTAAAACATAAAAAGCGTCAGGGATGACAACTCTTCTAACTACAGAACATGAAACATCACCTTCATTCCATTGATCCCCAGCTAGATCTGCTGCCATGGTGTTATAGCCACGAAGTAAAACCATCATGCCATTTATGCGCTCAGATGATCTTGAGTTCATCTTGTGGGGCATAGCGGATGAGCCAACCTGGCCTGATTTAAAGCCTTCACTTACTAAACCGCTTCCTGCCATCAACCTGATTGTGGTTGCCATCGAGGAAGGAGCAGATGCAATCTGCAATAACTTTGATACGACTTCAAAATCAACTGATCGTGGATAGATTTGGCCAACCGAGGCCCAAGTATTTTCAAAACCAAACTCCTCTGCGATACTTTTTTCTAACTGCGCTAAATCCTTACCCATTGCATCTAATGCGTCCTGAGAGGTTCCTACTGGACCTTTAATGCCACGAAGTGGAAGACGCGCAATCAATTCTTTGAGTGCGCTGTGCGCAAACAACAACTCCTCGGCACATGAGGCAAAACGTTTACCCAATGTAGTTACCTGGGCTGCGACATTGTGGGATCTACCAACCATATAGGTTTTCTCATACTTGGCAATTTTTCCATTAAGCAAAAATAAGGTTTGGAGTGTTCTGTACTCAATTAACTCCAGTGCTGCTTTGATCTGAATTAACTCAATGTTCTCAGTCAAATCACGACTAGTAAGTCCAATATGAATCTTCTCAACACCAGCCAGCGCGTTAAACTCTTCAATCCGTGCTTTAACATCATGTCTAGTTTTCATCTCTTGCTTATCAATCGAATCTAAATCAACTGTTTCGATTACCTTCTCATACGCTTTGATATCACCATCTGTGATTGGAAGACCTGCTTTTTGTTGCAATTTTAAAATTGTGATCCAAAACTTTCTCTCATTAATAATTTTATTTACTGGATCAAAGATTGCCACCATCTCCTTTGTGGCATATCTAGTTGCTAAAACATTTGGGGTAGTACTCATGCGATTAGATCCCTAACCACAATAGTTTCATCTCGGCCAGGTCCAACACCTATGGCGCTAATTTGAACACCCGATACCTTCTCTAAGAACTTCACATACTCCTGAGCACTCTTTGGAAGATCTGTAACAGATTTAGCCTTTGAGATATTTTCTTTCCAACCTGGTAGGTACTCATATATTGGTTTTGCATGGTGAAAATCAGATTGTGATGCTGGTAATTCTTCAACCCTTACGCCATCAATCTCATATGCAACACATACTGGAATCTTCTCCCAGCCAGTTAACACATCTAGCTTTGTTAAGAAAAAGTCAGTTAAGCCATTAATTCGGACTGCATACCTGGCAATTGGTGCGTCAAACCAGCCACACCTTCTATTACGCCCAGTTGTAACACCCACCTCACCACCAATTTTTCTTAGAGCTTCACCATCCTCATCAAATAACTCTGTTGGAAATGGACCACTTCCTACCCGGGTTGTGTATGCCTTAAGAATTCCAATCACGCGTGTGATCTTTGTTGGACCAACTCCTGATCCAGTAGAGGCACCTCCGGCAGTTGGATTAGAGGAGGTAACAAATGGATATGTGCCATGATCAACATCTAGCAATGTTCCTTGGGAACCTTCAAGGAGTACAACCTTGCCAGCCTTTAATGCTTGATCTAACAAAAGAGATGTGTCAGTTACATAGGGCTTTAAAACCTGCGCGTACCCTAAATACTCATCAAGGACTTCATCAACAGTAATTCCTTTGCGGTTAAAGACCTTAACTAATATCTGATTTTTATCATGTAGGGCTGCTTCAATTTTTTGTTTTAAAATAGATGGATCAAATAGATCTTGAACTCGAATTCCAATTCGATTTATTTTATCCGCATAGGCAGGGCCAATTCCGCGTCCTGTTGTGCCAATCTTTGATTTGCCTAAGAATCTCTCTGAAACCTTATCGATTGTGCGGTGGTATGGCGTAATCAAATGTGCATTGGTTGAAATCTTTAACTTTGAGGTATTAATTCCTCGCTCATTTAAATCTGAGATCTCTTTTAATAAAACCGCTGGATCAATAACAACACCATTTCCAATTACTGGAATTACATTTGGAGATAATATTCCGGAGGGTAATAGGTGTAGTGCGTACTTTTGATCTCCGATTACAACTGTATGTCCTGCGTTATTTCCACCTTGATAGCGAACAACATAATCAACGCGATCACCTAATAAATCTGTGGCTTTTCCCTTGCCCTCATCGCCCCACTGCGCACCAAGTAAAACTATGGCGGTCATATCTCTCCCATGAGTAGCAACAGCCAACTTTGACAGTTGGACAGGTAATTTCCTTGCGGGATTACGACCAATTCCACCACATTTGGGGCGGTTTTAAAAATCACCGCCCCAAATAAGCACTTAACTTTCCAATCCTTTAGTAAGCCCCAAGCAGTATCAGCGCCTTTTTAAAGAGGGCTGATAAGGCCAGGTTTAAGGTGCCAGAGGCAAGTAATCGCTCTAGCAGGGTTACTAAGGTAATTAATGATGCAGTCAACATAGGTGCTCCATTTCAAGGTATTTACAAAAGGTGATATCTGGTAATTGGTAAAGATAATCTAAGTGTGAGCCCTTAAATATTTTCTTCTTACCTAGCGGGGAAAACTTATCGCTGATAGCCTTTATTACTATGAGTAGTGAATTATTTGAGAATCTCTCCTATGAAGATCGCACATTCCCACCATCTGATTTATTTGTTAAAAATGCAAATGCAAAAAGTGATATTTACCAAGAAGCAGATTCTGATCGATTAGCTTTTTGGGAAAAACAAGCAAATAGATTGCATTGGGATAAAAAATGGAGTCAGGTTGTTGATTGGCAACTACCCTTTGCTAAATGGTTTATTGGTGGCAAATTAAATGCAAGTTATAACTGTCTAGATAGACATGTATTGGAGGGCAGGGGGGATCGGGTTGCTTTTCACTTTGAGGGAGAGCCTGGGGATACTCAAACAATTACCTACAAACAATTACTAAGTGAAGTTTGCAAAACTACAAATGCATTAATTGAGTTGGGCATTAAGCAAGGGGACCGAGTCGCAATTTATATGCCGATGATTCCACAAGCAGCAATTGCGATGCTTGCCTGCGCAAGATTAGGTGCGATGCACTCTGTAGTTTTTGGTGGATTTTCTGCCGACTCATTGTTATCTCGTATTCAAGATGCTGACGCATCCCTTGTTATCACAGCAAATGGTGGCTATCGCAAAGGCTCTGCCTTTGCATTAAAAACTGCTGTTGATGAGGCATTAAAGGGGAAGACAAATGTGAAAAATGTTTTGGTTGTGAAAAGAACTGGTCAAGAGGTCACATGGGGTGAGAAAGATATTTGGTGGCATGAGATTGTTGAAAAGCAATCAGATCAACACAGCCCAGAGTTTTTTGACTCAGAAAATGGCTTATTTATTCTCTACACCTCAGGAACTACAGCAAAACCTAAGGGTATTTATCACACCACTGGTGGTTACTTAACTCAAGCAGCCTTTACCCACCATGCTGTTTTTGATTTAAAAGCAGAGAGCGATGTCTATTGGTGCACAGCAGATATTGGTTGGATAACGGGGCACTCTTATGTGGTTTATGGACCTTTAATAAATGGTGCAACCCAGGTTATGTATGAAGGAACTCCTGACACGCCAACCAAGGGAAGGCTTTTTGAGTTAATTGAAAAGTACAAAGTAAGTATTTTATACACCGCACCAACTTTGATTCGAACTTGGATGAAGTGGGGTAATGAATTCCCAAATAAATCTGATCTTTCATCCTTGCGCTTACTTGGTTCTGTTGGTGAGCCAATCAATCCTGAAGCTTGGATGTGGTATCGAGAAGTAATTGGAAACAATAACTGCCCAATTGTTGATACCTGGTGGCAAACAGAGACTGGCGCAATCATGATCTCACCATTACCTGGAGTTACTGCAACAAAGCCAGGAAGTGCGATGAAACCACTACCTGGAATTTCCGCTCAGGTTGTAGATGACGAAGGAAAAGCTGTTGGTAATGGTCGTGGAGGTTACTTAGTCTTAAACCAACCTTGGCCATCGATGATGCGCGGTATTTGGAAAGAGCCAGAGCGTTATAAAGAAACCTACTGGTCTAGATTTAACAATTTATATTTTGCAGGAGATGGGGCAAAGTTAGATAAAGATGGTGCTATCTGGTTACTGGGACGCGTTGATGATGTTATGAATGTTTCAGGACACCGCATATCAACTACCGAGGTTGAATCCGCCCTTGTCTCCCATGAGGCGGTGGCTGAGGCTGCAGTAGTTGGCGCAAATGATGAGATGACCGGGCAAGGCATTGTTGCCTTTGTGATTTTAAGAGGTGGGATAGCGGCAGCAAGTGGTGAAGCTTTAGTTAAGCAATTACGAGATCATGTTACCAAAGAGATCGGCCCCATTGCCAAGCCCCGCCAAATAATGGTGGTAGCAGAGCTTCCAAAAACCAGAAGTGGCAAGATTATGCGCCGTCTTTTGCGAGATGTTGCAGAAAATAGAGCAGTTGGGGACTCAACAACTCTGGCAGATCCAAATGTTATGAAGTTAATCTCTGAAGGTTTAGCGAATGGAAAATCAGAGGATTAAGAGAGTTTATTAAACAATTGAACAACCTCTCGCTTTAAATCCGCTGCTACTTTGGGTAGGTGGGTATCAGCATAGGTATAGCTTTTTGAAGGGATTATGTATTTATCTGCCAGCGCAATAGGTGAAGCAACTAAAATGATTGATATTAGATAGGCGATTAAGCCAAACTTAATTACAGAAAGTGTGCCACCGAGCGCGGAATCAATAAATTTAAAGGGTGGAATGAACAATACTTTTCTAAAGAGTGCGCCAATTCGACCCAGTAAAAACTCACCCAATAGCGCAAAAATGATTACTGACAAAATCAAGCCACCAAGCAGATAAATCTCACTCTCCAAAGATTCTAGATAATTTATTGCTAGAGCAACGCCTGCCACACCACCTGCCACATAACCAATTGTTTTGAATACTGTTTGAATCAAGCCAGCTTTGAATCCAGAAAATGCTGAGAATGCTAGCAAAATCAAAATCAAGTAATCAAAGTAATTCATAATGTGATACCAAATACTTTTTCAACCTGATCAAATAATTGCTTCTTGTTTTGATACGCCCCGATGTGTTTTTCAACCACAACTCCTTGGCTATCTATAAACCAAGTTACCGGTACTCCTGGGCCAAAGATTGACTTTGTTTGATCATTTACATCATTTAAGTGTGGCCAACTCATACCACTTTGCTTTATGTAATCAGGGCCTGAGGTAGGTGATTTTTCTTCAACATCAATTCCAAGTAATTGAATCTGCCCTGACATAAAACTTTGGGTGGCATATAAATCTATAAAGTAAGGCATCTCCTGCCGGCATCCTTCACACCAAGAGCCCCAAATATTGATAACAATTGGCCCCGTTATCTGATGAAAATCAACAGAAGTAGCACCATCTAAACAAGGAAGCTCAAGAGACTTATCTGAAGCAACTCCAATCCTTATTTCATCACAGCCTGGAATTACGCCATTGCCATCGAGTTTCGGTGTTGATGTGCAACCAGAGAGTAAGAGAGTGCAAACTAAGAGTAGAGATAATCTTTTCATCTAAAATCTGCCTCAACCTTCACCAAGCGCTTTGCTTTAATTGGGTCTACCTCACCGATTCCATATGAAGGACACAACTTAGCAAGTGGGCAAGCACCACATGCTGGCTTTCTGGCGTGACAGACTCGTCTGCCATGCCAAATCATTCGCTGTGACAAATTAGTCCACTCTTTTTCAGGAATTAACTCACCAACTTGAAACTCAACCTTTACTGGATCATTGTGCTTACTCCAGCCAAATCTTCTGCTTAATCTCCCAAAGTGGGTATCAACCGTTATGCCTGGAATTCCAAAAGCATGACCTAAGACTACATTTGCAGTTTTTCTGCCCACCCCGGGCAAAGTAATTAAATCCTCTAAATTATTTGGCACATCCCCACCAAACTCCTCTATAATTTTATTACTTAAACCTTTTATATTTTTTGCCTTTGCTCTATAAAAACCAGTTGACTTAACTAACCTTTGAATATCTTTTAAATCAGCTTTTGCCATCTTTTTTGGATCTGAATACTTTTTAAATAAGGCAGGAGTTGTCTGATTGACTCGTTTATCTGTGCACTGAGCAGAGAGTACTGTTGCAACTAGTAATTGAAATGCAGAGTTGTAATCTAATTCGCATCTAACATTTGGATAACTCTTTGTTAGTTGGCGGTAGATAGCTTTTGCTCTAACCTTTTTTTCAGGCAAACTCTTGCGCATTTAGCCAAGATTACGCTGATTAGAGTTCAGGTGGGTGAGGG
>Ga0315900_10002463_pt1 | contig 28224 bp, 25 predicted proteins | sample LakEriMetagenome_FD_203521 | JGI IMG/M metagenome (GOLD analysis project Ga0315900, IMG submission 203521) | Freshwater fungal communities from buoy surface, Lake Erie, Ohio, United States - Buoy 12 MA114 | ecosystem: Environmental > Aquatic > Freshwater > Lake > Lake biofilm | place: USA: Lake...
AGCGTAAAAAGGTACTTTTGCCGCAGCCAGAGGGACCGATTACCGATACCACATCCCCTTGATAAAGAGTGCCTGTAACTCCTTTGAGTACCTCTAAAGAGCCGTAACTTTTGCGTAAACCTTCACTGACAATCACAGGGGTAGTAGTGGTCATGATATCCTCTCGTAAAAAATTTTACATTCTGTCTGTACAAAGGTATCGAGATTAGTTTCTGCCAGATTGTATCCTTGACGACATTTTATCAAGAGGAATAATCATAATACTCAAATAGTCTCTCTACATCTGTCTTGGGTGGGAAGTAGGACGAAATTAATAACTTAGTTGAGCGAAAAAATCAAGGAGAAACAATTAAAAAATGATTAAATTTTGGCGAGGGCGGGCGGTACAGAGAGTTATCTTTGCCTTGTTAGGATTAGTCTTGGCGCTCGGATTAACTGTTATTCCGGCTTTTTCTCAGACCCCTCCTAATCCTTTTCGAGTCGCCACAGAAGCAACTTTTCCGCCCTTTGAATTTCAACAAGGGGGACAATTAACTGGGTTTGATATCGATTTAATGCGGGCGATTGGCAAGGAAGCCGATCTCAACATTGACTTTAGAAATTTACCCTTTGATGGCATTATTCCGGCTCTACAAGCGAGAACAGTGGAAGCCGCTATTAGTGGCATGACTATCACCGCCGAACGCGCCCAAGCGATTTCTTTTTCTCGACCTTATTTTAGGGCTGGTTTAGCGATCGCTGTTCGGGAAGATAATAAGACAATTAAAAATTTTGAAGACTTAAAAGGCAAAAGAATTGCCGTCCAAATTGGCACTACGGGAGCCTTAGAAGCGACAAAAATACCGGGGGCAACAGTTAGTCAATTTGACTCGGCGGCTTTAGCTTTGCAGGAATTAATTAATGGTCGAGTTGAGGCGGTAGTTAACGATAAACCCGTGACTTTGTATGCAATTAAACAAGCGGGTTTACGGGGAGTAAAAGTAGTCGGAGAATTATTAACGGAGGAATTCTACGGGATTGCTTTACCCAAAAATTCCCCCTATCTCCAGTTAATTAATGATGCTCTCGGTCGAGTCATAGAAAGTGGTCGGTACGATGCTATTTTTCGGCAATGGTTTGGAGAAAAACCGCCAGAATTACCCTTAGTTGCCCCAGCTTTAAAGAATTTACAGGAATCAAGTTTTAACTGGGGAGAATTATTCTATAACCTGATTGTGAAAGGGGTTCCCTGGACAATTCTGTTAACAGTTCTGTCTTTTCTGTTCGGGTTAATCGGCGGAACTTTAGTGGCTATTGCCCTGATTTCTCCCTACAAATGGTTAAAAATAATTTGCCGCATCTATGTGGATTTCTTTCGGGGAACACCGATGCTGGTGCAATTATTCTTGATCTATTTTGGTTTGCCAGGGTTGTTCCGAGAAATTGGCTTAAATATCGACTTAGATCGTTTACCGGCGGCCCTATTTGCCCTAAGTTTAAATGTAGCGGCCTATTTAGCTGAAATTATGCGCGGCGGTATTCAATCGATCGATAATGGTCAATGGGAAGCTTGTTCTAGTCTAGGAATGTCCCCAGTGCAAACCATGCACGAGGTGATTTTTCCCCAAGCTTTTCGCCGGATGTTGCCACCCTTGGGGAATGAATTTATCACCCTAATTAAAGATACCAGTTTAGCGGCAGTAATCGGTTTTGAAGAGTTATTCCGGCAAGGTCAATTAATGGTAGCCACTACCTATAAAGCTTTCGAGATTTATATCGCTGTTGCTGTAGTTTATTTGGTTTTAACTACCCTTTCCTCTGTGGTATTTAAGCGCTTAGAGATTTATATGGATCCCCTACATAAATCTAAACAGGAACAGAAAGCTTAGGGGCAACAGATGGGAACTGATAAGTAATAGGGCAAAATTAACTTCTTGGTTAGGATAGGCAAGAGGCAAGAGGTAGTTAAATATGTGCATTTAATTGTGTCTAGCTACTTACTAAATCGGTTTTTAATGGTATGATTGACTCCCGATCGAACTTTAAAAACCCACTTGCCACTTGCCACTTCTCAATCCCCACTTTCCTATCCTCTTTATAAATCTGGTTATTAAAAACTGATTATTTAGGGTTTGCTGAATAAATCTAAAAACCTTGTTGGATAGGGTTTTTAGACTTGTTTTCCCTCAAAAAGTGCCGACCTTTGGAGTGATTGGGGGGAAAATTCCGGGACTTTTTCCCTGAAAATTAGGTAATTGACCCCCTGAAAATGGGTAAAACCCCACACCCCACACCCCACACCCCACACCCTGCCACCACCGAAAAGCTTTTTCAGCAAACCCTATTTATTCCCCCTTTTGCATGAGTGCCTCTCCTGATATGTAGCCCATACTCAACGGATTTAGTATGATAACCGATAACTCTTTCATCGCCTTCATAAAATTTAACATTAACGCCATTTTCTCAAAAAAATCGACCCGCCTAAGGGCGGGAAAGAAAAGAAAAAAGAAAAAATAGGGAATAAGGGTAAAAGGGGAAAAAGGAAAAAGGGTTAGAGAGTTCTCCCGAATACGCAGACTACCCGAAAACCGACAACGTTGAAGCGGAGGTCGCGGCGGAAGGGGCTGAGGTAGCGAAACGCGGAACGGCAGACATCAGGAATGTAGCTCCAGGAACCGCCCCGCAGAGGAGAACGATTATCATTCCCATTTTCTAGCCAGGCACTGCCATCTCTCGGCGCACCGTCATAGTTATCGTGCCAAGTATCGGCGCACCACTCCCAGACATTGCCGTGCATATCGTATAGCCCGAAGGCATTGGGGGGAAATTGTCCCACGGGAGTCGTTTCTCCTCGATATTCTCCCTTCGCTTCCCCGGCGTAGGTTTTGCTGGCATTGTAGTTGGCCAATTCCCCGGTAATGGTTTCCCCAAAGTAAAATGGGGTGGTGGTTCCAGCACGACAAGCGTACTCCCATTCCGCCTCACTCGGTAGTCGGTATTCCCTTCCTGTCAGCTTTGATAATCTTGCACAGAATTCGACGGCATCGTACCAGTTGACTTGTTCCACGGGTCTATCCCAGCGCGTGGGCGATCCCCCCCTAGCCCCCTCTTCAAAAGGGGGGGAATCGGAAGCCCCCCTTTTGAAGGGGGGTTTGGGGGGATCTTTAAAGCGGGAGGGATCAGGATCAAGGTCTTTTTCTACTTTCAAATCCGTGCGAGAGGCAACTGCTCTCCACTGTGCCTGGGTGATAGGATATTTACCCATGAAAAAGGTGGGGACAGTAACCTCCTGTTGAGGGCGTTCATACTTATAACTATCTTTCTCATTTGGCGGTGAACCCATCGTGAATGTTCCCCCCGGGATGGCAATCATTTCTAAGGTGATGTCGTTGCCCAAATCTTGGCTGAAATATTGGGCTTCTCTTGACTCTTTTTCGATTTGCTCACCCTTAGCATTTACTCGCACCACCTCAAAGTTAAATGGTAACAATTCTAACTTTTGCAACGTTTTAACTGAAACTGGAACTTTCTTTGATTGCGTATTTTGTGACGTTTGAGAACCAGGGGTACGGGCTGCCGTTTGCTCCAGTTGCTCTGCAATGGCCAGATAATTTCCGCCCAAATTTCTTAAGATTCTGGCTGACACTTCGGCAAAAGGACGAATAATGCCCTGTATATCTCCACCTATTTCTGTTGAGGGTTTTTTCAATTCAGCGAGGAAGTCCCGTAATTCTAGGTTCAGTTGTTTGGCGATATATTTGGAGACGCGATCAAATACATTTACCGTAGTAGAGCGAGTAGAACTGAGTTGTAAAATGTCTCTTACTTCTGGATTGATAAAATCGTAGAGTACCGCATCTGGGTCGGTTTCCTTAATACCTAACGAACGAACGCGAAGAATACCGCCTAAAAATACTTCTGCGATTTGGACTTGACCTGCTTCTGGTAACATTTCCTTACGGATCAATCGAACTACGGGCAGAAAAATTGTCGGTGTCGCCGCTAACAATTCAGCTAATTCTTGAGCTAAAAGTGAGGCATTGTTGCGAAATCGTCTAACTATTTCTTCTGGAGTTAAATTTAGCTCGGCCTCGGATTCTAATTCTTCTTTGGTATCGGGAGTCAGTATAAATCCTGCCACTTTAGTGTCACTGCGGCCCACGACTACACTACTCCATCGTTCGACACTGAAAGGTTCTAAAGTAAAAACAGGAATCTGTAAGCGATTCTGTTCACGAAAGACGTTTTCCCAAATCAGCACATCTCTAAATTTTAATCGACTATTAGTTAGGCCCGGTTCATCACTAAACAAAGTTACTTTCGCTCCCAATCCCAAGCCAGTTTTGAGCCAAAGCCATTCTGGAAGCATTTGCAATATAGCTAATGGACTCGATTGACTCCACAATTTTAAAAGCGGAAACATCCTACCATCTCGCCAATAGGATGCCACACAATCACTAACTACTACAATGAGACGGCGGCCATTCGGATTGAGTAATTCTTTAGGATGATAAACTCTAGAATTAGTCTTGCTTAATCCTTTATAAAGAAATAGATTATTTTCCTTGAAAGCTAATTGCCAGACCTGTACATCACGAAAGATACCGTAATGTTGTAGTACAGTTTTAAGATCCGTTAAGGTTTGATGCCAAATATCCATCGACGGACTGCGATCAAATACCAATGCTAGTTCTAACCAAGGTTCTAAAGTTGGTTTAAAAACAGGGTTCAAGATTTTTTGGTCAGTTGCGGCAAAACTTTCCACTGTTCGGACTTCATCCAAAATACTTGGACGATCCTGTGTAGGTACGCGCCGCAATAATGTTTTTAAAGCTCTTGCCAAAGATAGAGAACTGCCCAAATCCGACGGATTATCGACTGGAAAAGTTAAAGAGCCACCGCCACCAACGAATGAATCTTTGCTTTGTTGTCGCGGGAATAAGTGTCCCACAGGTTCCGTTTTTTTCTCTTCTTCTTTCCCTAGAACCTTTTGTTTGGATTCAGATGAGGATGAAGAACTATTACCATTAGAAGAACCATCTTCAATTTCTTCTTCACTTTTGCTTTCAGTAGTTTCTACAATTTGAGGCCAATGGAGCAATAGCCAACACAAATCGGCCAACTCGTAACCGGTCATTTCTAGCTCTGACTGATTGAGAGTCTTAAGTAACCTTTTGAATCGATCCGGTTTCACTGATGCGGAAGCATCGCTCATTATAATCCCTCCGTATCGTTCAAACTCTTAAGCAATAACTCTTTCAAAGATTTGCGATCGAGAGTGGATTCTGCACCACCAGTCAACATATAAACAACGTTGAGGAGTTGATCCGTTGCCAAATCTTTTCTATCCAGAAAATCTGTAATTAATTGACCAATGCGATCGCTAGACTTATTAAAATATTCATCACCCATGTGAGATTTGACTATGGATTTAAGATTATTAATGCCCGGATTGGGCATATTGATTCTAATACAACGTCTTTTGAAGGCTGGAGGAAAATCTCTTTCCCCGTTACTGGTCATAACGACGATAGGAAAAGCATTACATCCCACTATTCCGCTCTTTAGCTCGACGGGATGAAGATTTTTATCCCAGGTAAAAACCGAAACTGTTTTATCGGGGTTTCTCTCTGTCCAGCGTTTTATTTCGGGGATTTCATATTCGCCTTCTTCAAACAGATTGAGGAGGTCATTGGGCAAATTGATGTCACTTTTGTCTATCTCGTCTATTAGCAACACTCTGGGCAAAGCTGAAGGAAGAAATGCCGTACCCAAAGCTCCTAAAGTGATATAAGAGCCAATATCTTGTTTGCCGTCGGGTTCTGATTCTTGTAAGCGGGCGATCGCATCATAACGATACAAACCGTCCTGAAGAGTTGTTCGAGCCGTAATCGACCATTTTAAAACCGGACCCAATTTCAGTTGGTATGCTAAAGCATAGGCTAGGGAAGTTTTCCCCGAACCGGGACGACCAGTCACTAACAGAGGACGACGCAAGCATAAAGCCGCATTTACTCCGGCGATCACCAAATCGATAGCTTCCTGAAGTTGAGCATTTTGAGAATTGGTTTCATTGTCAGCGATTTCTGACAAACGGAATTTTTCACCGCGCTCGCGATCTTTTTTTTCTTTCTCGACAAGTTTCAATAATTCTGACCAGCGATCGCTATCTCGATCGAGAATAGGTCTGTCGAAATTTCTCCAAGGAGGTGGAGAAGGAAGATTAAGAGTTTCAGATAGCTGTTCTCCCCGACCATTAAACGGTTGCCAGTGAACTGATTTAGTTTCTTCTACCATTTTATTACTTAGCTCCTATTGTTTGTAAGGGATTTTCTTCTGGCAAGATTTCTGGGTCTTCTAACAACATACCGAGATAATAACCAGGATACTGTTTACGCTCTGTTTCAGTCCTGGTTCCCCATGAAACAGTTCTTAGTTCCCAAGTTTTTTCCAGTAACCCACGACATCGATCGGATAAATTATCGCAACTCAGACATTGTGTAAATTCCTGTTCAAATTGTACTTCTGATGGAATAATATCCCAATTCCAAACGGCGATGGGAATACCGCTATCAAAAATAGACTCAAAGAATCTCATACGCTCAAATTTATCGACAAAGAGAGAACCTTTTAATATAATCCCCCACAGATTCGAGCAATTTTTCATAAAAATCTCTAGTTCTTTCCAATTAGAGATTTGATTATTTCCAATCTCAATTATATTAGATTTTTGAGTATTTTTTATTTCATTAGCTAGAATATTCTTAGATATTTCCCGACAATTATCTCTCAAAAAAGTATCGATTCTTTCCCATCCTTTTTTGAGTGATCCGATGCGACTATTTTTCCGTATGCGTTCTCTACTTCTTAAAAATAGTCGGTAGTTTACTACCAATGATTTAGGTGTTTCTTCTTCATAAATTATTACCCAATTATCTAAATTAGAATGTAAATCAAAAATTGGAATAAATACTTCTATTCTTAATTCATCAATTGCTTTATCTCGAAATTGAGGCTCACTCTCAAGATAATCGATGTATGCTTTTATAGCTCTCGGAATATCTTCAAATTTAGGACAATCAAAGCCTTTTTTATCTCTAGATAATGAAATTTCAGATAGTTCATCCCGAAATTTAAACTGTCCCCTCACGTTCCATTTATCTTGATTTTCTCCATTGGCAAGTCTCTCAATCATAATTAATAATATCGGTGGCAAGCAAGAGCTATTTTTATTAATCTCAGAGATAGGTAAGATTTCAGTTTTTTTCAAATCGCAATTAGCCTCATCTAACCATGATTTTATACGTTCGTTATCACCTAATGATTGAGCTAATTTCTTTATCAATACTGTGGATTTATACTGATCAAGAAATACTTGTTTTAATAATTCATAATTCTTGGTAAAACACAAACTCTTGATATAAACTTTGTCATCTTCATGTTTATTTATTTCTTCAATCTTAGAACAGGCTTGCCAAATATCTTTCCAATCGATTTCATCGAGAATCGGGCATATTCTCGACCATAAATAGTCAAATAATTCGTCGCAATTATTTTTTTGTGATTCACTATTTTCATTATCAAAAAGAGTAATTGTCTTAGGAGATTGACTCATTTCTTTTTGTTGTTGTTTAGCAATATCACTAATAACTTGATATAAATTATTATAATCAGTGGTTGCCGAATCTAGTCGTTTTATTGCTTCCAATAATTCATCAAATTTATTGGGAAGTCCGCTAAATGCTTCTAAAATCGAAATAGCAGTATTATTTGGTGAATCTGTCGATCCGATATTGTTGGCAATTGATGAATCTAACAACTTAATAAGTTGTTTTCTTTTTTGAGAATCTTGGATTGCAGAACAATTTAGTAAGGCATCGAAAAGTTCTTGAGAACCAGATTGATTAATTCTTATCGGTATATTTAACAGCATTTTTATTCAGCCACCTCCTCTGGAAATAATTCTTGAGCTAATTTCCACAATTTATTCATTTGAATAGAATCTCTTTCAAATAAGTATTTAGTAGTTTTTAATAATTCCAAAAGTCCATTTTGATAATCAAGGCTATTTTCAATTACACTTTGCACCACGGTATTATTATCCCCATCCAAAGTAGAATTATTAGTAATTTCTGGACGCAAATTTAAAATAATATGTTTTCGTTTATGCGGGTCTAAAATCGAGCGACACATCAAAAAACTATCTCGTAACAAAATTACCTTTTCTAATTTTGTTAATTCAACTTTTCTCGGTTCAATTTGTGATGGTTCAAAAGCAGATTTTCTATTACCCGACCAGTCCTGATATAAAAGATATGAAGGAGTTTGCCTAGTGTGTTTATCTTCTCGCAGTTTGATGAACTTTTTCTGCACGGACTGCATAACTGACTCCAGATCTGGAGGCCAAATCTCTGTATCTTTTAATGACTTCAATTCATTTAATAGTTCTCGTGAAAATATACCCGTTTGTTCGTCGCCTTTATTAATCGCATATTCTCCCGGATTAGCCGCCAGCATGACCATTTGTTGTTGACTTGGCAAATGTTTACCGATAGGGGGAAGATCGTCAGGTGGAGTTATCTTTAATAATTGGGAATTAGCGCAAGCATCGAAGATTAGTAACTGCTGAGGTAAATTTTTATATAAATCGGTCTGCATAGCATTAAGCTGGGCAGTTAAATTAAGGTTCTTCAAGTCCTCCATTGTCGCATCGGCATAAATCAATCGACGATCGCCTTGAGGGACGATCCAACCGTGTCCCGACCAAAACAAGAAAAACAAGCTCGCCTTTTTTTTTCTCGCTTCTTCACGCAGAGCTTTATTGATTATATCTTTGGTCGCTTCTAAGGGTTTACTGTTGATCAGACTGGTAATCTCGTCAACGATTCCAGTATTGCGATCGAGTGGAGATGCGAAAACCGAAATATTTTCGGGAGGCACATTGCGATATCGTAACCATTGACATAACCGATAAACATCATTGACTGGGCCATTCAAATCCGGGATAGCATTAGAATCGGCATACCTTTCAATGCCGACCAGAATAGCTTGCGTTGTCGATGGTTCAGCCATTAACTATCTTCTCCATCTTCTGCCAAACGGCATCCCAAACCTTGTCATTATTCCAATATGCACCGTGAGACTCGGGGAACGGTTGTTTACTGTCGATTTCCACATCTTCTATCTTTCCAGGGAATATTTTCTCACCCACATAACTGAGGAAATCGTTGCGATCATAAATATTTAACCAATCGGGGAAAGTATCCGGTAACTTGGCATTGGGATTATATTCCATCCCCACCAAAGCATTCAGTTCATAAAGAATAGGAGATTGAGAACCGATCGTCACCAACAAAGCCACTTGTGGTAATTGTTGTTCTAACAGCAAATCAACGCAGATAATGCCGCCCAAACTATGGGCGATTAATACGGTGGGATATTCCAGACGTTCAACGGTTGTGCGAACAAAGTCTCTAAGCTTTTGTCCCCTTGCTTGATACATCAAAATATCTCCCAAAGTGCCACTATATTCTTCCGTGAATCCATTTCGCTTTCTTTGGAGATTATTCTGAATAATACGCCTGATCGTACCAGAAATCATCTCTTTTATGCCGGACAAAACTCCTTTTTCCGTACCCCCTAATTCCGCCGCTATTTGCTCGACAATTTGATCTCGTAATCCCCCATTAACCGATAAGGCAAATTCCCCGTATTTATCCCTTACCAAAATAGCACTCTGGGCTACCAGCGCACGGGCGATCGCTATGCGGTATTCTCCTAATGGTTCCGTGGCGGATTCGATCGCTTTTTGATAATCGCTTTCGTTGACGATAATGGATTGGGATTGACTAAAAAACTGGCCAATGCCAGCCTGATCGAGCATTTCTTGCAGATTAGAGGATGGATTTAAGGCTCGAACCCGATTATCCAAATCCTCGCCTAGCTTTTCCCCAAAAACAGCCCCTTTCTCCTCGGAACTTATGGTTAGGATTTGCAGTTCTATGAGTGGGTCTTGATATAGTAACTCCCATAAACCCAGAACGTAGTCTTCATCAGTTAAATCTGTTTCTGAGGCTTTTTTTTGATCCGACACTGGAATAGATAGTCCCCCAGCATTTAACGTTGTGCCGAGGGAACCACCCCAGTAACACTTTTGAAAACGCAAATTTTCATTGCGTTCTTTCAATTTTCGGATAATGATACTAAAAGTTTTGCTATAGGCAGGTTCTCGTACCCCAGTACCGTGGATAAAAACTAGGTTCCAATCCCATTGTCTCATCGACTTACCCCATCAAACCGACTCATTTCTTCACTCAAAATCCTCAATTCCTTCACTCTTCTCTATCCTCTGACTCAAAACAAGGTCTTCACGTCCCCACCTGACCATCGACCTACCGATTGGATACGGAGACCATCAGACCCCTACCCAATATTATCTCAAGACTAAAAGGTTTTCTGGTGGAGAAATCGACCCAATTGACATCCTCGCCGCCGGGGCCGGACGGTGATGACCGGCAATTCAAATAGCCTTAACTGATAAACTATGAATTGACTAATTTAGGGCTTTTAAGCGGTAAAAATGGCCCACAGGACCGGTTCCTTGACCGATAGGGAGGGAATGATCGAGGGCGTTAGTAACGTAATCCTTGGCTTTTTTCACCGCTATTTTCAGGTCATCACCCAAAGCGAGGTTAGCCGCGATCGCTGCCGATAGGGTACAACCAGTCCCGTGAGTATTATTGGTTTCGACGCTTCTGGTCTTAAAAGTTTCCCATTCCTCCCCATCAAAGTAGATATCAACCCCACGCAGCCGGCCTTTCATGCCGCCACCTTTCACTAATACTGGTGTGGCCGACTTCTGGAAAATAATTTCGGCGGCCGCTTTCATCGTCTCAAAATCATTGATCTCGATGCCACTTAAAAGCTGCGCCTCGTAACGATTAGGGGTAATAATCGAAGCCAGAGGAATTAAACTATCAAAAAGACTATCTACAGCCCGATCATCAATTAATTTGGCTCCTACCCGCGAAACCATAACCGGATCTACCACTAAACTGATTAAACGCCAGCGCTCGATCGCCTCGGCCACTGCTTCGATAATCTCGCTACTGAACAGCATTCCCGTCTTAACCGCTGACACAGACAGATCCCTGACCACGGCATCGATTTGGGCTGTCACCATTTCTGGACTTAGGGACTCGACGCGCTCGACCCCTAGGGTATTTTGGGCGGTAACGCAGGTAAGGGCGCTGGTGCCGTGAACTCGGTGGAAGGCGAAGGTTTTCAAATCAGCTTGAATTCCCGCGCCGCCACCACTATCGGAACCGGCGATGGTGAGGGCAATGGCAGTCATAGGAGGTTAGCGATCAAAAGGACGACGACGTTGCAAGAATTCGGGGATATCTAATCCTGCGGGTTTTGCTGGTTCGGGAGTCGGGACAGGACTAGGTGCGGGGGTATTGATCACCACCTTGTTAGTGGTGGGACGAGAGGGGGATTCGCCGGAAAAACCGGTGGCAATGACGGTAATTCTGACTTCTCCCTGCATTTTCTCGTCAATTACTGCCCCAAAGATGATATTAGCGTTGGGATCCACCACTTCATAGATAATTTCGGCGGCGGCATTGACTTCATGTAGGGTTAGATCTTGACCACCAGTGATGTTAAAGACTACGCCTTTCGCCCCTTCGATCGAGGATTCCAGTAACGGCGAGGAAATAGCAGCGATCGCTCCTTCCTTAGCCCGAGATTTTCCGGAACCGATGCCGATGCCCATTAGGGCCGAACCCGCATCGGCCATCACTGCCCGCACATCGGCGAAATCCACATTCACCAGACCGGGGATAGTGATAATATCCGAGATACCCTGTACCCCTTGCCGCAGCACATCATCAGCGACGCGAAAAGCCTCCTGTAGGGGAGTTTCGGCGGGTATTACCTGTAATAACTGGTTATTGGGGATAATAATCAGGGTATCGACCCGACTTTGTAAACCGCCCACCCCTTCATCGGCCTGATTAGTGCGACGACGACCCTCGAAGGTAAAGGGACGGGTCACAACTCCCACGGTCAAACAGCCGATTTCTTTGGCAATTTCGGCCACAATTGGAGCGGCCCCCGTTCCCGTGCCACCGCCCATGCCGGCGGTAATAAAGACTAGATCGGTTCCTTCCAATGCTTGGGCGATTTCATCCCGAGATTCTTCCGCCGCTTTCTGTCCGATGGCCGGATTGCCGCCCGCCCCTAGGCCTCGGGTTAATTTTGTCCCGATTTGTAACCTCTGGGGGGCGGAGGAATGGGCTAGGGCTTGCGCGTCGGTGTTAATTGCCCAAAATTCGATTCCGGTCACGCCACTGGCGATCATGCGGTTAACGGCGTTACAGCCCCCACCGCCGACCCCGATCACCTTGATCTTGGCGACATTGCTCGGCACGATGCGATTACTACGACTTTCTTCTCGGGGTGTCATCTGTGATTCATGGGGACGAGTAAATAATACTCCAGCATTATTCTGAGAGTAATGATTATCTTCGCTCATAGCTGAACTGGCATAATCGTTACTGTTCAGATTGGGATAGGTGGAAACGATTTCATTAATCGATGTCATTGGAATTGGAACACTCTTAGTACAAGATTCTGTTATTGATTTGATGAATTAGAGATGCAATGTTAACACTATCACTAATATTATGTCGGTTCCAGTATCTACATTATCAGTTTCTTGTTCAGAAAATCATAATTTGGGGTTTTTGGCAATACATAAAGGGAATAATTGCGGTTATTTGCTGATCAATTCCAGTTAATCCCTACCAGTTGCCGTTACTTTGGCAACGATAGGGGCTGGCTGCGGTTTTAATTGTACAGTGGGAGCATCGGGATTGCTCAGGTCAATGTAGAGAATTCTCGCTAGAGGTATCTTGGATGACAATTGCCGCGATTGTACGAGAGCGGTTAATTTTTCGGGCAATCTATCTTTATAAAAACCTAAATAGACCTGTCCCAGTTCAGTTTTTAGTACAAGATTACTAGGATTGCGCCAATCGATGGCGGTAACTTTAATCGATAAGTTATCAATTAAGGGATAAATTTTTTGCCACTGTTGTTGATATTGTCGGTCGTAACCAAGCACTTCTAGGCTAGGTAATTGGCTTTTGGGTAGAGTTCGACCATAATAGTTTTGAGGAATTATCGTTCCGGTGGCATCTAAAAAACCTTGCTGTTGATGAGAACGCCAACGGGCAACAGGTTTTCTTTCTTGAATAGAAACAATCACTTTCGGGGGTAATAATTGCCGCTCGATCTTAACGTCGGCAATAGCGGGAATAGCTGCTAATTTTTCTCGCAATCGATGGGTAGGTAATTCCCAGAGAGACAGAGGATAGCTTAATTTTAGCCAAGCACGAATCGACTCGGACGACATTAATTCCGTGCCTGCGATTTCCACCTGTCCGGCCTTGGTAATTGTCCAATAGGGCGAAGTCATCCCCCAAGCTAATCCCGTCGCTAAACCACTAACCACCAGAAAGCGACCCAGGGCTTGCCACACCTTTGATCGCCTTTGGTGGCGCAGGTTTTGTCGTTTTTGTTCCAGGGAGAGGGAAGAAAGGATTTGATCACTCATAGGGAAAATCTCGGGCAGTTTTGCTGTTATCTTAGGTCGCAAGGTGGGCTGCTGGCAACTCGATCGCTACTCAAATAACCAGTTTGACAAAGAAAGAGATAATAAATGTTATAACAGTAGTAGTCTACAGGCGTTCTTTTGTCTGTCTCCAGGAAACCTAAACGCTCCTTTTTGCCAAGATATTTCGACGGTCAGCCAGAAAGAGCGTTCTGGCAAGAACAGCCTAATTTATCCGAAAATTACCTATGGTTATCAACAAACGCGGACTTGTTCTCGGTGCTACAGCAGTGGTCCTGTCTACCGTCGCCGTCACGGGGGCGGGATTCCGTCTCTCCCAAAGTCAAGCTTTTTTTCAGGAAAGTCCCAAGGAAACCGTTGATGAGGTTTGGCAGATCATCAACCGCACTTATTTAGATGGCACTTTTAATCAATCGGACTGGAACGCCATCCGCAGTCAGTATTTAAATCGTTCCTACAAAAATCAAGAGGAAGCATACACCGCTATCCGCGAGATGTTAAAAACTCTCAATGATCCCTATACCCGTTTTATGGATCCCAAAGAGTTTAACAATATGAAGATCGATACATCGGGAGAATTGACCGGGGTAGGGATTCAACTGACCAAAGATGAGAAAACTAAGCAGTTAGTCGTGGTTTCACCCATTGAAGATACTCCCGCTTCTAAAGCTGGTGTGCTGCCCAAAGATGTGATTATCTCTATCGATGGTAAATCTACCGAAGGTATGGAACTGGAGCAAGCGGTGAGCATGATCCGCGGCAAAGTGGGGACAAGTGTTAAGATCACCATTCAACGGGGTGAGGAGAAGAAAGAATTGACTCTTACCCGGGCGAAAATTGAAATTCACCCGGTGCGGGCCCGCACGGAAAACACCCCGATCGGTAAAATTGGTTATATCCGTCTCAATCAATTTAGCGCCCAAGCTAGTGGCGATATGAGTCAAGCGATTCGCGAATTGGAAACCGAAGAGGTGAAGGGTTATATTCTCGATCTGCGTTCTAACCCCGGCGGTTTACTCTACGCCAGCATCGAAATCGCTCGGATGTGGATACCCGATGGTTTAATTGTCTCTACGGTCGATCGCAAAGGGGTGACGGAACGTCAACGGGCCAACAATCAAGCTTTGACTAATAAACCTCTAGTTGTCCTCGTCGATGGTGGTTCCGCCAGTGCTAGTGAAATTCTCTCCGGAGCTTTACAGGATCATGATCGGGCGGTTATTGTCGGTACGAAAACCTTTGGTAAGGGATTAGTGCAATCGGTACGCAATCTCAGTGACGGTTCGGGATTAGCGGTGACGATTGCCAAGTATCTTACCCCCAAAGGACGCGACATCAATAAAGATGGTATTCATCCTGATGTGGAGTCGGAACTGAGCGAGGAAGATCGCAAAAATCTTCAACAGGAACGGGATCAGGTGGGAACCTTCCAGGATCCTCAATTCAAGAAGGGTTTTGAAATCTTGGAAAAAGAAATCACTGAAGGCAAGAAAACGCCCACCAATACCGCTAAACAATAGGTTGACATTTGCCCGCTCGAATTAAACCCACCCGACGGGCGATCGCTTCTCCCCGCTCGGCAAAAGGACCCCAGTATTGACCATTGACTGGGGTTTTTCCGTTTTCTAGGGCTATAATCTGACAAATTCCCGTATTTTCCTGGACAATGTACCAGTTTTGTCGGCTATTATCCATAGATTTTTCTCCTTATACCCCAAACCCTAGGGTTGATTCATAGTAGGGTTGATTCATGAATCAACCCTACCCCAAACCCCAAACCCCAAACCCCAAACCCCAAACCCCAAACCCCAAACCTCAAACCCCAAACCCCAAACCCCACACCCCAAACCCCAAACCCCAAACCCCAAACCCCACACCCCAAACCCCACACCCCAAACCCCAAACCCCACACCCCACACCCCACACCCCAAACCCCACACCCCAAACCCTGCCCCCACGAAAAACTTTTTGCCGCAAACCCTAAGTAAAAAATTTTTATCAACTTCTTGACAAAACCCGGGAGATAAATGCTAATATTAAAAAGGTCTGTGCAATGGGGATTAGCCAAGCGGTAAGGCAGCGGGTTTTGGTCCCGCCATTTCCTAGGTTCGAATCCTAGATCCCCAGTTTAGTATTTTTTATCCCTAAGCCGCCAATGGTCGAGAATATCCTTGATCAAAGCTTCCTTTAGCCAAATACGACCGATAAGCGTCAGGGGAACCGCCAGAAATAGCCCTAAAAAGCCAAAAATCGAGGCAAAAAACAACTGGGCCAACAGGGTAAAAGCGGGTAAGAGCCTGAGCGACCGCACTGTTAAAATCGGCAGCGGTGAATGACGGTCGAAATATTGAATTAACAGATAAATACTGCTGTAGAGTAGTAAAACCGCCCAGGGTTGCCAGGGAGTTTCCAGAAGGGCGATAGAAAAGGGTAAAATCGTGCTTAAAACTGGCCCGAGGTTGGGGATAAAGGTGAGAAATCCCGCGAGAATAGATTGGGAAAAAGCGAGGGGAATGCCGATCAGGGATAGACCCAGGCAACTACCCAAGGTCATAATCAACATATGACAGAAAATCCCTTTCAGCCAAGCTTTTAAATCTCGATCGCACTGTTCTAGGATCGATCGTACCCTAGAACGGTAGAAAGCAGGAAATAAACGCAGAAAACAACGGTAGTAAGCGGCAGGATCGGCGAGAATCATCAAGCCCAGGGCAACAATTAGCAGTAAGCTGAGGATAATGCCGAAAGTACCGTAAAAAATGCTTAAACCCCGCCCAGCAATTTGGTTAATCAGGGGTTGTAATTGAGCGAGCAGTGTTTTAAAGTCCGGTAAGACACTGGCCAGACTAGGATCGAGATAATCCTCAAGACTATGGACTTGTCCCCAGAGTCTTTCTATAGCTTGGGGTAATAAACTAAATAATTGGCGAAATTGTTGGACTAAAGCGGGTATAATCCCCACAAAAATACCGATAATACCAATAAAGAAGCCAAAAAGAGTGATAATTAGGGCGTAGGAACGCTTGAGGTGATGACGCTGCCACCAAGTCACAGCCAAATTTAAAATCTGAGCCAGAAGAATCGCCATCAATAATAATAAGAGAATCTGTCGAATCTGCCAGAGAATCAACAGACAAAAGACTAACAGAACTAAACCGAGGCTGCTGCCAAAAGTCATGATGAGTAAGGAGAAAAATTCCTAATCAGTTATTGTCCGTCTCCAGAGGGCAAAAACCGTGAGCAGAAAAGGAGTAAAAACCAGAATTAAAGTGTTAAGAGGACTGGGAGCGATCGATAATAAAGGGGCAAGATATTTAATTCCCAGGGAAATCAAAGCCGATATCAAGATTATTTTTATAATCAAGCCGCTCATAGATCAATGTTTAGGTGACACAAGCACTATCTTATCCCTGAACAGGTTAAAAATTGCTGAAAATGTGGAAATCATACCCCATCAGTTTTATTAATACTAGGGCGAAGTGGCTAGATTTTCTGGGGGAGGTCGGTTCAGAGGGAACAGGAAAGTGTGAGACAATAGAAAGAAAAGGCTTAGTCAAGTAACTAGAGATTTTCATTGCTAGGACTTAAGACTTAATGGCAAGGATGAATCTTGACAGCAAGATTTACCCTGTCCACCGCCCCTATCGTGCCGCCAATAGTCACCGTGATCACTTTAACTCTTTTACACCCCAGTCAAGCCACGTCCCTACAACATTGGCAATTTGACAATGATCAATCAACCATTCTCATCGGCAGGGCGCTGGATAATCATGTAGTTCTCTATAGTGCTGTGGTTTCGAGGCGGCACTTAGAAATCCGCCATAATGATGATCACGATGATTGGGAATTGGAAAATTTAGGGGCAAATGGGACGTTTGTCAATGGCAAACCGATCGAGAAAACCGCCGTCGTCGATGGTATGGTGGTTCGTTTAGCCACCTCTGGCCCGCAAATTCAAATTCGTCTCATCGATGAGGACGAGCAACCAAAATTAATCCTCAAACCCCTAGAGGCTCCTTTGGTGGGCGACCAAATCCAGCCAGAAAAGGATACTATCGCCAGCTAGAAAATATTAAATTTTTATAAAGTTTTTTCAATTTCCCTAACAAAATGTAAAAATAGATACAGAATAATAAATAAGATCTTTTCATTTGTTGTCCCTATATAGGGACGACAAGGGGGATTAAAGTCACTTTAAAGCATTGCAGGGAGTCGGTGATATGACGTTAGCCTATCGAGGAGTTAAGTACGAAAGGGATTCTCTCCCCTTGGAGATGAAGACCGGAGATATCGGCGGTAAATACCGAGGTCAAGACTGGAATCACCATTATCCTCGCCATATGCTCCAATTAGAGCCGAAACTGCATCGTCAGTATCGTGGAGTTGCCTACAGCACCCGTCCTCATCTTGCTGGGCAAGTCACCCCAAACAGTTGTCCGTTGCCCGTTGTCAAACCCCCTGTTGTTGTCCAAGAGGAAACCCTTTCTAGCATCCATCTGAACAATATTCGTCGTCGTCTGGAACGTCGTTTACAAATCGCTCAAGAGAATGGTGATGAAACCCTCGTTAATCTCTTGAAAAAAGAATCCCAAGACTTAGCCTTAAACTGCTAGATTAGCGGTTTTTCTCCACTTTCCCCTCGGTTCTGCCGGGGGGAATATTTTTGGGCGCAAAAATGCCCAAATCTTCCCCCCGCTCACTCCCAGGGCCGGCACTTTTTGATTTTAAAAAAGCCTCAAGATATTATCCAACAAGATTTTTAGATTTTTTCAGCCAACCCCAATTAGATTTGCGTAAAATTTACGCAAAAACTCTTTTTTTTCCTTGTCCAAAGTCCAAAAATGTTAAGAATTGTGTGCGATTGCCCTGTAGTCCATCCCGAAACAAGCTATAGTCGTGGAAAGGTCAAATTTGAAAAATTTGGCTTTAAACCCTATCTGCGTAAGAACTTCAGGAGTTTGCGTCCAGTAGTCTGTTAGTATTACATAACTTTAACTCAGGCTCTGTAAGACTTTTAGTTATAGCTAGTACATATATATATAGAAGTCCAGTCAAAAATTTGCCGAAAATTCCTCCCAATAGTTCCTTCAACTTTCCTACACTTTTAAAGAATTATCTTTCTTTTCTGTCTTTCGATGTTTGCTAATATCAGTGATAGTAACAAATTAATGGCTGATTTGGCTGATTCTAATGTGCAAACAAAAATCGGTCAATGGACGATAGTTTGGAGTCCTGTTATTTATGATCACGATACCAAAAGTCAAGTCTGGGACAATATTATGTGCGTCGCTAAAGGTCAAAATCTAACAACAAATAATCCTCAATATGTAGTGGCGATTGCAGCGACAAATCCTCAGTCTGTATTTGACTGGTTACAGGAGGATGTTAATACCCACAATATGGTTCTCTGGTCTAGCACAAACCCAGAACAAGGTCATATTTCTGAGGGAACAAATACGGGATAAAAATTTTGCAAGGAATGAAAAATTCAAGCAATTTATCCCTCTTATAATTCCTGACTCAGGAAATACAAAAACAGCCCAAACAACCAAGATCACCATCGGAAAATCTGAACTGGAAAATAAACACCATGAAATTAGAAGACATCATTCAACAAAACCTCGTTAAACCCATTGATTCCTTAGCAGGAGACTCCGAACTTTGCCGAGAAGTTCAGACCCGTTTGCAAGTTCTCGGATTGCTTCCTGCTAATGGTGTTGATGGCATTTATGGACCCCAAACAAAACAAGCCTTTGAGCAATTCAAACAAAAAATCAAAGAAGGCGAATTGGATACCTTGGGAGCATCTTCGGCGAAATTTTTACTAGAACTTAAAGAATTACCAGGGGGTAATAATTTAATCTCCAAAGCTCAAGCCGAATCTATCTACAGTAATGTCATTAGCGATGGACAATTAGCAGACCTCAATTCTTGCTTAAATCGCTTTGACATTAACACTCACCCCCGAATGTGTCATTTCTTAAGCCAAACTGCCCATGAAAGTGGAGGCTTGAAATGGATGAAAGAACTCGGTAGCGGTGAGGAGTATAACGGACGGAAAGACCTAGGAAATATTTATCCAGGAGATGGTCCCAAATATAAGGGAGCAGGCGTTATTCAACTAACGGGACGCAGTAACTATCAAGCTTTTGCGAATTATATTCATGATCCGAAAGTGATGGATGGAGTTGACTATGTTAGTACCACCTATCCTTTTACCAGTGGCGGTTTTTGGTGGCATAACAATAACATGAATGCTCTTTGTGATCGCGGTGCAACGGTGGAAGAAATCACCCGACGAGTCAATGGTGGTCTTAACGGACTAGCTGATCGTCAGGCTTACTACGAAAAAGCGATCAAAGTTTTTCCTGTTTAGCAATGCTTGTCCTACATTTTCCGCCAATAGCTGTTCTGGTGCTAATTTTTACACCTCTAATGATGGGGTAAATTGGGGTCAACTTAATCAAGTTAAAAAGAGCGGTCATCCCTTTTTTGTGAAATTTGTGTTGTGACAATTACCTAGATTTGTCTAAGATACGACAAATCAATTCACAATTGGAGAAAATTTCAATGCCTACTTACGATCAACAACAAACGCTTTTCTGTCTTTCCATGTTCGCTAACATCAGTAATAGCGAGAAAGTTATTACAGATTTAGCCAATCCTACGGTTCAAGCAAAAATTGGTCAATGGACAATTCTTTGGGGTCCTGTTATTTATTATCATGATCCTAAAAATCAGAACTGGGATAATATTATGTATGTGGCGAAGGGAGAAAATGCCGAAACCAATAACCCTCAATATGTAGTTGCGATCGCTGCTACGAATCCGAAATCAGTTTTTGACTGGTTACAGGAGGATGCTGCTACCCATAACATGGTTTCCTGGTCAACGCAATTCCCCGAACGCGGAAAAATTTCGGAAGGAACAAATACCGGAATTACTATTCTGCAAAACCTGAAAGATTCCTCTAACCGTTCTCTGTTAGAATTTTTGACCCAGGAAATTCCCAGCCAATCTGATCAACCTATTGAAATCATTACCACCGGCCATAGTTTAGGCGGAGCATTATCTCCAGTAATGGCATTATGGCTGTACGAAAATCAAGCAACTTGGAACCCTACCGGTAAACAAATCACCGTCAATACCCAATTTTCTGCGGGAGCAACTCCAGGGGATAAAACCTTTTCTGATTACTACGGAAATACGGAGCCAGGTCTCAATCAAAGCAGCCGACTCTGGAATAGTTTGGATATTGTTCCCCATGCTTGGAATATTCAGCAATTACAGCAGATTCCTACCCTGTATCAATCTTGTAATATTCCTAAATCTTCGAGAATTGCACTATTAGTTAATAGTCAAATTCAGAAAGTGAAAAACTGTAATTATCTCGCCTTAAATCCCAGCACTTTTGCCATGAAGGGTGAATGTGGCGTTTTTTCTCAACCGCAAACAACTCCCCTGAAGCAATTTCTTCAAGAAGCCTATTTTCAGCACATTCAAGCTTATTTCAATCTTCTGGAAATTGACTGGCCGCTGACGGAAAATGTGGCTAATGCTCTCACGCTAACAGAGCAAGATTTAGATGATATTGCCACTAAGTTAAGCTAATTATTCTATCGCTAAACAGTCGGCAGTGGGAATCGGCACGACTGTAAATGGGGAGGAACAGAAAGGGAAAATAATTAAATTATGGTTCTTCGGTTTGTGTTATGCAATGGACGGGAGTTATAAGGGATGAAACCCTTATATAGAAAGACATTGCTTCGATTTTTGCCAATTGTTTTCAATCTAGAACGAGCTAATCAATTAAGTCTCTTGCCAGATAAGGATTTAGCCTATTTATGCCCCCTGATCGAACCATACCAAGTAACGAAGAACCTAAATTATTTACTTCTGACCTCTTAAGTAATTCCCTTTAATTTCAACTCAAAAGGAGATAATCATGTCTTTTCCCTACACTCAATGTATTTCGGCAATCACTATTCCTGCTGGTGAATATAAGAACTATACTTTTGTCGTCGCTGCTTACCAAAGTGGGATCTCGGTTGGGCAATTTTCACCGAATCCAACCCCACCAAGTTATACTTTAGGGGGGGTGAGTAATCTTGATAATAATGGTGCCAGTACCACTGCTATTGAGTTTCTGCTTGATTACAGCAACACTGACTATTCACCACCTTACTATTTTGTTTACGGATCTGAAGACGAGAATATTTGGCTTAATAGCATTAATCCCGCTACTGGAGGCAGCCACTTCACAAGTAGTAATGTCACGACTCAGATCGCTTCGGAAAAACAACCCGATGCGCCAATTGCCGGACTTTTCTATTATTTCCCCGAAAGCCTTCTTTACGTGGCAGCGTCTAATGGCAACCTCTACTGGTATTCAGTCACTTGGTCTAACGGCGTGCCGAGCTTGTCTTATGTGGGTTCAAACACATCTTATAGCCAGACGGATGGAGCGTCCGTATCTCTGACCTTTTTCCCTGCGAACACGCTAACTAATTACGATTGTCTGTTACTCGGCGGGTGTGCGGCCACGGGGGTTATTTTCAATGCCAAAAACCCATCTTCAACTCCTACCCTTTACGGGTATGACGGTGGATGTAATGCAACTGACGTTTGTAAGGGACCAAAAGGCATTTACTGGGCAACCCCGGCTGGCGGTTTACACTATCAGCCCTATAGTGGGTTCAATGCCTCGTTAAGTCCTATTTGGACAGTACCCAGTGGACAGGTCATTTTATCTTTGGCCTATTCACCCAACGCCGGTAATGCAGATCCGGGAAATTATCCAGAGGGAGCAATCTTTATTGCCACGGCTCCGTCCAACCCCTCTAATTCCTCTATGGGCAGTATCTATGTTTGCGATGCCAGCACTAACACGGTGGGCAATGCCGCCCAACAGGATGCAACCATCTCAGGGAGCCCCTGGGGCATCATTGCCGATGCCAATCTGACTTATATGTGTGCAACTGGTTCATGTGGTGTTTTCCTAAGTACCTTGGCAGCTTATAATCCAGAATCAACTATTCCTGAGAATGGAATGTTAGTACCAAATAAGGTGACTAGCGGTGTTGGGCATACCTGGATCAGTGATCTTGTTTCCGCCGCCGCGTTGGTTTTTGGCGTGGTGACAGAGGATCCCGTTGCTGTCGGTTGGGCAGTTGCAGGTATTGATGCTGGGGCAATCGATGCCCAAACGGGTTATTAAGCGAATAGGACGCTATAGTACCAGTTGGTTGGTGTGAGAAAAAAAAAACAAACTTTCCTCAACCAACCTAACAATCTCTTGAATCAACAAAACTTAATCAAATATTCAAGGAGGTCATCAATTTATGGTTTTATACCGATGCAAAGAAAGCTATACCATCACCGTCAAAGATGAGGATGGATCTTTTTTATGGAATTTTAATAACTTTCCCTGCGATTTTGTCGGAGACAGACGGGGTGAAGCCGATATGGGAGCTATTCCTTTTGAGTTTAAACCCTACAATATACCTCTAGTGGTTGCCAATGCTAGATTATTTTCTGTCTTTGGTTTTGATGATCCCTCTTGGTTGGGAAGTCCTTTAGATATTCATCTCTGCTTTGCCGCTGATAATGGGATGCAGTCGATTACTTTAATACCGAATAAAGCGGCGGATTTTGAAGTGATTGAAGACAGCGAACGTTGTAACATCCTTCGTCATGTCTATGATAGTCGTTCCTATTTTGAAATTTTGTTAGGGAGTACACAAGAAAACGCGGATACGGATACCATTTGGCTACATACTATGAATGTCTATCAAGACTAACCATTAAAGCGGATTCGCTAACTATCAACTTGAATTGGCTTATTCATCCAGTGGAAGTCGAGATATTAAGCGATCGCCTAGCTCAAGACTAATAAAAACGCTGAAAAAATTAACAACAGGAGAAACAACGATGACTGGTACTAATTCCACTAGCCCAAATTATGTAATCGTAACCGATCAATATTGGGATGGTTTGGCTGATAATCCCCTTGGTGCCACGGAAATTCGCGTCGAAAATGGGAATATCACTGCGATCGCTACAACAGTTGATCACAGCAACGCTCAAATTATTGAACTAAAAGGACACACCGTTACCCCTGGTTTCATTGATTGTCATGTTCATATTACCTTCTGTGAAGGGGATCCTACAATTCCAGAAAATCCTTATATGGTGACAGTGCCATTAATGACCCTTTATAGCTTAAATCCCCTGAAAATACTGTTAATGAACGGTTTTACTACTGTAAGGGAAGTGGGCTGTCCCGATCCAGAATTTATTACCGTCGATCTCAAAAAAGCGATCGCCAAGGGCTGGATTATTGGACCAGATCTATTGGTAGCACCTCACCTGATTTCAGCCCAAGGAGGACATGGTGATTTTACCTCTTTAGTTGCTTTTCAGTTCAGACCAGAAAAATTTGAAGTAGCAGACGGAACAGCAGAAATTATCCGCATAGTACGGGAAGAAATTCGCTCAGGAGCAGATTGGATTAAATTCTGTGCTACAGGGGGTTTTAGCTCTCCTACGGATGATCCGAGTCAAACCACCTATTCCCAAGAGGAGATGAATATTCTGGTTAGTACCGCCAAAGATTTCGGTATTTCTGCTTGTCCTCACGCTTATGGAGGGGAAGGGGTTCAACGTGCTGTTAATGCGGGGGTACGTTCCATTGAACATGGTAATCTTGCCAGTTCCGAGACTTTGCAATTGATGGAGCAGAAGGGAGTTTATCTGGTACCAACTCAATACACTGTTTTAGAAAAAGCTCGCAATGCCAATAATCCTGAATATTGGCAAAATCGTTCTCCTTGGCAACACGCTAAATATCAAAAATATGCCTCTCAACTGATTGCTTGTGCTGATAATTTAGCTAAAAGTAACGTTAAGATTGCTTTTGGTACTGATGCGGGAACTTTTCCTCATATAGATAACTGGAAAGAGTTTCCAGCGATGGTTCAAAATGGTATTACTCCTTTACGCGCTTTAAAAGCAGCAACTACTGTAGCGGCTGAATTATTAATGCAGCCGAATATTGGTGCGTTAGCGGTGGGGAAATTTGCTGATATTATCGCTATGCCGGGTAATCCTTTTGAGGATATTAATGTTACTGGTAAAGTTGATTTTGTGATGAAACGGGGAGTCATCTATAAACAACCATCGGGAGGACAAGTATAATGGTTTTGTCATCAAATCTCTGGAAGACACCAGTAACACTGCTGACGGGTTTTTTAGGCGCGGGTAAAACTACTTTACTTAACTCCATTCTTAAGGGTAAAAGTGATCGCCGTTTCGGCATACTGGTCAATGATTTTGGTAGTCTTAATATTGATCAGATGTTAATTAAAAATAGAGACGATGATCTAATCACTCTTGAGGGAGGTTGTGTTTGTTGTAGTTTACAAAATAATCTGGTTAATTCCCTTCCCAAAATCCTATCTCTCCGTCCAGATCAGATCTTAATTGAAGCCAGTGGAATTGCTAACCCTTATACCCTGTTACAAACCCTAAAGCGTCCAGTTTTAAGTAGAATAATTCGCTTGGAAAGCATTATTACCCTAGTTGATGCGACCTATCTACCCCAAATTTGTGAACCATCTGGAAAAATTAACTATCAAGATTTGCTAATTGATCAAATTTCGGCTGCTGATATTGTGGTTCTCAATAAAATTGATTTGATTGATGAAAAAGCACAAATTAATGCTAGTCAAATTATCCAAAAAATAGCACCTTGGGTGCGTTTGTTAAAAGGGAGTTATGGGGATGTTTCCCTAGATTTATTATTAGGATTTAGGGACTCATTTCCCGTTCGTTCTGTATCTAGTCAATTAAAATCTAATCACTCTGATAACTTTCATACTTGGAGTTATGAAAGTGTTCGCCCTTTTCAGTTATTAACCCTGGGAAAAATATTAGGGAAATTACCCGTAACTGTATGGCGAGCCAAGGGTATTTTATCTACTGTTGAACATCCCAATAGAGGAGTAATTTTGCAACAAGTGGGGCCGAGAATTACCTTAGAAATAGGCGAAGAATGGGGTAATAATCCACCCTTTACCCAATTGGTATTAATTAGCACGGAGGCAATGAATACAAAAATATTACAGCAGCAATTAGATAGCTGTTTAAGAGTAGAGGATTTTGAGGTAAATTCAAAAACTCAAACCAAAGATAATTTTATTTTAAGTAACGAAATGTAACAAATATATCACAATTATCCAGGGTGAAACGTTTTATCAAAAAACTGGGTTTAAAACCTCCTCCTTCTAGGGGGACTTTATGTTAGAATTTTAGTAATCTAGAAAACCCGCCCTATCATAGAGAAAATCCGGCAACGGATTGACCCTGAGCGTAGCCGAAGGGTCAACGTCGAGTAAGGGGAAGCTGGAGAGATAGCCTTTTCATTCTATTAATCAATCTAAAAAGTCCCCAAAAATATGATAACTTCCACTCCAGTCAAAAAAAATGACGATGTTAACGCCTTAAATGCGGATATTAGGGAAGTTTTATTAGAGGTTTTGCCGATAATTTCTCCTGAATTACAACTAGAACTCACTAAGTTAGTTCAACAGATTCATCACCTGAATTATTTGATTTATAAAAAAAGTAATAGCTGGAAAATTGGTTGGTTTATTTTTAACAATGATCCAACTAAATTGATTTTGTTATTAGAGGAAATTAAATATATATTGCTCATGGCAAAAACTAATAAAGTCGGAGTTGATGCTATTCGAGAATTCAGAATTAATCTAGAAAAGGAAATTAATAATAGTCGCTATTTTTTATGGGGACATATTTTAAATGGATTTAGTTCTATCTATTCTACAAGATCAGTCCCATTCAAAATATTTTTAGGTTTATCTATTACAACTTTTTTATCTATGATTGCACTCAAATTTTCTGCTCAAGAAATTTACATATTTGATGATAATTTACACCAGAAACACTCTCAAGAGGAGGCACTTATTTCAAAACCATTACCTCAAGCAAACTCCCCAGCCCCCATTCCTTCTAGTAGTTATTCAGAACATTTAACATCATCGAGTGATACGATAAATCCTAATCGGCATATATTTTATGGTTTAGTTTATGCGGCAACAGCAGGAGTGTTGGGAAGTGTTGCGAGTATTTTACTCAGAATTATCGACTTTACAGACAAAAAATATGACGACCCCCTCATTCCTCTTTTTATTGGTTTGTTTAGACCCTTAATTGGTCTAATTTTCGGTATTTTTATCTTTAGTTTAATTAGCTCAGATACGTTGATTAAAATTGATTTTATGATTACCCAGGATAAAAATTCTTCTAGTTTAATAACAAACAAAGCCCGTCAGGATTTATTTATCTTTTCCTGTGCTTTTTTAGTGGGATTTAGTGAAAGATTTGCCTCAGATTTACTTAAAAAAACTGAATCTGGATTAATTGAAAAATAATTTTATTGGCTAAATTATACGGACCTTTGCGGATTCAAGACATACAATAACAGCAGTGGGCAAAATAATTGCGGAGATCAAGAAAAGTGGGAAAGCCTCCTATCTGGAGTTGAGACTAACTCCCCCCAATCATACCCTACAGTCTAGTCCACTCAGAGGGGGACTATGGGGGAGGGGAAAATCAAGAGATAATCAGGTAAAGTTACTCAATTTTACCTTGATGACTAATACATATATAGGAGTTTACAAGCTTTTAATTATATTAGGTCGAGGTCTATTTTAGTTCGGGTTCGGATTGGGGCGTTGTATCATTTCCACAACATTTTTGATACCTTGGATAAAAGTTTGAAAACTACGGGATTTATTTTCAGTTAGGGAAAGATGGGGGGCAATCTGTTTAGAGTGGGTTCCTGCATAATACTCTTTTACTAGCTTTTTTAATTCTTGTTTGGCCGAGTTAAGCAGGTCCGGTTCTCTGTATTTACTTTTATTTTGTTTTTGGCCGAGACTATTTAAATTATACGCCTTGGCTACCGCTGCTAAATCTCCCAGAAACCAAGATTCTAATTCATGGCAAATAATCCGAATTAAGACTTGAGCATCACTGGCATTTTGACAAATTTCCCCTAGGTCTTTTTTGAGTTTTTGACAGTCGTGGGAATCCTGATCGTGAACAATAATAAATTTGGTATTGGGACTAGATTTATTGAAAGCTTTGAGTTTTATAGGAATAGATTTTGCTAGGTCTTGTTTGCCTTGATGACTAATACATATATAGCTGATTTCTGGGGGAATAAGTTTAGGCAAAAGTTCTTCTAACACATTTTTTATAGATGACTCTTCTAGCAAAAATACGATATCATAGTTCATTAGGGTTCTACTCCTTTAAACCAGCCTTGATTCCAAAGATAGCCGGGTAAATCGCCTGCCGCTACTAAGTTTTTGAGGATTTCGCTATCGGCAGCCCTATGGATTTGGGTGATACCTTGGCATTTAATTAGCCAGAAAATACTAGCTAGTGGAACCGCATTGATAAAATCGGGGGAGTGGCTAGAAACAAATACCTGACCCCCCTGATCGCTATAGTGGGCGAATTCTTCGGCTAGTTCTTTTAATAAAGTAGGATAAAGTTGGTTTTCTGGTTCTTCGACACAG
>Ga0315900_10002464_pt1 | contig 28220 bp, 22 predicted proteins | sample LakEriMetagenome_FD_203521 | JGI IMG/M metagenome (GOLD analysis project Ga0315900, IMG submission 203521) | Freshwater fungal communities from buoy surface, Lake Erie, Ohio, United States - Buoy 12 MA114 | ecosystem: Environmental > Aquatic > Freshwater > Lake > Lake biofilm | place: USA: Lake...
GTCTAGAGGGGGTCTAGAGGGGGCCTACGGGGGGTCTAGCGGGGGTCTAGCGGGGGTCTAGCGGGGGTCTAGCGGGGGTCTAGATGGTGGCTAGCGGGGGTCAAAGAGGCCCCTAGATGCGGCACAAATGTTGGATTCGCCGAATAATTGAACGTGAAAACATAGTCTTGCGTGCGGCGCACCCGAATTCCCTCGGGCAAATCAAGCAAAACAACACCGGCCTCGCCCGCCATGCGCTCCACCAGCACCCGCAGGAGCGCGCGATCGGGCCATATTGCGCAATATCGCACCCCATCCTTGTAGGAAACGACCGTCCGGCCCGCGCTGTCGGTGAGTTCGGCAAGCCCCTCGCTCGCCACATCCTCGCGCCAGCGGGTGACGGCAAAGCCGCCCGAATCTCCGGCGCCCGCCTCTTCCACTCCGCCGCGCAAGGACTCGACGCGGGTGACCGTGAGACCGAGCAGATCGCGCAAGGCTCCGGGCGCCAACCCCTCGGGGATCGCGAAGCTTGTCGTCTTGCTGCCCGAGCGCGGGCCCAGCAGCACCGGGCAATCCAGCGCAGCGAGCCTTTCGGCAAAGCCCTCGGGGATAATCGGCAGGGTCGGCACCACCACCATGGCATAGCCGGACAGGTCAGCCGAGGGCGCGACAATATCGACATCAAGCCCGCGCGAACGCAGCGCGGAATAGGCCTCGAACACCAGTTCGAGATAGCGGAAGCTCTGCCCCTGCGGCTGGATGCCGATCACCCATGCCGCCTCGTAGGAGAAGACTAGCGCCGCCTGCGCCTTCGCGGCGACCTGCGGGCCGATCTGAGCCAGCACCGCCGCCGCCGCGCGCACCTCGTCCGCCGCCTCGGCCTCGCTGCTGTCGGGCCGCAACAGGCCTGCGTGCATCTGCTCCTGCGCAAACGGCGCCTGCCGCCAGCGGAAATAGCTCGTCAGCTCGGCCCCGTGCGCCGCAGCCTCCAGCGTCCACAGCGCCACCATCCCGGGCAGCGGCGCGGGGTTGAAGCGCGCCCAGTTCACCGGCCCGGGCTGCTGCTCCATCACCCCCCAGCGCCCATTCGAACACCCCCGGTAAAGGTCATGGTGGAAGGCAGCGATATCGGGGTGGCCCTGCCGCATGTAAGCGGCCTTTTCTTGGCCAGAGAACCAGAACTGTTCGAGGAAGCCCAGCGGATAGGAATCCCACGTCGCCACATCGATATCGCGGCCGACATCATGGTGATCGAACTCGGTGAAGAAGCCCATGAAGTTGTGGGTGATGTCGACGCCGGGTGAGTGCGCGCGGATGATGGCGACCTGCTCGCGGTTGAAACTCGCCACCTGATCCGAGGCGAAACGGCGATAATCGAGCCAATGCGCAGGGTTCGCCTCGGTGACGGTGAGGTGCGGGGGATCGATCTCGGCGAAGGAGCGATATTCCATGCTCCAGAAGACATTGCCCCAGGCCGCATTGAGCGCGTCCACCGTGCCGTAACGCGCGGCGCACCACCCGCGAAAGGCCGATGCCGCCGCAGCCGAAAAGCTCAGCACCGTGTCGTGGCAGCCATATTCATTGTCGGTCTGCCACATGGCGAGCGCGGGGTGCTTGCCATAGCGTGTCGCCAGTGCGGAGACGATCCGGCGGCCTTCCGCGCGGTAGCCTTCGTGGCTGAAGCAATAGTGCCGCCGCGAGCCGAAACCCCGTGGGCGGCCCTCACCGTCGATCGCGACCATATCGGGCATGGTATCGACGAGCCACTTGGGCGGGGTGGCGGTGGGCGTGCCGAGGATCACCTTGAGGCCGGCGGCGTGCAGGGTGTCGATGGCGCGGTCGAGCCAGCCCCATTCGTAATGGCCGGGCTCGGGTTCGATCCGGCTCCACGCGAATTCGCCAATCCGCACGAGGCTGAGGCCCATTGCGGCCATGCGGCGCGCATCCTCGGCCCACCATTCTTCCGGCCAGTGTTCGGGATAGTAGCAGCAGCCGAGTTTCACGCGATTGTCTCCAGCGCGATGAGCCACGCGGTTTCGGGATGGGTGAGGGGGAGGGCAAGGCCCTGCGTCATCAGCGCGGTGCCTGAGAGCGTCAGGCCTTCGCACCATTGATCGGCATTGGCGAGGTAGTGCTTTGCACGCGGCGGCCATGGCTCGGGCAGGGTCACGCGGTAGAGTGCTTGCGGCTCCAGCCCGGCGAGGCGCAAGGGCGCAGCATCGAACACCGGCGAGAAGGCGGTCTGCGCGGCGAGCGCCAGCGCCTTGCCCTCATGCGTCACCATCATGCCGGTGACGTTCGAATCAGGGTGCGCGAGGCGGTGCAGCGCGCCATTGTGGAGCACGCTTCGCCAGTCCTTGTAGAGCGCGATATGGGCGGCAAGGCATTCGCGTTCCTTGTCGCTCATGCGCGCCGGATCGGCTTCGACCCCCATGTGACCGAAGACCGCCACCTTGGCTCGGAAATCCATCGCGAGGCGGCGTCCGGTGATCGGATTGGGCGAGGGACCGACATGGCTGCCGAGCACTTCGAGGGGGAGGAATTGGCCCCAAGCGGGGATGATCCGCAGGCGCTCGATCGCGTCGTTGTTGTCGGAGGGCCAGACGCGGTTGGTGCGGGTGAGGACGCCCAGATCGATCCGCCCCCCGCCGCTCGAACAGCTTTCGATCTCCACCTTGGGGTGGGCAGCGCGCAGGCGATCCACAAGGGCGTAGAAGCCCTCGGTCTGGCGCGGGGCCGAGGGGAAGAGGTCGCGGTTGTGATCCCACTTGAGGTAGGCGATCGGGTATTCGCCGAGCAGCGCGTCGAGGCATCCGAACAGGTAATCGCGCACCTCATCGCGGGCCATGTCGAGCGCCAGCTGTCCGCGCATGGTCGGGCGCTCGCGGCCCGGAATGTGGAGGCACCAGTCGGGATGCGCGTGGGTGAGGTCGCTGTCGGGCGAGACCATTTCGGGTTCGACCCAGAGGCCGAAATCCATCCCCAGCGCGTGGACGCGCGCGATCAGCGGCGCGAGGCCGTTCGGGAATACGTCAGGCGATACGAACCAGTCACCTAGGCTGGTCTGATCGTTGCGCCGCCCGCCGAACCACCCGTCGTCGAGCACGAAGCGTTCGATGCCGAGGCTCGCGGCATCCTCGGCCAGCGCGATCAGGCGGCTTTCCGAGAGGTTGAACCCCAGCGCCTCCCACGAATTGAGGTGCACCTTGCGCGGGCCCCAGTCCTTGCGCTCGGGCAGCACTTCGGCGCGGGCATGGGCGTGGAAGGCCTGCGCCAGCGCGGAGCGGGTCGGGGCGAGGGTGAGTTGCACAGCAGGCGTGGTGACCGCCTCGCCGGGGGCAAGCACCACTTCGCCCGGCGAGTGGCCATCGCCCATCAGCAGCATCGCGCGCCCGTCGCCTGCGCCCTGATTGTCGGGCTCGAGCGCGAGCCAGTGGTCGCCGCTCCATGCGAGATGGGCGCCAAGCACTTCGTCGCCCGCGTGGAGCAGCAGCCAGTTGCCGCCCGCAAAGCCCTGCTTGCCGATCGCGCTGCGGCGCGTCAGCCCGTCGGGCGCGATGGGGCGGCGGTGCTCCTGCATCTCGCCCGCCCAGCGGCCCGCATAGCTGGTGCATTCGGCAAAGCGGCGCGGCAAGGGCAGGGCGAGCGCGGCGAGGCCTTCGGCAGCGAGCGGGGCGGCGGCGGTGTTGGTGAGGCTCGTCTGCGCGGTCAGCACATCGCCTGCGCCGATAGCCCACGCGATTGCCACCGCGATCCCGGCCTGCGGGTCGGTGAAGTTGAGGAGGATGCCGTCATCAGCAAGCTCCCAAGCGGCGAGGCGGCAATCGGTGTCGATCACCGCGCCATCGCGCCGCAGGTCGAGCGCCGGCGTGCCGCTCCACCCCGCCTTGCGCTCGGGCAGGAGGCCGGGGCGGGGGGCGATATCGGGCTGGCTCTCGTGTCGCCCGCGCGCGGTGGCGGCAGCGAGCATTGCGAGGTCTTCGCCCTCGGGCAGGTGCGCGCCCAGATAGACGCAGTCCGCCCCGCCGCCCTGTTCCAGCGCGAACACCAGCGTCAGCCGCTCCCCGTCCAGCCTCGCGAATTCCACGCGCACCCCTCTCCTGTCTGCGCCGGCGCCGGTGATGAGTGGCGCGCGCGGGCTTGTCCCATACAAGATGATGCGCTGTAACCGCCACCAACGAGAGGGGAAAGCGCGCAAAATGTCTCAGGATAGTCTGATCCAGATCGCGGTGTGCCTCGGCATCACCCTGGCCATCGCGCTGGCGACCTGGGCAACCTTGCGGCGCGAGAAGCATGACGGCTCGAAGAAGGACGTCTATCTCGCCGGGGGCAAGCTGTCGTGGCTGTTCGTCGCGGGGGCGATCACGCTCACCAACCTCTCGACCGATCAGCTGGTGGGGATGAACGGCAACCAGATGCTGCTGCTCGCCTGGTGGGAGATCAGCGGCTTCGTGGGCCTGCTCATCCTCGCCTTCGTTTTCGTGCCGATCTACTACCGCGCGCGGGTGACGACGGTGACCGAGCTGCTCGAACAGCGCTATGGCGGCGGGGGGATCCGCACGCTGGTCTCGGCGCTGTTCCTGTTCGGGATGGTGCTGATCTACCTCCCCGCCGGGCTCTATTCAGGCGCGCTGTTTCTGAAGACCGCGGGGATCGACCTGCCGCTCATGGCGCTGGCGGCGTTTCTGGGGGTGATCGCGGCCGCCTATACCATGGCAGGCGGATTGCGTGCGGTGGCGGTGATGGAGACCTATTCGGGCGTCGGCGTGCTGGCGATTGCGGTGCTGATCGTGGTGCTGGCGCTGAACGCGGTCGACTGGGACATCGCGCGCGGCGTTCCGGCCGAGCGCCTGACCATGGTGGGCGCGGCGGACAGCCCGATCCCGTTCCACACGCTCTTCACCGGGATGATCTTCATCCAGATCTATTACTGGTCGACCAACCAGCCGATCACCCAGAAGGCCATGGCCGCGCCCAATGTGCGCGAGGCGCAGAAGGGCGTGCTGGCGGCGGCGACGATCCGCATCCTGATCATCCCGGCGATTGTGGTGATCCCGGGCGTGGTCGCCTACCAGCTGTTCGGCGATATCGACGATGCGGCCTATGGCAGGCTGGTCGGCGAAGTGCTGCCGCCGTGGCTTTCCGGCGTGTTTGCCGCTGCCATCGCCGCGGCGGTGATCGCGCATACGGCGGCGGTGATGAACGCGGCGGTGGGGCTCTATGCGGTCGACTTCCACGAGAAGTTCGTCGGCAAGGTGGCAAGCCACTGGCGCCTCTCCAGCATCGTCACCGCACTGCTGACGATCACCTCGGTGGCGCTGGTGCCGCTGTTCCAGAGCGCGCAGTCGATCATCAACCTGCTCCAGCAGCTGAACGGCCTTTCCTCGATGCCGATCCTTTCGGCCTTCGTCGTCGGGCTGCTGTTCACCGGCGTCGCGAGCCGCGCCGCGATTGTCGGCGTGCTGTGGGGCTTTGCGCTCTATGCGCTCTACACCTTTGTGTGGCAGCCCGCCGGATTGATCGGCCTGCACTACATCGACTTCATGGTGGTGACGCTGGTGACGAGCGTGATCGCGGCGCTGGCGGTCAATCGCCTGCTGCTCGGCGGGCGGGCGGAGTTTGCCCCGCGCAAGGTCTTCGCGCAGCTGGCGGAGGGGCGCGATGAGCCTTGATCCGAGCCGCCCGCACCGGCGCTACAATCCGCTCAACCGTAGCTGGGTGCAGGTCTCGCCGCAGCGCATGGGGCGTCCGTGGCAGGGCGAGGTCAGCCCGCCCGAGCCGCCGCCGCCCGCGCATGATCCGGCCTGCTACCTGTGCCCCGGCAACACCCGCGTCGGCGGCGAGGTGAACCCCGATTACGCGGGCGTCCACGTCTTCGACAACGACTTTCCCGCGCTGGCCGAGGACGCGGGAGGGGCGACCAGCGATGATCCGCTGTTCCGCGCCGAGGCTGCGGCGGGCATCTGCCGGGTGATCTGCTTCTCGCCCGATCACGGCAAGTCGCTCCCCGAACTCGCGCCCGCAGCCCTGCGCGCGGTGATCGACATATGGGCTGCGCAGACCGCAGAGCTGGGTGCGCGCTATGCTTCGGTGCAGGTGTTCGAGAACAAGGGCGCGATGATGGGCTGCTCCAATCCGCACCCCCACGGACAGGTCTGGGCGACGGCGCATATCCCGCAGGAACTCGCCGCCGAGGACGCCGCCCAACGCGCCTACGCCGCCGACCATGGCCGCCCGCTGCTGCTAGACGTGGCAGCCCGCGAAGCCGCAGACGAGCGCGTGGTCGAGGTCAACGAGGACTGGCTCGCGATCGTCCCCTTCTGGGCGGCCTGGCCGTTCGAGACGCTGGTGCTGCCGCGCTTTGCCGTCCAGCGCCTGCCGCAGCTTGGCGATGCGCAACGCGATAGCCTCGCCGCGATCCTCAAGGCGCTGACGACCCGCTACGACAACCTCTTCCAGACCAGCTTTCCCTATTCGATGGGCTGGCATCAGGCGCCGTTCGCGCAGGGGCCGGACGACCACTGGCAGCTCCACGCCCATTTCTACCCGCCGCTGCTGCGCTCGGCCTCGGTGCGCAAGTTCATGGTCGGCTACGAGATGCTGGCCGAACCGCAGCGCGACCTCACCCCCGAACGCGCCGCCGAAATGCTGCGCGCGGTGGACGCGACCACCCATTACCGGAAGCAGCCATGAACCGCCGCGAAGCCCTGATCGCCCGCGTCATCGCAGGCTATCGCGCAGCCTTTGGCGAAGAGCCCGCCGCGCTCTATGCCGCGCCCGGGCGGGTCAACCTGATCGGCGAGCATGTCGATTACAACGACGGGCTGGTTCTCCCCTGCGCGATCGACCGCGAGACCATCGTGGCGATCGGCGAGAACCCCGCAGGCCTGATCGAGACCGCCGCGCTCGACATGGGCGCGGACGCGCGCGACAGCTTCGATCCCGCCGCGCCGATTGTTCCGGGCGAACACGAATGGGCCAATCACGTGCGCGGGACGGCCCATTTCATCCGCCAGCGCGGCCACGCCTTGCGGCCAGCGCGCATGGCGGTGGCGGGGGATGTGCCGATTGGCGCAGGCCTGTCCTCCTCGGCCTCCTTCGGCGTGGCGAGCGCGCTGGCGCTCTCGGGCCATGCCGGAGCGAGTCTGCCGCCCGAGGCGCTGGCGCTCATCGCGCAGGCTGCGGAGAACGACTTTGCCGGTTGTGCCTGCGGGATCATGGACCAGATGGCCTCGGCCGCGAGCGCGGCGGGATCGGCGCTGCTGCTCGATTGCCGCACGCTCGCAACCCGGCCTGCGCCGCTCCACCCGCGCCTTGCCATCACCGTGATCGATTCCGGGCTGCGCCGCAGTCTCGTGACCAGCGCCTTCAACCAGCGCCGCGCCGAATGCGAGGCGGCGGCGCGGCATTACGGCGTGGCGAGCTTGCGCGATCTGACGGCAGAGGCGCTCGCGGCAGGGCGCGCGGGGCTGGACGAGGCGCTGTTCCTGCGCGCGCGCCACGTGGTGGCCGAGATCGCGCGGGTCGAGCCGCTCGCCGCCGCGCTCGCAAGCGGGGACACGGCAGCGCTCGCGCAGATCCTTGCCGAAGGGCACCGCTCGCTGGCGCAGGATTTCGCCGTCTCGCTCCCCGCGCTCGATGCTCTCGCGGCACAGGTGCAGGCCATGCTGGGCGATGCGGGCGGGGTGCGGCTGACGGGGGCGGGCTTTGGCGGCTGTCTTGTCGCGGTGAGCGACGCAGCCGCGCTGTCGTTGATTGACGAGGCCGTGGCAGCCTATAATGCGAGCGCCGCGGTGCCGGCCTCGACCATGCGCTTTGCCCCGGGGCCGGGGGCGTCGCGCATCGCGCTCTAGGTGCTTGCCACCAGAGAGGCGATTTACAGATATAAAAATATCTTTATATGATGCCCGCGATGCTGATCGAGGACATCTTCAAGGCGCTTGCCGATCCCACCCGCCTGCGCATAGCGCGGCTGCTGGGGACGATGGAGCTCGCCGTGGGCGAGCTGGCGCAGGTGCTGGGCCAGAGCCAGCCGCGCGTCTCGCGCCATGTCGGCATCCTGTGCGATGCTGGGCTGGCCGAGCGCCGCCGCGAAGGCTCGTGGGTGTTCCTGCGCCAGAGCGAATCCGGCGGTGCGGTGATCGGGGCGGTGCAGCAATTGCTCGCCACGGCCGAGGCCGAGGAGCCCGAATTTGCCGCCCTGTGCGAGGCCGACCGGCGCAAGCTCGCCGCGATCCGTCAGGCGCGCGAAAGCGCAGCCGAGCATTACTTCGCCCGCCACGCCGGCGAATGGGACGAACTGCGCGCGCTCCACAGCCCCGATGCCGAAGTCGAGCGGCACCTCACCGCCGCGCTGGCCTCGGCCCCGCTCGGCCACCTGCTCGATATCGGCACCGGCACGGGCCGGATGGCGGAGCTGTTTGCCGAACAGGCCGAGCGTGTGGTGGCGCTCGATCGCAATCTCGAAATGCTGCGGGTGGCGCGGGCCAAGCTCCAGCATCTGCCCGCCGCGCGGATCGAACTGGTGCAGGGCGACTTTGCCGATCTGCCCTTTGCCGATGCCAGCTTCGACACCGTGGTGCTGCATCAGGTGCTGCACTTCGCAGCTGACCCCGGCCCGGCGCTGGCCGAAGCGGCGCGGGTGCTGCGCGCGGGCGGGCTCATCGCAATCGTCGACTTCGCCAGCCATGATCACGAGGAGCTGCGCACCCGCCACCAGCATGCGCGCCTCGGCTTTACCGATCGCCAGATGGCCGATCTGCTCAAAGCCGCCGGCTTTGCCGCCAACCCGCCGACCGCGCTCGAAGGCGGCGAGATCGTGGTGAAGATCTGGACCGCCAAGCGCCGCGCCGCCTCTGCCCCCAAGACTGCCGCTCTGGAAACGACCCCATGACCCCGACCCTCGACCAATTGCAGGAATACCGCACCGCCACCGACACGCCGCTGTTCTCCGGCCTGCCGGGCGATGTCGCGGTGAGTTTCGAATTCTTCCCGCCCAAGAGCGAGAAGATGGAAGCGCAATTGTGGGACGCGGTGACGCAGCTGAAGCCCCTGGGGCCGAGCTTTGTCTCGGTCACCTATGGCGCGGGCGGATCGACCCGCGAGCGCACCCATGCCACCGTGGCGCGGATCATCGCCGAAGCGGGCCTTCCGGCGGCCGCGCACCTCACCTGCGTGGCGGCGAGCAAGGCCGAAATCCGCGAGGTGGCCGAGCAATATTGGGAAGCCGGCGTGCGCCACATCGTCGCGCTGCGCGGGGACGCGGGCGAGCCGGGCGCGCCCTTCACCCCGCACCCCGAAGGCTATGCCAGCGCCGCCGAACTGGTTGCGGGCCTCAAGGACATCGCCGACTTCGAAATCTCGGTCGCCGCCTATCCCGAAACCCACCCCGATGCGGCAAGCGCGGCGGCGGATATCGATAACCTCAAGCGCAAGCTCGATGCCGGGGCGACCCGCGCGATCAGCCAGTTCTTCTTCTCGGCCGAAACCTTCTTCGCCTTCCGCGACAGGTGCGCTGCGGCGGGGATCGATGCGCCGATCCTGCCGGGTATCCTGCCGGTCACCAATGTCGCCCAGGCGAGGAAGTTCGCCAGCGCCTGCGGGGCGGCGATCCCGGCGTGGATGGATGGCCTGTTCGAAGGGCTCGACGAACAGCCCGCCGCGCGCCAGCTGGTCGCCGCCACGGTTGCCGCCGAACTCTGCCGCCGGCTTTATGCGGGCGGGGTGCGCGACTTCCACTTCTACACCTTGAACCGCTCCGAGCTGGCCTATGCGATCTGCCACCTGCTCGGAAAGCGCCCCACCCCCACCGGAGAAGCCGCATGAGCGCGCGTGACCAACTGCTTGCTGCCGCGAAGGACCGCGTGCTGATCTTCGACGGTGCCTTCGGGACGCAGATCCAATTGCGCAAGCTGACCGAGGAAGACTATGCCGGCGACCTCGGCCTGCCTGCCGACCAGAAGGGCAATAACGATATCCTCGCGCTGACCCGGCCGGATGTGCTGAGCGATATCACCCGCGCCTATTTCGAGGCGGGTTCGGACATTGTCTCGACCAACACCTTCTCGGCCAACCGCATTTCGCAGGCCGATTATGCTGCCGAGGGTCTGGTGCGCGAGATCAACCTCGCCTCCGGCAAGCTCGCCCGCGCGCTGGCCGAGGAATATCAGGCGAAGGATGGCCGCCCCCGCTTTGTCGCCGGCGCGATCGGGCCGACCAACAAGACGCTGTCGCTCAGCCCCGACGTCGAGGACCCGGGCTACCGCGAGATCGACTTCGATGAACTCGTCGCGGTCTACAAGGAACAGGCCGCCGCGCTGATCGAGGGCGGGGTGGACTTCATCCTGATCGAAACCGTGTTCGATACGCTCAACGCCAAGGCGGGCATCATGGCGGTCAAGCAGCTGGAGCGCGAGCTTGGCCGCGAAGTGCCGGTGATGATCTCGATGACGCTCACCGACCTGTCGGGCCGCAACCTCTCGGGCCACACGGTCGAGGCCTTCTGGTACGCGGTGCGTCACGCCAAGCCCGTCACCATCGGCCTCAATTGCAGCTTCGGCGCCGAGCAGCTTCGCCCGCATGTGAAGGTGCTCTCGCAGATCGCCGACACGCTCTTGATGATCTATCCCAATGCGGGGCTTCCCAACGAGCTCGGCGCCTATGACGAGGAGCCCGAGACCACCGCGGGCCTCGTCAAGGACTGGGCCGATCACGGACAGGTCAACATCCTCGGCGGCTGCTGCGGCTCCTCGCCTGCCCATATCGCCGCGATCGCGAAGGCCGTGGCGAACAGCGAGCCGCGCGTCGTCCCGCACCCCGAGCCTGCGATGAAGCTGGCGGGGCTTGAGGCCTTCGTTGCTGCCTGATTCCTCCCTCCCCCCGTCATCCCCGCGCAGGCGGGGATCCAGCTGACCTTCGACAAGTAAGCTGGACCCCCGCCTTCGCGGGGGTGACGATCAAGAAGATGAACCCAATGACCCAACCCACCTCCTCCGCGCGTTTCATCAATATCGGCGAGCGCACCAACGTCACCGGTTCGGCGGCGTTCAAGAAGCTCATCATGGCGGGCGACTACGCCTCCGCGGTCGAGGTCGCGCGCCAGCAGGTCGAGAACGGCGCGCAGGTGATCGACGTCAACATGGACGAGGGCCTGCTCGATGCGGTCCACGCGATGACGACCTTCCTCAAGCTCATCGCCGCCGAGCCCGACATCGCCCGCGTGCCGGTGATGATCGACAGCTCGAAATTCGAGGTGATCGAGGCGGGCCTCAAGTGCGTTTCCGGCAAGCCGATCGTCAATTCGATCTCGATGAAGGAGGGCGAGGCCGCCTTCCTCGAACATGCGCGCATCTGCATGGATTACGGCGCGGCGGTGGTCGTCATGGCCTTCGACGAGACGGGTCAGGCCGACACCAAGGCGCGCAAGGTCGAAATCTGCAAGCGCGCCTATGATCTGCTGGTGGCCGAGGGCTTCCCCCCCGAAGACATCATCTTCGATCCCAACATCTTCGCCGTGGCGACGGGGATCGAGGAGCACAACAACTACGGCGTCGACTTCATCGAGGCGGTGCGCGAATTGCGCGAGCTGTGCCCCCACGCGCACTACTCGGGCGGCCTCTCCAACCTCTCCTTCAGCTTCCGCGGCAACGAGCCGGTGCGCCGCGCGATGCATTCGGTGTTCCTCTACCATGCGATCCCCGCCGGGCTCGACATGGCGATCGTCAATGCCGGCCAGCTCGACGTCTACGACCAGATCGACCCCGCGCTGCGCGAAGCCTGCGAGGACGTGATCCTCAACCGCGATCCGGACGCCACGGAACGCCTCATCACCCTCGCCGAAAGCTTCAAGGGCAAGGACGCCAAGGCCGAAAAGGAAGCCGAGGAATGGCGCGGCTGGCCCGTCACCAAGCGGCTGGAACACGCGCTGGTGAAGGGCATCGACGCCCATATCGTCGAGGATACCGAGGAAGCGCGCCAATCCGCCAACCGTCCTATCGAAGTGATCGAAGGCCCGTTGATGGACGGCATGAATGTCGTCGGCGACCTGTTCGGTTCCGGCAAGATGTTCCTGCCGCAGGTGGTGAAGTCCGCGCGCGTGATGAAGAAGGCGGTCGCCCACCTCATCCCCTTCATCGAGGCCGAGAAGGACTTGCTCCCCGAAGAGGAGCGCAAGGCCAAGGGCAAGATCATCATGGCGACGGTGAAGGGCGATGTGCACGACATCGGCAAGAACATCGTCGGCGTCGTGCTCCAGTGCAACGGCTATGAGGTGATCGACCTCGGCGTCATGGTGCCCTGGCCGACGATCCTTGCCTCGGCCAATGACAACAAGGCCGACATGATCGGCCTGTCGGGCCTCATCACGCCGTCATTGGACGAGATGGTGACCGTCGCCGAGGAAATGCAGCGCGCCGGGATGAGCATGCCGCTGCTGATCGGCGGGGCGACCACTTCGAAGGTCCACACCGCGCTCAAGATCGATCCGGCCTATGACGGCCCGGTGATCCACGTGCTCGATGCGAGCCGCGCGGTCGGGGTGGCCTCGAAGCTCCTCTCCGATACCCAGCGCGACGACTATGTCACCGAAGTCGCCAGCGAATATGTCCACGTGCGCGATGCGCGTGCGGGCAAGGGGCAGAGCGAGCTGCTCCCGCTGGCCGATGCGCGGGCCAATGGCTTCGTGATCGACTTTGCCGAAAAGCCCGCCGCGCCTGCGCAGCCTGGCCTCCACGTATTCGACGACTGGAGCCTCGAGCACCTGCGCCAGTTCATCGACTGGACGCCCTTCTTCCGCGCATGGGAACTCCACGGCAATTACCCCGCGATCCTGACCGACGATGTGGTGGGCGAAACCGCGACGCAATTGTTCGCAGACGCCAATGCCATGCTCGACCAGCTGATTGCGGAGAAATGGCTTACCGCGCGCGGCGTGGCGGGGCTGTGGCCTTGCGGGCGCGACGGGGATGATGTGGTGCTGGGTAACGGCACGCGCCTGCCCATGCTGCGCCAGCAGGTGAAGAAGAGCCGCGACCGCGCGAACATGTGCCTGGCCGACTTCATCGACCCTTCGGGCGACTGGATCGGCGGCTTTGCGGTCGGCATCCACGGCATCGACAGCCACTCCGCGCGCTTCCTTGCCGACAAGGACGATTATTCGGACATCCTGCTGAAGGCGCTCGCCGACCGTTTCGCCGAAGCCTTTGCCGAGGCCCTGCACCAGCATGTCCGCACCACCTTGTGGGGCTATGCGGCGGGCGAGCAGCTCGACAATGCCGCGCTGATCCGCGAGCAATATCGCGGCATCCGCCCTGCGCCGGGCTATCCGGCCTGCCCCGATCACTCGCTGAAGCCGATCCTGTTCGATCTGCTCGATGCGCCTGCGAACGTGGGCCTGACGCTGACCGAAAGCTTTGCCATGTGGCCGACGGCGGCGGTCTCGGGCTTCTATTTCGGGCATCCCCAGGCCGAGTATTTCGGCGTGGCCCGCGTGGGCCGCGATCAGCTTGAGGACTACGCCGCGCGGCGCGGGGTGGACCTTGCGACGGCGGAACGCTGGCTCAGGCCCAATCTCGATTGACGCGCCGTGCGGGGGTGCGATGATGCGCGGCATGATCCGCCGCCTTGCCGCCGCTATCGCGCTTCTCGCCTCCTTCTCCCCGCTCGCGGCGCAGGACACCCCGCCGCCCGCGACCGTGGTGGTTGCCTTCGACCGCGAGGGCGTCCGTCCCCTCATCGTCGAAGGGCTGGCCAACCTCGAAACCGAGCGTCCGGTCGAGGCCAATGATCCGGTGCGGATCGCCTCGATCTCCAAGCTGATCATGGCGCTCGCCGTGCTCAAGCTGGTGGACGAGGGGGAAGTCGATCTCGACCGCGATGTCTCGGACTATCTCGGGTGGAAACTGCGCTCGCCGCATCACCCGGATGCGCCGGTGACCCTCGCCCACCTGCTGATGCACCGCGCGGGCCTGTCGGACGCGGGCGGCTATTCGATCCCGCTCGGCGCGAGCCTTGCAGCCAAGCTCGCCGATCCGGCGGCGTGGCGCGCTGTCGGCAAGCCGGGCGAGGCGGAGTTCCAGTATGCGAACCTCGGCTCGCCGGTGGTGGCGACCGTGCTCGAAGCGGCGAGCGGGGAGCGGTATGACCGCCTCGTCGAGCGGCTGATCTTCAAGCCCCTGGGGGTGAAGGCCTGTCTCAACTGGATCGGCTGCGACGCGGCAATGCAGGCCAAGGTGGTGACGCTCTATCGCCACACCGGCGAGATCGCGGCCGACGCGCCGGCAAGCCTTCCGCCCGCCTGCACGATCCCCGTCGCCGAGGGGCAGGCGTGCAATCTCGAAAGCTATGTGCCCGGCACCAATGCCTCGATCTTCTCACCCCAGGGCGGAGTGCGGATCGGGATGGTGGACCTCGCCAGGATCGGGCAGGCGCTGATGCGCGGGCCTGACGGGATCGGGATCAGCGAGGAAACGCTCAATCGCATGGCGGATTCGACCTTTCGCGGCGCGACCGGCGCGGCGGAGCTGTTCTGCCACTACGGGATCGGGTTGCAGGCGATCGAGATGAAGGGATCGGACTGCAACGACACGCTGTTCGGCAACGGGCAGGCGTGGATCGGCCACCCGGGCGAGGCCTACGGGCTGCTCTCGGGCCTGTGGTTCAATCTCGCAGGCGAGCAGGGCTTCGTCTATTTCACCACCCAGTCCCCGCCCCCCGCAGGCGGCGAGGACACCGGCAACTTCACCCCGCGCGAGAAGGACCTGATGGCGCGGGGGTTGGAGATGGTGGGGAACAAATAAACCCGCTCGCCCTGAGCTTGTCGAAGGGCCGCACTTCTCTTCCGGCTCGGTGCATGACGTCAAGAAAGTGCAGTGCTTCGACAAGCTCAGCACGAGCGGAATTAGGGTGCGGTTCTAAGCCTCCGCCTTCACCCGCTCGCCCACCTTCGCGATCAGGGGCGTGGCGAAGGGCTTGGTCAGCATCGTGCTTCCCACCGCCATCAGCAGCAGCGCGGTGAAGGTCGTGGGCGTAATCACCTGCTTGTCGAGCAGGATGTTGGCAAAGATGATCATGATCAGCGCCTTGGTCTGGAGCAGCCAGCCGATCAGGCTTGCCTCGGTGCGGCTCCAGCCGAGCAGCTTGCCGGCGATGTGGACGCCCAGCAGCTTGCCGCCCACCGCCGCCGCCAGCAGCAGGCCCGCGACGCCGAACACGACCAGCCCGCCGCCTTCCCATTGCGTGCGCAGACCCGTGGAGAGGAAGAACACCGGCATGATCGTCAGCAGCACGATGTTGCGGAAGCGGTCCATCGCCTCGTGGCCGAACCATTTCGCATCGAGCACCACGCCCGCCAGAAACGCGCCGACCATGAAGTGCAGGCCCGACCAGTCGCCCGCCAGCCCGCAGACCGCGAGCCAGATCAGGCCCACCGCCCAGCGGTCACTCTCCGACAGGCGCTGCATCAGCCGCCGGATCAGAAAAGCCGCGATCGCGAAGCCGATGATGAACACGCCCTGCCGCGCCAGCCGGTCGAAATCGAGCAGGATCAGCGCAAGCACGCCCCAGATCGCGATGTCATCGAGGCTGGCATAGCGCAGGATGCGCTGGCCGAGCTGTTCGCGCAGGATGCCGAGCTTCTCCATCAGCAGCACGAGGATCGGCAGCGCGGTGACCGCGCAGGCCATGCCGATGCCGAGCAGGGCCTGCCAATATTCCCCCTCAGGCCCGCGCCAGCCGGGATATTGCAGGATCACCGCCGCAGCCAGGCTGCCCGCGAGAAGCGGCACGCCGAGCGCGAGGCCTGCCGTCACGCCCGTCTCGCCGCGGTGCTTCCACGCCTGCGACAGATCGAGCTCGATCCCGGCGACGAAGACGAACAGCATCACCGCCCACCACGCGACGCCGTTCAAGGCGGTGATCACGTCGGGCTTGAACACGAAGGCGTAGTAATCGGGATAGAGTGCGCCGAGCACGCCGGGGCCGAGCAGGATGCCCCCGACGATCTGCACCACCACCAGCGGCGCCCAGTAATCGGTGCGCAGCACGCGCCACACGAGCCAGGGCACGGCGAAGATGATCGTCAGAGCGATCAGATAGATTTCAGTGAGGTTCATCCCGCGCCCGTGTCTATTGCGCCGCGCCCGCCCGATCAAATGCGTTTTCCACATGGCAAACCGGTGTTCGCCCGATTGACGCGGTGCAGCATTCGGGGCAGGGCAGGGGCGTCTTCCGCACCAGAAGCGATTCTGGCGCGGGCAGGCGAGCGGGAGAGCCCGATGCGCCCCTTCAACGGGGGGCAAAGGCGCCGAAGGAGCAACCGCCCCGGAAACTCTCAGGCCACCGGACCGCTCGGCTGCGTGACACTCTGGAAAGCGCCCCGGATGCATATCCGTGGCCACCGAAGGGGTAAGGCCCGTTCGCCACATGGGGGTGCGGCGGGTTCAGTCTCTCAGGTCACCCGACAGAGGGGGCAGGATCGTGGCGGTGCCGTTCGGCTCCGTCGGACTGCCGTATTCTGCCGGGGACTGCCCAAGTGACTGACCACGATACCGACGACCAGCTCGAAGACCTGCCGCTCGACGCCCTGCCGCTCGACGCCTGGCACCGTGCGCGCGGCGCGCGGATGGTGCCTTTCGCGGGCTACGAGATGCCGATCCAGTATGAAGGGATCGTCGCCGAGCACAACTGGACGCGCGAGAGCGCGGGTCTGTTCGACGTCAGCCACATGGGCCAGCTGGTGCTGTCCGGCCCCGATCTCGATGCAGCGGTCGAAGCCGTGCTGCCGATCGACCTTTCGACGCTCAAGCTCGGCCAGCAGCGCTATTCGCTGCTGCTCGACGAGGAGGGCGGGGTGCTTGACGACCTGATGGTCTCGCGCTGGCCCGAGGCGCTCTATCTCGTCGTCAACGGCGCGACCAAGTGGGACGACATGGGCACGCTGCGCGAGGCGCTGCCGGACGACATCACCCTCAACTATCTCGACGACCGCGCGCTGCTCGCGCTGCAAGGCCCCAAGGCTGCCGATGCGCTGGCGCGCCATGCGGGCGGGAAATATCCGCTCAGCGCGCTGACCTTCATGAAGTTCGGGCTGTTCACCCTCGCGGGCCATGAAGTCACCATCGCGCGCGCGGGCTATACCGGCGAGGACGGGTTCGAGATTTCGCTCCCCGCCGAAGCCGCCGCCGAAGTGGCGGACCTGCTCTGCGGCGAACCCGAGGTGAAGCCCATCGGCCTCGGCGCGCGGGATTCGCTGCGGCTCGAAGCGGGCCTGCCGCTCTATGGCCACGACCTCTCGCCCGAGACCTCGCCCATCGAAGCCGGGCTGATCTTCGGCATCAACAAGCGCCGCCGGACGGAAGGCGGCTTCCCCGGCGCTGACCGCATCATCCGCGAGATCAATGAAGGCACAGCGCGCAAGTGGGTGGGCCTGACTATCGAAGGCCGCCTCCCGGCGCGCGAAGGAGCGGAAGTGTTCAGCGGCACCGACCACATCGGCACCGTCACCAGCGGCGGCTTCTCGCCCACGCTCGGCGCCCCCATCGCCATGGCCTATGTCGCCAGCGCACATGCCGCCACCGGCACCGCGCTCGAAATCGAAGTCCGGGGCAAGCGCCTCGCCGCGACCGTCTCACCCACGCCTTTTGTCCCCCACCGCTATTTCAGAGGGAGCTGACCCATGCGCTATTTCACTGACGAACATGAATGGATCGACGTCGACGGCGATATCGCCACCGTCGGCATCACCGATTATGCGCAGGGCCAGCTGGGCGACATCGTCTTCGTCGAACTGCCCGCGGTTGGCACCACTGTCGCCAAGGGCAAGGACGCCGCTGTGGTCGAGAGCGTCAAGGCCGCCTCGGACGTCTACGCCCCGATCGACGGCGAAGTGACCGAAACCAACGGCGCGCTCGAAGAAGACCCCGCGCTGGTCAACACCGCGCCCGAGGGTGAGGGCTGGTTCTTCAAGATGACCATCGCCGACGCCGGTCAGCTCGACGGGCTGATGGACGAGCCCGCCTACAAGGCCTTCATCGACAGCCTGTGACCGACACACCGCCGCCTGCTCCCGTCCGCCTGATGGTCGCGACCCCGCTCTATGCCGGGGCCGAGGTCGATTATCTGCGCGGCGTGATCGGGCTGGTGCGGATGGCCGAGGCGCGCGGGGTGGCTTGCAGCTTTGCCTTCGTCAGCAATGACGGGGTGATTGACCGGGCGCGCAACATCCTTGCCGGGGTGTTCCTCGCCTCGGATGCGACCCACCTCCTGTTCCTTGACGGGGATATCGGCTTTGATCCCGGACAGGTGCTCGATCTGCTGGTGCTGGCGCAAAGCGACGCGCGGCTGGCGGTGATCGGCGCGCCCTGTCCCAAGCGGCGGGTCAACTGGGGGCTGGTCGCGGCGGCGGCTGCCAAGGGACTGGGGGCTCAGAACCCGGCCGAGCTGGAGCGGTTTTCGGGCCTCTTCGCGCTCGATGCGCTCGATCCGGTGGCGGGCGTGCGGCTCGATCAGCCGCTCGAACTGAAGCGCCTCGGCACCGGGCTGATGCTGATCCGGCGCGACGTGATCGAACACCTGTGCGCCGCCCATCCCGAACTGCGCTACACCACCGATGCGCAGGATCGCGGCGAATACGGGCTGGGCGAGCATCTCTTCGCGCTGTTCCAGCCGTCCTTCGACGCCGAGACCGGCGCGCTCCTGTCCGATGATTACGCCTTCTGCCAGCGCGCCCGCGCCGCCGGCTTCCGCATCTGGGCGGCCCCCTGGATGCGTACCACCCACACGGGCCCGGCACGCTTTGCCGGAAACCTTGCCGATCTGGCGCAATTGAGCGCCTGACCTCTCAACCCACCAGCCACGGAAGCACCTCCCCCATGCGCTACCTTCCTCTCACCGACACCGACCGGCAAGCGATGCTGGCGAAAATCGGCGCGGCCCATGTCGATGATCTGTTCGTCGATGTGCCCGAAGTCGCCCGCCTCGACGGCCCGATCCGCGGGTTGCCGATGCATGCGAGCGAGATGGCGGTCGAACGCCACATGAAGGCACTTGCCAGCAAGAACCTGGCGGCAGGGGATGCGCCCTTCTTCCTTGGCGCAGGTGCCTATCGTCACCACGTGCCGGCGAGCGTCGACACCATTATCCAGCGCGGCGAGTTCCTCACCGCCTACACGCCCTATCAGCCGGAAATCGCGCAGGGCACGCTGCAGATGCTGTTTGAGTTCCAGACCCAGGTCGCGCGGCTTTATGGCTGTGCGGTCGCCAATGCCTCGCTCTACGACGGCTCGACCGCGTGCTGGGAGGCCGTGGCGATGGCGACCCGCGTGACCCGCCGCAAGCGCGCGGTGCTCTCGGGCGCGCTGCACCCGCACTATGCGCAGGTGGTCAAGACCATGGCGCACTTCACCGGTGACACCATCGCCGATGCGATGCCCGCGATCACGCCCGAGCCCGATCTCGACGGGTTGATCGCCCGCATCGACGAGGAGACCGCCTGCGTCGTGGTGCAATATCCCGACATCCTCGGCCGCATCTCCGACCTAACGCCGGTGGCCGAAGCCGCCCATGCCAAGGGCGCGCTGCTGGTGGTGGTCAACACCGAGCCGGTGGCGCTGGGCGCGATCACGTCGCCGGGCGAAATGGGTGCGGATATCGTGGTGGGCGAGGGCCAGTCGCTGGGCGTCGGCCTGCAATTCGGCGGGCCTTACCTCGGGCTGTTTGCGGTGCGCGATCCCAAGCATGTGCGCCAGATGCCGGGCCGGCTGTGCGGCGAGACCACCGATGCCGAGGGCAAGCGCGGCTTCGTGCTCACCCTCTCGACCCGCGAGCAGCACATCCGCCGCGAGAAGGCGACCAGCAACATCTGCACCAACTCGGGCCTCTGCGCGCTGGCCTTCACCGTGCACATGACCCTGCTAGGCGAGCGGGGCTTGCGCGAGCTGGCGGCGGAGAACCACCGTCTCGCCTGCCTTGCCGCCGATCGCCTCGCCAAGGTTCCGGGCGTCGAAGTCCTCAACAATGCCTTCTTCAACGAGTTCACCGTGATGCTCGGCGGCAAGCCGGCGCGCGAGATCGTGCGTGACCTCGCCGATCGCGGCGTGCTGGGCGGGGTGTCATTGGGGCGGCTCTACCCGGGCGTCGCAGCGCTGGAGCATGCGCTGCTCGTCGCCGTGACCGAGACCACCACCGAGGAAGATATCGAGCGCCTCGCCTTCGAGCTTGAGGCCAGCATCAAGGAGAGCGCCCAATGAACGCCCCCAACAAGAGCGGGTGGAAGCCCGAAATGCAGGTCGCGGAAAGCGGCTTTCTCGGCGGCCCCGCCACCACCACCGGCAATCGCGGGCTGATGCTCGAAGAGCCGCTGCTGTTCGAAATCGGCCGCGCGGATGTGACCGGGGTCGATCTGCCGCCGCTCGATCCGGCGGCGCCCACGCGCCTTGCGGGCCTTGCGCGCTCCGCGCCGATCGGTCTTGTCGGCCTGACCGAGCCCGAGACCGTGCGCCACTACACCCGCCTGTCGCGCCAGAACTACGGCATCGACCTCGGCTTCTTCCCGCTCGGCTCGTGCACCATGAAGCACAACCCGCGCCTCAACGAGAAGATGGCGCGCCTGCCGGGCTTTGCCGATATCCACCCGCTCAGCCCGCAGAACGCGGTGCAGGGCGCGCTGGAGGTGATCCACCAGCTCGGTGGCTGGCTGTGCACCCTGACCGGCATGCCGGCGGTTGCCATGAGCCCCAAGGCCGGCGCGCATGGCGAGCTGTGCGGGATCCTCGCGATCCGCGCCGCGCACGAGGCCCGCGGTGATGCGCGCGAAGTGGTGCTGGTGCCCGAAAGCGCCCACGGCACCAACCCCGCCACGGCGGCTTTCGCGAACTACCGCGTCGAGGATATCCCCGCGACGCCCGAAGGCCGCGTCGATGTGGCGGCGCTGAAGGCCCGTCTGGGGCCGGATGTGGCGGCGGTGATGATCACCAACCCCAACACCTGCGGGTTGTTCGAAAAGGACTTCCGCGAGATCGCCGACGCGGTCCATGCGATCGGCGGCTATGTCTATTGCGACGGGGCCAACTTCAACGCCATCGTCGGCAAGGTGCGTCCGGGCGATCTGGGCGTCGATGCGATGCACATCAACCTGCACAAGACCTTCTCCACCCCGCATGGCGGCGGCGGTCCGGGTTCGGGGCCGGTGGTGCTGTCCGAGGCGCTCGCGCCCTATGCCCCGCTGCCCTTCGTGCGCAAGGACGAGGCGGGGACCTTCTACCTCGTCGAGGAAGAAGACCGCGAGGAGCGCGGGCCGAGTTTCGGCCGCATGACCGCCTTCCACGGGCAGATGGGGATGTTCACCCGCGCGCTCACCTACATGCTCAGCCACGGGGCGGACGGCCTCAAGCAGGTGGCCGAGGACGCGGTGCTCAACGCCAATTACATCCTGCGCAGCATGGAGGACATCCTCCACGCGCCCTTCGGTGCGAGCGGCCCGTGCATGCACGAGGCGCTGTTCGGCGACAAGGACTTCACCAATGGCCTCTCCACGCTGGACGTCGCCAAGGGCCTGATCGACGAGGGCTATCACCCGATGACGGTCTATTTCCCGCTGGTGGTCCACGGCGCGATGCTGGTCGAGCCGACCGAGACCGAGAGCAAGGCGGCGATCGACCAGTTCATCACCGCCTTCCGCGCGGTGGCCGAGCGCGCGTTGGCCGGGGACGAGGCGCTGAAGCAGGCACCCTACTACTCGCCCCGCCGCCGGCTCGATGAGACCGCCGCGGCGAGGAAGCCGAAACTGGCGTATGAGTAAGCGATCGCGCTGACGCGCGATGCAGACCGCCCACCCCGCCTCCCCACCCGGCCACCACAACATAGTGGTACTATTGGTGGCCGGGTGGGGAGGCGGGGTGGGAGGTCTGCGCCACCGCCAGGTGGCCGAAAAACAAACTAGGCCTCGCCCGCTTTCTCTTCATCCTCTTCCGGATCCAGCACCAGCCGGATCTGGCCGAGGTTGAGGATCGCGACGTAGAAGCCGATCACTGCAAGGCTGCTCGATCCCAGCAGCGCAAAGGCCGCGCCCTTGGCGCCGTTCCAGTCGATGGCGGTGTCGAGCAGCACCAGCGCCAGCACCGTCGGCACCGCGCGCACGATGAAGGCGACATGCGCCTTGCCCGACGAGACGAGCAGCGATTCAAGGCTCGCCCCGACCAGCTCCACCGCGCCCGCGATGGCGAGGATCACCATCGCCCAGTAGAACACGCGGAATTCCGCGCCCGCGATCAGTTCCAGCCCGATCCGGCCGAACAGCAGCGCGGTCACCACCGCGATCACCCCGCCGATGGCCGCGATATTGGCCATGCGCCGAGCGATCTCCAGCGCGTTCTGGCGGCTGTGGACCAGTTCGGGCAGGATCGCCTTGGAGACGGTCTGCGCGAGGCTGACCAGCGCCTGGCCGAGCTGGCTCGCCACCCGGAAGCCCCCCGCCAGCGCCGCCCCGCCGAAGGTGCCGACCAGCAGGATCATCACCTGCTTGCCGGCAATCGAAAGGCTGCCCGAAAGATTGGTCGAAACGACAAAGCGCCACGCGTCCTTGGTGTGCGCGGGCAGGGCCTTGAGGCTGACCGAGGCAAGGCTCACCGGCTGCACCCGCACCGCCACCAGCCACAGCGCAATCGCCACCGCGATCTCGGCGGCGGCATAGGCGATGATGAAGCCGGTCACGGTCGGCATGGCGAAGAAGGCGATGACCGAGCCCACCGCACGGATCAGCGGCTGCACCGCCTCGGCCCCGGCGGCGCGGGCGTACTGGAAATGGAGGCGCAGGATGCCCGTGGGCGTGGTGCGGATCGCCGCGAGGCTGATCGCGCAATAGCCGAAGGTCAGCCACAGCAATTCGCGCGGCACATCCAGCCACAGGGGCGCGGTGACGATCACCGCCCCGGCCAGCACCAGCCCGAGCACCACCGAGACCATGTCGAGCGCGATGGCAAAGCCGGTCGCCTCGCGCGCCTTGTCGGGATCGACGCTCCCGCCGTCGCCATTGGCGCCCCAGCGCACGATGAACTGCCAGGTCTGGAAATTGGCCAAGCCCGTGATCGCCTGCCCCAGCGCCACGATCAGCGCGAAGTGGCCGAAGCCCACCGTCCCCAGCGCCCGCGTGGCAAGCGCGAGGTAGACGAGGCTCAGCACCGCGTTGAAGCCGCGCCCGCCGAGCAGCCAGCCCATGTTGGAAAACAGGCGTTTCATCGCATGGCGGGCCCGCTCAGGCCGCAGCCCCCGTCCGGTCGCCTTCCCGGGCCTTCAGGATCTTCTCGGTCACCGCGAAGGTGCGTTCATTGTCGACGTCGATCGCAAAATGCCCGTCGGACAGCACCACCGGCACCAGCTTGAAGCCGAAACGGCGCGAGATCTGCGCGAACAGCTTTTCCTTCGAGCCCCAGCCCATGCGGAAGCGCACGAGGTTGATCAGCCCGAAGGCCTTGATGATGCGGCGCGGATATTTGATGAACTGCCCGCCTTCGCGCATGATCTCGGCCGCCTTGAGCGCGCTGGCGCTGCCCAGCCAATAGGTGTTGCAGTTGGAATAGCCGCCGTCGCGGAACTCGTAGAAGCGCTTCTGGCCGATGGGGTCGGCGGCCTGCACATCCTCGCGCCGCGCGAGGGCTGCGGCGCTGCCTGCGTCTTCGGCGAGGCACTTGGCCATGAATTCGCTGTAGCCTTCGGGGGTGAGCAGGCAATTGTCCGCGGTGGTGATCAGCAGCGGGAAGGCCGCGCCTTCCGCTCCGGCAAACACGCTATCGACGATGTTGAAGCGGCCCTCGATCATCTTCAGGCGGCCCTCGGCAATCAGTGCGGCGACCGCAGGGAGGCCCGCAATCTCGCCCTCGTCATGCGCGACGACGCGGATTTCGCCGACCTGCGGGCAGGCGGCGACCTGCGCCACCACCCGTTCGATCATCGGCACGCCGTTGACCGGCACCACCGCCTTCTGGGACACGCCCGCGCGTTCGGCCAGCGGATCGAGCACGCCCGAACGCTTGCCCGCCATCACCAGTGCGGTCGCCTTGATTTCTGTCGCCATAGCGGGCGGGCCTTAGCCGGATTGCCGCGCAAAAGCCAAGCGCGGATGGTGCGGCTTGCGCAACAAACGCGGTGGGCCGATGAGGGGGCATGAAGATCGTCTTTTCGCGCAAGGGGTTCGACAGTGCGGCGGGCGGCGGCCCTTCGCCGATTGTCGCGGGCCGTCCGCTGAGCCTGCCGATTCCCTGCACCAAGGGCCTCTCGCCGGTGACCTATGGCGATCTCGGGCTGGGAGAGCATGCGGCGAAGGCCAGTCGCGGCAAGCTGGGGGCGGGGGACGCCTGCCATTTCGATCCGATGTTCCGCGATGATGGCACCGCGATCCTCGGCCAGTGCCATGCCGCGCAGGGGCATCTGGTGAAGCAGGGCGTGGCCGAGGGCGATGTTTTCGTCTTCTTCGGCCTGTTCGACAGCGCCGAGGAAAGCCGCCACCACCGCATCTTCGGTTACCTCAGGATCGAGCGCCGCATCGACCTCGTCACCTGCGACGAGGCGACCCGCGCGGCTTACCGCGCCATTGGCCAGCCGCACGCCTTCGGGCTCCATGCGGGTAACGACATGCTCTATGTCGGACGCGGCGCAGCGGCGCGGAGTGCGCCCGCATCCCTGCGCCTCACCGCGAGGGGCGAAAAGCCGAGCCAGTGGATCGTGCCGCCATGGCTCTGCCGCACCGGCCTCTCGTGCCACGAAGCGCCGTGGCGCTGGGGTGAGGGTTCGCGCTTGCAGGCGGTTTCGCGCGGGCAGGAATTCGTCGCTCACACCGGCGATGATCCCGAACCGCGCGCGTGGCTCGATCAGGTCATCGCCGATATCGAGGCTTAGCGCAGGCGATCAGGGGCAGCGGAAATGCGGCATCGGGCGAAGCATGATCTCGCTGTCAGGGCCGGGAAGCACCAGCAAAGCCTCGCGACCATTAATCGAGGTGATCTGCAGCCTGACGATCCGCAAATCGGCTTGGCCTTCGCCGTCCATGACGAGATCCGCGATGACATCGCCGCCTTCGATGCTGACACCGGCGGCATTGCCCACGCTTTTGGCAAATGTGATCTGTCGTCCGCCGATCACCAGACGATGCTCCGAGCCGGGCGCGCAGCTTCCGCCATCGGCATCCTAAACCCCATGGAAACGGGCAGGGATGAAGCCGGGTTCAGTCCCCGCCTCGGTGCCGGAAGGAGGCGGTGCTGCCGTTGACGCTGTCGGCGCGGGCGCCGGAGAATCGGCCGCCGGTGCCTGCCCGTCGTCCGGCTCGCTCCCGCAGGCTGCCAGCATCAGCGCCAGCGCGAGGGGAGCAAGCCGCACGCGCCTCACCCCATCGTCGGGATGACGAAGGCGTTGGAGCCGTCGCCGCCGCCGTCGGGCCAGCGCTGGGTGATCTTCTTGTTCTTGGTCCAGAACCTGAGGCCTTCGACGCCATACTGGTCGATATCGCCGAAGCCCGAGCGCTTCCACCCGCCGAAGGAGTGGTAGGCGACCGGCACCGGGATCGGCACGTTGATGCCGACCATCCCAACATTCACCCGCGCGGCGAATTCGCGTGCGGCGTGGCCGTTGCGGGTGAAGATCGCGACGCCGTTGCCATATTGGTGCTCGCTGGGCAGGCGCACCGCCTCCTCGAAGTCCTTGGCGCGCACGATCTGGAGCACGGGGCCGAAGATTTCCTCCTGATAGGATTTCATCTGCGGGGTGACGTGATCGATCAGCGTCGGGCCGACGAAGAAGCCCTTTTCGTGGCCCTGAAGCGAGAAGCCGCGCCCGTCGACGACGATTTCCGCGCCTTCTGCTTCCGCAGTCGTGATCCACTGTTCGATCCGCGCCTTGTGCTCGGGCGTGACGACGGGTCCGTAATCCGCGTCGGGATCGTTGGAGACACCGATGCGCAGGCCGGCGATCGACTTCAGGAGCTTTTCCTTGAGCCGCTCGGCGGTTTCCTCGCCCACCGGCACCACCACGGGCAGCGCCATGCAGCGCTCGCCCGCCGAGCCGAAGGCCGCGCCGGTGAGGTCGGTGACGACCTGATCGAGATCCGCGTCGGGCAGCACGATGCCGTGGTTCTTGGCCCCGCCGAAAGCCTGCACGCGCTTGTTGTTGGCCGAGCCGCGCGCGTAGATGTATTGCGCGATGTCCGAGGAGCCGACGAAGCTGATCGCGGCGATATCGGGATGATCGATGATCGCATCGACCATTTCCTTGTCGCCGTGGACGACCTGAAGCAGGCCTTCGGGAGCGCCCGCTTCAAGGAAGAGTTCGGCAAGGCGCACCGGCACCGAGGGATCGCGTTCCGAGGGCTTCAAAATGAAGGCATTGCCCGCCGCGCAGGCCATGCCGAACATCCACATCGGGATCATCGCCGGGAAGTTGAAGGGGGTGATGCCTGCGCCGATGCCGAGCGGCTGGCGCACCGAATAGACGTCGATCCCCGGCCCTGCGCCATGGGTATACTCGCCCTTCATGATCTGCGGCAGACCGCAGGCATATTCGATCACCTCGAGCCCGCGCTGCACGTCGCCGCGCGCATCGGGCACGGTCTTGCCATGCTCGGAGGAGAGCATCTCGGCCAGCGACTGCATGTTCGCCTCGACCAGTTCCTTGAAGGCGAACATCACCCGCGCGCGGCGCTGGGGATTGGTGGCGGCCCAGGCGGGCTGGACGCGCTTGGCGGTCTCGACCGCGCGGGCCAGCAGCGCGGCATCGCCGAGCGCGACTTCGGCCTGCACTTCGCCGGTCGAGGGGTTCCAGATGGCGTGCTTGCGGGTCGGGGCGGGGGTCTCGCCGACGATGAAATGGTCGATCTGGCGCATGAGGTAGGTGTCTCCTGTCTGGCCTTCCCAATGCCCCTCGCGCCGAGGTTTCGCAACCCTTGCGGCTCCCCTCAAAAGTGCTGGCGCGCGGGCGCTGGGCGGGGCAGGTTGCGCGCGAGACGAAGCGAGAGGTGCGGATGATGGGCAAGGCTTGGGGCTGGATTGCAGGGCTGGCAGCGGCGTGGGCGGCCAGTGGCGCGCTCGCTGAAACCCCCGCGACGGGTGAGGGCATCATCATCGCCGAAAGCCTCGAACTGGTCGCCACCGGCTACACCTTCACCGAAGGACCGGCGTGGGACGGGACGCGGCTGATCTTCAGCGATATTCCGGGCGACACGGTCTATGCCTACACCCCCGCAGAGGGCGCGCCCAAGGTGCTCTACACGCCCAGCGCCAACGCCAATGGCCACACCTTCGATCTGCGAGGGGCGCTGCTCAATGCCGAGCACGGCAGCGGTGAAATCACCCGCTGGACGCAGGAGGACGGGCGCAAGACCATCGCCGCGGCCTATGAGGGCAAGCGCCTCAACAGCCCCAACGATGTGGTTGTGCGCAGCGACGGGATGATCTTCTTCACCGACCCGCCCTATGGCCTCGGCCAGCGGGCAAGCGAAGTGGGGTTCTCGGGCGTGTTTGCGCTCGACGAAGCCAGCGGGCGCATGGTGCTGATCGACGACGGGTTGCAACGGCCCAACGGCCTTGCATTCTCGCCTGACGAGGCGACGCTGTATGTCACCGATTCAGCAACCCAGCGACTATGGGCCTACGACATCGGCGCTGACGGCTATGCTTCAGACATGCGTCTGGTGGTCGATGTGACCGATGACAGCAAGCCGGGCCGCGTGGACGGGGTGCGGGTGGATAGCCAAGGCCGCGTCTATGTCACCTGCCCGGGCGGCATCTGCGTGGTCGATCCCGCCAGGGGTGAGGTGATCGAGCGTCTCGCCACCCCCAAGCGTGCGACCAACCTTGCCTGGGGCGGGGCGGACCTCTCGGACCTCTACATCACCGCGCAGACCGACGTGTACCGCGTGAAGACCCGCGCGCGGGGCCTCGGCTCCTCCTCCAGAGCCGCGCCCGCGCGCTGAGCGGGACGGTCAATCGAAGATATCGAAGATCGAGCCGCGCTTCTTGCGGTAGCCGCCATATTCGCCGCGTTCGCCATACTCGCCGGCCTCGCCATAGCCGCGATAGCCGGACGGCGGCGGCGGGGCAGCGGGGCGCGGTGGTGCGGCCGGAGGGGCGGGCGCGACTGTTTGCGCAGCGGCGGCCATCAGCTTTTCCAGTTCTCCGCGATCCAGCCACACGCCGCGGCAGGTCGGGCACATATCGAACTGCACACCGTCGCGGTCGATGGTCTGCATCGCGCTGTTGTCGTTG
>Ga0315900_10002467_pt1 | contig 28210 bp, 22 predicted proteins | sample LakEriMetagenome_FD_203521 | JGI IMG/M metagenome (GOLD analysis project Ga0315900, IMG submission 203521) | Freshwater fungal communities from buoy surface, Lake Erie, Ohio, United States - Buoy 12 MA114 | ecosystem: Environmental > Aquatic > Freshwater > Lake > Lake biofilm | place: USA: Lake...
GTGACCTGGCCCTCCTTCTCGAACACGATGCTGCCGTACTTCCCAGTGCTCACCGTGTAGTCGCCATGCGTGGCCGCAGATTGCTGGTAGAACCGGTCGAAGGCCGAGTTCCCCATGTCAAGGCCCATCGCCTTCACGGCACGTGGATCGGGCACCCAGCGGTGCTGGATGAGCGAAGGCTCGGGCTTGCCGGTCTTCACATCATAGACCACGCGCTTGCCGGAATGGCCGATGAGCACCACGTACTCCCCGTTCTCGTTGAAGGCCACGTAGTAGGCGGTGGTCCCGCCGTCCTCGTTGTAGGGAAAGGTCATCAGCTTCTTGCCGCTCTCCAGGTCATACAGTTCAGCGCCCTTGTTCAGACCCACCAGCAGCCGGTCACCCTTCGGCGAAACAGCGAGCGCGACAACCTCGGCCTTGGTGGTGCGGATGGTACGCGCCTCGGACCCCTCTGCCAACTGGGCATTGACCGAAGCGGAAAGGAACAACAGGCCGAACAGGAGGACAGCGGCGAGCGAAGAACGAACGATCATGCCAGGTCGATGAGATGGTGTTGTTGAAGAAGCCAGGCACGCGCGCTGTCCTGGTCGGGGAACATCTGGATGGGGCGTCCGGGGCGGTGATGGCGGACGAAGACATTCGCGGCGAGCTGGTGGCCGAAATCACGCACCACGATCGCGTCCGCTGCGATCAAGCGGTTGGACACCTCGGAAGAGGCGAAGTTCCGCGCCTCATTGCTCAGTGCGGTGCCATCGCCCATGGTCACCATCAGCAACACCTTGCGGCCCCGACGTTCCTGATCGATGGCATCGAACATCTGCTGCACTGCAGCGGGCTCGACAAGTCGATGCTCCCTGAAGTGCGTGTGCACGACATCTCCCTCCAGAAAGTAGACCGTGGAGTCCTCCAATTCGACCGTATGCTTCGTGGTGGTCACCGGATGTTCCCAAATCTACGCACAGCCCACACGGCTTTCGGCGATCACCGCACCAGCAGCCAAGCGTTCCCTCCTTCGGCGCGGACCCCCGCCATGGCCTGAGCGGCCGACGCGCGGTCCACATAACTGCCGTAGGCCACCGGATGCAGGTCGCCGTTCTTTGGCAAACGCACGGCCGGATAGCCCTTTGCACGCAGTTCCTCCAGCAGACGGTCGGCGTTCTCGGGTTGCGCAAAGCAGCCTCCGATCACATGGAACCGGGCACGCACATTGACCACCTCCACCTTCGGCATGGCCACCGCGGTGCTGTCCACTGCAGCAGCGGTCACGTGCAGCACGATCCCCTCCTCGGGAACGAGCGGCACCTCCGTCACACCGGTCACGACATCGGGAATGGTCACCTGATCAGCACGTGTGACAGGCGCATGGGTGGTCCCTGCAGCTGGAACATAGCTCCGTGCTGGCTTGGTGCCCAACGGTGTGAACCCGCTCCATTGGCCGGTCTCGGGCCCGCCCATCCGGTAGGCGAAGAGCGCTGCACCGGTGAACAGCAGACCCGCCACCACTGCGGCCGCCCAAGTATAAGCCGCTCGGCGACCTGGTGCGCGATCATCCACCACTTCGGGCGGGAGTAGCGGGATCACCGGTACGGATGCGGTGCGTTCCACGGCCACCGCGGCAACCGGGCGCAGCCCATGCGCGTCCTTGAGGTACTCGCCGCGGGGGTCGGGGTCGAACTGCAGGTTATGCTCGTGGTCGCGGTGGAAGATGCCAATAAGAGGCAATTCCACCCGGCCGTGGCGCTGCAATCGCTGATGCCAGCCACCCACCTCCTGGGAGATGAGCTGCAAGGCCTGATCGAAGGGGATACCTTCCCGCTTGGAGACATGGTCCGCGAGCAGACCGTCATTCCGCACAAGATTGCGGTTGAAGCTCAGGTCCTTGCCCGGGGGATGGACCAGCTGGCGGGCCTCATCAAGACGAGCGGACCGGTAGTGGGTCAGCAGGCCACCCCATTCCGGCACGATCACACAGTCGTGGTCGTACAACAGGTCGCGGATGTCGCGTTCGATCGCCATGGTCCAGCGCGGCCAAATTACGAAGCCGCCACCCGCTGGCGCGCCAATTCCAGATCGGCGGGCGTATCCACGCAGAACGAGGGGTGTTCCGTGAGCCCAATGCGCACCTTGAAACCATGCTCCAGCCAGCGCAGTTGCTCCAGGGATTCGGCCACCTCCAGCGCCGAGGGACGCAGCTTCACCAGCCTGGCGAGCACGTCCGAACGGTAGCCATAAAGCCCCACATGCTTCAGGAAGCGGAACCGGGCATGGCGCGGACCATCACCGGGGTCGCGCAGGAAGGGGATCGCCGCACGGCTGAAGTACAGGGCATCCATGTCCACCGTGGTGGTGATGAGCACCTCGCCCGGATCGTCCAGGTCGCGGTCGTCGGTGACCACTTGGGCCAGTGTGGCAATGCCCCCCGGTGCTTGGGCCAGTGCGGTGCTGAGCTCATCGATCTGGTCCGGGACGATGAAGGGTTCATCGCCCTGGATGTTCACCACCGCATCGAAGCGCTCAGTGCCCATCTTCATCAAGGCCTCATGACACCGATCGGTGCCGCTGGGATGGTCCGGTGAGGTCATCACGGCCAGCCCGCCCAGACCATGCACATGGTCCAGGATGCGCTCGTCATCGGTGGCCACCACCACATCGGAAAGGCTGTGCGCCTGCCGGGCCTGGTCCCATACGCGCATCACCATGCTCCGCCCCGCTATATCCACCAAGGGCTTGCCGGGCAGGCGGCTGCTGGCGTAGCGGGCGGGGATGATGCCCAGGATCCGGAGGTCGCTCATGGTCGTGGCTCGTGTACCGTGATGGTGATGCGGTCCACCACGGCGGGCAAGGTATCACGCAGCCACGCATACACGGCCAGGGGGTCCTCCGGGCGTCGCACCTCCGGACTTTGGTACCACTGCCGCACCTCCACCCAGGTTCCGGGCTCGGCGCTCTGGAGGTCCACGTCGCGGGCCATGTAGTGGTAGCTGTAGCCATCGTGCTCGAAGGTGGTGACCAGCGCCAGCTTGGGGGGAGGGCCGGTCAACGGCCTGTGCACCCGGCAGGTGACCTCGAACCAGACGTGGTCGGCATCGCTGATGGCCCGCCAAGGAACACGGATCGCCGCGGTGAACTCCCTGCCCGGCTTCAAACACCATGCATGGCCGCCGTCAAAGGCCAGGGAATCTGTCCTTCCGGCCTCATCCACACCGGGCTCTGGCCTGTCGAACCCCATGGTCCGCAACGGCCAGCTGCGGTAACCGGAGAGTTCCGGTTCGCCGTGCTCCATGGTCAGGGCCCGCTCCACCAGCCATAGATCCTCCAACCCTTGCGGTCGCTGGGTGCAGCCGAACACCGCCTTGTAGGCCGGCCACGTCATGCGTGAGGTGTGGATCAGACCGAGCGTGCTCTGATGCACTTGGAAGAGGTTCAGCCCCGTCAGGCCCAACAACAGCGCTGCACCGGTCCACCGCCAGATGGCCATGCGCTCGGCCAGCCAACCGAGCACAGCACCCAGCGGCAGGGCCATCACGGCATAGCTCTGTACCAAAGCGCGCTGCCCAAAGCTGTCGGCATACCACCAGCACGACCAGCTGGAGACCACGTAGAGGTTCAGCACGAAAAAGGCCACCAAGGACCACCTCCAAGCGGGCAGTCGGTCACGCAGCAGGAACAGGCCGGCCGCGGCCACGCCCATCATCGGCGTGTAGATGTACCAGCCCTTGCGGAAGCTGAACAGCACCTCCCACGTGTAGGGATGCAGGAACTCGAAGCCTTCGCCCGGATTGTTGTAGCTCATGTAGAGCAGCTTCCCCGTAAGCCACTTCCAGTAGAGCAGTTGCGGGGCACCGATCAGCACCAGGATGCCCACCACGAGCATCAGCTGCCCCTTGTACCGCATGAGCCCCTGAAGGTGCTCCCGCCAATTGGTGATCGTGCAGCCGTACATGAGGGGAATGAGCACGACCAGGGCTTCCGAAGGCCTGGACAGGGAAAGCAGGCCCATGAGCACCGCCAGCTTCACGGCATCGGAGCGCCGATGATCGTGGTACCATCGATGCGTATGCCACAGCACGCCGGCGTACAGCGTGAACAGGAACACATGGGGCATGCCCGTGGAATACAGCGCCTGGTGCACGTAGTTCGTGCCCATGACCACCAAGGCCAGGACCGCTGCGGAAAGGCCATCGGGGAAATGGGCCAGGAGCAGCTTCCGCAGCAGCAACAGCCCCACCAGTACATAGGCCAGACAGGCCCCGATGATCGACCACTGGTACGGTGCGGAAAAGCCATCGGCCGGCGCACCCGAGAGCAGCGCCACCACATGCCCCACCAGGAAGAAGGGCAGCCACAGCAGCGCCAATCCCATGGGGTACTTCAGCACCCAGGCACCATCGGGCTGTTGTTGCGCCTGGTAAAGCGTGGCCGTGCTGTTGTAGGTGACCACCGCATCATTCACCCAGCCGATGTCATGGATCGCGGGATCGTGGTGGATGAAGGTGGCGGGCAGGTACAGGTAGTACCCGAAGGTGTCCCAGCTGAGGATGTTGACCGGCGGTGTGCGCAGCAGGGCCAGGGCGATGAGGCCCCAGAACACCAGCACCGTCGCCAGTGATAGTCGTCCGCCTCCGGGTCCGCGCATCATAGGTTCACGCTGAGCTGCACCTGCATGCTGCGCGGCGCCTCGATGGACAACGGCCGGATGGAGTATACCTCGTTGGTGAGGTTATTGACGATGAAGGCGATCCGGGCCTGCTTGGACAGGTCGAGCCCCACTCGGATATCCACCAGCAGATCGCCGGTGGTGTGGGTGGCCATCCATTCGCCCACACCTGTGGTGAGCAACCCGGCCTCGTCCAGGTCCACGAAGACCCGGTCGATGTTGCGCACGTGGCTGTTGTACCGCAGGCTGAACCCCGCCATCAGCCACTTCCAGTCGCCCTGCAGATCGAAGCGGAACAGGTCCTGCACCCGGAACTTCAGAATATTGTCCGTGGGATCATAGCTCGTGTTGCGGTAAGTGGAAGGCGGTGTGTTCGGCGTGATCGGTGTGGCATAGACGAGGTCCGGTGTGGTGCTCACCGGAAGTGTGTGGGTGTATCCCATCAGCAGGGTGAGGTCGACCTTGCCGATGGCCCCCTTGCCCACCGCCTCGAACTCGTAGCCTGTGACGCGCGCACCACCTGTGTTCACGCTCTTGAAGCCCAGTCCGAACAGGTTGGCCGTGCCCTGGCTGGGTACCCACTGTCCGAAGGTGAACTCGACATAATCCTGGAAGTCCTGACGGAAAACCACCGCATCCACGTAGCCCATGAACCGGCCGATCTTGAAGCCCTGCTTGAGGCCGGCCTCCACGTTCCAGCTCTGCTCGGCGCGCAGGTCGGGGTTCGGATAGATGTTCAAGAGACCCACAGCGGTGCGGATGTAACGTTCACCGATCGTGGGGAAACGAAAACCCTGACCGTAGCTGGCGCGCAGGAAGGTGGCCTCGAAAAGCTGATAGGTGGCCCCCGCCCGGAACACGGGTACCGACTGCTCCTCTTCGTTGATGGCGAAGCGCTCGTAGCGCACACCGGCGCTCAGGTTCAGCTTCTCGCGCAGCACCTTTTTGTCAACCTGAAGGTACCCGGCAGCGTTCGTCGCCATGTTCTCCCCGTCACCATCAAGGTCGCCGCTGTACAGCTCAGCGCTGCTCAGGGTGCGCTGGCCCACCACCCCGGCGGTCACCACCAACGGACCCCACAGCTCAACGCGCTGTTGCACTTGGTACTCTCCATAAAGCAGGTTGCTGGCATTGCTCTGCTCGTTGTCGTTGTCGAACTGCTGTCGGTAATAGCGGCCCTTGAGCGTGTGACGCGTGCCACCATCCGTGTGGTAGGTGACATGTGGGTCCAAGTAATATTGTGTGCCGAGCGTCCGCGTGGTGGTGCCGGGCTCGGGACGGAAAAGGCCCTGGTCCAGGTCGTCCCATAGCAGTACGCTGCTGCTTCTGCTCTTCATCACGTTGGCGTTCAGGCCGTAGCTCAACCCCTTCACCTTGGCATTGCGCCAGCGGGTGCCCACGTTGAAGCGGATGCGGTTCTCGTAACCGCCCGGACCGATCCTGTTGGGGTCGTTCACCAAGGTGTCGGGCGAGACCCGCTCAGGCCCCACGAAGCCCTGATCCGCGAAGGCGTTGCCCCCGAGCACCAGGTCGAGCTTGCCGAACTGCTGGCTGTGGAAGAAGTTGGCCCCGGTGAAAAGCGGGCTGTTCGCGTCCCACCACCTGGCCGGTGCATGGCCGGGGGCATCGTACATGCCGGCGAACACGTTCACACGGGTGCGCGGCTCAGCGCGCGGGTAGGCGGTGCGGATGTTGATGACGCCGCTGAGCGCCGCGCTTCCGTACAGCACACTGCTCGCCCCCTTGATCACTTCCACCTGCTCCAGGTTCTCGATGGGCAGAAAGGTCCAGCTCGGCCGCCCGATGTCGCCGCTCAGGATCGGCAGGTCGTCCACCAGCATCATCACGCGGCTGCCCGCCCCATAGCTGAAGCCGCTGCCCGCGCGGATCTGCGGATCGTTGTCCACCACCACCACCCCCGGCACTTGGTCAATGATGGTCTCTAGGCTTTGTGTGTTCTTGTTCTGTACGATCTCCGGCCGCAGCACGCTGAGCGATTGGGTCACCTCACCCACCCGCTGCTCGAAGCGGCCGGCGCTCACCACCACCATGTCCAGCTGCTTCGCCGATGGGCTCATGCGCACATCCAGGGTCAGGGAGTTGGCTTCAGGCACGGTGATCGACCGGGTGACCGTGGTGTAGCCCACGAACGAGAACGTGATGGTGTAAGGCCCGAAAGGAAGCTGCATGGCGTAGGCACCGTTCACATCCGTGGCCGTCCCCTTCCCCGGCGCATGGGTCACGTTCACCCCGATCAGCGGTTCGCCGCTCAAACTGTCGCGCACCACCCCTTTCAGCAGGGTGCTCTGGGCGAATGCAAGATGCGCGAATGCCAGGGCCAACAGCACGGCGACCGACCTCATCATGGGGCGTTTACATTTGTGGGGACCCCCGCCGGGCACACGGATGCAGCCCTTTGGTTATGCGGGTAAATGTAGGGAAAGGGCCATACGCGCATCGGGTGGAGGACCAGCAGTGGATATACCGCATCGCCCTGTCCATGCTCAAGGGCATCGGACCGGTGAACGCCCGCAACCTGGTGGCCTATTGCGGAGGGGTGGAGCCCATCTTCACGGACCGCAAGCTGAAGAACACGCTGGAAAAGGTGCCCGGAATCGGACCCAAGTTGATCGCCAGCATCACGGACCGGAGCGTGCTGCCCGCTGCGGAGAAGGAGCTCGCCTATGTGCGGAAGCACGGACTGCGGATGCGCTTCTACCTGGATGCCGACTTCCCCCACCGGTTGAAGCAGGCCGAGGATGCGCCCGTGCTCCTGTTCGCCAAGGGGAACGCCGACCTTGATGCCCCACGCATGGTGAGCATCGTGGGGACCCGCACCCCCACGGATGAGGGCAAGCGGCTCTGCGTGGAACTGGTGGAAGGGCTGAAGCCCACGGGGGCGACCATCGTCAGCGGGCTGGCCTATGGGGTGGACATCGTGGCACACCGCACGGCCCTGAGGCAGGGCCTTCCCACCATTGCCTGCGTAGCCCATGGCCTGGACAAGCTCTATCCAGGGGAGCATGCAGCCACGGCGAAGGATATGCTGGAGCACGGTGCTCTGGTGAGCGAGCTCCCCAGCGGCAGCTCCTTCGCACCCGGCAATTTCCCCGCCCGCAACCGGATCATCGCAGGCCTGGCCGATTGCACCGTGGTGGTGGAGAGCGGACCGAAGGGCGGATCGCTCATCACGGCCGACATCGCCAACAGCTACGATCGGGAGGTCTTCGCCTATCCCGGAAGGCCCACGGACCCGCGCAGCGAAGGATGCAACAAGCTCATCCAGCAGAACAAGGCCATGCTCGTCACCTCGTCCGCTGACGTCATCACCTTCATGGAGTGGGCGCCCACGACCAAGCGCAAGGCACCTGTGCAGGCGGCGCTCTTCACCGAACTGCAGCCGGAGGAACAGGCGCTGGTGGACGTGCTCCGAAAAAAAGGGAAGGTGGACATCGACACCCTGTGCGTGGAAAGTCGTGTGCCGCAAGGGAAAGCGGCGGGACTGCTCCTGAACCTGGAGTTCAACGGGGTGGTACGGGCCCTGCCGGGCAAGGTCTACGCCCTGAACTAAGCGTTCAGGCCGCCCTCTTCCTGACCAAGACCCCCTTGCAGGTGACCCGCCCGGCATACCTTCGCGCCCAAATTCCCAAACACCCATCCATGGCAACCGCCAAGACCGGCGCATCCAACGTGCAGAAGCAGGTGGACGCGTTCATGAAGTACGTGAAGGCCAAGAACCCGCATGAGCCTGAGTTCCTGCAGGCCGTGCACGAAGTGGCCGAAGCGATCATCCCCTTCATCGAGGAGAACCCCAAGTACCAGGGCAAGATGCTGCTGGAGCGCATGGTGGAACCCGAGCGCGTGGTCATGTTCCGCGTCCCCTGGGTGGACGACAAGGGGAACATCCAGGTGAACCGCGGCTACCGCATCCAGTTCAACAGCGCCATCGGCCCCTACAAGGGGGGCTGCCGCTTCCACCCCACGGTGAACCTCAGCGTGCTGAAGTTCCTGGGCTTCGAGCAGACCTTCAAGAACAGCCTCACCACCCTGCCCATGGGCGGCGGCAAGGGTGGCAGCGACTTCGACCCCAAGGGCAAGAGCGAGATGGAAGTGATGCGCTTCTGCCAGAGCTTCGCCACAGAGCTCCAGCGCCACATCGGTGCCGATACGGACGTACCCGCCGGTGACATCGGCGTGGGTGGCCGTGAAGTGGGCTACATGTACGGCCAGGACAAGCGCCTGCGCAACGAGTTCACCGGTGTGTTCACCGGCAAGGGCCGCAGCTGGGGCGGTTCACTGATCCGTCCCGAGGCCACCGGCTACGGCTGCGTGTATTTCGCCGAGGAGATGATGAAGCGGAACAAGTCCAGCTTCAAGGGCAAGACCGTGGCCGTGAGCGGCAGCGGCAACGTGGCCCAGTACGCCATCGAGAAGGCCACCCAGCTGGGTGCCAAGGTGGTGACCGCCAGCGACAGCGACGGCAGCATCTATGACCCCGCCGGCATCACCCCCGAGAAGCTCGCCTTCCTGATGGAACTGAAGAACGTGAAGCGCGGCCGCATTGAGGAGTACGCCCAGAAGTTCAAGGGCGTGACCTACAAGAAGGGCGCCCGTGTGTGGGATGTGGTGGCCAAGTGCGATGTGGCCCTGCCCTGTGCCACGCAGAACGAACTGAACGACAAGAACGCCAAGGACCTGGTGAAGAAGGGCGTGAAGTACGTGGCCGAAGGGGCCAACATGCCCACCACCCCTGAAGGCATCGAGGTGTTCCACAAGGCCGGTGTGGCCTTTGCGCCGGGCAAGGCCAGCAACGCCGGTGGTGTGGCCACCAGCGGTCTGGAGATGAGCCAGAACAGCCTGCGCCTGAGCTGGACCCGTGAGGAAGTGGATGCCCGCCTGCACACCATCATGAAGGACATCCACGCCGCCTGCGTGAAGTATGGCACCGAAGGGAAGAGCGTGAACTACGTGAAGGGCGCCAACATCGCCGGCTTCGTGAAGGTGGCCGATGCCATGCTGGAGCAGGGCGTGGTGTAAGCCACTGTCCTGAGCACTTTCCTTGAAAGGCCCCCATCGTGATGAACGGTGGGGGCTTCTTCGTGTACGGAAGTACGAAGACGACCACGACCTTCGTTCGCCCAACGTTCAGCACCACTGCCATGCTACGAAAGCTCACCTTCCTCACGATCGCCACCCTGTTCCTTGCCTGTGGACGCTCATCCGAACCGGCCGCACGCTGGGCCGAGGTGGATAAGGCGAGCAATGGCGCCTTCGAGGCCGCGAACCAAGCCCCCGCGCCGACCCAGGCCCCCATCGACCGGAAGATCATCCGCACCGGTGACATGCGCTATGAGGTCAGCGACCTGGAAGCCGCACGCGACCAGGTGCTGAAGCAGGTGGCCGCGTTCAACGGGCATGTGGAAGGTGATGACCGCAGCGATGCGGGTTCCGCTGTGAACCTCGTGCTGCGCGTGCGGGTGCCCGCGGACCGCTTTGATGGGTTCATCGCCAGCCTGAGCGGTCTTGGGGAGTTGCTGGACCAGCACATCAGCGCCACCGACGTCACCGCCCAATGGGTGGACGTGGAGGCCCGGCTGGCCGCCAAGCGCAAGGTGGAGCAGCGCTACCTCGCCATCGTGGACGAGGCGAAGACCGTGACCGAAGTGTTGGAGGTGGAACGTGAACTGGGCAACGTGCGCGCCGAGATCGAGGGCATGGAGGCGCAGATGCGGGTGCTGCGCGATCAGGTGTCCATGAGCACGCTCACCATCACCTGCACCAAGCCCGTGGCCCGCAACGACCGCTACACACCGCACTTCGGACTGGCATTGCGCGAAGGCTGGAACCTCTTCCTGCAGTTCATGGTGGCCGTGGTGCACGCGTGGCCGTTCTTCCTGGTGGCCGGGGGCATCGTGTTCTGGCTGACCCGTCGACGCGTGGCCCGGAAGTGAGCCTCACCCCTGGAACGAAGAAGCCCCGGCGCAAGGCCAGGGCTTCTTCGTTTGGTCATGGATAACGACCGAGCCGCCTTAGCAGAACTCGTCGTAGGCCATCAGCAGGTTCTCGGCGATCATCTCGGCCGAGCGTCCCTCAATGTGGTGGCGCTCCAGGAAGTGCACCAACTTGCCGTCCTTGAAGAGGGCCATGCTGGGGCTGCTGGGAGGATAGGGCAGGAAGTGCCTGCGCGCCTGATTGGTGGCATCGGTGTCCACGCCAGCGAACACGGTCACAAGATGATCAGGACGTTTATCGTTACGCAGGCTCAGCTTCACGCCGGGCCGGGCGGCGCCTGCCGCACAGCCGCAAACACTGTTCACCACGCACAATACGGTACCGGGCTGGGTGAGGGCCTTGTCCACTTGATCGGGGGTATGGAGTTCCTGGAAGCCCGCCATGGTGAGGTCGGACTTCATCGGGGCAACAAGCTCTGCTGGATACATGGTTCTAACGGTTCGGTCATGACCGGCCAACGTCGACCGGATCGGGTACAAAAATAGCCCCAGCCCCACCCTTCCCGACCTCTGGGCCAGTGTCGGGCACCAGTTGGAATCCCTACCATGCGCGCGCACCAACTTGCCCCGTGGGTTGTTCCTGGGGTACTTTGCCATCCCTCAGACCTGATCCATGTTGCTCCGCACCCTCCTTCCTGCACTCGTTCTTGCCCTGCTGCCAGGCCTTACCGTCGCCCAGGACCGCAAGGGCGACCTTCCCGCCGATGTCCGCGCCACCCTGGTCCGCGCCGGCTATTTGGAAGAGGACCTGGCCGATCTGGTGGCGAAGGACGAATACACCACAGACCATAACGGGGTACGTCATCTCTACCTGCGCCAGCGCTGGCAGGGCATCGAGATCTGGAATGGCGATCTGGCCATCCACCGGGGCGCGGGAGGCGAGGTGCTGCGCGTGAACAATGGCAGCTGGCGTCACCTGGCCAAGCGGACGAATACCACCGACCCGAAGATCACGGCCGACCAGGCTCTGGCCACTGTACTGGCGCGCACGCTGCCAGGAACACCGACCCCTGCCCTGATCGCCACGGAGGAGGGCGGACGCCGCTTGAGGTATGACGGCTCGGCCACTGGTGGTACGGAGATGACCGTCCAGCTCTACTTCGTTCCGCAGGGCGACCTGCTCCGGCTGGCATGGAACGTGAACCACTACACCCCCGACGGCAGCCACTGGTGGAACGTGCGCATCGATGCGGAGACGGGCCTGGAACTGGAGCGGAACGACTGGGTGAGCCAGTGCGCCTTCAACCATGACCACGACCCAGTGGAGCATGCTCCTGTGGAAGCCCCATCCGCACCTGCTGCACCAGCAGCGCCGAACGATTACAATGTGTATGCCTGGCCCTTGGAAAGCCCGAGCCATGGTGGTCGCACACTGGAGAACGCCCCCTGGCTGGATGCGGGTATCGCCTCACCCTTTGGCTGGCACGATACCAATGGGGCCGCTGGTGCGGAACACACCATCACCAAGGGGAACAACGCGCAGGCCCAGGAGGACGCCGATGCCAACAACACCGGTGGGTTCAGCCCCGATGGCGGTGCGAACCTCGACTTCGACTTCCCCATCAACCTGACGCTGACCCCCTCGAACTATCAAAGCGCGGCCATCACCAATCTCTTCTACTGGAACAACCTGATGCACGACGTCTGGTACCAGTACGGCTTTACCGAACCTGCGGGCAACTTCCAGCAGAACAACTACGGTCGCGGTGGGGCCGGCAATGATTTCGTGTTCGCTGATGCCTTGGATGGCAGCGGAACGAACAACGCCAACTTCGGTACACCACCGGACGGGAGCAATCCCCGCATGCAGATGTTCGTATGGACCCCGGCAACGCCGGACCGCACCAGTGACCTGGATAATGGCGTGATCGCCCATGAATACGGACATGGCATCAGCAACCGTCTGGTCGGAGGCCCGTCAAATGTGAACTGTCTTGGCAACGCCGAGCAGATGGGCGAAGGTTGGAGCGACTACTTCGGTCTGGTGATGACCATGCGAACAGGGGATACAGGTCCCATGGGGCGCGGCATCGGCACATATGTGCAGAACCAGCCGACCACCGGCCCGGGTATCCGCCCGGCGCGGTACAGTACCAGCTTCGCGGTGAACAATTTCACCTACGCTGCGACCAATAACACCGGGTCCATCTCACAGCCCCACGGCATCGGCTTTGTCTGGTGCACCATGTTGTGGGAGATGACCTGGGAATTGATCGGCGTGTACGGCTTCGACCCGGACATCTACAACGGCAATGGCGGGAACAACCTGGCCATGCAGTTGGTGATCGATGGCCTGAAGCTGACCCCCTGCAACCCGGGCTTTGTGGATGCGCGTGATGCCATCCTGCTGGCCGACCAGATCAACAATGGCGGGGTGAACCAGGCCTACATCTGGGCTGCCTTTGCCCGACGCGGATTGGGAGCCGGTGCCAACCAGGGTTCGTCCACCAGCCGTACAGATCAGGTGGAGGCCTTTGACACCCCGGTGCCGAACAATGTGGGCGTGTTCTCCATCGTGTCCCCGCCCACGAACCTCTTCACTTGTCCGGACCAGCCTGTGCCGGTGGTGGTGGAGATCCGCAATTCCGGTTCGCAACCCCAGACCGGCTTCCCGGTCACCTACAGTGTGAACGGCGGTACGCCCGTCACGGAGACCTTCACCGGCACGATCGGTGCGGGCGGGCTGGCCACGTTCACCTTCAGCCAGTCCCCGACGCTCACAGGAAGCGGGCCGTTCAACTTCGTGGTCAGCACCGCCCTGTCGGGAGACCAGTTCACCTCGAACGACCAACAATCGCGCTCGGTCAGCACAACGGCGGCCACGGTGTTCCCCGCCACCTACACCCAGAATGTGGAAGGTGGGAGCACCACACCAGCGGGCTGGACCCTTCAGAACCCCGATAACAGCACCACATGGAGCACCACACAGCTCACCAACGGGGCGCTGTGTGCCAGCAGCCGTGCTTGGTCCATTGACTACTTCGCCTATCAGTCCACCGGCCAGGAGGACCGTTTGGTCTCACCGGTCATCGACCTCAGTACATCGGCGGGCACCCGACTGAAGTTCCACCACGCGTATGTCATCTACAGTGCCAGCTTCCAGGATGGCCTGCGTGTGGAGGTGAGTGAGAACTGTGGCGCCACATGGACCACTGTGTTCCAGCAGAGCGGTACCGTGCTCGCCACTGCACCAGCCTCCACCACGGCATGGGTCCCCACGAACTGCTCGCAATGGCGCTTGAACGACATCGACCTGAGCGCCTATGACGGTGGCTCGGTCATGGTACGTTTCACGGGCATCAACGGATACGGCAACTTCCTCTACCTGGACAATGTGCTGGTGGAAAGCAATGGAGTTCGCGTGGCCCTGGACCTGATGCTACAGGGTCCTTACGACCCCGGCACCGATCGCATGCGCGATGACCTGCGTGCCGAAGGGCTCCTGCCGCTGGCTGAACCGTTCACCGCGCTCGGTATGCGCACTGCGGGTCCAGGCACTGGTGAGACCACGGATGCGGGCGTTCTGGCCGTTACGGGCGATAATGCCATCGTGGACTGGGTGCTGCTCGAACTCCGCAGTGCCAGCGCCCCAGCGACCATTGTCGCGACCCGTGCCGCCCTTGTGCAGCGCGATGGTGATGTCGTAGACAAGGACGGTGTTTCGCCAGTGACCTTCACGGCAACCACGGGGAATTACCACGTGGCTGTGCGGCACAGGAACCATCTGGGCTGCATGACCGCTGCTCCGGTGGCCCTGAGCGGAACGGCGACGAACATCGATCTGACCAACGCGGCCACGGCGACCTTCGGCACGGATGCACGCAGAACCGAAGGCAGCCGCATGCTGCTGTGGGCCGGTAACGTGCTCCGGGATAATGTGCTTCGATATACGGGTGGGGACAATGACCGCGACCTGATCCTGAGCGCCATCGGCGGGGTCGTGCCCACAAGTGCGTCGGCCCCGGGTTATCACCAGCAGGACGTCACCTTGGATGGGGAGATCCTCTACACGGGTGGTGGCAACGACCGCGACCTGATCCTGCTGAACATCGGTGGTGTGATCCCCACGTTGACACGCGAAGAGCAATTGCCGTAGGACATGCCCTGAACGACAGGACCCCAGTGTTCAGAGGGAACGCTTCTTTCGGAAAAAGGCCTTCATGAGATCGGCACATTCGGGCTCGAGCACACCGCCCGTGACCTGCGTCTTCGGGTGAAGCAACCTTCCGCCGATGCGCCGGTAGCCGGCCTTCTCATCAAAGGCGCCGAATACCACGCGGCCCAGTTGGGCCCAGTGCAGCGCTCCTGCGCACATCACGCAGGGCTCCAACGTCACATAGAGGGTGCAGTCCTTCAGGTACTTCCCACCCAGGTGCTCGGCCGCTGCGGTGATGGCCTGCATCTCGGCATGGGCCGTCACATCGTTCAGTCGTTCGGTGAGGTTGTGCGCACGAGCGATGATGCGGTCCGCGCACACAATGACCACCCCCACGGGCACCTCATCTGCCTTGAACGCCTGCTCGGCCTCGCGCAGGGCGTGCCGCATGAAGTGCTCGTCGTCGAGGACCTTGATCATTCGAGCACCACCTTCATTGGATGAACCGCGCTCGTTGATCGATCCCGCAGCCGGAGGAGATACGTTCCACGGGCCAGCGATGAAACATCGAGCTCGGTCACAGGGTCGGCGAGCGGATACGATCTCACCGCGCGACCGGTCATATCGAAGAGCACGGCATCACCCATACCGGTGAATTGGACGAATAGCGATTGCCGCGCAGGAATGGGCCAGGCATCCGTCCTTGGACCATCAGTCTCGGTCATGGATACATTGAAGTCCACTTCGCAATCCAGGTAGTGCGGTGCATGGGCGCCATCATCGATCACGATGGCCTCGTCAGAAGGAAAGCCGTACGTCCACGCGAAGTAGAAAAGCATCATCTCGTCCGTGGTGGCCTCACCCAGGAAGACCCATTGCGGCACATCCCCGGGAAGGTTCGGATTGGCAGGCGTGTTGTCATACATCGCCTCCCCGTGGACCACGGTGCCGGCAGGCAGATAAATGGGGTTTTGGAACGCGTAGATATCCTGCCAGCGGAAATCCCAGTTCGGTATGTCGATGAGGTCCACGATCTCGCCACCCGGCTTCACCGCCCAGGCCCGCATGCTCCGGCAGACCAGGTGCGCATGTGGACCAATGGCCGTGATGGTGGCGTTGATCGGCACCGTGTACTGCGCATGGAAGGTCCGCACTTCGTTGGGCGGAATGATGAGCGGGCCGTTGGTCAGTGAGGTGGCATGGTTCAGGATGGGATCGATCGTCAGTTCCCGAATGAAGCCACCATCGCTGAGCTGGATGTTCACCCGTGTGCTGTCGACCTCCACATTACTGGTCGCGGGATAGTGCACCTGGATGACCAGATCGGCACCAGCATCCAGCTTGATGCCCATGCCCGGCGGCGTGAAGAAGGGCTCTGAACCGGGCACCCAGATGCCCACCAGCTTCGCTTCATCCACACCAATGCCACCAAAACTGATGTAGCCCGGTTCAATATCGGCCTCATCCAAGGCCTGAGCCTGGCCCGTGGGGTCCTGGTAAACGAGCACATGGTGCACCATCTCCCGGTTCCCGGGCACCACCTCCAGTCCGGTGATGTAGGTGTCCGTAGGGTTCTCGATGGGAAGAACAAAGCAGCGGTACAGATCGGCTGCTGATGCGGGTATCACATAGTCCGGCATGATCGCCGTGATGTCCGGATCGGTGATGACGGTCCCACTGGCATACACCGGGGGCGGCGGTTCCCCGGAAAGATCACCGGGAGCTGCACCGCCATCCACCCAGGCCGCGAGGATGTCGATCTCCTCCTGGGTCAACAGACGCTCATGCGCCAGCGGCCGGTAGGACGGGTCGGGAGGCCAGGGCGGCATGAGGCCGGACTGGGTCGCTGCGCGGATCTCGTTCCGCCAGAAGAACGCGTTGTCATAGCCCACCAGGCTGAAGTGACCCACACCCCCATCGTGATGGCATGGGGTGCAATGGGTGTAGATGATGCAGGCCGCATCGTCGCTCCAGGTCGGGCTCTGGGCGAGCAGTTTGCCGCAAGCAAAGGCGGACGCCACGATAATGGTGGATCGAAGCTTCAGGGGCATTGGACGTGCAGATGCTTGTTGGACATGATCCGGTCCCAGGGGTTCAATCATGTTGCCCCATCGCGGTCAGTTCCGCGGATACTGAACCCCATGTGTCCCCAGCCAGGACACCCTCGATGCCAGGCTTGATATCCTTCACGTTGAGCTGGGTCGTGCGTCGTCCGTTCCACTCGTTCTCCTCAACGGTATACAGGATGCTGAACGGGGCTCCGCTCCGCACCAGGTCCGCGTGATGGGCCTGCTTGAAGGCGATGGCATCCAGTGTGCGGCGTGTATCAGAGGCATCGGCCATGGTCATCTTCAGATGATCATCACCCACGATGCGCGGCTGCCCGACGCATACCACGCCCCGCGTGAGGAATACCGGCCTCATGTTCGCCGGCCCGAACGGGGCCATGTGGTGGAGGATCCGGACCAACCGGTCATCGATGTCGTGCAGGGCGATCTCCACATCCACCTCCTCCTCGGGTACGCGCATGTGGGGAGCGATGGTGCCGCGCACCACCTCTTCGAAGCGCTGCCGGAAGGCCTCCACGTTCTCCAGCGGCATCGTCAAACCAGCGGCATACATGTGCCCACCGAATTGTTCCAACAGATCCCCGCACGCACTGATGGCCTCATAGACATCAAAGCCTTTCACGCTGCGTGCGGACCCCACCGCCTTGCCCTGGCTCTGTGTAAGCACGACCGTAGGCCGGTAGTGGCGCTCCACCAACCGGGAGGCCACGATCCCGATCACCCCTTTGTGCCAGTCCTCGTTGAAGACCACCGTGCTCCAGGCTTCCCGCAGCACGGCATCATTGGCGATGTGCTCCAAGGCCTCCAGGGTCGTTTCCTTGTCCAGTTGCTGCCGTTGCAGATTGTTGCCATCCACGCGCACTGCGGATCCTTCGGCCTGCTGCATGTCGTGCGCCAGCAGCAGCTCCACGGCGAGCCGACCATGCTCGATGCGGCCTGCGGCATTGATGCGCGGCCCGATCGTGAACACGAGGTCCGTAACCGTAAGCGGACGCCGCACATTGGCCATCTGTTTCATGGCCTGGAAGGCGGGCCGCACATCGGCGTTCAACTGCTTCAGCCCGAAGTGGGTCAGCACCCGGTTCTCACCGTTCACCGGCACGATGTCACAGGCCGTGCTCACCGCCACCAGGTCCAACAGCGGTACCAGGTCGGTCACCGGCATGTTGTTGTGCTGGGCCAGGGCCTGCATCAACTTGAAGCCGATGCCGCAGCCGCTCAGCTCCTTGAAGGGATAGGGGCAATCCGCGCGCTTGGGATCAAGAATGGCCACGGCCGCAGGCAGTTCCGGACCGGGCCGATGGTGATCGCAAATGATCATGTCCACGCCGCGCTCCGCCGCATAGGCCACCTTGTCGATGGATTTGATCCCGCAATCCAGGGCGATGATCAACGTGGCCCCTTCGTCCACGGCCTTGTCGATGCCCCTGAAGGAAATGCCATAGCCCTCCGCGTAGCGATCGGGGATGTAGAAGGAGAAGTTGCCTGTGAAACGGCTGAGGAAGGAGCATACCAGGGCCACCGCCGTGGTGCCATCCACATCGTAATCCCCATAGACCATGATCCGCTCCTGGTCGCCCAAGGCCCGTTCGAGGCGCTCCACGGCCTTGTCCATATCGGCCATGAGGAAGGGGTCGTGCAACTGGGCGAGAGCGGGTCGGAAGAACTCCGAGGCGGCTTCGGGGTCGGTCATCCCGCGCTGGACCAACAGCGTGGCGACCACGTCCGGGCAGCGGTCATGCGTCAGTGCAGCCACGGCAGTGGGGTCCGCAGCAGGCTTCAGTCGCCAGCGTTTGGTCGGCAATGCGCTCATGGACCGAATGTACGCTCAGCAGGGAACTTCGCGGCGCCGGCCGGCACCAATGCCACACCGCTCCAATGGCATGACCATCCGACACCCAGGCGATAGCGCGCAAGGATGTGGTTGACCGTTCATGAGCTGAACGCGCGTCAGGCGGTCGATCCCGGTTGATCCGGTCAGGTCCGGATGTAACAAAGCCCCGCAACGGGTGCGAGGCCTTGTTACCTGTGGGTCCCTGCCTTCAGCAGTGCGCACGCATGGGCATCCTACCGGTATCCGTTGATATAGGCATTGGCGATGATCTCGCTTTCGCGGATCAGCCCCTGCACGATCTCCCGGATCACACCGTTCAGCTGCTCGTCCGTATACCGGTTCAGGTCCTGGTACACGTGCGTTTTGCGCTTACTGCTCTTAATGAAGGCGATCTTGTCCTTCTTCGTCATGGGGCCTTCTACGGCACCCTCCGGCAAAAAGATCCACCCCGGTCGAAATTTTGCAAGGGACGCCTGAACGGCACGGGGTTGTGGAAGGACCGGCCGTCAGTTCACGCCATGGCGGAGCTCCCTGAGCGCCGCAGTTCGTGCATGCGCCGCAGGGTGAGCAGGTAACGGTCCAGATCGCCGGCCAGCAGCAGCCGACGGGCTTTGCTTTTGAGGGCGCGGTAGATGTCGATCGGGGCGTTCATGGTCGTTGAGGTTGGGTTGTGATGATCGTTTTCCAAGCCCCGTGCCAAAGTCCCTAAGGACCGACCAATAACGCCCTTCCGCATGGGTCCTGCGCCCTATTTTTGCTCACGATGCGTCGGGGAGCCTACCTCGTGGGTGTGGCCGGAGGGAGCGGATCGGGCAAGACCAGCCTGGTGCGTGCCCTGCGCAACAGCCTTCCCGAAGGGAGCGTCTGCGTGATCTCGCAGGACGATTACTACCATCCGAAGGAGGTGCAGGCCGTGGACCCCAACGGCAAGGTGAACTTCGACCTGCCGACGGCCGTGGACCTGGATGGCCTGGCCCGCGACCTGCAGCGCCTGCTGGCCGGCGAACCGATCCTGCGCAAGGAGTACACCTTCAACCAGGAGGGGAAGGAGCCGGACCTGATCGAACTGCGGCCCGCCCCGGTGATCCTGGTGGAGGGCCTGTTCGTGTTGCACCACGAGGGCATCCGCGAACTGTTCGACCTGCGCGTGTTCATCGATGCCAGCGAAGGCGCACAGCTCGATCGACGGCTTCGGCGCGATGCGAAGGAGCGCGGCTACGGACCCGAGGAGATCCTCTACCAATGGGAGAACCACGTGCTCCCCGCCTACCGCAATTACCTCCTGCCCTACCGCCACCTGTGCGACCTGCACGTGGTGAACGAGCTGGGCTTCGAGCGTGCCGTGAAGGTGCTCCACGACCACCTGATGCATGCCGCCCGGGTGATGGACGGGGCGGCCGTTCAGTGAAGGTAGAGCCCGTGCTGGCGGATGTAGCTGAGCACCGCCGGCGCCACGCGGTCCTCCACCGGGCGCCAGGCGCGGATGTCCTCCCGGATGCGGGTGGCGGAAATGGGCATTACCGGCGCATCCACCACGACCTTGATGCCTGGATGACCGTGGTAGATGGTGCTGGCCAGATGGTCCTTGAACCCTTCGCGCGGATAGACCAGCAGTCCGTGGTGCTCCAGGATCTCATCCGGCGAACGCCACCGGTGGAACCCGGCCAGGTTGTCGCTGCCCACGATGAGGTCGAACCGGTGGTCGGGCCAGCGTTGGCGCATGAACCGAAGGGTCTCGGCGGTATAGTTCGGCTTGGGCAGGTCCAGTTCGAAGCCACTGGCGACCAGACCCTCCTGACCGGCCACGGCCAGGCGCACCATGGCCAGGCGGTGCGCATCCGGACTGATCTGAGCCTCGACCTTGAAGGGGTTCTGGGGGGTCACCACCAACCACACCTGGTCCAAGCCCTGTGTGCGGCGCATGTGATCGGCGATCGCCACATGGGCGCGGTGCGGTGGATCGAAGGTCCCGAACAGGCAGCCGATGTGCATCAGTGCAGGAATCTGCGGACCAGGGAAACGGCCTCGCCACAAGCCTTTTCCAGGTCATCGTTGACGATGGTGGCATCGAAGCGGTCCACAAAGTCCAGCTCATGCACGGCCTTGTCGATGCGCACCTTCAGCGTCTCGGGACTTTCCGTGCCACGCTCCCGCAACCGCTGTTCGAGGGCCTGCACCGATGGCGGTGCCACGAAGAGGGCCAGCGCCCTGGTCTGGTAGATCTCCTTCAGGTCCAGACCACCGACCACATCAATATCGAAGATGGCGTGGTGCCCTTCGGCCCAGATGCGTTCCACCTCGCTGCGATAGGTCCCGTAGAAGCGGCCCGGATACACTTCCTCCCATTCCACGAACTCGCCGGCCTCGATGCTGCCACGGAACTCCGCCTCGGAGAGGAAGTAATAGTCGCGGCCATGCACCTCACCGTTCCGAGGTGCACGCGTGGTGGCGCTCACGCTGAAGGCCAGCCCGAGGTCCTGGGCAAGCAGGTGCTTTACGATGGTGGTCTTGCCGGCACCGGAGGGGGCCGACAGGATCACGCACTTGCCACGAGGTTCGTCCATGGGCCGTTCAAAGCACGTTCAGCACCTGCTCCTTGATCTTCTCCAACTCGTCCTTCATCCGCACCACCAGGCGCTGCACGGTCGCATCGTTCGCCTTCGATCCGAGCGTGTTGATCTCACGTCCCATCTCCTGGGCTATGAACCCGAGCTTGCGCCCCTGCTGTTCGTCCTTCTCCATGGTCTCCATGAAGTAGGTGCAGTGTGAACGGAGGCGGACCCGTTCCTCAGTAAGGTCCATTTTCTCCAGGTAGTAGACCAGTTCCTGCTCGAAGCGGTCGTGGTCCACCGATACTTGAAGTTCAGCCAACCGGGCACGGAGCTTCTCGCGCGTGCGATCGGCCCGGCCGTGGTCCAGCGTCTCCACCTCGTCGAGCAATTGCCCGATGAGCGAGACCCGCTGACCAAGTTCCTGTGCCAGTCGCCCGCCTTCACTGGACCGGAAGCGATCGAACGCCTCCAAGGCCTGACGCACCAGGCCCATCACCACGGTCCACTCCTCCTCATCCACCCTGTCGGTGGTGGTGGTGGTCACCTCCGGCAACCGCAGCACCTGCGCCAGCAGGTCCGTCCGATGGTCGGGAGCTATCTCTTCGGCGATCGCGCTCAGTTCAGCATAGTACGCTTGGATCAAGCCCTTGTCGAACGTGGTGCGCTTGTTCGCCTGCTGCTCGGTGCTGATCGATAGTTCCGCCTTGCCGCGGACCAGCTGCTCACCGACCCATTGGCGGATCTCCACCTCGCGCTCCTTGAGCAATGAGGGGACCTTCACCAGCAGATCGAGCTGCTTGCTGTTGAGCGAACGCACCTCCACCGTGACCTTGCGGTCCTTCACCACGCCTTCAGCGCGGCCGAATCCGGTCATGGAGCGTAACATGCGTTGCAGAAGCGGCAAATGTAGGTGCGGCGGCCAAGCGCCGTTCACCGCTCACGATCGACGCGGCTCACCAGATGCACGCCGGTGAAAATTGCCGCCGCGCAAAGGAGCTGTGGCCAGCCCAAGGTGGCATCATACCGCCCGGGGAGGCCCAACCGATCGGCACCCACCTGCACGAACACCCAGGTGAACAGCGCGGCCAGCAGCGGCTGCATGTAGATGTAGGTGCCCACCACGCTGGGCGAGACCACACCCAGCGCCCAGGTATTCAGCAGGTAGGCTACGAAGGTGACCATCACCACCACGAACAGCAGTGCGCTCCATAGGGCGGGTGTCAGCGCCGACCACTGCACGGCCGCCAGTTCGGTCCATCCGAAGGGCAACACAAGAATGCTCCCGATGAGGAACGCCCAGGCCATCACGGTGACCGCACGGTACTTCCGCATCAGCGGCTTCACCATCACGAGAAAAAGCCCGTAGGACGAGGCGTTGATCAGGATGAAGAGGTCGCCGAGGGTGGACCCGGACTGGCCGGCAGACGATGGTTTCAGGAAAATGAGCGTAAGCGCACCACCGGCGCCCAGGGCCACACCCAGCACCTTGCGACGCGTGATGCGCTCGCCAATGAGGACCGCAGCGAGCACCAACACCAGGATGGGGGTGGCCACCATGATGATGCTCGCATTGATCGGGGTGGTCCGCATCAATCCGTGGAAGAACATAAGCTGATTGACCGCCACCCCGAACACCGAGCACAGCGCCAGCCGGCCCAGGTCGCTCCAGTCGATACGCTCCTGCATGAACGACCAGGTCATCCAGAAGAGCGCAAGCGCACCAAGCACCCGCAGCAGGATGAAGCCGGAGGGCCCGATGACCTGGGGCATGAGCCCCTTGGCCACCACGTAGTTGACCCCGTAGATGAAATTGACCGCGAACAGGGCGAGATGCGCGCGAGCGATGCGGTCCATGGATGCGACGAACGGAACTGTGGCGACCCGCGTGCGAGCCGGGGGCGAAGATACCCGGCAAGGCCCGGCCGAACGGCCATTCCGGAAGCATGAACAGGGCCGCGTACCTTCGCGGGCTCATCCACTGAACCCCATGAAGTTCGGCACGAAGGCCATCCACGCAGGTGTGGAACCCGATCCCACCACTGGCGCCATCATGACGCCCATCTACCAGACCAGCACCTACGTGCAGGCGGCGCCGGGCGACCACAAGGGATACGAGTACAGCCGCACGCACAACCCCACCCGCACGGCGCTCCAGAACGCCCTGGCTGCCTTGGAGAATGGCAGGCACGGCCTCTGTTTCGCCACCGGAATGGCCAGCATCGATGCCATCTGCAAGCTGTTGAAACCTGGTGATGAGGTGGTGAGCACCAATGACCTCTACGGGGGGACCTACCGCCTCTTCACCAAGATCTTCGAAGGATATGGGTTGAAGTTCCGGTTCGTGGACATGGGCGACCTCCGGAACGTGGAGTCCGCGCTTACATCGAACACCAAGCTCATTTGGGCCGAAACGCCCACCAACCCGCTGCTGAAGATCATCGATATCGCCGGGCTGGCCGCCATCGCGAAGAAGCAGGGCTGCTTGCTGGGCGTGGACAATACTTTCGCCAGCCCCTACCTGCAGAACCCGCTGGACCTTGGTGCCGACCTGGTGATGCACAGTGTGACCAAGTACCTCGGTGGCCACAGTGATGTGGTGATGGGGGCCCTGGTAGTGAACGACGATGCATTGGCCGAACGGCTCGCCTTCATCCAGAACAGCAGCGGGGCAACCCCAGGCCCGATGGACTGCTTCCTGGTGCTGCGCGGCCTGAAGACCCTGCACCTGCGGATGCAGCGGCATTGCGAGAACGGACGGGTGATCGCGGATTACCTGACCTCCCACCCCAAGGTGGACAAGGTATACTGGCCTGGACTTCCCACGCATCCCAACCATGAGGTGGCCAAGCGGCAGATGCGCGGGTTCGGGGGCATGCTCAGTTTCACCTTGAAAGGCGACAGCATGGACGATGCCATGCGGGTAATGAGCAGCACCAAGCTGTTCTCCCTTGCCGAGAGCCTCGGTGGCGTGGAATCGCTGTTGGGCCACCCGGCCAGCATGACGCATGCGAGCATTCCCCGCGAAGAGCGCCTGCGTAATGGCCTGGCCGATACGCTGATCCGCCTGAGCGTGGGGGTCGAGGATGCCGAGGACCTGGTGGAGGACCTCCGTCAGGCACTGGGCTGAGGGCGACACGGCCTTCCAACGAACGGCGGCGCTTGGGCAAGGCGCGGCGAACATCCACCCGTATGCCTTGGTTTACCTTGCAGCACCTTCATCACCCCATGTTCAAGTTCTACCTATCCATTGCCCTCCTTGCGTGCGCACCCACCGCCGTCCATGCCCAGGGCGATGGATTCGATTGCCGTGCGAACGACCCCGACATACTGGACCGCATGGAGCAGCTCCGGCCCGGCTTCCGGCAACAGGCCGCCGAGGCCAAGGCGCGCATGGCCGCTCACATGGCGGACCCTGCCCGTGGTGGTGGTGCTGGACCGTTCGTGATCCCAGTGGTCTTCCACATCATTCACGCCAACGGCATCGAGAACATCAGTGATGCGCAGGTCTATGATGCAGTGCGTGTGCTGAACGAGGATTTCAACCGGCAGACCCCCGATTGGATGAACGTCCGGCCCGAATTCCTGGACCGCGTGGCCGATGTGGGGATCGAGTTCCGTCTGGCCCAACTGGACCCCTTCGGCAACTGCACCAATGGCATCACACGCACCGTGTCGAACGCCACCTTCGCGGGCGATTTCGAGATGACCCAACTGATCCAATGGCCGCGGGACATGTACATGAACATCTGGGTCTGTGCATATGCCAATGGTGCCGCCGGCTACACATACTACCCGATCTGGCTGGACAACTGGCCGGAGGCTGACGGTATCGTGGTCCGTAGCGACTATGTGGGCAGTATCGGTACCAGTTCTGCGTTCCGCTCGCATGTGCTCACCCACGAGGTGGGCCACTGGTTGAACCTGATGCATTGCTGGGGGGACAGCAATGAGCCCGGCCTGGCCTCGAACTGCTTTGTGGATGACGAAGTGGAGGATACACCCCTGACCCAGGGATGGACAAGCTGCGTGCTCAACGGCTCGTCGTGCGGCTCCGCCTTGGACAACGTGGAGAACTTCATGGAGTACACCTACTGTTACAAGATGTTCACAGAGGGCCAGGGAGAGCGGATGATCGCGGCCTTGACCTCCTCCATCGCTGAGCGCGACCAACTCTGGCAGCCGGAGAACCTGGCCGCCACCGGGGTATCCGGACCGGGGATCCTGTGCGAGGCCCGCTTCGAGGCCGACCGCCGGGAGGTCTGCGCGGGCACCCCGGTCAATTTCACCGACCTCAGCTTCAACGGCGTGCAACAGCGCCAGTGGACCTTCGCAGGAGGCGAACCGGCCACTGCGGATGGCCTCCAGGCCACCGTGGTGTACACCGCACCGGGTACATATCCCGTTTCACTCCAGGTGAGCGATGGAAGTGCCGTGCTGGAAGCCGTGGAGCCCGCCTTCATCACCGTTCTCCCCGACCCTGGGGCCACCGTTCCCTTGGTGGAGGGCTTTGAAACCGGACTGAACGAAGGGGGTTGGTCCGTGGTGGATCCTGATTCCGATGGTGGCTTTGGTATCACCTCATCCGCTGCATACACGGGCAGCCAATGCGTGCGCCTGTTGAACACCCCGACACAGGCCGGGCGCCTCGATGCGCTCGTCTCGTCCACCTACGACATGAGCACGGCGGAGGACATCCAGATCTCCTTCCGGTATGCGTTCGTGCGGCGCACGGCGGGGAATGACGATGCCCTGCGGGTCTATGTCAGCAACAACTGTGGCCTCACATGGAGCATGCGGCAGGTGCTGCGGGCCACCAACTCGGTCTCCAACATCCTCACCACCGGTGAAGACCAGATCGCTGGCACCTTCGTACCCAATGGTCCTGAAGAGTGGCGCTTCAGCTTGGTGGACAACATCAGTGAGGCCTATCATGTGGCCGATCTGCGGGTGAAGTTCGAGTTCACCAGTGGCGGGGGCAATGCGCTCTACCTGGACGACATCAACATCAACGGCGCCCCGGTGGGCATCGCCGCGATCGATCAGGACCAGGATCACTCCCTGGTCGCTGTTCCGAACCCGGCTACCGGTTCAACGGTGCTGACCTGGCGTACCACGCAGGGCGGGAATCAGGTGTTGGAGATCGTGGATGCCACCGGCAGGGTCGTGCATCAGACGACCGTAGTCGCCCAACCCGGTGTGGAACAGCGGTTGGATCTGGACCTTTCCGGACTCCATGCCGGCCTGTACATGGTGGTACTTCGCGACCGGGAAGGCATGCTCAGCACCCGATTGGTGGTGGAGTGATCGTCGTTCGTCGATCATTTCGCACCATCGGCATGGCTCATTGACGGTTCCACGGAACTAATGCATCCTCAACACCAAGGCCGTTCGGGGCTCAGGATCACCAGCTTGCGTTCAACGATCGACGCAGCCGTGACCAATGGTTAACCTCGTGCGGAGTAATTTTACATGACCCGCAACCCCTGTACTTGGAACCCTTACTGACATGACGATACGTTCATTGGCCGTGCTCGCTGGTTTTGCGCTTGCCACAGCACTGTCCGCACAACAGACCGACGTCCACCCCTGTGGTGCGAACGAGCTCGACAAACTGGAGCGCTTCCACCACAATGACCCGGCCGAACTGGCCCGGATCGCGGAAGCGGATGCCGAGCTCGAGAGCTTTACCCGCGATTTCGAAGGCGCTCCGAAAGGAGGTACGGCCTACATCATCCCTGTGGTGTTCCACATCATCCATAACAATGGACCGGAGAACATCAGCGATGAGCAGATCTACGACGCCATGCGCGTCCTGAACGACGACTTCAATCGCCTGAACGCTGATTGGCAGAACGTGAACGATGCCTTCCTGGGCATCGTGGCCGACGTGGGTGTGGAGTTCCGACTGGCCCGCAAGGACCCCCAGGGGAATTGCACCAAGGGGATCACCCGCACGGTGTCCGCCCTCACCAATGACGGTTCGCAGACCATGAAGGACCTGATCCAGTGGCCGCGGAACAAGTACCTGAATGTGTGGGTGGCCGCGTCGGCGGATGGGGCCGCAGGGTATACCTACCGGCCGGGTGCGGTGGCCAACTGGCCCGAAGCGGATGGCATCGTGCTGCTCCACAATTACACGGGCAGCATTGGCACCAGCAACGCCTCGCGGTCCCGGACCCTTACGCATGAGGTGGGACACTGGATCAACCTGGCACACACCTGGGGAAATTCCAACGAGCCCGGCCTGGCCTCGAACTGCAGTGACGATGATGGCGTGAGCGACACCCCCAACACGATCGGTTGGACGACCTGCAACGTGAACGGGGCCACATGCGGGTCGCCGGTGGACAACGTGGAGAACTACATGGAATATTCCTACTGCTCCAAGATGTTCACCGAGGGCCAGAAGACACGGATGCTCGCGGCCCTGAACTCCGCCACTGCACAGCGCAACCAGTTGTGGACGGCCAGCAACCTGAGCTCCACCGGGGTCTCCACCACGCCCATCCTCTGCGCCGCTGAATTCTCCGGTACAGCTCAAGTGGTCTGCGCGGGCACCACCGTGACCTACACGGACCAGAGCTACCACGGGGTGACCTCACGTACGTGGAACTTCCCGGGCGGTACGCCCTCCACCAGTTCGGATCCGAACCCTGCAGTGACCTACACCACGGCAGGCACCTACCCCGTTTCGCTCACAGTGAGCGACGGTTCCAACACGCTGTCCAGCACGGCGAACAGCTTCATCACGGTCCTGGCCGATCCCGGTATGCCCGTGCCCTTCGCGGAGGGCTTTGAGCCCATGACCAGCTTCCCATCGGAGATGTGGTCGGTTAGCAACCCGAACAACGACAACACCTTCGTTCCAACGACCGCGGCAGCCTACACTGGCGCCCAAAGCGTGCGCATCCTCAACCAGAGCTCCATGTCCGGCCGCAAGGACGAACTCGTCTCCTCCACCTTCGACATGAGCGATGCCACGGACGTGCAG
>Ga0315900_10002470_pt1 | contig 28199 bp, 42 predicted proteins | sample LakEriMetagenome_FD_203521 | JGI IMG/M metagenome (GOLD analysis project Ga0315900, IMG submission 203521) | Freshwater fungal communities from buoy surface, Lake Erie, Ohio, United States - Buoy 12 MA114 | ecosystem: Environmental > Aquatic > Freshwater > Lake > Lake biofilm | place: USA: Lake...
GGGTTGTCTGCACCAGCAGATTGGCCAACGTCTCAGCGCTGGACCCCGTGACGGTGTAGGCCCCTGAGGTTGTCTGCGCCAGCAGGTCGACCAAGGTTGTCGCGCTCGACCCTGTGACGCTGTAGCTGCCTGGGGTTGTCTGCGCCAGCAGATCGGCCAAGGTCGTCGCGCTGGAGCCCGTGACGGTGTAAGACCCTGGGGTTGTCTGCACCAGCAGATTGGCCAACGTCTCAGCGCTGGACCCCGTGACGGTGTAGGCCCCTGAGGTTGTCTGCGCCAGCAGGTCGACCAAGGTTGTCGCGCTCGACCCTGTGACGCTGTAGCTACCTGGGGTTGTCTGCACCAGCAGGTCGACCGAGGTCGTCGCGCTGGATCCGGTGACGCTGTAATTGCCCGGGGTCGTCTCGACGAGCAGGTCGACCAAGGTTGTCGCGCTCGACCCTGTGACGCTGTAGCTGCCTGGGGTTGTGTCGAGCGGAAACGCGCGCGAGGTGTCGGCGCTGGAGCCTGTGACGGCGTAAGACCCTGGGGTTGTCTGCCCCAGCAGATCGGCCAACGTCTCAGCGCTGGACCCCGTGACGGTGTAGGACCCTGGGGTCGTCGTGATCTCGGAACTGGTGCCGACGGTAAGCTCCGCGCTTGATCCCGTGACGCTGTAGCTGCCGCCGGTCGTTGCCGCCAGCAGGTCGGCCAAGGTTTGAGCGCTGGACCCGTCGACGCTGTAATTGCCCGGGGTCGTGTCGAGCGGGTATTCGCGCAGCGTCTCGGCGCTGGACCCGGTGACGTTGTAGCTGCCAGCAGTGGTCGCCGCCAGCAGATCGGACAACGCCCCAGCGCTGGACCCGGTGACGCTGTAGCTACCGGCGGTGGTCTGCACCAGCAGCTCTACCAGCGTCTGCGCGCTGGCGCCCGTGACGTTGTAGCTGCCTGGTGTCGTGGAGACCAACAGGTCGGCCAAGGTCGTCGCGCTGGACCCTGTGACGCTGTAGCTGCCGGCCGAGGTCGAGACTAGAAACTCAGGGAAGACCTCGGCGCTGGCGCCCGTGACGCTGTAGCTGCCGGAGGTGGTCGCAGCCAGTAGATCGGCCAGCGTTTGTGCGCTTGCGCCCGTGACGCTGTAGCTGCCGGGCGTCGTGCCGAGAAGCGCATCGACTAAGGTCGTGGCGCTGGACCCCGTGACGCTGTAGCTGCCCGGGGTCGTGGTGACTAGCAGGTCGACCAGCGTCGTCGCGCTTGATCCAGTGACGCTGTAGCTGCCCGGCGTAGTGGCGACGAGCAGATCGGCCAGCGTCGTCGCGCTTAATCCGGTGACAACGAACCCGCGCGGGAAAACGTCGAGGAGGCTGTTGTTGTAATCGAACGTCTCGTCGACGGACTCGGTGATCAACCCCCAGTCGTAGAAGCCGGAGACAACCGAGGCGACCGAGCCGTAGTCCCGGTCCTCCAAAAGGTACGGCCCCGTGACGGCATAACCGCCCGGGACCGTTTGGAGATCGTAAGCCGCCATTGATCAGTACCCCAGGCGGCCCTGGGCGAGAGCTTAGACCAGCGTAAAGATGGTGCCGGGGGTGGTGTTGTTGAACTTCACCGTGAACGTCTCGCCCGCGGTCAGCGTGATCGAGCTGCCGTAGTCGAACCAAGCGATGGCTGCATCAGCGGGCGAGGTGGCGGTGTCGTTGTAGAGCACCGCGTAGCGGAACGGGCCCAGGTTGCCGCCGGCCGCCGTGAAGACCACCTGAGTGCCCGACACCGTGGTGGTGCCGGTCGTCTCGCTGATGGAGACGGTGGTCGCGGTGCCGCCTGCGGTGTAGCCGTTGGCCGCCGCCGGTGCCGGGTGGTCGGTGGTGTTCCAGGTCGTCTGGGTGGCCACCGGGGCGGTGTTGGTCAGCGCGATCTTGAACGTGTGCGCGTCCCAGTCGTGCACACCTCGGATGAGCTGCTCGCTGAAGTCCTGGAACTTGTTGTAGGCGGAGGTGGCCATGGTGTGTGCCTTTCTTTACGGGAGCGTCTTGTTCCAGACGGCGTTGGCGATGTTCTCCAAGATGCCGTCCATGATTGCGGGGTTGGCGACGCCAGGGTGCGACGACACCAGCGGGTGAGCCCCCGAGCGGAGCACCACGTTGCTGGTGTCCTGGCTCGAGTTGGCGTCGTTGACCGCGGCCTGGCGCAGAGCTTCGGTGCCCCGCTGCCGCCAGGCGTCGCCGATCTTGATGCCTTCCATGCCCTTGACGATGGGCCCGGCCAGGTAGCTGGCCAGCAGGAACCCGAGGCCTGTGGTGAAGTCCGCGGGGTACTTGGTGGTGTCGGTGACGTCGCGCGTGTACAGCAGCGTCGCGCCTTCCTGGTTGGTGTAGATCGCGTCGCCCTCGACCTCGTAGTCGGAGCCGATGGGCCCGGGGTAGCCGAGGCTTGTGCTCGGCATCACCCGTCGCGGGCGCAGACAGTCGGCGGGGAGCTGGTACTTGTAGAGCCACTGGCTGGTGTCGTTCAGCAGCTCGGCCAGGTCGATGCGCTTGCGAGCGAACGACCAGTCGTGCGAGGCCAGGGCCGCGCGTCGGGCGATCGGCAGGAACCTGGCGCAATGCCCCGACTCGACGCTGCCGTCGGTGGGCGACAGCGAGACCACCACCGCCTCGGCGCCGATGTGGCTCAATGCGATGTTGGCGATGTCGACGTTGCTGGCCATGGTGGGACTCTACGGGGCGGGGGCGAATCGACGGACACTCAGCGGCGGTTGCGCGTGCGGATGTGCATGAGCCAGTTGATGGCCGTGCCCAGACCTTGGACGACGAACCCCCACCACTTCCCCGATGAGTTGCCGCGGTAGCGGCCGAAGTAGCTCACGACGGGTCAACGGATGTGACGGTGCGCGCGCCCGAGCTGTAGGTGGCTTCCACCCGGTCGACGGTGCCGTCTTGGGACTTGAAGACCATGGTCGAACCCTCGAGGCCGGTGGCGTCGCCCGCGTTGACGGCCAGCAGGATGCGCAGCACGTCGCGCAGCGTGAGGCCGCCCTCCACGGTGCCCAGCAGCGGGTCAGCCGCGGCGCCTGCGCTGTTGAGCAGCTCGCCCATGGATCCGGGGGTGTTGTAGGCGCTGGCCAGGGCTTCCCAGACTGCTGCCGACAGGGACTGCGGGCTCAGCTCGGTGAAGGGCGTGATGTCGCCCGACAGGTTGCCCGTGGCGCGGATGTTGGCGCTGGCCGACACCTGCACCAGCGCAGCGCCCACGGCGTCGACGATGGCACCGAGCGTGGCGTTGTTGACCGTGAACGAGAAGGACGTACTGCCCGCAACCGACAGGGCGCCGGCCAGGTTGGCGGCCAGGTCGAACGTGATGGAAGCGTTGCCAACTGCCGAGACGATGAGCTGGCCATCGGCCGGGTTGACGGTGATCGTGACCGTCGTGTCGCCGCTGATGTTGACGCCCGCCGCGAGGTTCAGCGCACCTGGCGTGACCGTCACCACGCACTGCGTGAACGACGACATTGCCCCCGGCTTGTACGGCAGCACCCACGACGATGGAGCCAAATGCCCGCTGGGGATGCCTGCCAGCTTGGACGGGATGCCCTCCCCCACGGACTGGTTCATCCTGTCCGAACGCCCCCACATGGAACGAAAAGTTCCAGGCGAGCCGCCGATCTGGCGCAGGGGTAGCTGCGCCAGGAGCGTGGTGTTCTGCTTCAGTGCCATGAGCCTGATCAGCCCCAGCCGACCTCAACGCCGCCGTAGAAGTTCGTGTTTGCCGCCGTGGCCGCGCCCGCGAAGTAGAGCCACACCAGACACGCGCCGTCCATCACCCGAGGAAGGCTCGGCAGTTGGTTGACCAAATCCCGCTCGGCAGCAACGGACACGGTGGTCAGCGGCAGCGTCAGCAGCGGGCGGGCAAGGCACAGCGCACCGGTGCCGGTGTTGGCCGCGCTGAAGGTGACAGACGCCACGTTGGACACGCCGGTGTCACCCGATGCCAGGGGCAGGAAGGGGCCGTAGTTGTTGGCCGCCGTGCCGCTGTGGCTGATGTGCCCCACGATGCCGGAAGCCGTCATGGCGACCGTGACCGGAAGCGTCCTGCCCGAAGTCGGCACCGTGTTGCTGTAGCTCAGCGCGATGTTCTGCGCCGTGCCACCCGCTGCAGCCGTCTGCACCCAGAACAGCCTGCACCCGGCCCCGTTGGCGTAGCGCAGGCTGGGCGTGCCCGTGAGCGTCTGCGCCACGGCGCTGTTGTTGCTGATGCCGGGCCAGTAGCCCTGCAAGTCCACCAGCATCAACTGCCCTGGCACACCCGTGGCCACAGAAGTGAGCGCCGAGACGTTCAGAACGTGCTTGGTGTCAGGCGAGACGTTGCCGGCATGCGGCAGGCCGAAAATCTGCGTGCCGTTGCCGGTGGCCTCATCGCAAGTGCGCCACGCCAGCGCAGTTCCGGCCCAGGCGTTGGCCACAGGCGTGCCGGCCAAACCGCTGAAGTCATACCACCGTCCCGCCGTGTAGGCTGCAGCGCCCGTGAGTTTGTTCCAGTCGGCGCGGTTGAACTTGCCGCTTGTGATCTCGTTGACGAGATCGTCCATTGAACTGAATGGCATGGTGATTCCTTACGGTGTCCAGATGAATTGCGCCTGCCCCACCATCGGCAACAAGGCGCTTGTATTGGTGGACAGGTTGTAGATGTAGTTGAGAAACGCGCCGTCCAAAATGCGCGGCAACGCCGCCTGTTCGCGTAAGAAGTTCTTCTCGACAGTTGACGACAACTCGTTGGCGGACATCGTGAACAGCGGCTTGGCCAACAGCATCACGCCGAACCCGCCCACGCCTGCCGCAAGCTGCACAGACTGCACAGACCGCACGCCTCGGTCACCATCGGCCAGCGGGAAGAACGGCCCTGCAGAGCCCCCGGAGGTGCTGATCATGTTGGGTCCAATGACACCAATGCCGCCCGAGGCTCTGTACGCTGTCGTAATGGTCTTGGCAACGCCGTCTTGGTTGGTGTAGTTGATGGTGATGTTCGTGGCAGCGCTTGTTCCGGGCGTCTGCATCATCATCATCATCCGCACACCCTCGCCGTCTGTGTATCGCGGCAAGGTCACATCGTTGGTCAAGTCTTGCGGGTCAGTGCTGTCCAGGTCGATGTACGGGTAAAACAGCAGGTAGTCCAAAAAGTACACCGAGGCCAGAAAGCCCCCGGTGCCGCCATGCGTCAACGACATGCTGAGCAGATACCGCTCCGTGCTGATGCCAGGGCCGACATAGATGCTGTTGTTGCGCTGGCCGATAAGTTGCGTGGCCTCCAGCGCCAAGCCGAGGTATGCGTTGTAGGACGGGATGCCGGTGCCGACGCTGAAATCACCAAGCGCGTTGGTCCCGAAACCGCCGTAAACCGATGTGCGGATGAAATGCTGGATGTGATGCCGCCCTTGCTCGACGGCAGCAGCCACCTCGGCAACGGACCTAAACGGCATCAGTGTTCTCCAGCGGTATCCACTCCACTTCGTCAGGCGACCACTCCACGCCCCCGTCAGGATGCTCCGAGCAGGCCGACAGCTCGGTGTCGGTCAGCGTCAGCAGTTCCCGGCAGTGGGCGCAGCGGTACACCACATCAGTCCACCGTGGCCGTGAGCGCACCGGCCGCAAACTGCGGCTGAATGCCGTTGCTGATGGACAGGCTGGCGTTGAGCGCACCTTTCAGCAGCAGGTTGCCCGCGCCTGTGCTGTCCGTGCCGATGCCGAAGTGCGTGGCCGTGGCGGTGCCGCCCGTGCACTGGCCGAACTGCACCAGGGCGGTGTTGGCCACGGTGGACACAGTGCGCGTGAAGCCACCGGCCGTGCGCGCCACCGCCACGCGGGCGTATCCGGTGTAGGCCACCTCGCTGGTGGTCTGGGTGCCGCTTTCGCCGGGGTCAGCCGTGTGCAGGCTGATGTAGAACGAGCCTGCGGCGGCGCTGTTCTGCAGGCCGGCAGCGTCGCCGATGTTGGCCCAATCGACGTTCAGGAACAGGAGGTCAAGGAGTGCCGCTTCGGCGGCGTTGGTCATGGACATGGTTGAGCTCCTAGATTGATCGCCTACCCGACAGGACAACGCTCAGGTTGGTCGTGCCGTTGCCTCCGAACACTCGGGGCTTGATGAAGATGGGAAGCTCGACGATGGCCCGCAGGGCCGCGCTCGTGAGCGTGAGCACGTTGCCCTGAGGATCGGACAGCGCGTGGTAGGTGATGCCGTCGTTGGAGCCCCCGATGGTGACGGAGGCTCCCCCGAACGTGCCGGCCACCTGGATCGAGCGGTCGGAGTAGACGGCCAGGCGCACCGGTGCGCCGTCGTCATCGGCGGCCAGCGGTGCCCAGGTCGTGACCGCGACGTCGAGCGAGGTCTCGAACGGGAACGTGGTGACGGGATCGACCGTCGCCATGTCCCGTTACACGATGTCGTTCGCCGACTTGGCCGGGACCTTGGCCATCTCGGACAAGGTCTTCGGTTCAGCGCGAGCGGGTTTCGGTTTCGCAGGGGCAGAGGCCGGCGAGCCGACCTCCGCCACCCACGAGCCCTTGAAGTCGTCGGGCACCTCGAACTCGGTGCCGGGACGGACACGGGATCCTTGGTAGAACCCCATCGAGATGGCCACGACTTTCTTCATGGGCTACCTACTCAGGCCTGGCTCGGAGAGTCGTAGGCCTTCCAGCGAGCCACGTCTTCGGTCAGGAAGGCGTTGATCTTGCCGGCGTTCAGGGCCGTCGTGCCCGTGATCTGCTGGATGCCCAGGTAGCGCTCGTACACGGCGCCTTCGATCGGGAGCTGGATCGCGAACAGGGTGGTGCCTGCAGCGATGGCCGTGGCGCCCGTGGTGAACGCGCGAGACACAGCGTGCACCGTCTGGGTGCCGTTGGTCAGCGGAGCGTCCTGGGCGTCAGACACCAACTGGAAAGCCACGGTGCCGGCAGAGCCTGCGGTGGTGATGCCGGTGTCGACCGTCACCACCAGGTACAGGGCCATGTCGCCACCGAGGTCCCGGGAGGGGGACACGGCGCCCAGGTCGATCACGTCGCCCAGGTTGTAGGTGCCGGCAGCGCCGGTGTTGCACGAGACTGCATCGCAGAACTCGGTACGCTTATCGAGAATCATGGTGTGGTTCCTTTCGATTCAGTGCTGCGATTACTGCACGCGGGTCTCGGTGTTGACCAAGGCGTCGGTGCGGCGCACGGGGATGTCGTCGAACGTCATCACGCGCTTGCCGGAGACCGTCTCCCAGGTGAGGTTGGAGCTCACCCGCTCGAGGATGCCCAGGCGCAGCTTCTCGCGCAGCGTGCGGTTCATGTAGAACACGGCGCGGCCCTTGCCGAAGCTGGGGATGCGCTCGCTCGCCTGCACCATCCAGTTGATCAGGTTCTTGGTGTTGGCGATCGTGCCGAGCTCGGAGATGTCGATGTTGGCGATGCGCACGAAGTAGCGCCAGTCGCGGATCGTCAGGCCAGCGTCCCAGCGGTAGTGGGTGCGATAACCTTCCATCCGGCCGCCGTTGCCGTCGACGTTCTCGATCGTCACCTGGCCCTTGTCGGACATCTGCAGGCCAGCCTGCGAGCCCTTCGGGTAGATGCCGAAGCCCGTCTGCGGACCCCACACGCACAGCCAGATCGACGTCAGGTCACCACCGGAGCCGCTGAAGGCGTCGATGATGTTGTCGGCGTTCTGCGCGGACAGCGAGTTGTAGCGCGGGGCCAGGCCGGTGAACGCCTCAGGCTCGGTGCCTTCGTTGCCGTAGAACAGCGTCGAGGCGTGCTCCTGGGACATCGACTCGATGTGGGCAGCGTCTTCGCTCAGGCGGAACGCGGCGGTGTTGCCGTTCAGATCGGCCAGGGCCTTGTCGACCTCGGCGTAGGCTTCCAACATACCGCACGAGTCAGTGACCTGCGCGGTGGTGCTCTTGCCCGGCTGCACGCCGCCGTACAGCTTGCGCCACGTCGGGGTGGGCAGGCCGGTGCGGACCGTGGTCTTGTTGCCGGTGGGCAGGTTGCCCTCGACCCAGGCCATGTCGGTCAGAACTTCGTTCGACTGGTTCAGCAGCTCGACGATGGTGTCGATCTTGCCATCGGGATCCAGACGCTTGGAAACGTCCAGCAGCGTCGGGTTGTTTGCAGCGAGGGTAGTCATGGTGTGTTGCCTTTCAATTCATGGAGGGGAACAGTTTTCGGGCCGGGTCAGCCTCGGCGCCCTTCGGGCTGCCGGGAATGAAGCGGTCTTCGCTGATGGCCTTGCCGGCTTTGTAGAAGGCTCGGATCACCTCGGGGTGGTTGCCCAACCCGGTGCTGTTCAGCACGTCCCGAAGCTCAGGCGTGCCGAAGGTGTCGAGCGCCTTCTTGGCCACCGCCAGGTTCTCGGTGAGCTTGTCGCCGCCGATGTCTTTGTCGGCCTTGACCTGCTCCACCCAGGTCTCCACCAGTTTCGTGTGCGCTTCGGCCTGACGCTGGGCCATCTTGGCCCCGATGTCTGCAACCTTCTGCGCGCCCGCCTGGTCGAGCTTGAGCTCCTTGGCGATCGCCTTGAACTCGTCAGCAGCGACGCTGTCGAGTTGCACCCCTTCGGGCATCGTGAGCGTGTAGTCCTCGGGGGCCTTGGCCTCAGGGGCCTTGGTGTCCGCCGCGGGCGTCGTGCTCGCGCTGTCCGCAGCAGGTGCTACGGCTTGTCCATCAATCGGTTTCGGTTCCCCAGCGTCGTTGGCAGGTGTGCTGGTCACCGCAGTCGAATCATCCATCTTTGCCCTGGTACTCTTTCAGGAGTTTGAAGTACCCCTCGGGCGAGGCCTCGAGCACTTCTGCCGTGAGGAACAGACCGACGTGCCGCTTGCCCTCGTTGAACGCCATAACGCTGCCGCTATGGTTGAACGTGGTGCGGTTGACACCGGCCTCCTCCAGCAGACGACTCACGATGCGTCGTCCTTGGGGGTGGGCCATCAGCCACTTGAGGTCCTCGAGCTCCTTGCGACGTTTCTCGCGTGCCACCAGCTCTTCGCTTTCAGCATCGCGTTCCTGGCCTCGCAGGTCTGTCGGATCTCTCATGGTTGACGGGAGCATCGTAGAAGCGGGCCCGCCTCAGACGGACACGCTTTACTCGACCATCGCCGGGCTCGGGCTTGAGTAGCCCTGCAGCATGCCCATCACGTCGCGGAGCTGGTCGGTGTTGATCTCGCTCGCGGTCTTCGCGCTCTCGACCACCTGAGGTGCGGTAGCGGCCGAGGCTTGCGCCTGCATGGCCTGGGCACGCTGTGCGCGGATCTCGGCCACCTGACCGTCGGGCACAACCAGCGCCGGGTTGACGCCGAACGCCTCGCCCATGTCGTCGATCACCTGGTCGAAGTTGATCTTGTCCAGGATCTCGGGCTTGACCGGCGCCAGGTTCACGGCGGTGGTGAGCAGTCGCTCCATGCCGTTGACGGCCACCGCGCGCTGCGCCTGAGCCAGCACGCTGATGAACTCGATGTTGAGCTCCTGGCCCGCGATCTCCTCGGGCGGGGGCGGCAGCACGCCGGCCTCGTTGAGTCGGTCGAACGTGAGATCCACCAGCGGCGAGAGCAGCTCGTTGTGCAGGCGCTCGAGCACCGGGCCCAGCATCAGCAGCTTCTCCTCGTGGCGCTCGGCCACCTCGGTGGCGGTCATGCGTCCGTTGGCGGGTTGCTGCGCCAGCATCAGGAACAGGTCGGCGTAGTAGGCCTGGCGGATGCGGTCGCGCGTGTCGCGGATCGAGTCCATCAGGAAGTCCAGCCGCAGGTTCACGTCGAACGCCGAGCGCACCCCGCTGCCAGGGCCCATCGCGTCGACGTACATCACGCCACCCGGCAGGCGACTCTGGGAGGTGTTCTTGTAGCTGGTGGGCACCTGCAGAGGCGGGTTCACCTGGTACTCGATCGCCTGCGCCTTGCGGGCCTGCTCGAACTGCAGTTGCTTGGTGTCGCCGAGCGCCTCCATGCCGGGGCTGCGCCCGTACACGTCGTTGCCGGTGATGGTCCAGCGCGGGCACAGGGCCGGGAAGCGCTTGAACCCTGACTCGCTCAGGTACTGGTTCTGGGCCTCGCGCCCGGGCTCGAAGTAGCAGGACTCGAACGCCATGTTCTTGGCGTCGCGCTTGCCGTACTCACGATCACGGCGTGGCTGGATCATGTGCACCACGTCGATCCACTGATCGTAGGCGCCCTTGTCCCACAGGTTGCGCACGGTCGCGCTGCAGGCCTGCTTGCCGAACTGCTCGACCATCTGCGCGACGGTCATCTTGAACTCGCGCGCCAGGGTGTCGACCCGGCCCTTGTGGTTGGTGCCGAGGTAGTACTCGCCGATGGTCAGCGGGTAGTGGTGGATCACGTTGTCGAAGTCGGGCAGCACCACGTTGGCCCAGGTGCCAAACGCGCCGAGCTCCTCGTAGCAGGCGTGCAGGCTGTTGTAGGTGTTGCTGGCCGCGAACACCGCGCGCATCAGCTCGGCGCTGTCGTGCAGCCACTGCTTGACGGGCCCGAACTCCATCAGGTCCTTGTCGGGCAGGCCGAGTCGGAACCAGGGGCGGGCCGGGCTGGTGACGCCCGACATCATGCCGGCGGCCAGTGTGCGCACCGCGAACACCGCGGTGTTGTCGTAGATGAGCTGGTTCTTCTTCTTGCCCTGGTTCACCTCGCTCGAGATGAACCGGCCGGCGCGCGGGAACTGGTACTGCGCGACGTCCTTCCAGTGCGTGTCCCAGGAGCTGCGCTCGGTCTTGAGCGCCGACAGGCGCGCGAGCTTGCGGTTGATGTCGTAGCCGCGGCCCTGCGGGCTCTCACCGGAGTCGGGCCCGGCGCCGTACATCATGGGTGATCACCCACCCAGCAGCGTGGCGCCGCCGGTGCTCAACCCGCCAGACGACACGCCCGAGGGCCCGGTCAGCATGGTGCCGGGCGAGGTGCTCGTGCGCTGGCGCCGACGCATGGCCATCGAGTCAGGCTGCTTGGCCTCTTGCGGAGGCGGGGGCGGCGGGGGAATGTTGGGCGATGACATGCACATGGGAAGCTCCAGTCTGCAGGGGGATTCTGCGGATGCTGGCCGATCAGACGGACACGCGCCTCAGACGCCAGCCATCGGGTCGTAGGCGGTGACGCTGACGTCGGAGTCGAACTGCCCCGCCCGGTGCCCGGCCAGGATGGCGGCCTGGCGGCGCAGGTCCCGCTCCTTGGCCACGGGGAACGCGAACGTGAGCGCGAGCGCATCGCCGAGGTCAGGCGACGGCAGGCCACGCTTCTTGATGTCGTCCTTGGCCTCGAGCGCCACCCGGTCCTGGTTGTCGAACGTGTAGATCGGCGCAGCCAGGTCCTGCATCAGCGCCGTGTTGCGTGGGATCGCGGCACCCAGGGCGAGCCACTCGCGCATCTCGAACCACATCTCGGCGCGCTTGTTGACGTAGCGGGGCTTGCTCGCCCGGCCACCGAAGTGCACCTCGGTGACCTCGTGGCCCATCTGGCGCAGCTTGTCGATGACGCCCGCCCCGTTGCCCGCGTCGATGAACACCGCATCGGCCTGGAAGTCGGCGATGGCCTGGCCCACGTAGGCCGCGAGCGCCATGTTGTCGATCTTGGTGTAGACCCGGAAGTCCTTGGCCAGCAGGCCCTGACGCACGCTGATCACGCTGCGGTCATCGCCGAACCGTGCCGGGTCCACGCCCAGGATCACGGGCGCGAAGTCGTACTGGTCGCGACGCAGGTGGCGCCGTGTGGCCTCCTCCACATCGGCCAGGCTGATGAGCTGCTCGTCGCCCGCGGCGCTGAAGTCGCACAGGTACTCGCGCCGCCACGAGAGCTCGCTCATCTCGGCCTGCAGTCGGCGGGCCTCGTCCGGGTCGATCGACTCGGTGTCGTGCACCGTGTAGAGCGCCGAGTGCCAGTTCGTCTTGTCGCGTGCCTCAAAGAACAGCTTGGAGAACAGGTTCACACCCTTTGGCGTGCCGATGAACAGCGCCCAGCCCAGGCGGTCAGACAGCGCCGGCTGCAGGATGTCGTCCCACACCTCGGGCGCCATCTGCGCCACCTCGTCGAGCACGACACCGTCCAGGCGCACGCCCCGCATGCGGTCAGGGCTGTCGGCCCCGTACACACGGATCACGGCGCCGTTGGTCGTGAACCGCACCCACAGCTCGGACTCGTTGATCTCGACCATCCCGCGCATGAGCAGCGGCGTGACCTTCTGCTTCAGGCGCAACCAGGCGATGGCCTTGGCCTGCTTGAGCAGTGGGGCGACGTAGAAGAACAACCCGAGCTCGTGCTTGAACCGCAGCGCCTTGTCGATGAGCTCGGCCAGTGCGAGCTCGGTCTTGCCGGCCCGCCGGTGCAGCGCCAGCACCGTGAAGCGCCGGCGGTTGAGGTGGCACTCGGCCTGCCAGGCCCTGGGCCGGTAGCCGAGGTCGATCGCGGTCAGACCAGATCCTCGATCGCCACAGGCGCATCGGGCACGCCGGTGACGATCACCACCTGGGACTGCACCGGGCCGCCGTTGGGCCCGGTCTGCTCCACCCGTTCAGCGAACACCTGCTTGCGCCTGCCCTTGAGCAGCAAGGCCAGCAGCGAGTCGCTGTAGACCGTCTTGGTGCCCACCAGTTGCCCGCCCTGGTACACGGGCTCCTCGACGCCCTCCAGGGCCCGCCTGCGGGCCTCCCGCTCGAGCTTGTCGGCGGCGGCCTCCATCGCGTCGCGCACGGCGGCGTCGAACTCCTCGTCGTCCTGCCGACGGCGAAACACGGTCGAGCGGTCCACGCCCGCAGCCGCGGCGGCGTCGGTCAGGACACCGCACTCAGCCAGGTGCGCGAGGAAGGCGTCGGTCCAGAGATGTCGAAGGTTGCCCATGATCTGACCTTAGCCGCGAACCTTCGGATCACGGACACGCACCCAGCCGGCCGGCACCTGGCCACGCCGGTGGCCGCTCACGATCTTCCAGATGCAACCCTTCGACACTTCCATCTTGCGTGCGATCTCGGCCAGGGGCATGCCGTCGTCGCGAAGCTGGTGCACGAGCTCGACCTCGTGATCGGAGAGCACAGCCCCGGGGTGTTGCTCGCCGATGCGCCGACGCCGATCGTTGACCGGCACCAGGCGCATCTTTGCAGTTTTTTGCACACTGACCATTCCAGGGCCTTTCTTGAAAAACTTTTCAAACAACCAAGAAAGGCTGCACACCGCGCCGCTGCGTATAACTGCACCACGCACCACCCCTTATAGGGTGGTGGTGCGGTGCGGTGCAGTTATCCACAGGATGCACCACGCACCACGATGTGCACGGTGCATCGTGGTGCACGGTGGTGCAGGTGCTTTCTTGCATGTTCGCGATTCCTTGCACGTTCACATGACTGCGATGCAGCCGTCGTCGCCGATCCAATACGGCGCCGTGTCACCGTTGCACAGGCTCTCCAACGCACGCTTCGCGTGCTGCCGCCTTGTGTCCCGCTTGCCATCCTCCGGTGCCGGCAAGCGCTTGACCGCCTCGGCCAGCACCGCAGCCACCTCAATACCCTCGGTCTGCGCCTTGGCCATCTCCTGGATCACCTCGTTGACCACCACCTCCTTCGGCCCCAACTGACGCAGCAAGCGCACGCCCTGGAGCTCAGCCTCGACCACCACACACGACGTGATGGGCTCCATGTCCTCATCAGCGCCGATCTGCACCACGTCCAGCGCGAAGCCCCACTCGAGGCCGTCCTCGCCGTCCTTGTTCTTGCTCAGACGCAGCGCACGCTGGCCTGACTCGGTGCGGATCACCTCGACCTCAGCGTCGGCCGCCGCACGCAGGCCTGACCAACCCCGGGCGCCCCTGGCCTGGTCCTTCCCGCTGTGGTGGATGAGCACCACCAGCGCCCCTGTGAGCTCGTGCAGGCGCTTGCAATGGCCCAGGGCCTTGCCCATGTCCTCGCCCGCGTTCTCGTTGGCCCCTGGAGTGGTCTGCGCGAGCGTGTCGACCACGATCACGCTGGTGTCCTCCCCCGCCGCCAGCACGCCCACGGCCAAGTCCTTGGCATCCTCGAGCAGCATCAGGTTGGGGGCCCCGTTGAGCACGCTCACGGGCACGTCAGCGAGGTCGAGCTTGTTGTGCTGGGCGTAGGCGGCCAAGCGCTTCCTGAACCCGTCAGCGCCCTCGGCAGCAACGTATGCCACCCTCCCCTGCCTGACCTTGCGACCACGCCAGGGCGTGCCCCTGGCAATGGCCAACGCCAGGTCAAGCACGACGAACGACTTGCCGGCACCGCTGGCGCCGTAGATCACCGCCAGGCCCGCGGCCGGCAGCACGCCCTTCACGATCCAGGGCAGTGCAGTCGCGTTGGCGAACGTGTGGGCGGGCTCGAACTGAAACCGCAGCGGCTTGCCGTTGGCCTTGGCCGCCTCCACCGTCTCGGTGACCATGACCTCGAACTCCTCCGCGCTGGCCGGCGCACCACCAGCGATGGAGGCGCCGTGCTCGTTGGCCAGGTGCACGAAGCTCTTGCCGGTGACGACCGGCCCTTGCCCCTTGCCGAAGCTGTCCCAGCGCTGGCGCAGGATGTCGCGGCCGGGGAACTTCGCGCCTCGCTCGCTCCAGTCGCACCAGTAGTCGAACCCCTCGCCCCGTGTCTCGTGATGCAGCGCCATGCCGACCTGGAGCCACTCATCGTGGCCGGTGTCGGGGTCAAGGTGCTCCAGGCCCTGCTCGATCTGGCTGGGTGTGAGACCCAGCACCGGGTCGTCGTGGCTGGGGGTCGGTCCGTCCTGGCGCTGGAACCGCTGGCGCACCAGGCCCATCACCTCCTCCCCGATCGGGGAGACGGTGTTCTCGTTGCCGAGCACGTCGCAGATCTCCAGGCGGTTGCCGGTGACGGTCACGAATCCCTTGGTGCTGAAGGTCTCGAACCCGTAGGCGCCCTCGAACGACTTGCGGTTGAACAGCAGGCCACGCAGCAGCACCCGCACGCCGGTGCCCGATGGGCTCCACTCCGCGTAGCTGGTCGATGCGATCGCCTCCACCTCGGGGTGGAGCTGGCCGCCGCTGACGCATCGGTCGAAGTCGAGCGCGGTCAGGTTCCAGTCAGGCAGCAGTGCAATGCCCACGCCGTCGAACCCGCGGCGGGCGGCTGCACTGCGTGCGGCGTCGAACGTGGTGAGCTGCTGCCTGTCCTCGGGGGAGCCCTGCTGCCCCTGGCGGCGTCGCCCGTTGGGGTAGTACGGGACCTTGCGGGGCTTGTCCTCGCCCTCGTGGTACTCGAGCCGCCACATCAGCCAGCCCGGGATCTCTCGGAGCTCGTCTGGGACTGTGACGGTGTTGAGGTGTGCGCTGAGTTTGGTCACGGCGCTCATCGCTCAGTCGGCGGTGCCGCCCTCAGACTCCACGAACAGCTCGCCCTGGCGCGGGTCGACGATCGGGAAGTGGCTCGCCACCGCCCGCTCGCCAAGACACTTCTGGGCGTACTCGCACTGGCGGCAGGCGTCGACGACGTCGGTGCGGTAGACGACCGGCAACCGCCCCTTGCTGGCCTTGGCCATTGCCTTGGTGACCCGCTCGAGGTCTCCACCACGCTGGGCGCTCGCCTCGCGGAAGCCCCCCGCGTACTGGTAGAGCATCGCCCGGCTGGTGCCCGCCATCTCGGCGAGCGCCTCCTGCTCCTGTGGGGTGGCGGCCATCATCCAGGCCTTCATGGGTGTGATCGTGGTCATGGTGGTGAAAAGGTTGAAGGGGGCCCGACTGTAGCATTTAGTAAAGCCGTTGCACACCCTGCTATGACTGTGCGAGGCTATCCGGGTGAGGACCATCTACGACACCCGCCGCGACAACCTGCGAGCGCTCATCGGCCAGTGGGGTGGGCCGACCTCGCTGGCGAAGAAGCTGGGGCACTCGAACGGGAGCTACATCGCCCAGCTCGCCGGGCCCAGGCCGTCGCGCGAGGTCAGCGAGAAGGTGGCCCGCGAGATCGAGAAGGTGCTGGGCCTGCCGGTGGCCTGGATGGACCAGGACCACCCGACCGGCGGCCAGCAGTTGAACGACGAGACGCTGACCGAGTGTGTCAAGGCGGTGGCCACCGTGCTTCGTGACGCAGGTCTCAGACCGGACCCGCAGGCGTATGCGACGCTGGTCCAGCTTGTCTATGACCGCGTCAAGCTGACCGGCCGCCTGGACGAGCACCACATTCAGAAACTGACAACCCTACTCCGTGGGAGCGGACGATGAGCAACGAAGAGATCAAGCAGCGCATCCAGTACCTGATCGAGCACGGCGGCGTGTACGACGACCCACTAGGGGACATCCGCCGCCAGGTGCGGTGGGCCCTGGGCATCTCGCTGGTGACCCTGCTGCTGGTGAGCGCGCTGCACCTCTGACCGTCGACCCCGGAGCGTGAGAAAACCCCACCGCCGTGTGGGGTTTTTTGTGGGTGGCGTTTTAGCATGTGCTACAGTTCACACATCGCAGCAAGGACGCTGCTTCAACCGGAGTAAACGACATGGACGTCATCCTCAACATCGGCCTCAAGAGCGACACCCTCGGCGACATCTCCGTCGTGCTGGCCAAGCAGATGCTCTGGGCCGCCGACCTGCTGATCAAGAGCGAGCGCCTGGTCCAGTCCGACACCGAGCCGACCCTGGTCGTCGAGGTCACCAGCGTCAACGGCCCGACCCTGACGCTGTCCGCCTTGCACAACCTGTCTGTCGACCTCGGCCAGGACTGCATCGCCGTCTACCGGCCCAAGACCAAGGGCGGCGCCCTGGTCGGCCCGAAGGCCTCCGCCTGGGGCCGCTTCAACCCCGAGTTTTTCATCCTGCCCGACGGCACCCGCCTGGCAGCTCCCGCGGCGCAAGCCGCTTGACCAGCCTGTAGCGCATGCTACAGTTCACCTCCCGCAACTGCTAAACGTATCATGCACGACCTCAACACCATCAATCGCCTGAACTCCGAAGCCTTTAGCGAGGCCGTCGACAACTTCCGCGCACAGGGCCGCTACGTGCTGGCCAAGTACGACGGCGTCACCCTCATGTCCATCGAGACTTTCTCGAACGCAGAGGAAGCCGCCGCAGCGCTGGTGCAGGCCCAGGAAACCGGCGGCGTCAGCGAGCGCTTCAAGCTGCTGGCCCCCACCGGCACCTGGCACGGCACCCAGCGGGACCAATCCGAGGATCGGGCCCAGCCGTACACGCTCGAGGAGCTCGCCGCCCTCGGCCGCAGCACCACCAAGACCGACGTCACCCTCGGTGACTACATCAACCGCGTCACCGCCCAGGAGGCCTGAGATCATGTTCCCCATTCACTTCAAGCTGACCGTCAGCGACATCACCCAGCTCCAGCGCCTCACTGCGTTCATTGAGCAGGACGGCATTCAGGCGGTCGCCAACGCACCACGGCTGACCGGCAGCAACGCCAAGGCCGACATCGTGAAGGAGGCCGCCGCGCCGTCGGGAAAGCCGGCACCCGCTGCCAAGACTGCCCCTTCCGCTCCTACTGCCGAGGCGGCCCAACCCCCGGCACCCGCTGCGCCCGCGCCGAGCACGCAGTCAACGGCGGCCGAGACGCCCACGGCAGCACCTGCCGCTGCGAGCTCTGTCGGCTACCCTGACCTGCAGAAGGCGGTGCTGACCCTGCACAAGCTGGACCCGACCGCGGCGGTGCCGATCGCCAAGGGCCTGGGCGCCGACACGTTCAAGGCGCTGAAGCCGGAGCAGTGGGCCGAGGCCCACCGCCTGGTGACCGAGGCCATCGCCGCTCGGAGCGCAGCGTGACCGAGGCCGCCCACTCCAAGCTGAGTGCGTCGGCGGCCGACCGCTGGATGGCCTGCCCCGGCAGCGTCGTCCTGTCGGCCGGCCTGCCCGACAACACCAGCGAGTACGCCGCCTGGGGCAGCGTTGCGCATCGCGTCGCCGATGAGTGCCTGACCAAGATCTGGGACCCGGTCCTGTTCGTGGGCACCACCCACGACCAGGACGGCTACAAGATCACGGTCGACGCCGAGATGGTCGAGTGCGTGCAGACGTACCTCGGCAACCTGCGCGAGATGACCGCAGGCGCCGACCTGTTCGAGTCCGAGACACGCACCAACTACAGCACCTGGCTCAACGTCGACCAGGATCTGGCCTGGGGCACGGCCGACGCCACCGCGCTGATCGGCACCGAGCTGCAGGTGCACGACCTCAAGACCGGCCGAGGTGTCGAGGTCGACGCGGTCGAGAACCGCCAGATGATGCTGTACGCAGGCGGCAAGCTGCTGGAGATGGAAGCGCTCGGCATCGAGGTCGAGACCGTGCGCCTCGTGATCCATCAGCCCCGCGTGCGCAAGGCCCCCAGCGAGTGGCGCCTGACGCGCGACGAGCTGGCCGACTGGCTCATGGGCGACGCCCGCCAGGCCGCTCAGCGCGTGCTGACGGTAGGCGAGCCGCTGGACGAGTTCATGGCCGCCGGTGACCACTGCCGTTGGTGCCGCGCCAAGGCCACCTGCCCGACGTTGCGCGCTCATGTAGCCCGCACGGCTGCGCTGGAAAGCTACGCCGCCAGCCCTGAAGACTTTGACGACCTGTCCACTGCCATCCCGCACAGCCACAGTGAAGCCGCATGGCTCGCCGCCTGCCTGTCCAAGGTCGACATGATCGAGGACTGGTGCAGCGCTGTCCGCGCCGAGTCGCTGCGCCGCCTGTCGGCCGGCGAGCCGGTGCCCGGCTACAAGCTGGTGCAGGGCAAGCGCGGCGCCCGTGCCTGGGCCAACCCGACCGAAGCCGAGAAGGTGCTGCGCGAGCAGTTCCGCCTGCCTGTCGAGAAGGCCTACGACCTGAAGCTGATCAGCCCCACGACCGCCGAGAAGCTGGCCAAGGCCGGCGACATCGGCCCCCGCCAGTGGGCCAAGGTCATCCCCCTCATCGTGCAACGTGACGGCGCCCCCAGCGTCGCCCCGGTGTCCGACAACCGCCCCGCGATCACCGTCCAGCCGGTCGCAGAGGCGTTCGACGTCCAGGCTGGCGACATCGTCTGAAAGGAACCTGAACCATGACTACCCCTACCCGCTTCCGCCTGGACAACGTCCGCGTCGACTGGCCCAACCTCTTCAAGGGTGAGCAGTTCCAGGGCACCGGCAGCTACCGCTGCGGCGCCACGCTGATCGTGCCCGGCGACCACCCTCAACTGCCGCAGATCAACGCGGCGATCGAGGAGGCCGCCAAGGCCAAGCTCAAGGACGCGACCAAGGCCGCGCTGTTCATCAAGTCCGCCCGCGCCAAAGGCAAGGTCTGCCTGTCCGACGGCGACCTCAAGGCCGCCAAGAACCCGCACTACGAGGGCACCTGGGTGCTGTCGGCCAACTGCAAGGGCGGCGACACCGAGGCCGAGGCCGAGAAGCCCACCGTGTACGACCAGTTCCGCAACCAGGTCACCGACCCGGCCAAGAACCCGATCTACCGCGGGTGCTACGTGAACGCGCTGGTCGAGATCTACGCCGACAACCGCTACGGCGAGCAGATCAACGCCAAGCTCGTGGGCATCCAGTTCCGCAAGGACGGTGACGCCTTCGGCAGCGCGCCTGCACGGGCCGATGACTTCGACGACGTGGCCGAGGGCGCTGACGCCGACGCCTTCGTCTGACCAACCGAAAGCGGGTCGCGCCTATCCTACCCGGGTCTAGCCCACCCGGCACACAGCCCCTGCATCAGCGCCGCCGGTCCCCGCACACTTGAACGGCCGGCGGCGCTTACAGCGTCGGTGCGACGCAAGCAACGAAGACGTATGCAGGGGAACGGGCCCCATACACCATGACCACTCTCTGGTTCGATTGCGAGACCTACAGCGAAGCCGACCTCAAGGCGGTCGGCACGCACGCCTATGCAGAGCACCCCAGCACCGAGATCACGGTCGCCCAGTGGGCGGTCGACGAGGGCGAGCCAGTGGTCGAGGACTGCAGCGAGAAGCTGGGCCCCAGCAAGGCGCTGCGCACCTGGCTGACGGCGCCAGGCGTCACCGTCGTGGCGCACAACAGCATGTTCGACCGCACGATTCTGCGCCACTGCTGGAACATCAAGGTGCCGGTCAAGCGGTGGCAGGACACGATGGTGCGCGCGCTCGCGCACGGGCTGCCGGGCAGCCTGGACAAGCTCTCGGGCATCCTGAACCTGGCCAGCGACGAGGCCAAGGACAAGCGCGGCCGTGACCTGATCCAGCTCTTCTGCAAGCCCCGCCCGAAGGGCCACACGCTGCGCCGCGCCACCCGCGAGACGCACCCCACTGAGTGGGCCGAGTTCCTGGAGTACAGCCGCCAGGACATCGTCTCGATGCGCGCCGTGCACAAGAAGCTGCCGGCCTGGAACTACAACGCCACCTCGCCAGAGCTCGCACTGTGGCACCTGGACCAGCGCATCAACGACCGCGGGTTCGCCGTCGACCTGGAGCTCGCCCACGCTGCGATCGAGGCGGTGGCCACCGAGCAGGCCCGGCTGAAGGAGGAGACCCGCGAACTGACCGGCGGCCAGGTCACCTCCCCCAGCAAGCGCGACGAGCTGCTGGCGCACATCCTGATGGAGTACGGGGTCGAGCTGCCCGACATGCGGGCCGACACGCTGCGCCGCCGGATCGAGGACCCGGAGCTGCCTGACGCGGTGAAGCTGCTGCTGTCGATCCGGCTTGAGGCCACGAAGACCTCGACGGCCAAGTACAAGGCCCTGGTCAAGGCCACCTCGGTCGACGGCCGCCTGCGCAACACGCTGCAGTTCGCTGGCGCTCAGCGCACCGCCCGTTGGGCTGGTCGCGTGTTCCAGCCCCAGAACATGCCCAGGCCTGACATGGAGCAGGACGAGATCGACCTGGCCATCGACGCGCTGAAGGCGGGATGCGCCCCCCTGGTAATCGCGGACGTAATGAGGGCCACCGCAAACACCGTGCGTGGCGCGATCGTAGCACCTCGTGGCAAGAAGCTGGTGATCGCCGACCTGTCCAACATCGAGGGCCGCGGGCTCGCGTACCTGGCCGGCGAGACCTGGAAGGTGCGCGCGTTCCGCGAGTTCGACCAAGGCAAGGGCGCCGACCTCTACAAGCTGGCCTACGCCCGCTCGTTCACGGTCGACCCGAAGGACGTGACGAAGCCCCAGCGCCAGATCGGCAAGGTCATGGAGCTGGGCCTCGGGTACGAGGGCGGCGTGGCCGCGTTCCTGACGTTCGCCGCGGTGTACCAGATGGACCTCGAGCAACTGGCCGAGGCAGTGTGGTCGGCCGCCAGCGCGCAGGCGCTCGAGGCAGCGCTGGGCATGTGGTCCTGGGCCACGAAGAAGCGCCGCACGCTCGGCCTGTCGCAGCGCGTCTACGTGGCCTGCGAGGTACTGAAGGCCGCCTGGCGCGCTGCGCACCCGGCCACGACCTCACTGTGGGCTGACATGGGCACCGCAGTGCGCCAGGCCATCCAGCGCCCGGGCGAGGTGTTCCGCGTGCGCGCGATCGCCGTGCGCCGTGACGGGAACTGGCTGCGGGTGCGCCTGCCCTCCGGTCGCTACCTCTGCTACATCAACCCCGAGGTCGGCGACGACGGGCAGATCAGCTACATGGGCGTGAACCAGTACACCCGCCAGTGGGCCAGGATCAAGACCTACGGTGGCAAGCTGGTGGAGAACCTGGTGCAGGCCTGGGCCCGCGACGTGCTGGCCAGCAACATGGCCGCGATCGACGCCGCCGGCTACGAGATCGTGCTGACGGTGCACGACGAGCTGATCACCGAGGCACCCAACAACCCCGCGTTCAACCACGAGCACCTGGCCGCGCTCATGTCCACCCAGCCAGCGTGGGCGCCTGACGTGCCACTGGCCGCGGCCGGGTTCGAGACGTTGCGCTATCGCAAGGACTAGGGTTTGCCCTAGGTTGCAGGGCTTTAGCATGTGCTACAGTTCTTCGCATGGACAAACCACCGCCCATCTGGCCCTTCCCCACCTGGAAGGGTCAGCCCCTCCCCAAACCGAAGCGCCAGCCCAAGCCGGCGTACCCCTCCGACCAACCAGCACCATTCTGACCATGAAGAACTACCGCACCCCCCGCACGATCGCCGAGTGTGACTTCACGACCGGCTATTCGATCGACAACCCCAACAAGGCCGCCGCTCGCCGGGCCGACATCTACCTCGCCGTGATCTGCGTGCTGGTCGCCGGCCTCATGCTGTGGGGGGTCATCTGATGGACCCGAACCTGCGCATCGTCAAGCTGCCCGGCTGCCTGGGCGACTGCCAGCAAGGGCGCCGACCTTGCATGAGCCCCAAGGAGTGCTCTCCTGACCAGCCGCTCACCCGCAACGGGTGCTTCATCATTCTGGGCGCTGCGGTGCTGGCCTGGGCCATGGTCGCGCTGGCGTTCCTGGCCGCGATCGCCCTGCACAACTGGTGGGCCGGGCTGTGAGAGAGCGCGAGATCGAGGACTACCTGGCCCGCCGGGTCAAGGCCATGGGCGGCGAGATCCGCAAGGCCCAGTGGATTGGGCGCGCTGGCGCGCCAGACCGCCGCGTGCTGCTGCCGGGTCGGCCACCCGTGTGGGTCGAGCTCAAGGCCCCCGGCGTCAAGCCAGAGCCGCACCAGATCCGTGAACACAACCGCATGCGCCGACTCGGCGAGCTGGTCGAGGTGATCGACTCGCTCGAGGGCGTCGAGGAGCTGCTGACATGACCCGCGCATCCCATGCCGGCATCCGCGAAACCCTGGCCGCCTGCGGGCCGTTGACAAGCCGAGAACTCATGTCGTTTTTCCCCGCCAGCAGCCAGCAGGACATTGCCGGCCTGCTGGGCAGCATGCGCAAGCGCGTCGCAGTCAGGCAGGTCTACATTCACTCCTACACCCGAGAGGCCGACCATGCCCGCGACTACATCCGCGCTGTTTATGCGTTGGGCAACCTGCCCGATGCGCGCAAGCCGAAACCCATGAGCAACGCCGAGCGGTGCAGGAGGCACAAGGCGCGCAGGGCGATTCCGAAGGTTGCGAACTCGGTGTTTGCGCTGGGGGCGTTTCTATGATGCGCTGCCCCACCTGCCAAACCTGGACCGAGGTGCTTGAAACCCGCACTCGCCAGGACGGAACCCGGCGCCGCCGGTACGTCTGCGCCAACATGCACAAGTTCAACACCGTCGAGCGGGTCGAGGTGGTGCAGCACGGCGGCGCCCGCAGAAAGGCACCCAATGCTGCGTGACTACCAGCGTGCCATCGTCGGCCACATGCTGGACCACGAGCGCTGCAACGTGTGGGCCGGCATGGGCACCGGCAAGACGGTGTCCGCGCTCACCGCGCTGCAAGGCCTGGCGGCGGTCGAGGACCCCTTCCCCGCCCTGGTGCTGGCGCCGCTGCGGGTGGCCTCCAGCACCTGGCCCAGCGAGGTGCAGAAGTGGGCGCACCTGCAAGGCCTCAAGCTCGCGACCGCCGTCGGCGACGTCAACGCCCGGGTGGCCGCGGTGCACGCGCAAGCCGACATCGTGGCCACCAACTACGAGCAGATCCCGTGGCTGGTCGAGCACCTGGGCGACCAGTGGCCCTTCCGCACCGTCGTTGCCGACGAGGCCACCCGGCTGAAGTCCTTCCGCGCCAGGCAGGGCGGCAAGCGCGCCCAGGCCCTGGGCAAGGTGGCGCACAAGCACACCCGCCGCTGGGTCAACCTGACCGGCACGCCAGCGCCCAACGGGTTCATGGACCTGTGGGGGCAGCAGTGGTTCATCGACGCCGGTGCCCGCCTTGGTCGCTCGTTCAGCGCGTTCGAGGACCGCTGGTTCCGCGTCAAGCGGGCCCCGGGCCAGCAGTACGGTGGTACGGTCGAGCTGCTCGAGGGGGCGCAGGCCGAGATCGAGAGCCGCCTGGCCGACTGCACATTGACCGTGCGCGCTGCAGATTTTCTCGACCTGCCCCCGCTGGTTGAGAACACAATCGAGGTGGAGCTGCCGGCCACCGCGCGCCGGCACTACCGAGAGCTGGAGCGCGAGATGTTCACGGTGCTGGCCGGTGGCGCCGAGATCGAGGCGTTCAACGCCGCGGGGCGCACGATGAAGTGCCTCCAGGCCGCGAACGGTGCGCTGTACACCGACCAGCAAGGAGCATGGAAGGAGCTGCACAATGCAAAGATTGACGCCCTCTCGTCCGTGGTGGAAGAGGCTGCTGGGGCCCCGGTTCTTGTGGCGTACCAGTTCAAGTCCGACCTCGCCCGACTACAGCATGCGTTCCCTCAAGGTCGGGCGCTGGACGCTGACCCTCGAACGATCGAGGCGTGGAACCTGGGACGGATACCACTCCTATTCGCTCACCCTCAAAGCGCTGGCCACGGACTCAACCTCCAGGAGGGCGGGAACATCCTCGTGTTCTTCGGCCTGTGGTGGGACCTCGAGGCGCACGAGCAGATCATCGAGCGCATAGGCCCGACACGCCAGGCCCAGGCCGGCTACAACCGGCCCGTGTACGTGCACCGCATCGTCGCCCGCCAGACGGTCGACGAGCTGGTGCTGCAACGACTACAGACCAAGGCCTCGGTGCAGCAGGTGTTGCTCGAGGCAATGAAGACCCGACGATGAGCTACCTCCCTCCCCTTCCGCCAGGCTACGACTACAGCCTGGCGAAACGCCAGAACCTGCTGCTGGGTTTCAGCCCGACGCTCCCGATCCTGTACCTGGACGAGGCGACGATGACGTGGCGAGAACTTGACCGGCACGTCAGCGAGGTGCATCCTGCACTTGCGTCTAGCACTTGATCAAAGACGCCCGAGCACTGAATCCCTCGCAAGGCTCGGCTGCCTTTAGCATTTTGGAAAGGCAGAATATACATTATGCGTCTCAAAACGGGGGTTGACGGGTTAGCAGTTGCTACAATATACTGTAGCAAAACGGACGTCCGCCCCCGTACCAGTGGCGGCATTTTGATGAAAGACCTGACACATGGACAACCAACACCGCCAGATCAAGGGCTACCGCGAACTGTCGCAGGACGAGATCAACCTGATGAACGAGATCAAGCAGGCCGGCAAAGACCTGGGCGACCTCGTGGCCACGCTGAAGCAGATGCCCGAGCTCGACCAGCGCTGGATCTCGATCGGCGCGACCGAGCTGCAGCAGGGCTTGATGGCCCTGACCAGGGGTGTGGCCCGGCCGGAGTTCTTCTGAGCTTTAGCAAGCCCCGTGCATCCTGCATTTAACAATATCACCTGGATCGCGCACTCGTTGCGCGGTCGCCACACTTGAAAGGGATTGAGATGCCCCAGCAATACGACCCCCTGGAGCTCCACGTAACGCACGCGATCGTGGCTGGGGTGCTCTACGACTTCATGGGCTGGCTGACTACCCGGCGAACCCGCCTCTGCCTGTCCGACCATGACGAAGCCGGGCCCGCTGTCGCGGCCATCGTCGACTTCGCCAAGATGCGCGGCCTGCGGCTGGAGGACGCCCAGGTCGAGCACTGGCAGCAGGTGCTCGTGGCGCCGCCGTGCACACCCCAACCCGCTGCCACCCCTACCCTTCCGCCTGAGTCATAAGCCTGTTTATGCGTACCGACGACACACCCCCGTTGGAGACCTGGGACGACGTGCTCAAGCACTGCGAGCCAGGGTCTCCCGCCGACAGGTTCGCTAGGTTGTGCCGCACCTGCCCGAACGCCGACCTGTACCTCGACCTGTTCAAGGCGATGCGCCCAGTCGAGCCGCCGGTACCCCGTGCCTCCTGAGACTGCGCCGCGCCAGCGGCTTGAGGTCAACCGGATCCCGCTGCGCGAGCTCGCCCACGCGGTCGAACTCCTCGGCGAGCGCCCGCTGCTGCGCGCGCTCGACATCCACGAGAAGACCCTCTACCGCTGGCGCACCGGGCGCTGCAAGATCCCGGGCCACCAGCGCCAGGCGATCCGTGCGCTGCTCGGCGACCTGCCCGGCACCGAGGGGCGCTGGAGTGGTTGGCGGTTCGTGCGCGGGGAACTCCTCTCCCCGGGCGGGGATCGGTTTGAGGCAGGCCACGTGCTGAGCCTGGTGCTGCTGCGCCAGCAGCTCTCGGCCCAGGAGCGGGAACTGCGCCGCCTGCGCGAGCGATTGCAGATCGCGGAGACCGCGCTGCAGCACTACGCGGGCGCTGCCAACGAGGAGCGCGTGCGGGCTTAGGGGATCGTGATCCGGCTGATCTGCGTGGCGGTGCCGGCCGCCGTGTTGGTCGTGCCGCCGTCGGTGGCGTAGTCGGTCGCGCAGTTCGAGTTGCCGCTGCTGAAGAAGAACAGCCCGCCGGTCGAGTTGCCCTGCACCATCTTCGGCCACATGACCCGGCCACCCTTGGTGTCGCTGCCCACCGCCAGGTAGCGCGCCCCGGCGCTGGCCGCCTGGCCGTAGAAGAACACGTCGGTGGCGGTCGGCAGCAGGCACCCCTCCCAGCGGATGGCGCAGTCCGAGCACAGCTCGAAGTAGGTGCCATCCACCTTGTTGTAGTCGCCTTGGTCGTAGACCCCGTGCTGGAAGCCCTGGATGAACCCGCCATAGATCGCGTTGCTCGAGCCCGTGATGTAGACGCCCGTGCCGGTCAACGGCGAGGCGCCGGTCTGGTGGTCGATCTGCGGGCAGGTCACCACGTTGGCATTGCTCGCCAGGATCTTGATCGCGTCGATCGTGCCGTAGATCGTGGGGTGGTCGACGTGCACGCCGATGCAGGTCGACTGCAGCACCAGGCCGGTGGCGCAGTTGTTGACGTTCAGGCCCACCACCGCGCTGTCGAACTGCACGTTGGACAGGGCCACCGCGGTGACCCCGGTCTTGCTGTTGCCGTCGACCGCCACGTTCCTGAGCTTGATGCCGGTCTTGAACCCGGCCGTGGTCGAGAGCACCGTCATCGAGTTGGTGCCAGCCTTGAGCAGCGCTCCAGCCTCGAACTCCAGATGGCAGCTCGAGGGCAGCGTGAGCCCGGTGTTCACCAGGTAGTTGCCCTTGGGCACGTAGACGGTGCCCGCCGCGGCGTTGATCGCTGCCTGGATCGCGGCGCTGTCGTTGGTGGTGCCGTCACCCCTGGCACCGTAGGCTTTGACGTTGACCGGGGCGTCGGTCATGGAGTACGGAACACGGGTCGTCACTTGCTCCCTTTCATCGCAGCCGCGGCTGCCGGGATGATCTTCTCGGCCGAGCGGCCCACGACGTAGCCGCCCAGGCCGAACTCAACGATCGACCAGAGCTTGAGGTACTCGGCCTCGCTCAAAGCCGGCGCGGCCCAGCCGAACCAGCGGGCGACGATCAGCCCGCCGAAGGTCAGCATCAGGATCGGGCGCCAGTTGGCCGCGAGCCAGTGGGAGGACGCCGCCTCGGTCTTGACGATCTCGGCCCGGCCGGTGAACTCGGCGAGCTCACCCTTCTGCGCCAGCTCCAGCATCGCGAGCTTGGCCTGGTCGCGCTGGGCCGGGTCCGGCCAGAGCCGGTCGATGAGCTTGCCGCCCACGTCCAGGGCGGCGGTGATCGGGTCGTGTGCCATCAGGCCTCCATCAAATCGCTGATGCGGCGGGCCCAGCCGCGGGAGAACGCCGGCCAGTTGGGCAGGCCTGCCATGAACCGCAGACGCTGCGCCAGGATGCGCAGGCGCAGGGCGTTGGTGTCCTGGGCGTAGGCGGCGGCCAAAGTCTTCGGACCGATCAGCCCGTCAGCCTCGACGCCGAGTGCACGCTGCAGCCAGCGGGTGGCCTGGGCGGGCCCTGAGTTGACTGCGCCGTCGAACACCGCATAGCGGATGCCGGGCGGCAGGTCGTCGGCGCGGATCGGCTTCCAGTAGCGCTCGAGGTAGATGCGCTTGGCCAGGTCCAGCGGCAGCTCCCGCATGTCGCCCTTGTAGCCCACCTCCCGGGCCACTGCCTCGGTGACGCCAAAGCGGGTCCTGCCCCCGGGATCGTCCTCGTGGTCGGAGAAGTCTCCCTCGTGACCGAGGAGCAACTGGAACGCGGTGTCGAAGTTCATTTGCTGGGCCAGTGGGTGGCGATCCAAGACACCAGAGCCCCCATCATCGACGCGATGGTCATGCCCATCCAGAACCCGCCCTTGCCCTTGTTGGCCAGGGCCAGCAACTCCTTGACGTCGCTCTGCAACGTGGCCACCTCGCTGCGCAGCAGGTGGACCTCGGCCTGCATGCGGCCGAACGTGATGGGGTCGATGTCACTCATGGTCGTCAAGAACTCAGTTCTGCAGCTCGGGCCTCAACCTCGAGCGGGTTGTCCCAGTACCCATACCGCGCGTTGTAGAAGAGATACGTGATCGCCCACCGCACCACGCCCATGCGCTG
>Ga0315900_10002474_pt1 | contig 28159 bp, 25 predicted proteins | sample LakEriMetagenome_FD_203521 | JGI IMG/M metagenome (GOLD analysis project Ga0315900, IMG submission 203521) | Freshwater fungal communities from buoy surface, Lake Erie, Ohio, United States - Buoy 12 MA114 | ecosystem: Environmental > Aquatic > Freshwater > Lake > Lake biofilm | place: USA: Lake...
AGGAAAATGCTGGCAACGAAGGGAAAACGCTGATTAGAAACGCTGTTTAGCGCTGTTTAGTGCCTGGCACCAACTTGCCTCCCTGAACCCCCCCACACTACACATCCATCCCTTTCGCCCCAAACCAACATCAAACACAAAAGGTGGGTGGCACCAATCTCAAAAGGTGGGTGGCACCAATTAAGGAAAATGCTGGCAAAGAAGGAAATGAGTGGGTAGCGAGGTTGTTGGATTGGGTGTGTTGTTTGGTTCCGAATGCAAAGATTCGACCTGCTGGTACACTGGCAAGAGATTAGCGATGGATGACCGCCTCTTGTTGGCCTGCGACTTGGGTCGGAGGCCTAACGATCGCTTCACGGAACTCAACACTTCGGGCTTCACCTAACCAACATGATTGAACTGCCTGTCGTTTCGGACGATTCCAATCCGCCAAAAGGTCCCAGCGGCTCAAGGGCTGCCGAGGCACACCCTCCCCTCTTCGAGCGGTCGGGTCGACTTCCTGAATGGCTTCGAAGAGAAATCCCGAAGGGAAACGCAAATCACTTCACCGCCGGGCTTTTGGAAGAGCTGAAGCTAGAAACGGTCTGCGACAACGCCAAGTGTCCTAACCGCATGGAGTGTTACTCACAGAAGACAGCCACTTTCATGATCCTTGGCAACGTCTGCACTCGCCCCTGTGGTTTCTGTGCCGTCTCGCGAGGTCGTCCTCAACCGCTACAAGCCGATGAGCCGGAGCGAGTGGCGCTGGCCGCCGAGCGACTGGGACTCAAGCACGTCGTGCTCACCAGCGTGACCAGGGATGATCTTCCGGATGGAGGAGCCGAGCATTTCGCCCAGTGCATTCAGGAGGTGCGACGGCGGACCGGCGCAACGATCGAAGTGCTGACGCCCGATTTCGTCCAGCAAAAAGAGGTGCTAGAGCGAATCTGCCAGGCCAGACCCGAAGTTTTCAATCACAACATGGAAACCGTCCCCCGACTCTACCGACGCGTTCGTGGTCCCAAAAGCGACTACCGTTGGACGCTGGAATTGCTGCGCCGAGTCAAGCAATACGATCCCCAGATTAAAACCAAGAGCGGCTTGATGCTGGGACTGGGCGAGACCCAGGAAGAAGTGCTGGAATGCCTGGCCGATCTTCGGGAGTATGATTGCGACTTTCTGACGCTCGGGCAGTACCTGCAGCCTGGCCCCAAATACCTTCCGGTTGTTCGATACATTCCCCCGGCTGAATTTGAAGAACTCGGCAAGCTGGCGCGGGGTATGGGCTTTTCCCAGGTCGCTTCCGGGCCATTCGTCCGAAGCAGCTATCACGCTCGCGAAATGGCCGAATCCTCTCCTGAGGGAACCTGATAGTCGATTCCGGAACCCGAATCAGTTGTTCGGGACATCGCCTAATTCCTGCGATTGGTCTGGTTGTGACTATACTGTGGATCAGAGATCGTCTTTTCCAGGCAGATGGGACTGGGGAAGATCGACGCACTATCGTTGCGTGGCCAAGCCACTTGGGTCGGCCAGATTCGTCGCACACCCTGCATCAGGAGTGTTTCCATGCTTCCGGCTTTTCAAAGACCGATACCCACTGCCACGGTTTGCGGTTTGCTGACCCTCGCCTGTTTCCTGCTTCCCTCAGCTTCCCGATGCATGGGCCAGGATGGAAAGGATTGGATGGAGCAATTGGCTCGCCGTGAATTGACTCAAGGCGACAAATCGCTCAAGTACCGCATCCTGGAACCTGCCCAGGCGACCGAAGCACTGCCAGTGGTCCTGTTCCTTCATGGGGCCGGGGAGCGGGGCGATGACAACTCGAAGCAACTGGTCCATGGGGTCTCTCAGTTTGTTTCCAAGGATGCCCAGTCGAAGCATCCCTGCTACGTCATCGCTCCTCAGTGCCCCTCTGGACGGCGCTGGGTGGAGGTGGACTGGTCGGCCGATCAGCATGATCTTCCGAAAGACTCCTCCGATTCGCTGGCCCTTGCCGTCGCCATCGTTCGCGATCTGATCGAACAAAAGAAAGCCGATCCGACCCGCATTTACATCACCGGGCTTTCCATGGGTGGGTATGGCACTTGGGATGCCATCGCGCGCTACCCCGATTTGTTTGCAGCCGCCGTACCGATCTGCGGTGGTGGCGATCCCAAGACCGCACCCCGGTTCAAGCAGCTTCCCGTCTGGTGTTTCCATGGCGGAAGGGATGGCGTGGTCAAGCCGGAACGATCGCGCGAGATGATCAAGGCGATGGAGCAAGCGGGGGGGAAGCCGAAGTACACCGAGTACCCCGAGGCGGGCCACGACAGCTGGACAGCCACCTACGCCAACCCGGAACTGCATCAGTGGTTGTTCGAACAGCGTCTGGATGCGAAAACGCTCAAGCCCTGATGAGCGCCCCTCCGCTTTCCGCTCCATGGCATCCCAAGTGACTGCGCAATCCATGCCGCTGCAACTGGATATCTTTCCCTCGATCGCGTACCAACATCCGCGCGGCGAGACCTGGCGACTGATGCTGCAAGGAAGACTGACGCGCCAGGCGCCCCCTTCCATCGGCAAACGCTGGTTGCTGCATCAACTGCTTCGGTCGCTCAAGGCCAACCAGCGCGACATCGACCAGCAATGCTTCCAGGAACGCATCGGCCCGTTTCTTCGCAAAGGAGAAGCTGGCCAACGCATCTTCCTCCGCATCGGATCCCATACCCTTCGACTCAAAAGGCGAACGCGAGGCAACGGACTGTTCGCCTCGAAGATCGATCTTCCTGCATCCATCCTCCAAATCCCCGGTGAGGAAGCTGGCACCTGGCACCCTTCCATCACCATCGATTGCTCGCTAGAGGAAGAGGCCATCACCGCTCGAGGCAAGATCTTTCTGATCCCCCCCAGGGGCACCAGCATCGTGACGGATATCGACGACACGATCAAAGACACGCGAGTGACCGATCGCAAGGAACTCCTAGCTCAAACCTTCCTGCGTCCCTTTGAGCCAATCGACGGGATGGCTAGCCTGTATCGCATGTGGAGCGATCAGGGAGCACTGTTCCATTACGTCTCCAGCAGCCCCTGGCAACTGTTCCAACCCCTGGAGGCCTTCCTGGAGGCCTCCCAATTCCCCTCCGGCTCCATGCACTTGCGATGGTTTCAACTGAGAGACGAAATCTTCAAACGATGGAGATTGCTGCGGCGTAAAAGCAAAGGCGGCATCATCGCAGGAATGATCGATCGAATGCCCCAGCGAAAGTTCGTGCTGATCGGAGACAGTGGCGAAAGGGATCCCGAAATCTACGCCAAACTCGCCTCCAAGTACCCCTATCAGGTCCGCCATGTGCTGATTCGGGACCTGCCTCAACGACCCATGGAAGGCGAACGACTACGGCGCGTCCTTCACCGATGCCAACCCGTCCCTGTCAAACTCTTTCGCCATCCCGATGAGATCGCCAAGATTCTCTACCCGGAGGACGATCGATCCTTCGATCGATCCTTCTAGGCCCTGCACGCGATCGGTGCTGCGGAGAGGCAATGATGCCGTCTACCTCCACCCTCAGAAGATCACTCGAGGAACCACGGCTAGCTTTCGCACCTTCGGCTATCCGCCACACATCACCGAAACATTCCGACCACACTTTGTCCTATTGCGAGTGGCTTGCGGAAACCTCGACGGCGTCATGGGTGAGCGATCGAGCCTTGCAATGACGAGCCACACGGGGTCCTTCAGCATCGCTGTCAGGACCATCGGCCGCGTAGAGATGACGGTAGATCCGGCTGCTGCCAGGCACTCATCCCGCCGTCCACCAACAGCATCTGCCCCTGAACATGCTCCGCCTCGTCGCTCATCAAAAACACCGCAGCCGGCCCCACCACCTCGGCGGCAGGTACCTGACCGTTGGGAGTATGCAGTTGCATCCAGCGCATCGCATCTCGATCGACCGACAGGATCTGATCGGTCAATGGGGTTCGCACCAAGCCAGGTGCCACCCCGTTGACTCGAATTCCCCTGGGAGCCAGCGCAACACATAAGGTTCTAACCATGCTCGCCACCGCTCCTTTGCTGGTGTCATACGCCGCATGGTCGGCTTCCGCCAGCAAGCCGTTGATCGATCCCGTGAAGAGCACCCGGCCTCGGATCCCCCCAGCCACCCAGCGACGGGCAATCGCCTGCGTCAGGAAGAAACCAGCGTCGACATTCAATCGCATCGTATGCTGATAGTCCTGGTACTCCATCTCCAAAAACGGCGGCTCACGAAAAGTCCCCGCATTGTTGACCAGCAGGGAGACGCTCATGCCCGTCCTATCCAACGCGCCCATCATCTCGGCGACCGCTTCAGGTGTCGGACCAGATAGATCGCTGGTGATCTGATGCACCGTCGCCCCCTCAGCTCGACATCGCTCCATCGTCTCCCGAGCCGCCTCGTCCTCCCGCAGGCCATGCAGGATCACCCCGGCTCCTGCGCGAGCCAGATGGAGAGCGATCGCCGCGCCGACTCCCTGCGTCGATCCAGTCACCAGCGCCACATGACCATCCAAGCGAAACATCGCTGCTCCCCCTTTGCCACCACGAGAAAACTCAGTCTGAGCAACTCTTGCCGAATCGATCCAATCCACCGCCGCTCCATAGCTGGTACCGCTCCCCAGCTGGTACCGCTAGGCCATTGCCAGAAGGGCAACCTGCCGTGGTATCATCATGCACCGCTGGCAACGCGGAGTCGATGCCGATAGAAGGTGAGAAATAGGTGGAGCCGCACACGATGTCTCAGAGCCGTGCTGAACCATTTGAAAAGCTTCCAGGGATCGCCGGCTTCTCCATGTCCGGCCAGCGCGCCATCGTCACCGGTGGCTCGAAAGGGCTTGGGCTGGCCATGGCGCAAGGCTTGGCCAGCTGCGGTGCCTCCGTGATGATCGCCAGTCGCCACGTCGAACAGGCCTCCGCTGCTGCCGCTGCCATCGCCGACCACTTCAACGTCCCCACTCTGGCTGCCTCGGTCGATGTGACCAAAGAAGAGGACTGCCGGAAAATGGTCGATCTGGCCAGCGAGCGATGGGGTGGCGTGGATATCCTGATCAATAGCGCCGGGATCAACATCCGAGGTCCCATCGAATCGCTTTCCGTCGATCAGTTCCACCAAGTCATGGAAACCAATGTCACCGGAACCTGGCTGGCAACACGTGCCGCAGTGGGATTGATGAAAGCCAACGGCTATGGACGGATCATTCAGATTGCTAGCACTCTGGGAATGGTCGGACTGGCTGGACGCACCCCCTACGCCAGTAGCAAAGGAGCCATCGTCCAGATGACGCGAACGCTGGCGCTAGAGCTGGCGGAGCATGGGATCACCTGCAACGCCATCTGCCCTGGCCCCTTCCTAACGGAGATGAACCTACCGATCGCCGACTCGGAGGATACCAGGAAATTCCTGATCGGCGCCGTCGCCATGGGCCGCTGGGGCAGACTGGAAGAGATCCAAGGAGCCGCCATCTACCTCGCCAGCCGCTCTGCCAGCTTCACCACCGGCAGCCTTCTGGTGGTCGATGGTGGCTGGACCGCCCGCTGAACCCTTCTCCCCGCAGACGGTCTCGCTTCCCCAAACCCCCTCAGGAAGCATTCGCCCACCCTGGCTTCCCTCCCTCCCATGCGCGTATTGCAAGCAAAACACCGCAAGAAAACTCTCCGCAATCACTACATTTTGACATTTTTGCTTTTCCGGGTGCCGGAGATCGCCGATCAACAGCCATAGGTCCATGGAGAACCCACCTTCCCTCCAGCCAGCTCTGACTCCCAGGCGCTTCCGTGATCGATCGATTGAAATACGCTATCACCGATTACTTCGATTCATGGAAAGGGCGTTGGACCCTGGCCATCGGATGCCTGCTGCTTGGGTTCACTGTCCCATCGCAACGCTGGTTGCTCGATAATCTGGTCCCACCCATTGCTCTGCGTTGGATCGGTTCGGCCACGCCACCTAGCGACTCAAACACTTCCGCCGAAGGAATCTCGGCGCTCCCTCACCAACCTCCCGCCGCCACCTCGGTGATGGCATCCGCTCCTCATTCCGGCAGCTCCTTTCTGCCCCCGCCTTGGATCGCTCCCATTCCCCCTGCCTGGAACCAGGCACCTCGACTGGAACAGGAATTGGTCTTCTCACCTGCCAGTTCTGCCCCACCCTTGGCTCAGTCGATCGAGGCCGCTACTTTCCGCACCAGACTGCGAAGCGAAGAACTGCAACTGGAACCGATTTCCAATCAGGAGCCATCGCAAGCCGGTCCGCCGACTTCCAGTGTGACGCCATCGATTGCCGAGCCAATCCATGCGCTGCCGGATCCTGTTCAGCAGAAACGCATCATGATGAACTTCCAGGATTCTCCCTGGAATCTAGTCCTTCAGCGACTGGCTTCCGAAGCCGGATACGACCTCAAAATGGATGTGCTTCCCGAAGGAACATTCAATTATTCCAGCAATCGATCGATGACGGTCAGTGAGGCGATCGATCTGTTCAATGGATACCTTTATTCCAGTGGCTATCTTCTGGTACGCAATGGACACCTGCTCTACGTCGTCCAGTTGGATCCTCAGGAGCAGCTGCCAAGCCACCTCTTCCCGATGGTGACTCCCGATCAACTGACCAACTACGGGAACAACGAGCTGCTGAATTTGGATGTCGCCCTCTCGACGATCGATCCCACCGCTGCAGCTGGGGAAATCCAGAATCTACTCAGTCCGCTTGGCAAGGTCACGGCACTTCCCAATTCCCACCGCATCGTGGTGACAGACTTCGGTGGCAACCTCAAGCGGCTATATGAGATGCTCTGGATTCGCGAGAACGATCCTGCGTACCAACCCCAATTGGTTTTCCATCTGAAGAATGCTTCTGCGGTCGAAGTGGCCAAAGCGATCAACGAGTATCTGACCGGACAGAAACAGCCTGGCGGGGCCGGTGGGACTGGCAGCCCACGCGCCAACCTAGCCGCTACCGGGGTCAGCCCGGGAACCATTGGAGTCGCAGGTACCTCGGAAGCTGCCTCAGTCGTCGTCGCCGAACCCAATTCCAACTGCATCCTTGTCGGCTCCAGCAGCCACCATCTCGAAAAGATCCGCTCGATCATTGCCGAGCTAGATGCGCTGCCGCCCCAGGTGCTGATTCAGGCCCTTCTGGTAGAAGTCGATCTTGGCAATATCAATGAGTTCGGTGTGGAATTGGGTGTCCAGGACTCCGTCCTGTTCGACCGCAGCGTGGTCGACAAGATCATGACCGTAACCGAAACGGTGTCCAACCCAGCTACCGGAATCGCCACCACCAACCAGTCGATCATTTCTCAGACAGCAGACCCCGGGTTCAACTTCAACAATAAACCGCTCGGCAACAACATCGCTGCCAATCCCTCGCGAGTCGGCTCCCAAGGGCTCTCCAATTTCGCCCTGGGCCGCATCAACACCGATGAAGGGTATGGCGGCTTGGTCCTCTCGGCCGGCTCCGAATCGATTTCGGTGCTGCTGCGAGCCCTGGCGGCCAAGCGGAAGATCGACATTCTCAGCCGTCCCCAGATCCGAACGCTCGATAATAAAGAAGCGATGATCCAGATCGGCCAGCAAGTTCCCGTTGTCGATGGGGTGTCGCTGACTCCTGTTGGAAGCGCCAATCCCGTCATTCGCCAGGATCAGGCGGGCATCATCCTGACGGTCGTTCCCCGAGTCAGTCCCACCAACGAAATCACCATCGATGTGCAGGCGGAGAAAAGTGAGTTTCAGACCGGACCTGGCTCCGGCATTCCCATCTTCACCGACGCCACCAACGGAAACGTGATCGAGGCCCCGATCAAGAACGTCTCCAAAGTCGACACCATGGTCAGTTGCATCTCGGGACAAACGATCGTCCTGGGAGGCATGATCACCAAAGGCCAAAGCAAACTAGAACGAAAAGTCCCGGTCCTGGGAGATCTCCCCTTCATCGGATGGCTCTTTCGCTACGACAACCAACAGGTGCAACGGAAAGAACTGCTGATCTTCCTGACGCCTCACGTCGTTCGGCACCCCGCCACGTCCGATGCGCACAGCGTCACCGAAGCGAACCGAATTCACTTCCCCCACGCTGACGCCGCACAGATGCATGGCCAATGCCCCGCACCACCCAACCCCGACGAACCTCGAGGCATCGAATTTCCAGAACGGCACTACGAACGGTGGTGGGAACGCAAACAACGTCGGCGCGAAGCGCATGAGGCCAAGCCGCCCATGTTCCAGCCACCTCCAGGACCCGAGCCGATGGGGCACGAAGGCTGGATGATGCCTTACGATGCGTTGCCACCAACCCAAAGCCCCAGCGGCCCTCCTGTTGTCCCGATCCTCGAACTGGATCCCCACTAAAACGCTCCCCGCCAGCCATCAACCTACCCCCTTGTCTCCATCCACCGGGAAAAGTCGCTGGCTTTCTTTTTTTCCCGTCACCGCACCCAATCCGTTCACTCCAAACGACCCCTCTAAACTTCGCAATATCATTTTCTTAAAAATACTTATTGCGACTAGATGATTTGTGAACTTGGGAAAGATAGGAAATTCAGGAAATTTACTGCGCGTCTCAATCCCCTGGAGAACTGCGGTTTGTTCTCTTCAGGACCCCCGTCGTCGCCCTTTCGTGGAATCGTCGCAAGTGTTTCAAATTGAGACATTTTTGAAGGGTCCTCGATCGGCCTCCTCGCTGGCTGTAAGCAGCGATCCATAAGTCGCCTTACACTGTGGGAAAACAAGCCGGATTCGTTCCAACAAGACAATTCCACACTCTCTTGGACCATTCCCTGCCAACATCGTTCGTTTCCAACGATAGCCTGCTACTTTACAGTGTAAGCAGCTCTGCCGAGTCGGTGGAAAAGCTGTGAATTCCAGGTAGCGGCACAAAAAGCGGTAGAATCCGCCAGGGAAAAGAAAAAATAATTTTCTTCTTTTTTCTTCGATTATCCCCATTATCGCTTTCCGCCACTGAATGTCGCACTTTGCGACAGTTTAAAATCAGTTGACGTCATTGCTCCCAGGGCTAAAAAAGCGTGGGCTAAGGGCAGAGCCCGTTGCACCTATGGGCACATCAAATTTCCGACAGGCATCCGACTTTGCGGCTTAGGGAGGTCAGGAAGACTTCCCCGAAAGGAAATCGAGTCCGTTTGATTCCTTTCCTTTCCACCAATTTTGTGAAATGTGCTGGCATCTAGTGATTGGGTTGAAACCCTTTGGAGAAATCAGAAATGGGAAGGCAAGTGAGAGGCAACTTGCGTGGCAGGCGAGCGTTCTTAGGAGGTGTTACGGCGGCGTTAGCGTCTACACCTTGGTTGCGACGCGTTCATGCGTCGCCCGCGACGGTCGCTCCTACACTGGCGACTCCCTTCCGAATCACTCCCTTCGTTCAGGAACTCCCAATCCCCGCGCCAGCGCAACCGGTGGGAGTCGGCAAGCCTCCCTATCGCCCAGGGGAAGTAGAGGGAGGCATCGCTCCGGAATATGCCGATTTGGCCAAGTACGAACGCTTTCCGACGAAGTACTACCAGATCGAGATGAAGGAAGGGATCCACCAATTCATTCCAGGGGTAGAAACTCCGGTCTGGACTTACAACGGCACCGTACCGGGTCCGACATTCAGGACGCGGATCGGCGAGCCGATTGTTGCTCGCTTCATCAACAATCTACCGATTGAAACGTCGATCCACTTTCACGGTGGCCATACGCCGGCTCACGCTGACGGGAATCCCATCTTCTTGATTCATCCTGGCCAAGGTCGGGATTACTTCTGGCCAAACACTGTGCCGATGCACAACGGTGAACTGGACTACACCGAGTCGATTTCTTCGGCTTGGTATCATGATCATGCGATGGATATCACCGCTCATAACGTCTACATGGGTCTGTCCGGTTGCTATTTCTGCTTTGACGACCTTGAGAACAATCTGATCGACACCAACGTGCTTCCCAAAGCCTCCTTCGACATGCCGTTGGTCTTCAGCGATCGGATGTTCAATGCGGATGGGACATTGGCGTATGACATGCTGGATCACGACGGTCAGTTGGGAGACGTTTTCCTGACCAACGGCGTGGTGCAACCCGTGTTGCGTGTCCAGCGACGAAAGTACCGTTTCCGCATGATGGGTGCTTCCAACGCTCGTCACTACAACATCCGGCTCAGCAACGGTCAGAAAATGCTGCAGGTCGGAAACGACAGCTGGTTGCTCCCTTTTGCGATGGAACGGACCAGTCTGTTGTTCTCGCCGGCCAAACGAGCCGACGTGATCATCGACTTCACCAATGCACCAAGCATTCTCTACCTGGAGAATACGATCGAACACAATGACGGTCGCGGCCCCAGCGGCACGGCCAAGCGTCCGACGAAGCTGGTGAAGTTTGTTGTGGAGGGTGCTCCGGTCCGCAACGATGCCACCGTGACGGTCAACACCCCCATCCGACCCAACACGCCGATTCTCGCTTCGGAGATCGAAGCGACGCGGACGTTTGACTTCGAGCGGAAGAATGGGGCCTGGGTGGTCAACGGGGAGTTCTGGGATCCCAATCGGGTCGATGCTGCACCGCGACTGGGATCGGCCGAACGATGGATCCTGCGGAACAACAGCGGCGGATGGTGGCACCCGATCCACATTCATTTGGAATCCCACCAGATCCAGACGATCAATGGCCGCAAGCCATCGCCATGGGATGCCTATAAGACCGACACCACCATCCTTCCAGGGAATACGGAAGCGGAAATCTTCATGAAGTTCCGAACGTTCCAGGGACCATTCGTTTTTCACTGCCACAATTCCGAGCACGAAGACATGCGGATGATGTGCAACTTCAACGTGGTTCCCGGCACCCCACCCAGTTCACCACCCCCAGGTGGCGGCGGCGGGGGTGGAGGTGGTGGAGGCGGTGGTCGCAGGCCTCCGGTCACACCCACGCCACCCACCAGAACTGTTCCCGGTGGAAGGCTCGATGACGACAGCGATAGTCCTAGCGGTAAGGGTGGTAGGGGCTCCCGGGGCTAGTTGAGACCTCAGGAATCCTTCCCCTCGGACAACCAAACGAATCTCGTCTGGATCGCTCGACTTGCGATCCAGATCGATCGACTTGCGTCCCCAGATGGTTCGGGCGCATCGTAGCCCGTCTGTTTCGATTTGATCGCTGCAGTCTATGTGGTTGGGGTGACAGATGAAGTATTCCACGGCAATTGGCAACTCGATCGCGACTGCCTGCATCACTTTGGGGCTGGGGCTGTACTGGTTGCAGCAGAGTACTCCCAAAGCAACCAAAAAAGCGGAACCACCTTTGGCGACGATGGTACCTGCATCGAGCGCGCCAACTGAGTCCGCCCCGCCTTACAACCCGCTCGATCTTCTGCAGACTCAGGTCGAAGGCGGTTTGAGCGAAGCGGTGACGGAGGGAGATGGGACGGAGGCTTATGATCTTCCGGTACGAGGTGACGAGCCAGTCAAGTTTTCGACGCGGATTCCGAACATAGAACTGACGACACACGATGGCCGTCAGGTCCGTTTTTACGATGAATTCGTGAAAGACAGGAAGGTAGCGGTCAATTTCATGTACACCGTTTGCAAGGGCATCTGCCCGGGCATGACGCGCAACATCAAATTGGTTCGCAAGGAAATGGCAGCAAAGGGTATCGATGACTACGTTTTTGTCTCGGTCTCGATTGAACCTGACCGCGATACGCCCGAGCAAATGACCAAATACATGAAGGACAACGGAATCGAGAACAAGCCAGGCCACTGTCCCTGGATCTTCGTGACTGGAGATCTGCAGGAAATCGACCAACTGCGACGCAGCTTAGGCGTTTTCGACCCTGATCCCGAAGTGGATGCAGATCGGACCCAGCATGGCGGTATCTTGACCATCGGGAACGACCGCAGCGACTGGTGGGTTGCATCCGCTGCGCTGCAGGAGCCCAGGCTGATTCTCGATACGATTCTTCGGATTACTTCCAACGACCAGCGACCTAAAAATCGTTGGCAGGACCGTGCGATGGGGCCTCCGCTAGGAGGATCCTGATCTAGCGAGCAGTGGATTGTCGCTTGCTGAAGGCAAGCATCATCATCAAACATCACATGGCATTTGGCATCTTCGCCCAATGGCCATGTGCCCACCGCGCTGACTCATGGCAGAGCCAGCGACGACCTGGCAGGATTGCCGATACAGGGAGGTGCCGGAATCACAACAGGGGGAAGAGAAATGCGTGACGGGACTCAATGGCAGCGTCGAATGTTTCAGAGTGAACTGCGGTCATTTTGGTTCCTTGCAATCGCTTTGCTCCTCCTGAACGTGATTCGAGAACCGGCAACTGCCAGCCCTCCTGGTGGTGGCCGGGTGGCAATGAAGGCGGAGCCCAGCCTGTACGATGACGAAGTGGAAGTCGAGGAGGCGCCTCAATCGCTGCGCGGGGTGGACGTACCGAAAATCGAAGACCAGGATCGGTACATCGCAGATAAGGAATACGCCGAGTTGCTCGGCAAGGCACTCTTCTGGGATCTCCAGCTTGGTAGCGATGGCTGGACTGCCTGCGCGTCTTGCCATTGGCATGCTGGAGCCGATGTGCGGATCCGCAACACGATCACTGGGATCGATTTCCAGGCTCTGGAAACCCAGCTTGGCGAGGTAAGCAATTACCTACTGAAAGCCGACGACTTTCCGTTTCGCAAGCTGGCTGATCCGACCGACCGCGACAGTCAAGTCGTTCGGGATCTCGGGATGATCGCCGGCTCGCAAGGGGTCGTCAAACGAGATTTCCTCGGGGTGACCTCGCGGAGGTTCCTGGACACGGGTGAGGTTGTCCACGACGACAAGTTCGACCTTGGAGGACTGAATGCACGCCAAGTCACTGGCCGCAATTCCCCCACGGTGATCAATGCGGTCTTTCTGGAAAGGCAGTTCTGGGACGGCCGAGCCCAGCGTGTATTCAATGGGGTCAATGTTCACGGCGACCGCGATCCATCCGCCAGGGTCTGGTATGCACAAGGCCTTTCGGCATCGCCCGTAAAGATCGCCATCGAGAATGCATCGCTGGCCTCCCAGGCGGTCGGCCCGCCGCACGATGGGATCGAGATGTCCTGGAGCGGCCGGTCCTTCGGAGATATCGGTCGCAAGATGCTTTCCATGACGCCGCTGGCTTTGCAGCGCGTCGATCCCACCGACAGCCTTCTTGGCGATCTCGCCAATCCCAGGGGAAGGGGGCTGAAAAGCCAAGTCACCTATTCCCAACTGGTCCGCAAAGCATTTCGCAAAGAATGGTGGCAGGCGAAGGAACCGGTGGAGGGTGGATACACCCAAATGGAGGCGAATTTCTCTTTGTTCTTGGGTCTTTCGATCCTGATGTATGAAAGCACCCTGATTTCGGACCAGTCCCCTTACGACCGTTACGCCGAGGGAGATGAATCGGCGCTTAGCGATCGAGCCAAACAGGGTTTGGAGATCTTTCTGCATCAAGGAAAGTGTATCAATTGCCACACCGGTCCTCAGTTCGCCGGTGGCATCACCAGCGTGACTCGTCCGGTCGACAGCGCCATCCAGTCCCAAATGATCGAAACGATCGCGATGTCGGATCGGCAAACCGCCTTTTATGACGGGGGATTCTACAACATCGGCGTGCGGTCCAATGAGGAAGACCTGGGTGTGGGAGGAAGCAATGAATTGGGGCCTCTCAGCTATACCTTGCGCCGACAAATTGGCGAAGAGGTTCCAGGTGCGATTGGGGTTCCTCCCGAGGCACGAACGGCAGTCCAGGCCGCCTTCAAGACACCATCGCTTCGGAATGTCGAACTGACAGGGCCCTACTTCCACAACGGGTCTCAGGCGACCTTGGAGCAAGTGGTGGAGTTCTATGCCCGAGGCGGTGATTTTCACCAGGGCAATCGCGATCTATCGCCCGATATCGAACCGATTCCAGAGCTGGCCAACGACAAGAAGCTGATAGGCGACTTGGTTGAGTTTCTGAAGTCGCTGACCGATCCGCGGGTCGCTGAGCAGAAACCGCCGTTTGACCATCCGGAGTTGATCGTCCCTCATGGACACCGGTCGCAATCCAAGGGAGTCGCGGGGGACCAGAATCTGGTCATCCCTGCAACCGGCGCTTCGGGAGGGGTGCGACTGAAAACCTTCGAGCAGATTTTGGCCGATGGAGTCCCAAATTGAGTCTGGCAAGGAAAGCACCTGGCAGGCAACAGGGACCGCAAGGAGCCCCGAAGGGAGAAGAGATCATGGAAGAAACAGAGGTCCTGGCAATCGCAAGTGCCCCACTACCGACCGCAAGGGGTGCGGCGGGGTCCGTTGCAGAACTGTTGAATTTAGAGACTCTGGATATCTGCCCAGTGGCCCTCGCCGCCTTGCCCGCTCGCGAGATCGCCCGTCGTCAGATCCTCCCGTACCGAATCGAAGGGGGAAGATTGCTGGTAGCCGCTGCCGACCGACCCTCCGCTTCCTGCCTGGACACCCTTCGCATGATCTGTCGCCTCCCATTGCGGGTGCGGCTGGCCGAGCCGGGGGAATTGCGAGACCGAATCAAGGATCTGGTTGGCCTGGGTGGCGGTACGCTTCAGGCGGTCACCGATCGCCGATTCGACCAGAATGTCGCCATCGAAGAAGAGGATGGCGTGGCCGATGAGGCATCGATCGTCCGTTTGGTCCATGAGCTCCTGGAGGATGCGCTACTGCGAGGGGCCAGCGACGTGCATCTAGAGCCGACGGCCGAAGGAATGCTGATTCGCTACCGTATCGATGGAATTCTCTCTCCCGAGTCCTCGACACAGCAGTGGAACCGACTGCGTGATGCCATCGTCAGTCGCATCAAGATCATGGCGCGACTGAACATCGCGGAAAAGCGGCAGCCCCAAGATGGACGGGTGCGAATCCGACTGAAGGAAGGGGAGAAAGATATCCGCGTGTCGATCATTCCGATGCTTCACGGAGAGGGTGTTGTCCTGCGACTTCTGGATCCGGTTCGCGCAGTCCGACAGCTACAAAAACTTCAGTTGCCGGGACAGATTGGGGAACGATTCCAAAGGCTGATCGGAGCCTCGCACGGAATCATTTTGGTGACGGGTCCCACGGGAAGTGGCAAAACAACCACCTTGAGCAGTGCGCTGCTGCAGTTGAGAAGCCCCAAAACGAAGATCGTGACGATCGAAGATCCAGTCGAATACGAACTGGAGGGAGTCAATCAGATCCCGATTCAAACCAAGACCGGGATGAGCTTTGCAGCCAGCCTGCGCAGCGTGCTTCGACACGATCCAGATGTGATTCTGGTCGGGGAGATCCGCGATTCGGAGACAGCGACCGCGGCGATTCAGGCAGCCATGACCGGGCACCTAGTCTTCAGCACGCTGCACACCAACGACGCGCCTAGCGCCTACGCCAGATTGATCGACATGGGGGTGGAACCTTACTTGGCAGCCGATGCCGTGATCGGGGTGCTTGCACAGCGACTGGTCCGACGGCTCTGCATCTCCTGCCGAGCGCCGGTCGATTTAGATCTTTGTGTTCTTCCATCCGATTTCCCAGATCCCTGTATGGAAGGGATCTATCAGCCAGTGGGATGCAGGGACTGCCGGATGACAGGTTACCAGGGGCGGATGGGGATCTACGAACTGGTGATCTCGACCCCGGCGATACGCGAAGCCTGCTGCAAGGATGCTTCAGCATCTGCGATCCGCCAGGCCGCCAAGCAAGCCGGCTATCAGTCGCTTCGCCTGGACGGCTGGCAGCGGGTATTGGAAGGGCTGACCAGCATCGAAGAAGTGCTTCGGGTTTCAGGTCTGGAGCCAACGTCGCAGGAAGCCGACAGGAGTGTTGGAGATGGCTGAATTCCACTACCTAGCCTGCGATCCCCAGGGGCGACAGCTTCATGGTGCCATCTCGGCCGGATCGCGCCGCGAAGCGCTGATCACACTCAATCAACGTTCGCTCACCACCTTGCAACTTGTTGCAGGCAGCACCCCCAACGCCGCCAGCAAGACCCGATGGGGGGCCACGCAGTACGGCCAATTGGCAGACCTTCTTCGCACCGGTGTTCCGATGCTGCAAGCGATGGAGGTCCTTCGACAGCAGGCATCCCAGCCTTCTTCCAAGGCGCTGATGCAGCAAATGATGGAACAGCTGGCCGATGGTTCCAGTCTGTCACAGGCGATGCGGTCGGCTGGAGACGCGTTCGACCCGATCGCCATAGGAGTGGTTGCAGCCGGTGAGGAAGGAGGATTCCTCGAAGATTCCCTCGTACGAATCGGTCAGCTTTGCCGCAAGCAGGATGAACTGAAGCAGCGCATTGCAGGAGCCATGATCTACCCCTCGCTGCTGGCTGTGGCAGGGGCCTTGATCGTGCTGGCGTTGCTCATCTATTTCGTCCCCAGTTTCCAACCGATCTTTGAGGGGATGGCACAGCGCAGTCAACTCCCATGGGCAACGACAGTGCTGATCGGTGCCAGCGACCTGATCCGCCAATGGGGAGTCTCGATCGGCCTGATCGCACTGATCGCCTTGGGGAGCTTGGCATCCTCGAAGTCTCCTCGTCGGCTTTGGACGCTGGGGCTGGAGGCGATCGCCCCCATGCCTGGCTTGGGTGTTCTGATTCGCGAGGGTGTTGCCGAACGATTCTGCCGTATCCTGGGAACCCTCCTTGGGAACCATGTTCCGATGGTTCGCGCCCTGGAGATCGCTCGCCAGACGATCGGGCTTCCCGCTTTCGCTACTCATCTTTCGCAAGTCAGTCGCGACGTCGCGGACGGCTCATCCCTCTCGCATCAACTCCGTCGCCATCCTTTCTTCCCTGCCGACATCGGGGCCATGCTTGCAGTGGGAGAACAGTCCAACACCCTTGCAGGGGTACTCGTGGAGGCCGCCGACATCTTGGAGCGACGCAATGCCAGGCGAATCGAAGTCCTTCTGAAGTTGATGGAACCATTTCTGCTGATCGGCCTGGCTGCAATCGTCCTGTTTCTCGTCATCGGTCTGATGCTTCCAATCCTGGATGCTTCGGGAAGCATTCGAAACTGAAAACCAAGTGGTTGATGAAAACCACAGACAAACGCAGGAGTCTTTTTCCATGACAACGATCCGATCGAACACGAATGCCCGTTTCAGTCGCCCGCTTCCGGGGAGAGTGACTGCCCAAGGGACTGCATGCCATGCCAATGCGTTTACGCTGATCGAAGTGATCCTGGTCCTTTCGATCCTCGGTGTGATCGCCGGCATGGCTGTCCCCAGATTGCTCAACCGACAAAAATATGCAAACAGCGATGCCACCCAGCTTACGATTGAAGGGATCGAGCAGGCGATCAAGCTTTATTCGATCGACCATCTCGGGGAGTTGCCGACGCAGCAGGCCGGCTTGCTTTCACTGGTCACACCCCCACAAGGAAAGTCGAAACAGTGGCGGGGTCCCTATCTGGATATGCTCCCCAAGGATGCATGGGGGCAACCGATCGAATATCGATGCCCGGGAAAGATCCATCCCAAAGGATACGATCTGGTATCGGCCGGCCCGGACAAGGTGATGGGCACCGAAGATGACCTGTCCAACCAGAAAGCGCCTTGATGTGATGATGCTTCGACAAAGGAGCCGTCTCATGAAACAGCGAGCAGCGCGAGGGGCGATTCTTCTGGATGTGATCCTTGCCATCGGAGTGTTCGCGTGTGGCTACGCCGCTATCTCGACATCGATGAACGCCTCCTACCGAATGGCCAGGCGAGTCCAGTTCCAGGAGGCAGCCACGCAGCGAGCGGTGCGGATGCTGGAACTGCTGGAAAGTCCGATCGGAAGCGAAGCGAATCCAGCCTCCGGCACCTTCGAAGAGGACCCGTCCTGGAACTGGGAGGTTCAAGATCAGCCCGGGCCGATGCTGTCGCTGCGATCCAGGACGATCCGGATTTGGAAACGGTTTCCCGACGGTTTGCAAAGCCTAGAACTGAAGCGATTGATCGTATCGGCACCCGCCGAGCCAACAAGCAGGAAGAATCGCGTGCAGCGATCCGGCGCTTCCCAGTCGATCGAACCCTTCCCAGGAGTTTCGGTACGATGAGGCGCTCGGCGCGACACGGTCTGACACTGATCGAACTCCTTGCCGCCTCGGCAATCAGCCTAGTCATCCTGGCTGGAGTTTACCAGACGTTGCAGCAGTCCCGCGTCGTGCTGCGCACCGGAAGGGACTTTGCCGAACAGTCTGGGGTGGTCCATCGCGTCCATTTGCTGCTGGCTGATTGCGTGATGCAGCGCAAGCTTCCCGAACGACTGGAACTGTTCGATCAGCCGCGAGAGCCTCGCGATCTGACACTCAAAAAGTCGCTTCAGCGATGGCAAGCCGATGTGGAACGAATCGAGTGGCAGAGGAAGCAGAGGGCGACCCAGCCCACCTTTGTGGGGCTTGATGAATCCCTTCTGTTGATCGTCCCATGCGACTCGATCTCCGAGCCATCTTTCGATCTTGGGGAAAAGGCAATTTGGATTGGATGTGGGAAACCACAAGTAGAGCGGCTGCCCGATGCTTGGCAGATCCCCGCTAGCGAAATGCCGGAACAACCCGACTCCGCATGGAATGGCCTCTGGATCGCTACGTTCCGACAACCGCTGCCTCAGTCGGAAGGGATGCAGCGATGGCGTTTCGACCAGCTCCGTTGGATCTCTTCGGATATCGCCTCGATGCACCTGCGGTATCACGATGGCCAACAGTGGAAGACAAGTTGGAGTGGAGGATTCACTCCGCTACCTGCGGCGATTGAGATTCAATGCCAATCGAAACTCGCAGGGAACTCCGCCGATGGTGGTCCCCTGGTGCTCGATTTGTCCACGGGAGGCGTGCTGTGAAGAACAGGTCGCTGCCTCCAATCGCTCAGCGTCCCAGCCGTCGTTCGGGCTTCATGCTGCCCCTAGTACTGATGGTGCTGGCGCTCCTGATCCAGATCGCCTACTACCTTCGCTCGATCACCACTCAGTCGGTCACTCGCAGCAATGCTCAGACGGAACGGGTTCAGGCGTCGCTCGCGGCAGAAGCTGGCGTCCGCTATGCGAAGATGTGGCTTGAGCATGGAGGAACCTCCTGGTCCTCGCCCGCCGGATACCCTGCTTGGGCGGATCGCTGGAGCTTCGGTGGAGCCCAGGAGGCGGGCTTCCAGTTGCTGCCTGCATTTCCAGGTCGGTCTGTCCTGGACGATGAAAGCTGTCGCTTGAATTTGAACAGCTTGCCCCTGGATCCCAAACAGGAGAAAAAGGCTCGCGACATCCTTCTCCATATCCCGGGAATGACCATCCCGATTGCCGATGCCATACTCGACTGGATCGACCAGGATGATCAGGTGAGGCAATTCGGTGCGGAACGCTCCTACTACAGCTCGCGCCAACTTCCGGGACCTCGAAACGGGAGGATCGATCGACTGGAAGAACTGCTGGCTGTTCGCGGGATCAGCCCACTGCTTCTCCATGGAAACGATCGAAATGGAAACAGCGTTGTCGATCAGGACGAATTCTCTTCGCCGAAGGCGCTACAGGCTGGATGGAACCGCTACCTGACGGTTTGCGCTGGAGAGTCGAATCGAAGGGCCGATGGGTCGATGAAGATCTATCTGAACGATCGGGACGCATCGTTCGTCTATGACCAACTGAGTGCGGTGATCTCTCAGGAAAAGGCCCTTTTCATCGCAGCGCTCCGAAGATTCGGGCCATCGGACGACCGTTTTCTGGAAGAACTGGCGGAAGAGGAGTCGGAACTGGCCCAGTCCGCTGAGGATCGACTCCTGGAGCAACTGGGAGAGGATCAGGACGACTCGGGATTGGAAGAACCGAGCCAGGAAGAGGATCTGGACGAAGAGGATACGCTGCGCCAAGGCATCGACCTGGGTGGAATTCCCTCCTTCCGAATCCGTTCTTTGGCCGATCTGTGTGGAACGGAAGTAACCGTCGTCGCCGATGGAGACCAGAAAACGCTCACCAGCCCATGGAGCGCAGATGCCGCAGGAGTCGAAGCGGTTTATCGCGATCTGCATGCGGCCGCCTCACCCTTCCTAGGGACTTTGATCGATGGAAAGCTGCGCATCGATGGAACACCCTGGCAACTGCTCCGCACCCTGCCCGGTATCGACGACGCTCTTGCAAAACGTTTGGAACGATCTAGACCGAGGCAAACCGCAGGGCGCACAGCGGATCATCTTGTTCCGCTTTGGTTGCTGCGAGACGGGGTCATCGACTGGAAAATGTTTCGCCGTCTGAACCCTTGGATTACTGTATCTGGATCGGTTTATGCGATCCGCAGTCTTGGCTTCTCTCCCATGGGAAAGGCGAAGGAACTGCAGGTGGTACGAATCTATTTGGATCGCGGTGAATCGGAACTACAGCTGGTGGATCGAAACCCTACAAACAAGTCGATTCCCACACTCGTCACGGATCGAGACAAGCAATGATCAAGCCATCGAGAGCAGCGACCAGGAAGACTCCTTCGGTCTGGGCATTTGAGTCCCCGGATGGCTGGGAATGTTTCGACTGGAAATCGCGGTCGACGACGCGGCTCAACCGACAGCAGGCCAACGCGGATGTCCGGCCAGCGGCGAAAGGAAAGGCATCGAGCCAACGGACGAAAGTCGAGTGGATTGTCCCTCGCTGTCGCTATTGTGTGGCTACCTTTCCGATGCCACCTGTCGATGCTGCGTTGGAAGAACAGGCAGTGGGCAACTGGCTGGAGATGGAGTCCCCCTGGGAATTAGATAAAGTCCATTTTGCTTACTACAACCAACCCGCTACCGCTGGTTCCGACCGTTCCCAGCCTCGGTCGATCGTCTACACCATGTTGCGAGAGGATGTCGAAAGCTCCAAAGAATCGGCTACAACCTCTGGCATCCAACTGATCCACGCGATTCCGTTCAGCCAATGGCTTGCCGATCGCGTCCACCAAGTGATGCCTATTCCTCACCTGGCGATCTTCGACGTGCGACCCGATGGCTGGGAGTGGATCGAGGTGGTAAACGGTATTGCGGTCTCCAGCCACTTCCTCGAGATCCCACCGACTCAAGAGGAAGACTGGGTGGATGCAATCGAAGCAGCGCGAGATTTCTGCGCCGCGATACCCCAAGGAGAATGCCCCCTGGTCTTCGTTGGTTCTCAAGCCAACGGGTGCTGGGAACAGATTGAGTCCCGAAGCACCCTGGGGATTTTCTCCAGCTTTCACGTCCTGGACGATTTTTTCTGGGAAACCACCGGTAGCGTTAGCCAAACACCAACGGGTGGAAACCTGTTGATGCCCCCTTCCTTTCTTGTACCACCCAAGTCGGCATGGGTTCGATGGCGACCCTATGCGTTCGCACTGCTGCTGCTGATCCTTCTAGGCTTTTGGCAGTACGATCGAACGCTCCGCAAACTGGATCAGGAACTCGCCGTCCAAAGACAACTGCTTATGAAGATGGAGGAGAAACTTCTGGAGGCACCAGCGATCCAGGAGACGTTTCTAGCAGTGCAGGATCGATGGTCCAGGAGACGGGACTGGCTGGCTAATTTGGATGCGGTCAGCGAGCCGCTGGTTGCTCGGGAGCGAATCGTGCTGGAGAGCATCGATGCGCAAAGCGACCTAGATGGGGGTGCCCCTTTGCTACGACTCACTGGATCCACACCCGACCACAACAGCTGGATGCAACTGCTCGAAGTTTATGGCGAGGACGCGCGACACGAGAAGGTGCGCCCCGAATCGTTTCGTCCGGTGGAGCGAGAGGAAGGCGAGAGGATCGAGTTCGAAGTCGTTCTAGTTGAATCCCAGAGCCGGGAATCTGAAAGGAACGAAGGGCCATGAATCGCTCTCTACGACAAGGTCTACTGGCCAGTTCCTTTGCTCTGGCCGCTTGGTCGATAGTCCCGGGACTCTACGATCAACTAGCGCAGCCGATCACCCAGCGTATGAGTCGTCTGGAGTCAGCGAAGCAAAGCCAGACGGCACAAGAGAGCTCCCTGCATCAAATGGCAGAGGCTACGCAGCAATTGCTGAAATGGGAGGCGTTTGCGCTTCCCTGGGATGAAGCCGACGCCGGCAAAATCTACCTTCCCTATCTGACTCAGCTTGCGGAACGGGCCGGACTTCGTCAGATCATGTTGACTCCAACGCCAGCCGAAGAAACTTCGATCTCAGCGCGCTGGTGGGGTGTCACCATGACGGCAATTGGGGAGCCATCCGATTGGACAGATCTGCTTCAGACCTTCGAAGCAACCCCTTTGCTGCACCATATCGCGGAAATCAATCTCAGACCCAGCTCTCAAGAGAGCACCCAAGGTACCCTGCGCATCGAAGTCCTGTGCATGCCGGGAGGGGATCCCGAACGACAGGTCATGCTCCCCGAAGCGATCGAAGGAAACGAAAGCCTATTCGGATCCGCCAATTGGTTTGCCGATCGGACTCTCGCTGAGGAACCCACTTCGATAGCGGTGGCTCCCGAGACAGAGCCGATGGAGGTGCCCGCAGTATACCAACCGCCAGCACCCCCTCCACCGTCGCTCAAACTGATCGGTACCTTCGCCCTCCGGGATCGGCAGGAGGCTTGGATCCTCGATACGCAGACGAAGCAGCATTATGTCTATCGGATGGGCGATACGATCGACTTGCCAGGACTTCAGACGACTTTGGAACTGGTCGACTCCCGAGGTATCCAATGCACCTCTGCGGGTGAGACTGTCCGTTGGCAACTGGGAGAGCTCTGGCAATAAGAGAACTTCACGCCTTCCATCTCCGAGGATGATCCTCTCTTGGATCACCCTCTACACGAACAAGTCCTATTGCGTTCAGCTGGCGTTGCGTTGACGGCGGCGCCACGCCCAGCCTCCGCAGCCCAGCGCGAAAATCGCCATCGTCCCCGGCTCGGGAACTGCACCACTCGGGGTGATCCCGCGACTGAGATGCAGCGTGTATTCTAAATCCTCCTGCGATCCATTGGACAAGAAGGAAGAATCGAACCCGCGGGGAGTCAGGATCTCGCCTCCAAAAAATCCATCTGGCCTCGTCAGAGGTGTAAAACCGCTGGCAGTGTACCACTCGAATGGAAAATTCGGATATTCCGACACAGCGATGAAGTAGTTGCCGCTTGCTGGTAGCGTGTAGACCCCGATGAATGGATCGAACAGGGAAGTCGATCCTGGATCAAGTTCCAGCATATCGTCGTTGAAAGCCAACAGGGTACCGTCGTTGGCGAACAGGCTGAGCGCGGGATCGTCCCAGCCATGATCGATATCGATGAAGATGACTTCCCCAGCATTTCCGGTGAATCGATAGAAGTCGACGTCGTCCAGTCCACCCCGTCCCTCAATCGTTACGGCCGCAAAAGCCGGCAGAAGGGGGTCGTTCGTTGCGTTGCGAAAGATATCGCCAGAGCTTGGCGTCGTGAAGGAACCGAGTGGTATCACTTCGGCGGTGGCCATCGAGTTGTTGGAACTCGAACTACCCGATTCCAATTCCGTGATGACCCCTGCCGTCAGAGGCGACCAAGGCGCAACGTAGCAAAGCATCGCCAAAATCAGGCTGGAAGTCCATTTGGTGACCGGCATCGAATTGTTCTCCCTCAAAAGAGTCTTTCCAAGATTCTCTGTGAGGGATCGGTAACCGCAGGATCGCTCCTTCAGGAAAAGTCAACCAAATCAGAATAGAAGGCAAGATCGATACAGCACGTACAATTGCTTCAATCGGCCTGGCACTGGGTCACAGTGGCTGGATTTTCAACGCTGGGTTGTCGGTACCATCACCACTCGAAACCCGATATATGCCTCGGTTTGCTCCGGCACTTCGGAATTTCTTAGAGCCGATCGACAGAAGTCGGGACCATAATCCCACCCCCCCCCGCGAAAGACTTTCCGTTCGCCGCGCTCTGGACCTGCATAGCCTTCCGGCGTCGAATCGGGATAGTCAGCATACCAGTCCTGACACCATTCCCAGACGTTTCCGTGCATATCGTAGAGGCCTAGAGGATTCGGTTTTTTGGAACCCACCGGATGCGTCAAGTTCTTTCCGTTGTCGGCGAACCACGCATAGTCCAGCAACTGCGCCTTGTCCGCTCCACAGGAGTAGGGACTGGTTGTGCCAGCGCGACAGGCGAATTCCCACTCCGCTTCGGTAGGCAACCGGTAGGAGCGGCCAGCACTCTTCTCTTCCGGTAGCTCCGAGAGTCGTTTGCAGAACTGGTCGGCTTGGTGCCATGAGACGTTTTCTACAGGGTGATCTCCAGTATCCGCTTTCCGGATCGCCCGCTTCTGAAAATAGCTCGGATTCTCTCCCATCACTTTCTGGAACTGTGCTTGAGTGACTTCATGAGCTCCGAGATGAAAACCTTTGCCGATGGTAACGCGATGCTGCAATTCGTCGTTGTCGGCTCCCTCCTCATCGACCGGCGATCCCATTTCGAAAGTACCTGGTGATACGGCGACCAGCGTGATTCCGATGCTGTTGGTCACCGTCTTTGGGCTATCCTGCCCCGGAACGTCAGTCGTCGCGATCAGAAAGATCGATGCAGCCAGGAGTGAGAACCGATAGCAATCCGCCAAAAGGGAAGGAAATCTCATGATAGGATTCACAAGGGATCTCTTGGAAAACGCTAGGGCACTCGGAACTCAACCCCACGTTCCGACCTATGGTTTGGTGTTGAGATAGTTGACGACAATTAACGCATCCAGTGGAGAAACGCTACCGTCGTTGCTGGTGTCCAGATAACCGATGTGGACCGGGAGTGGCGGGTAAAGTCCTGCCCCTTTGTCATTCAGATGATTGACGATGGCGATCACATCCAACGGACTGACCCGTTGATCTGCATTGACATCTGCCGGTAGGACCGGATTCGTAGGCAGCAATTGGTTGCGCCAGAACCAATCGTCTGGAGGCGCAGGGACTGCTTTGGGAGAAACTGGGGGAAGTGGCTGGAGTGGTGGCAGTGGAGAGACGTTGACGGGTGTGTTGGATGGCGTCGGTGAGGTGGGATAGCAGTACTTATCCGTTTCACCGGGGCAGAGGAATTTGGGCTGCACGCCATCGGGGCCGATCACCGGTCCAATCGGTTGGCTGGGTCGCTGCGCACTCAGGGAGAACGAAGCTTCCGGGACCAGCCCTGCCACAGTCGCGGCTGCGATCTGGAGGAAATAGGTCCCAGGCTCCAGAAAGACTCCAGGTGAACTCCGGAATTGTCCCAGCGGTACGACCAAACCGGTCAGTCGCTTCATCGACGGATCGAACAGCGACATCCAAATCTGACCACTAGTCACAGTGGCCTGGGATTGGAGGCCGAAGGAGACAAGCTGTGGCCGAGCCACATGCAGTTCGCGGCTCCACTGCGGCTGGCCGGGATTCAGAGTACCCGAGCCCAGGGCATCTGGCGCATCTGAAGGAGCAGCGAAGGTTGCATGAAGCGAAAATCCGCCGGTGCGGTACGCAGCTCCACTAGCACCACCGTTCAAACGGATGATGTACTGGGTGTCAGGAGCGACATCAGACAGGATCGCCTGGAACTGCCCGTAGCCTCGGACCCGTTGCACTAGTGGCAGCAGCGTCCCATCAGCTCGCATCAATACCGCTTCTGGGACAAACCCTTCGATCTGAAGACTCTCGACGTCGATCGTCAGTTCCAATGGACCAGAAAACGACTTGGGAGACCGGATCAGAAATTGATCCTTGTCTAGTTGGTCGGTAATTGTACCGACGGTGCGATAGACCTGCCTGCTCGAGGTAGAAAGTGCTGGTTCCAGCGGGATGGCATTGACGTGATCATCATCTCCTGGATCTGAGTCGTCATCGAACACGGGGGGCAACCCAGCGCCCTGGACAAGATGATAGGAATACCCGTCTCGTGCCAGATCGCTGTCGTAGTACCAGCGATGAGCGTCGATCGACCAGTCGACGATCTGAGGTCCCTGGCTTTGAAACCTTTGCGGGGTTGCGATGGTGATAGCGTAGTCCCCACGAGTCCAAAAAGGATCGCTTCCGGAGAAGATCTGCAGATAGTACTCTTGTTCCTTGATGGAGGACCCCAGTTCGATCCGGCCGATGCCCCCGAGAATTCCATCCACCACACCACTTTGAATCAGACGGTTATCGCGATCAGTCAGCTGAAAGCGGAGTTTCGCCAGACTGAAGCTCTTCGTTCGCACTTCGATTGCCAGTGGGCCTGAATACTGCTTGCTCGTCCTGATTTCGAAGACATCTCGATCGCTTGGATCATGAAGGTCGCCGAACTGAACCCAAACTTGGCTGCCATCAAAGCCATCGGCACTGTCCTGATCTTCATCGCTTCCCTTGATCTCAGAAGCCCGGTCGATCGAGTTGTTTCCTTTCCCTTCTTCGTTGGGATCTCGCAGGCGTGGTCCGTGGATCGCCTGAAGGTTGACGATGTCCTGCGGGGTCAAAACCAAGTTTCCAGAAGGACCATGTGCGTACATGGGAGACTGGGGATCGTCGCTGTGGTCAAGCCCCAGGACGTGGCCGATTTCATGAATGGCTGCAGATTCGATCGCTGACAGACTGGTCCAGTCGGCTGCCGTGTTGAAGACCATGTCCCCCGCCCAACTTCCAACGGCTCGGGATTCCCCATCGACCGCTTCTGCATAGGTATCGAGAGAAATATCGAACCCGCTGATGCGCACGTCTCCGAAGCGAGGATCGCCCCGAGTGGGTCCATAGATCCCTGCAGGGGCTCCATTGTCTTCGACCAAACCAAAGTTAACCCCGGCCGAATTCGACCAAGTCTGAAAGGCGCGTGCGAAAGCAGCCATCCATTGGTCCGTCGACGCCATCGTCCCCAATTCCTGCTGCAGACTGCTGACGCGGGAACCGACCTGGGTGCCATCGGGGGCAAAGCTAAAGGTCAAGCTGCCAACCGAAACAAAGGAGTCGCGTGCCATCATCATGCGTGGCTCAAGCGATTCCAATCGCATGCTCACTCCGCCGCGACCGCGTCGTCTATGGTTCCTGTCGGCTTTTTTCATGGAAGCGACTTACTTTCAGGGACCGGTTGAGCGAGAAACTCCGCTGCAGTCAGTTGCCGTACGAACCACGGATTGGTGCGGAGGGAACTGAGGTCTTGGTCACCTCGCATCAGCCCCGCAAGCTCAGGCGACTGGATCAAGGCGAGTTGGATCCATGCCATCGCCCTGGCTTCCATCACGCTGGCAGACCAAGCCGGATCTTCGGACTGCGAGCCAGGGAGCATCTGAGGTGCCGCCAGTGCGTAGGCGCTGGCAATTTGATATTGGACCATAGGATCGTCGGATCGCAAAGACTCTAGAACCCTTAAATCTTCGATCATCGGTTTCCACTGACCTCGCCTTGCCAGCAGAACTGCCCGGCCCGCACGATGCGTCGGCTGGTCGGGCGCCAACAAAACCAGCGAATCCAGATGCCTGCAGGCTCGTTGGGGATCTCCTAAGTATTCCGAGTAGACATGAGCTAACTTTTGATGGGCATCGACTGACTGGGGTTCCAAGCGGATGGCATTTTCGAAGTCTTCTGCTGCCATCCGAGGATCACGGCTCAAATTCAGCAGGCCCCTGTCGACCCAGTCCTGACTGCTGGTAGGGGTCACCCGCAACGCCATCTCCTGCTGCTTCCGAGCCTCTTCCTGGTCGCCCAGTTGCTGGTGCAACTGCGCCGCCAGGCGATGAAGACTTACCGAGGGCAGTCCCTTTTCCTGAGCCGCCTCGAGGGCTTCCAAAGCCTCCTGATTCTTCCCCATGCGGGATAGACTGACCGCCTGATTGAACCGAACCCACGGCCAGTCGGGCTGCAACTTCAGAACGCGGGCGTAGTCCTGGATCGCATCTTCGTGTTGGCCGCCCAGCAGACTGGCCGAAGCGCGATTGAAGTAGGCCACCGCGATATCTGGACGAAGTGCGATGCACGCCGTATATGCCTGCTGAGCAGGCCGCGGTTGGCCAGCCGCCAACCAGGCATCCCCCAGCATCCACCAAGCGGCGTAGTTGGAGGAGGCGGCCAGATCCTTCCGCTTCAGCGCGTCGATCGCCTCTTTTGTAACACCCTTCTGAAGCGACTGGCGAATCTGATGAAGGTCCGCCAGTATACCGGCCTCCTGCTGGCCAGGATTTGGACGCGTCTGCATCAGTCGGTCGCGTCGCTGGAAGAAGAAGTCGATATCTTCACGCGACACCCCGCCGTCGACCAGCATCTGAGGTGTCCATGCTTCGGTGACAGCAAGCCA
>Ga0315900_10002477_pt1 | contig 28148 bp, 20 predicted proteins | sample LakEriMetagenome_FD_203521 | JGI IMG/M metagenome (GOLD analysis project Ga0315900, IMG submission 203521) | Freshwater fungal communities from buoy surface, Lake Erie, Ohio, United States - Buoy 12 MA114 | ecosystem: Environmental > Aquatic > Freshwater > Lake > Lake biofilm | place: USA: Lake...
CTCCGCGGCCTGCGCAGGTTGTCCACCTTGCTGAAAATACAGGTAATTGTTGACTAAGTGGCTGGAGGCGGTTGCCTGAAAACCGAGTGCAGGCAATTCGTATCGAACAAGCAGGGAGTTTTCGATAGGTTTTTCCCAGTTGTGGTTCCAGACGGATCTTCCGGTAGAGTAAAGTTGAGCAAATACCCAATCGACTGGTCTTCGTTGACTCAGGAGTTGCCCTTCAAGTAATCCAGCCTTCCCGAGGGAGAGACCAATTTTACCTTGTAGTCTGTATTCTCCAGTATTGCTCAGCAATCCAAGGTCACCGGTAGTCTGCAGTTGAAGGCGTTCGGCTAAGTTGACCCTCAGGCTTCCGGTGGCGAACAGGTTATTTAAGACGGAATCGGGTTGAAATTCTGGTTGGAGGAAAATTAAGGCATGGCGGAGTCCTGCAGAAATACTTGCCGCTTCCCCCTGGTTTTTGCGTTTGCGGAGGGTACTTAGTTGGAGGTGATTTTCGAGTCTTTGGAGGTTAAAGGCATTTCGAAGTCCTCGGCGGTCGGTTAGTAAGTTGCCGTAGAAGAGCTCTTCTTTTGTTTGGTCTGAGTTAGCGTTGTTTTTATCGTTAAACTTCCAGTTTTCAGTTTTAAAATTTAGTTGGTGGGAGACTCTGACCTGGTTTTTTCCCAACTGAAGTGCATTCAGGTACTGGTTGATTTGAAAATCTCGGAAGGACTGAACGGTTTTAGCGTCGTTATTGCTCAGTAGAATGGGTACACTGATGGGGCCATTGTATCCGGGTCCGGCAAAATCGGTGTCCAGAATTCCCCCGTTGTCTTGTTGGCGAAAGGTATTGGAGGCAAAAACTAGAAATACTTCATAATTTTTTTGGACGGGCCACCAGGCACCCACCGCCAGCGAGCCATGTTTGGTTCGTTGAAAACGATATTGTCCGAGGTTATTGATGGTTTGGTAATGGAGGGATACGTTGAGTCCTTTGGAAAAGGTTCTGGACAGCTTTATAAAGGACATAGCATCCCGTTGAGTGCCTCCGCGGGTAAAAAAGGCATCTGAGTAAGTGCGCCGGTGTTTATAGAAGGCCAGTTGATCTGGGTTCAGGAGGTAACGTTCAAACGGTTGGTAGCCGCTTTTAAATCCTACGGAGGGAAGGGGTTGAAACCAAAGTGGGCGAGCGGAGGAGCCCAGGTTGCCGAGGTGGGCGTAATCGATTGGCCCTTTCCTGGCTGGATCATACATACGGAATTCAAGCCCAGGCAAGGTGTCGGTAACCGGTATCGCTAGACCTGGATTAGAGGCGAGGTAGTACCTGACTGAATCCATAGGGCTTGGCTTGGCGGAGGGGACGGATTGGGCATAAAGCAACTGATCGTTGCGGCCAGGTAGGCCGGCAACGATCAGAAGAACGAGCATACTATACGTAAGGGAACGAATCGGAGTCATAACAAATCCCATCGGTAAAAACCGATTCCAGGTAAAAGGGTTGAAAAGCCCAAAAAACAGTGAAGAGGAAAGTGCGAGCACCTCCTGCTGGCCTTTCGGGTTATTTTTCAGCAATCAACGCCGGGCTCATTCCCATAGAGGAGAAACCACCATCGTGGAACAAGTTTTGCATGGTTACATAGCGAGTAAGGTCACTAAAGAGCACCACGCAATAGTTGGCGCAATCCAATGCGGGAGCGTTGCCTAGTGGGGACATGGTTTCGGCATAATTAAAGAATTCGGTAAATCCTTTTACGCCCTTCCCTGCGGTGGTCATGGTAGGAGATTGTGAAATGGTATTTACCCGAACCTTTTTAGCCGTACCGTAGTGGTAGCCAAAGCTGCGTGCGAACGATTCCAGGAGGGCCTTTGATTCGGCCATTTCGCTGTAATCCGGGAATACCCGCTGAGCAGCGATATAGGATAGACCCAGAACGCTTCCCCAGTCGTTGATAGCGTCCAGTTTCCACATCACTTGTAGCATTTTGTGGAAAGAGATGGCGCTCACATCGAAGGTTTTGAGCATCCATTCGTGATTGAGGTCGGTATATTCTTTTCCTTTACGCACATTGACAGACATTCCGATGGAGTGGAGTACAAAGTCCACTTTTCCACCAAAATGTTCCATACTTTTGGTAAAGAGGTTTTCGAGGTCTTCCATGGAGGTGGCGTCGGCACCAATTACAGGTGCATTGCATTTTTCGGCCAGGCCATTGATTTCGCCCATCCGCATAGCGACTGGGGCATTGGTCAGTACGATTTGAGCGCCTTCCTCTACGCAGCGTTCTGCTACTTTCCAGGCGATGCTATCGCTGTTGAGTGCGCCGAATATGATACCTTTTTTTCCTTTTAAGATCATAATACCTAGGTGTAGTGAATAAAATCAGCCGCAAAAGTACGTTACTTTCTTTGGCTAAAAAATTTATTAAAAAATAAGACCTGAAAATCGATGGCATTTTGCCAGTAAAGGTGGTCGTGTCCCCCAGGGCGTTCGATGTAATCGTGTTCAACGGCTTGTTGGAGCAGTTCTTGGTGCATTGCTCGGTTGACATCCAGAAAAAAGTCATCAATTCCACAATCGATCATAATTTCTGTTCCGGCTGTCTTTAACTGCTGTACCCAATTAATTGCGGACGCATTTTCCCAATTGTTCCAGTATTCTCCAGGTTTTCCCAGCACCCCTTCTAAGTCCCAGTTGTTTTTTTTGAAGGGCCGAAGATCAAGGCCGCCAGACATACTTCCTGCGGCTCCAAACAAGTTGGGGTGTTTTGCCGCCAGGGTGATTGCTCCGTGTCCACCCATGCTGAGACCTGCAATTCCTCGTCCACCGGGTTGGTTGCGGGTCCTGTAGTGCTGGTCGATGGTTGGAATAAGTTCCTTTGTGAAATAGGTGTCGTATCGAACGGTGGAGTCTACCGGGCTGTCCAAGTACCAGCTGTCATACCCTCCATCAGGGCAAACGACGATCATCTGATAGGCTTCGACTGCTTGCAGCAGTTGGGGAGCAGTACCCATCCAGGAGGTGTAATTTCCGCTGTAGCCGTGCAGCAGGTAAAGTACGGGAAGTGGGTTGGGGTTGAAGGCATAGCTTTCCGGGAGCAAGACCAGGCATCGGGAGTATTTGTTCATGCTTGGGCTGAATACTTCTAGGGTATCCACCCTTGCGGCAGCGGTGTAAAAGGAATAGAGCAAGGCGAAGGTAACGAAGAGGGATTTGAGCATAATTATCAAAACCTACTTTCCAGGTAATAAGGTAGCATAGCCCTCCAGGTGGGCCAATCATGGCGCATATCAGGGCCCCAGATATCCACTTCATACCGGATTCCTTTTGCCTGTAAAATAGCTCCCAGTTTACGGGAAGCCTCTGGGTCCTCGTAATTGCCAGAACCACTAAGAAGGTGGATGTGGCCAGAGGCACGCAGTCGATTCAGTATGTTCTGGTCTTCTAAATTCGGAAGATAATGCACGGGGGAGTTGAAGTAAACATCTTCATCAAAATACCCCTTGGTGTAGGCGGTTAAGTCGTACACTCCGGACATTGCGATGGTGCCGGCAAACAAATCTGGTCTGCGAAAGAACATATTAGCGGCATGCAAAGCACCTAAGGAGGCCCCAGTGGTGATGATAGGGGTTTGTGAACTGGTATTTTGATGGATAAAGGGGACCACTTCATCGGCTACGTACCCATTAAACTGCTGGTGACGCATTGCTTTGTGCCTTGGGTGCATCTGGTTGTTAAGCCAGGCTTCTGAGTTGATACTGTTAATCGAAAAAACTTTAATTTTTCCCGCTTCAATAAGTGGTTGAAGAGCATTGATCAATTGGAATCGTTCGTATTCCAGGTAATCAGCGGCGGCAGTAGGTAACATTAACAGCGCGAATCCATAATGCCCATAGACCGCTATTTCCATATTTTTATTCAGGCGTGGACTGTGCCATTGATGTAGTTCTCTTCGCATATCCGTGTTTAGGCGTTGTAGTTGGGCAAACGTACGGATATTTGAAGAAAAGTTTATTCAATCAAATAAATAATATGAAGATTTAACGGCGGTGGTTCAGCCCCAACCTGTACATTTACCGATCTTTATTTTGAACTATTGAGTTCATTGGCCGCCTGAGGCTTACTCTCCTGGAGTTGTGGCACTCTACTGAACCATTTTTCTAATCAACCTTTTTGCTTAGATGCTACAGACTAATCGCCTTTTGATTCGTCCTTATGAGGATCTTGATTTTTCGTTTATGTACGCGATGAACCGGGATCCAGAGGTGATGAAGTACATTCGGGAACCGGTAACGGAAGAGGCTCCGGTTCGGGAGCGGATTGAACAGATGAAAGCCTATCGAACTCGTTTCCCGAAGTTAGGCACGTTCGTGGTGGCTCTGCAGTCCTCAGGGGTATTGGTGGGAAATGCGGTTATTCGGCATGCCGATTATCAGCCGGAACGTGAAATTGAAATTGGGTACCTGGTTGCCAAGGAATTTTGGGGGCAAGGATTGGCGACTGAGCTGGTGGCTAGGGTTTGTGACTACGTATTTCAAGAACTGAAGGTGCAGGAAGTCTTTGCCTTTACGGAGGAGGGCAACTCAGCCTCTAACCGTGTTTTAGAAAAAAATGGGTTTCAGCTAGTAGGGAGGGAATTTATATACGAAGGAAATCTACTTAAGTGGAGGTTGGAGCGTGCGGTAACAGTCTAGGATAAAAGCCGGTGCCTATTTTTAGACAAGCACCGGCTTAAAAGCATTATTCTCAAGACTGTGCACCCTCTTTGATATCTTCTACTACTTCAGGGTTGAGTAAAGTGGAGATATCGCCCAGGTTGGAGGTGTCACCTTCCGCAATTTTGCGAAGGATTCGGCGCATAATTTTGCCAGAGCGGGTTTTGGGAAGACCTGGTACAATTTGGATTTTATCAGGTTTGGCAATTGGGCCGATTTCTTTAGAAACTACCTCATTTACCTGTTTTTTAAAATCAACCACGTCTTTTACGGGCTCACTGGTGATCACATAGGCATAAATTCCTTGTCCCTTTATGTCGTGAGGGTAGCCAACTACTGCAGATTCCACCACATTTGGGTGTTTGTTGATGGCATCCTCTACCTCTGCGGTTCCAATTCGGTGTCCGGATACGTTGATCACATCATCCACTCGACCGATAATTCGGTAGTATCCATCCGCATCCCTGCGAGCACCGTCGCCTGTAAAATATTTATCTTTGAACGTTGCGAAGTACGTTTGGCGGCATCGCTCATGGTCCCCGTAGGTGGTTCGAATAATGGAGGGCCAAGGGTACTTGATGCACAGCATGCCTTCTACATCATTTCCATGGATTTCATTCCCGTTGGCATCTACCAAACAAGGTTGAACACCGGGAAGGGGTAGGGTAGCGTAACAAGGTTTTAGAGGCGTAATGCCTGCGATGGGGCTGATCAGAATCCCCCCAGTTTCGGTTTGCCACCAAGTGTCCACGATGGGGCAACGTTTTTTACCAATTTTTTCATGGTACCAAACCCATGCTTCCTCGTTGATGGGTTCTCCAACAGTACCTAAAACGCGCAAGGAGGGAAGTCGAAGGTTTTTCACCCATTCTTCACCAGCTGCCATAAGGGCGCGAATGGCAGTGGGGGCGGTGTAGAAGATGTTGACTTTATGCCGTTTGATAACGTCCCAGAAACGGCCAGCGTTGGGGTAGGTGGGGACTCCTTCAAACATAAGGGAGGTTGCTCCAGACAAAAGAGGGCCATAGATGATATAAGAATGGCCGGTTATCCAACCCACATCGGCCGTACACCAATAAATATCATTTTCCTGGTATTGAAATACATTGGAAAAGGTGTAAGCCGTGTACACCATATAGCCCCCGTGGGTATGCACTACGCCTTTGGGTTTACCGGTGGAACCGGAGGTATAAAGGATAAACAAGGGGTGCTCGCTGTCTACGTAAACCGGTTTGCAGGATTTGCGCTTACCGGCGATGGCATCGTGCCACCAAAGGTCCCGGCCTTCCACCATTTGAACTGGATCTCCGGTGTTTTTAAGGACGATAACGGTTTGGATGGATTCGCAGCCGAGTTGAAGGGCTTCATCTACTACCTGTTTTACTGGAATATTTTTGGCGCCGCGGGCATTGTAATCGGAAGTAATGACGACAGATGCTTGGGCATCCTTGATACGATCAGCTAGAGATACAGCGCTAAAACCGGCGAAAACCACAGAGTGGATAGCACCGATACGGGCGCAGGCCAGGACCGCAACGGTGAGCTCGGGGGTCATCGGCATATAAAGGCATACCCGGTCGCCTTTTTTTACGCCATTGGCTTTGAGGGCATTGGCAAACTGGCAAACCTGCTGATAGAGCTGTTTATAGGTGATTTTTTTTGCTTTTTGCTTGGGATCGTTGGGCTCCCAGAGAATGGCCACTTGTTTAGCCCGACTTTCTAAGTGGCGGTCCAGGCAGTTTTCGGTAATATTAACTTTGGCTCCGACAAACCATTTTACTTCTGGGGTTTTGAAATTCCATTTTACGACCTTAGTCCAAGGTTTATTCCACTGGAACTGGCTGGCTTGCTCTGCCCAGAACCCTTCTGGGTCGGTAATGCTGCGTTGGTACACCTGATGGTATTCTTCAAGGGAGCGTATTTGAGCTATCATAGAAAGGTAGTTATTAAAGTGAGGTAAATTTTAAATATGAAAGGGTGGTGTTGAAGAACGGGGTGCAAGATTACTCCACACCCCGGAAATCAACTAAAATCAAAACGAATTTCTTTAGGTGGTGGCGATGGTAGATGATTTGCCAGATTCGAGGAGGGTTTCTTGTATTTCGGTCAGGGCGCTGTAGTCCTCAATAGTTGAGGGCGCTTGGAAATCCTTCCCATCTACGATGGCTCTAATGATCTTTCTCAATATTTTTCCAGAACGGGTTTTGGGCAGGCGGCGTACCACAACTGCTTGCTTGAAGCAAGCGATGGCACCCAGTTTTGCCCGAACCATTTCTATCAGTTCTCTTTCCAGTAGATCTGGTTGAATAGGGTTTCCAGCTTTCAGCACTACCAGTCCAAGAGGAACCTGCCCTTTCATGGAATCTTCTATCCCCACTACGGCACATTCAGCCACTGCTGGGTGGGCCGCCACGATTTCCTCCATGTCTGCGGTGGAGAGCCGGTGCCCCGCCACGTTAATGACATCATCTATTCTACCGGTGATAAAAAAGTAGCCATCGGAGTCTCTGTATCCACCGTCACCGGTGAAATAGTAACCAGGGTATTCACTCAGGTAGTTTTGAATAAACCGTTCGGGTGCTTTCCAAAGGGTGGGGAGACAACCAGGTGGCAATGGCAATCGGACGGCTACAGCGCCTTCTTCTCCGGTTGGGAGCGGGTTGGCAGCGGAATCCAAGATTTCAATTTGAAAGCCGGGCACTGGTTTGGCAGCGGAGCCGGCTTTTGTCGGAAACAACTGAAGGCCAGCCGGATTAGCGAGCATAGGCCAACCTGATTCGGTTTGCCACCAATGATCAATGACAGGAATTTGAAGTAATTGCTCGGCCCATTGAAGGGTAGCAGCATCGCAGCGTTCTCCGGCCAAAAACAGGGTTTTTAGCGAGGATAAATCGTGTTTTTCCTTTAATTTCCCTTCTGGATCCTCTTTGCGGATAGCGCGGAAGGCGGTTGGAGCGGTGAAAAAGGCTTTTACCTTGTATTGCTCAATTACCCTCCAGAATGCACCTGCGTCGGGTGTTCGGACGGGTTTGCCTTCGTACAGGATAGTGGTGGCGCCAGTAATCAACGGGGCATAGACGATGTATGAGTGCCCCACTACCCAACCTACATCGCTGGCTGCCCAGAAAACCTCGCCGGGCTGGATATTGTACACATATTCCATTGAGTACCGCAACGCTACGGCGTGGCCTCCGTTATCTCGAACAATTCCTTTTGGCTTTCCGGTGGTGCCGCTGGTGTACAAAATATACAGAGGGTCGGTGGCATCTACAGGCACGCAGGGGGCGGGTTGCGCTCCGCGAGTGATGGAATCCCAATCTATAAAAACCGAGCCTTCAAGCGGTTCCCATTTGCACCAACGCTGTAACATAACAGTGTGTTGTACCATGTGTTGGGCTTCTGAAAGGGCTTGTTCGATAATCGGGCGGTAGGGAATGATGCGATCGAACTCAACTCCCGCACTGGCAGTTAAAAGGACTTTTGGTTGTGCATCATCAATACGAAGGGCAAGCTCATGAGGAGCAAATCCACCAAATACAACGGAGTGTACTGCCCCTAAGCGGGCGCAGGCAAGCATGGCGATGACCACTTCCGGCACCATAGGCATGTAAATTATTACACGGTCCCCCTTTTCAACTCCCAGCCCTTGCAAGCCACCTGCAAAAAGGGCCACTTCGTCGCGTAGCTGGCGATAGGTATATTGACGGAACGATTGTGTAACAGGAGAATCCCAAATAAGCGCTGCTTGTTCGCCTCTGCCTTGCTCCACTTGGTAATCAAGAGCGAGATAGGCCGTGTTGAGCTTGCCTCCTTGAAACCAACGGTACAGTCCATTGGTATCTTTTGAAAGGATAGTAGGTGGGAAGTCAAACCAAGGAATGGCTTGGGCGCGTTCTTTCCAAAAGCCGGCCGGGTCCGATTGGCTTTCGGAATATAATTCGTCGTATTGTTTCATGATCGCACCGTTTTGAAAAATTAGTTGAAGAAATATGCCGGTGCGAAGATACAAAATTAAAGTATATAAATATCTATATACTTAAAGTTTTTTGGAAAAAGGTAGAAAAGCGGAGGGTGGTTTTTCTGAAACTAGCCATATACCAGTATTTCTTGTATTGTCTGAACCAATACATCGTTATCGAAAGGCTTCACCATATAATATTCTGCCCCTTTCGCATAGCCGGTTTCCTTATCTCGTTGAGTCCCTTTGGCGGTCAGGAAAATAATTTTTACTTCCTCTAATTTAGGGCTTTGCCGGATTTGGCTGGCCAGTTCAAAACCGTCCATTCCGGGCATCATCACATCCAGCAGGATTACATCTGGATGAAAAGAGGCGAGTTGTTCAAGGGCTTCAACTCCATTATAGGCCTTTTGGACATTCCAGCCCTCCCGTTGTAGTAGAAATTCTACGGCGAGTACAATATTCGGTTCGTCATCCACGACCAAAATTTTTGGTTGCTCTGCTAGATTATTCACCTTACTTCGTTTTGATATTAATAATGGCTCTAAGTTATGCACTTGTTTTTGGAAATACGGCAGCTCAACCTCCCATTTTTTAAAATTTTGGTATTTGTAGAACAAAGCATGCTCCTTGCCCCACTACACTTTCAACAAAAATTCTGCCTCCATGCTGTTGTACAATTTGACGGGTGATGTAGAGGCCCAGCCCAGTGCCTTGTGGCTTGTCTTGGGTGCCTTGGTTCAATTGAGTAAATTGCCCAAAGATCAATTCCTGTGCTTCTGGTGGGATACCTTTTCCGTTGTCAATAACCCGAAGTTCTATGTAGGATGTTGCTTCTGATAATATTACAGATATCCGGCCTTGTACTGGGGAACAAAATTTATAGGCATTGGACAAGAGGTTGATGACTACCTGGCTCAGTCGATCGGGATTTCCCCGCACTTGCCATTGAACTCCTTGTTGTTCATACGTTAGCTGTATCTTTTTTTCCAAAAAAAGCTGTTCCATGCCGGTCAGAACCGTTTGAACAAGGGCTTCCAAGTGAATAGAATCCATGATCGGAGCCTGCTGTGCTTCGACTTGAATTTTTTCAATATCCAAGACTTGGTTGATAAGGCGGCTAATCCGTTCGCTTTCAGTAACAAGAATGCCCAAGTAGGTATCAATTTTATCCTTGGGTAGTTCGGTACTGTAATCAAGTAAGATTTTGGAGAGGGCTTTGATGCTGGTCACCGGTGTTCTTAATTCATGCGTAACCGTGGTGATAAAGTCAGCTTTAAGGCGGTCAAGCGCTTTTAACTGTTCATTGACTTGGGTTAGTTGCAGGGTGGTGGCTTCTAATTCCTGGCTTTTGGTTTCCAAGGCTTTGGAATACCGCATGACTTCCTGGGTTTGCTCCAAGACCTGCATCACTTCCTCAAGTGTGATAATGGCTTCTTTCGAAACAGAGTCAATCATTAAACGCGCCGAGGCGGCCCCAATTGCACCTGCCAGGTGGGTTTCTAGAAAATTAATTAGCTCAGGTTCAGCTGTTTGGGCGTTTTTTAAGCTGACCTGATGAATGAGCTCGTATTGTTGAACGAGCTGCTGAACCCTTTTTTCTCCCAAAAATCGATGTGTAACTGCAAATAACTCGCTCAGTGGGGCAGCTCTTCTCCGCACATCCTGTTCTTGCCCCTTGTCGTATCGGTGGATATTAACGAATAAGTCGGCTTGCGCTAAGCTCAGCGCAGAGGGTCGAGTATAAAGGGAAACCCCAACAAATAAGAACAGGTTCCAAAACAAGCTCCACCATGCTGCATGGCTGATGGGATCCAGGCCCTTTAGTCCAAAAAGTGCCGAAGGCCGAAGCCATTCCACACCAAATGGCCCGTTTATCAAAAGGCCATCTGGAAAATATCCTGCCTGGGCAAGAGAGCTGAAGGGTAAACAATAGGCCCAAATAAGGAATCCTACCACCAATCCAGCAATCGCACCGGCCCGGGTCGCCCCTTTCCAATACATACCCCCCAGTGCTGCTGGGGCAAATTGGGCAACCGCAGTAAACGAAATCAAGCCAACAGAAACTAAATCATACCCAATGCCTGCTGTTTTTAAATAAATGTAAGCCATCACCATGACCGCAACGATGCTCCAACGTCGAATCCGAATCAAGGTCCGAAAGCCCTCCAGGCCTGCTGATCGTCCAATTCTTCCCATGCGGATTAATACAGGCACCACTAAATGGTTGCTTATCATGATGGATAATGCGGTGGTAGATACAATCACCATACTCGTTGCAGCTGAAAATCCACCAATAAAGACAATCAACGCCAGGAAATTGGCTCCAGCTAACTGAGGCAATGCCAACACATAACTATCGGGCAATACACTGCTATCAAACTCCAATTTGCCAGCCAACGCAATCGGTAGCACAAAAAGATTGATTAACAACAAATACAAAGGAAGTAGCCACATGGCGGTTTCAACATGCCTTGGATGGGTGTTTTCCACCACCCCAATATGGAATTGACGTGGCAAGAGTAAAAAAGAGACAGCCGAAAGTAAAAGCAGCACATTCCAGGTCATAATGGGTACTCCTGAACTGGAAAGTGATAATAGACGCCGAGTATCCTCGCGTTGCATGGCTTTTTCAAAAAGGTCGGCTGGGCCATTGTTCATACTATACAAAACAAACAATCCAACCAACCAAAAAGCGATCAGCTTGATGATAGATTCCACCGCAACTGCAGCAACCATCCCCTCGTGCCGTTCGTTGGGATCAATTTTTCGGGCAGCAAACAAGATGGTAAACAAAGCCATGGCGGCTGTTACCCAAAAGGCGGCATCCATCCAAAAATGTGCTTCCGATTTGAAATAAGGGTATTGATGACTCGTCAATACATCCACTCCTGTAGTGACCGCTTTTAACTGGATGGAGATGTAGGGAATGATTCCCAATACAGCCAGTAAGGTTACCAAAGTCGCCAGGGTACCGCTCTTGCCAAAACGAGCTGATATAAAATCTGCCACAGAGGTAATCCGCTGGTGCTTAGAAATGAGGATCATTTTCCGAAGCACAAATATCCACAAGGGAGCTGTCAAACTGGGGCCTAAATAAATGGCTAAAAAACTAAGCCCTCCAGAGGCTGCTCTGCCCACGCTTCCAAAATAGGTCCAAGCTGTGCAGTAAACCGCTAATGATAGACTGTAAATAAAAGGATTTTGAACCAGGCTCCGGTTTCGTTTGCGGGCTCGTTGGTCCACCCACCAGGCAACAAAAAACAAGAAACCAATGTAAAAAATGGCGCCTACGAGAACTGCTGTCAAATTCATGGTCTCTTTTTTCTTTGGCTACGTTGCTGAAAAACCCAATAGGCCGTGAGCAAAATCAAAACTGCCCAAACCCCAAACAAATACCAGACCATCACCGGCGCACCGTTTGCAAGGTGAGGTTGGTCTGGAATGGATAGTAGCGGATAAGAAAAGGCAGCACAGGCCATGACAAACAACAGTACTAACCTCGATAAAACTGGGTCGCGCATCGGACAAAAGTAAGAATTGCTGAATGTTTTTTTCTTGGAACAGGCAATTTTTATCTGTTTTTCAAAAGCTGGGTTTAGAAAAAAGCTGCTTTCACTGCGAACTGCCGGGCCTGGAACTTGTTTATTTGGAGATGTTCCTTTATTTCTATCACCTTTTGCAGGTACGAACAAAAAAAACAAAACGACATGTTATTTAACCGACTTTTTGGCTGCTTTCTTTTTTTACTGGGTTCGGTGGGGGCCTCCGCGCAATATGCGATCGGTCACCTCAGTACCACGTTCACGGATCCTAATCGAAACAACCGCTCTATTCCCGTTGAAATTTATTACCCCGCCGATACAGCAGGAGAGGACGTTCCTTTAGCCGAAGGTGCTTTTCCGGTGATTCAGTTTGGACATGGTTTTGTGATGGTATGGTCGGCCTATCAATCTTTTTGGGAGACCTACGTTCCAGAGGGTTTTATTGTTTGTTTCCCCAAAACGGAAGGGACTTTTTCTCCGGTGCACCTTGAATTTGGGAAGGACTTAGCTTATTTATGCGATGCTTTCGAAGCTGAACGAACCAATCCTGCCTCGCTTTTCTACAATCGATTAAACAGCCGGTACGGTGTTATGGGTCATTCGATGGGAGGTGGATGCAGCATCCTGGCGGCCCCATTGAATCTAACCCGAATCAATTGTGTGGCCACCTTTGCAGCAGCGAACACTAACCCCAGCGCAATCCAAGCGGCCGCTAATTTGCAGGTTCCCAGTTTGTTTTTTGCAGGTTCCTACGATTGCATTACGCCTCCCGCACAGCATGCCTTGGCTATTTACGAGGGAATTGACCAGGATTATTGTAAAACCTACATTAATTTGGAGGGTGCCAGCCATTGTCAGTTTGCTAGCCCAAACGCCAATTGCAGTTTGGGTGAAACATTATCCGGATGCGGGAATCCGCCCATAACGGGTACGGAACAGCGCGCTCGGGTAAACGACTTGCTGCTTCCATGGCTTACCTACCATTTGAAGAATTTGTCCCAGACAACGTTTGAAGAATTTTACAACCAAATTCTTACACCCTCCGGGTTTACTGTGCTAAATGCTTGTGAGTACGTTGTGAATAGTCAAGAACCAATTGGAGGGAAGGCGAGTATAGTGTTGTTGGAAAATCCAGTGCACTCCTCCTTGCTTCGTTTTACGTGGTCGGGGCGAGCAGGAGTACCGTTACAGATCGTGAACTTAACCGGAAAGGTAGTCCACTCCTGCGCACTTGCTTCCATGAATCCAACTGAAACCTACGAGGTAGCCCTTCCAACGTTATCGCCAGGTATTTATTTGTTGCAAATTGGAAATGCTGACGGACCGCCTATTGTGCACAAGTTTATTTATTCAGAAAAATAAAAAAGCCCCTGTACCATCCATCAGGAAGTGGAAGTGCAGGGGCTATTACTAACTAACCAACTTAAATACTAAATAAAGATGTGCATCTGTAAGATCCACTGACCGTTGTATCCGGTGCGGTTGATTTCTTTGGTGGTGAAATCTTGTTTGTAAACAGGTCTTGTCTGGAATTCCAGCGTAAGTTTAGCATGGTGGCCAGTCACAAAATAGTTAAGACCTAATCCATATTGCGTGGAAGAATCCGCCAAACGCTCAAAATCCTTGTAGGTGGTGGTGAAATACGGCATAAATGCAGTGCCATTCGGTAATTTTGGAAGGAGATACCCTGCCTGAAGATATCCGATAATGCCAGTTCCAATAGTTGGTTGGGCGTTTCCGCCTCCTGCCCAGCTGTCGATGGTATTACCTGCCGTAGCGGCAGATACCGCCCCGTGTTCGTTCAATATGCCAATATTTCGGAGGTAATTAGTGCCGTAATCGTATTTGTAAAAGGTACCCAAAACGGAAATTGCGGTTCCTTTTTCTTTGTTAAGTGGCATATCCAAGAAAGCATCCAATCCGTAGGCTACATGGTCTTGGAAGGTGGAATCTCCTGCAGCTGTTTTGTAAAGGGAGGCACCAGAATGGCGATAAATGCCTGCTCCGAGGTTGAATACTTTTTTGGTGCCTAAGTGGGAACCCGCGAAGAAGGGCAATTTATTGTTTTCTTTGTCCCAAAACATCCAGTTGATATAACCAGCTTGGGCCCAGTTTTCATTGGTAACATTTCTTGCCTCGCCGTCCTTTTTGATTTCCGCTGGGCGTCCTCCGTTGACAAACGGTTTGTTCAGGGCCAGGCGATAATCCAAACGGCCCAATTGACCTTTCGCATAGATTCCAAATTGGCGAGCAAATTGATCTGTAGCTTCAATGTTTGACCAGTTAAAAATTGGGGCATCCAAGGTCATAAAGTTGAGGGTCGAGTTGCTGGACAAGCGGGAAACACCGTTCCAGTAATGCAAACCTGCCCCTACGTATAGCTTATCCTTGGCGATTTCAAACTCAGTCCAGGCGTCGTGGATAAAAATTTGGGGTTTTTTACCTTGGTTGGAGGGAGAAGTAGTAGCGTTGGGGCCGTTGGGCGCAGTTGCTCCATTGATAAAGCTTTGGTTATTGATACCCCAGTGGGTGAGGATCATCGCGCGTGGAGAAATTTGTGCATAGGCCAGAAAACGAGAGCGACGCATCGCCAAATCGGTCGACCATTCACTTTTTTCGCCGCTTCCATCAATCAATTGTCCATTTACATCCGTGGTGCCTGGGTTGTTCTGGGTGGCCGTTGCCCATACCTGGTGCCACATGATGAAGCGGACGTATTTGCTTCCAGAGTCATTTAGTTTCAGGGTGAGGGGCTTGTAAGAATGGTCAACAGCCGGTTTAGGTGCTTCGGTAGTGGTAGTTGCTTGCGCAAAAAGTAAGGAGTGAAAGACCAGTGCAGGGAGCACCAGCAGCAAATTTTTCCTTTTCATGAAAAAAGAAAGGTTTAACGTGAAACATGAAGGAGTAATAGGTGTCTGCCTGAAACAGGCTAAGGGCAGTGCTGAAGATCAACAGCAACCGAAGGTAAAAGAGGGACAGGTGAGACACACTTCTAAATAGCTTTTCTCTCGTTTTTATTTCTGCAATATCTTTTTCTGACAGAACGATGAAAAACGGAGAATGAACCAGTTAGTTCGCAGTTTAGTAAGCAGGGCTCACCTGTACTCTTGGTAAAAAGGGAAGTGTTACTCCCCAACTTTGCTATATTCCCCCTTCAAGGCATACCAGCCAAACAGGGCTAAGCCCAGCATTAGGGGTACATATACCGGCAGAATGCTATACCAGAATATTTTCTTATCGGGCTTCACCGTAGTGGCATTCAATTCCGTAATTGCTCTGTCAAATAAGAACCAGATAGCGGCCACAGCCAATCCAATCCAAAGTATGCCGGATAACTTTTTTATCGTATTCATATTGCTTATTTTAAATGTTAGTCTTCTTTGTGATCAATATTGTCGGTTCGGGATGGCAAGAATATAGAGCCAATTACCAAACAGACTACCGCAATAATCATGGGGTAGAACAAACCTGCCAGGCGATCACCGGTGGGGTTTTCTGCGGTAACCGTGCTGGCCACCAGGAAAGTAGCAATGTAAGGAACCAATCCTCCGAATATACCATTACCGATGTGGTAGGGGAGAGACATGGACGTGTAACGAATCCGCGTTGGGAACAATTCTACCAGGAAGGCTGCAATTGGCCCGTATACCATAGTCACATAGATGATCTGAATGAAGACCAGGAAGGCCATGAACCACCAATTGGAGGCCGAAAGCCAAACGGTCTGCTTTACCTCTGGTTTGGGCTGCTCTTTGGATTTGTCCGCTAAAACCTTTACGGTTTTCACCTCTTTGAAGACGTTTCCATCGGAGTAAGCCTTTACTGTAGTGATTACGGTAGTAGAGTCACCAGTAGCGGCATCCACTGCAACAGTAGACCCTGTGGAGCCTTTTTCAACGATTTCCTGACGGAATTCTGAGTTTCCAGTGCTGGAGAGATCCAGCATTTTTTGATAGATAGGGCGATAGGTCAAAATTCCAAGAAGCATCCCTCCCATCATGATCCATTTCCGTCCAATTTTATCGGAAAGGCTACCAAAAATGAGGAAGAAGGGGGTTCCAAAAATGATGGCCGCTGCCAGGATGTATCGAACGCTGTTAAATTCAATTTTACAAACCGTATCCATAAAGGACATGGCATAAAATTGACCGGTATACCAAATAACTCCTTGGCCTGCAACGGCGCCAAACAAGGCTAACAATACCATTTTAAGGTTTTCGCGCTTAGCAAAGGATTCCTTCAGTGGGTTTTTGGAAAGGGTTCCACTGTGCTTGATTTTAGAGAACATAGGCGATTCCGACATTTTCAGACGGATGTAAACGGAGATCGCAATCATAATAGAAGACAAAATAAAAGGTACCCGCCAGCCCCACTGACTAAAGGCATCATCTCCCAGGTAATTTTTAGTCGTTAAAATTACAGCGATCGAAAGCAAAAGACCCACCGTAGCCGTCGTCTGGATATACCCTGTGAAATAACCGCGGCGGTTGGCAGGAGAGTGCTCGGCTACGTAGGTTGCTGCCCCCCCGTATTCACCCCCTAAGGCAAGGCCTTGAAGCAAGCGCAATAATAGGATAAGCACGGGTGCTAACATACCGATTTGATCGTACCCAGGGATCAAACCGATGGCAAACGTGGAAAGACCCATGAGAAGCAGGGTAACCAAGAAGGTGTACTTCCTGCCGATTAGGTCGCCCAAACGCCCAAAGAACAGGGCACCGAATGGACGGACAATAAATCCGGCAGCAAACGTTCCCAGGGCGGCCATGTAAGCCGCTGTTACGTTGCCAGAGGGAAAAAACTGCTTGGCGATGTACGGCGCTAGGGTACCGTAGATGTAGAAATCATACCACTCAATCAGGGTGCCGACAGAGGAGGCAAGGATGACGCTCATCAAACCCCAGCCGGTTTTGACATTGTCGTCTTGTTGTGTAATTGAATTTTGCATAAGGACCAGTTTTGTTGTACTGAATGAATCGTTCGTTTTGAAGGTGTATTCGAAATTAGGATGGGCAAATGTATATACACATTTATATATTTTCATTTTTGAATTAAAAATTTTTTTTCAAAAAGCCCTTAAAAAACAAAATTTTATCAATTATTTGGAAAAAACAAAAAATTAAACTAATTTTCAGAATAATATTTTGCAAAAAACGAGGCTTGCTGGGTTGATTCCCAGAGGATTCTTTACCTCAACAAATGAAATTCCCTGCTTTAAAGGAAGATAAAGCGGATGGGGCAGGAGGGTGCCCGAATAATATAGCGTTTTTGAAAAAGGAAAAAGGAAAAGGCCTTCCCTAAACCGGAAGGTCGCCTAGGCCAATTGGTCTAATAACTGCAGCAAAACGTTGGGGTAGGTATCGCTGGTGAGCGCATAATAGCTATTTTTGCCATCACGGCGAACGGTAACGATTCCGCGGTCCTTCAGGATACGAAGGTTGTGACTGGCTACTGCCTGCTCAATCTCTAATTCTTCGTAGATCTCGGTCACATTCATTTCCTTGTTCCGGTGCAACATTTCCACAATTAAAATACGGTGTGGATGCGCCAAGGCACGCAAACTTTCAGTTGCGGCCTCTAGAAGTGGAAAGGAATACTTGGTTGGGCTTGGCATAATTAGCTTGAAATCGGCACAAATATAGAAGGAAACATCGGTAAACCTAGTCTTCCCTGGAGGATATTGTTGCAAAATACAGGCTGTCAAACGTATTCCCTATGCGCTATTCTCCTATTTATGGGCTTTGCCTCACCGTTTTTTCCTCAAACAATCTGCCGGTACTGCTGTTTTGCTTTCATGAAATCGTTTTCTTTTTCGCTGGATAATTCGTTTCAAAAGGAGCTGCCCGGTGATCCTTCTACTACCAATGTTCCGAGGCAGGTAACTGCTGCCTGCTACTCCAATGTGCTTCCCCTGGTTCCTTCAGTGCCTAAGTTGCTTGCTTTCTCTACAGAAGCTGGGGCTTTAATTGGAATCTCGCAAGAGGAGGCGCATGCTGAAGCGTTTACAGCCCTCGTCTCTGGAAAGGAAGTTTACCCCGAAACCCAGCCTTATGCCATGAATTATGGCGGGCACCAGTTTGGTTCTTGGGCCGGCCAGTTGGGCGATGGTCGAGCAATCAATTTATTTGAACTGCTGCACCAAGGGCAACGTTGGATGATCCAACTCAAAGGGGCGGGCCCGACTCCATACTCCCGTAGGGGAGATGGCCTCGCGGTGTTGCGGTCTTCCATTCGCGAATTTCTCTGCAGCGAGGCCATGCACCACCTCGGAGTGCCTACTACCCGGGCCCTTTCGTTGGTCCAAACCGGTGACCAGGTACTCCGCGACATCCTCTATAATGGTAATTCTGCTTACGAACCCGGCGCCATCGTATGTAGAATAGCGCCCACTTTCCTCCGATTTGGAAACTACCAATTATTCGCTGCCAGAGGTGAATTCGCAGTTCTCCAACAATTAGTCGATTACACCATTCGGCACTTTTTCCCTACCCTCGGACCTCCTTCCAAAGAGACCTATGCCCGTTTTTTTCAAGAGGTATCAGAGCGTACCCTTGAACTAGTGCTTCAATGGCAGCGGGTCGGCTTTGTTCATGGAGTCATGAACACGGATAATATGTCGATCCTTGGACTAACCATTGACTACGGTCCTTATGGATGGCTGGATAATTATGATCCCGACTGGACCCCCAACACGACCGATTTGCCCAATAAACGGTATCGATTTGGGCACCAAGCGCAAGTAGCCCAATGGAACCTGCTTCAGTTAGCCAATGCCCTTTATCCTCTGGTGGAACAGGAGGAGCCTTTCATTGAAGCATTGAACCATTTCTCCAAAACGTACGAGCAACGCTACCTAGAAATGATGGGACATAAACTTGGATTTGCCTCAGCCCAACTCGGTGATGAAGAACTGGTCAAATCCTTGGATTATTTATTGTGTAGCACGGAAACAGACATGACCCTCTTCTTTAGGTTGCTTTCAAGGGTACATCCCGGAAAAGAAAAGGGTCTGCAAGAACTTTTCCCTGCTTTTTACCAACCCGAAGAAGTTGTGGGTGGATTATTGGAGCGCTGGGAGCGCTGGGTGGTGCAGTACCAACAGCGAACTATGCAGGAAGTCTCTAGTCCGGAGGAGCGAGTTGCCTTTATGCACCGAGTCAATCCCAAGTATGTGCTTCGAAATTACATGGCACAACTAGCAATTGAGGCAGCTGAAAGAGGAGAATACACCCTTTTATACGAATTACAAACGCTGCTCAAAGCTCCTTACGAAGAACAACCTACCCTGGAAAAATGGTTCGATAAACGACCCGATTGGGCAAGAACCAAAACAGGATGTAGTGCGTTGTCTTGTAGTTCTTAATCGAAGGCTATACCATTCTTTTTTTGGGGAATTCCGATCCTAAAGCAATGAATCAGAGAGGTGCGCATGATTTAACAGGTTAAAATTGGTCGTCTTGCTGCTAAACAATACATTTGCAGTTCAACGTTTAATCTGATCAAATTCAAACCGATGCACCTACTTCGAACCCTGCTGTTCTTACTACTTCCTTTATTGGTTAGTGCACAGCAAACTCTTTTGATTTCGGCCCCCAACGATACCATTGACTTGTCCTGTTCCACCTGTAAAACTCGGGTGACCGACTTAGCCTTGGTGAGGGGGCATCAAAGTATTCCGATCAATCTAGACAAACCAGTTAAAGAAAATTTACTACATTGGATCTACTTTGATGGGGTATCTAACGCTTGGGTGAGTACGGAGCAGGAACCCATTTGGACCAAAGGGTTGCAATTATGGGAACAATTGAGCGATACTGTGGTGATTTCCCTTCACATCAACCTCTCGGTTATGGATTCCATTGGGGATTCGACCCGTATTTTTTTAGTCCTTGGAGGAATGATGAAGTCCGATTTAAAAAAGACGCCCATTGTGGGAGTGTACGATTCCAACACTTACGAGCCACTACGGTTTTCGGCAATTGTGCAGCCACCCATTTTAGACCGAAAAAAACAGGCGCTTGAATGTGTCGAGGGAACATTAGAGCTGCAGGAGCTGCACCTGAAAAAAAGAAAAGTCACGGGAGATTTCGAGTTTATTGCGAATAAAATAGGGATCAAGCAATTAGTGCTTTTCCGAAACGGACATTTCTGATCCTCTGATCCACTTTATAAGGGAGCATTAAACCTTTTGAAATCGAAGTAGTCCAACGATTTAAAGTGCTTCAGCAAGCAACAAAATGGTGTGATAACACCATTTTGTTTCCTTTAAGTGGTAAGTACTTGTAGAGTAGGAGTGGAAGTCTTCCCGAGCCCCCTAAATCCTTGAAACGCCTGTTTTTTTGTTGATTCACTGTTTAAATCTGTTGATATGGCATCACTTTCACCCCTTCAAGGCAATTTAGGTACCCGCCGGGCTGCTCAATTGCTCCGCCGGGTCAGCTTTCGATTCAGCCCATCCCGAGTAGACCAGCTCGCCAATATGTCGGCCAGTGCTGCTGTGGATCTGTTGTTGACTGCTCCTAGCCCGTACATGACACAACCGGTTTACGATGACATCACTGTACCGGGGGTGGAAAATACGACTTGGTTGGTACCCACCGGCCTTCCCCTGCCGGCAGAGGACTTTGTACTGCGCCGTTGGGTGGCTGCTTGGTGGCTCAGCGAAGCCATTGAGGACCCCGGTGGAATGCATCGAATGATGCTTTTTTTGCACCAATACGGGATTGTAACCGCTACATCTTTTGGGAATACCCATTTTTTTGATTACCTTCGACTGCTGCGATACGGGGCTTTGGGCAATTGGAAGAAGTTTGCATTTAAGCTGATTTTTGACAATTGTATGCTTCAATACTTGAACAACAACAGCAACACGGCGGCGAATCCACAAGAGAATTTTGCGCGGGAGTTCTTAGAGCTCTTTACCATCGGAAAAGGTCCGCAAGCGGGTCCAGGTGATTATACGAACTTTACTGAAGACGATATTGTACAAGCTGCCAAGGTTTTTACCGGTGTGCGCAACCAAGGTGACCGGAGCATTGTAGATGCGGAAACAGGCATTCCGATGGGTCGTATTCAAACTACCGCCCATAGTTGGGTGGCCAAACAGTTCAGTAGCCGATTGCAGGGGCTTTTGATTCCCGCTGTTACGGTGACTTCCCAGCGAACCCCAGCGAAGGTATTGGAGGAACTCAACCTGTTTGTCAACCGAGTATTTGATCAGCCCGAAACGGCACGTAATTTTTGCCGTCGTTTATACCGCTTCTATGTGAATGAAAAAATCACGGCGGAGATTGAGAACGATATAATTATTCCGCTTGCTGAGACGTTCCGTCAGCAAAATTTTGAGATCAAACCCGTGTTGGCTCAGCTTTTGAGCAGCAGCCATTTCTTCGGAGAAGACGGTGTTAGCAGTGTGGAGCCTATTCAAGGCGGCATGATTAAGTCACCCCTGGAGTTAGCTTATCAGTCCATTACGTTTTTCGGACTTTCTCTTCCCAATGGATATTCTAATCCCACGGGCCGCTTTCGGCTATTTTCCAGCGGAGTATGGGACCGAATGCTGTTATTGGCCGGTTTCCCGCTTTTTATTTCCTCTGACGTAGCGGGTTACCCGGCTTACTACCAAATTCCAGATTACAGCCATCAATGGTTTAACAGTAGCACGATGATTGCGCGCTACAAGTTGCCTGCCATGTTGCTTTCCGGCCGATTTACCATTGGTGCCAATCCCACGGGACAGTTGGGGATAAAACTGGATATTCCTGCTTGGGTACGGAATTCCGGTTTTTTTATAGACCCCTCCGACCCCTATCATTTAGTGGATAAACTGCTCACTTATTTATCGCCCAAAGAAGTGGATGGTGATCGATTTAATTATTTTTATCAAACTATTTTTCTGGACAATCTGCCCCCGGCGGATTGGACGTATGAATGGGAAAATTACCTCAGTACCAACAACGACACGGAAGTAAAAATCGCCTTGGAGCGCCTGATTACGGCTATCCTGTATTCACAAGAATACCAAACGTTCTAGTCAGCTCAACTGGTCGAATTTGTCTAACCAATTCCTTTTTCAAACATGAAACGTCGTAATTTTCTCAAGATACTTCCCCCGGCTACCATTACTCCTTTTTTGGTAAACGGGCACTCAATGACTCCTTTTGCCAACTCCAATATGGCCCGCATGATTGCTGATTGTGAGGCAGTGGAAGGCCGTACCCTTGTATTGGTACAGCTGAAAGGCGGAAATGATGGCTTAAACACCGTTATTCCTATTGCTCAATACGATACTTATGCAAACCTACGTCCTACCATCAAAGTGGGTGAGACCGGGACTGGAGCGTACATTCCCTTGGATGATACGTTAAAAAACGATCGTCAGGTGGGTTTGCACCCTCGCTTGGGCCCCATCAAAGAAATGTACGACAATGGCTGGGTAAACATTGTGCAGGGAGTCGGCTACGAACAGCCCAATCAGTCACATTTTAAAAGCACTGATCTGTGGTTATCTGGAGGTGACGGTACCCCAGAGAATTTCAGCATCTCCTCGGGCTGGATGGGCCGGGCATTGCAGGCCTTATATCCCGATGTTACGGGGGCTCCTCACGAGTTGATGCCAGATCCACTGGGAATTCAAGTCGGTGATCCAAGCCCCTCTCTTGGATTTCATACTGAAACGGAGCACCAGAATTCTATCAACCTCAGTGGCCAAGATATCGGGGGATTTTACTCCTTGATTCAGACCATTGGAGGGCTTCCTCCTCTCCAAATTTCGGACGACGAGCATGGGGAGGAGATTGAATACATAATGAACGTGGAGCGGAGCGTTAATTTGTACGCGGAGCGGATTACGCAAGTCTTTAATATTGGAACCAATGCGATCAGCTACCCCAATACGGCCTTTGCCAACCAGCTGAAGACCGTTGCCCGATTGATCCGTGGAGGAAGCCGAACTAAAATTTTCCTTTGTTCCCTTGGAGGTTTTGATACCCATGAAGGTCAAGTGGGTAGCACTGCTTTAGAAGGGGGCCATGGCGACGTGATGAATACCTTTGCCCAGGGGATCAAAGCCTTTTTTGATGATTTGCAGGCAATGGGAATTGCCGAACAAGTGCTTGCTTGCTCGTTCTCTGAGTTTGGTCGCTGTGCACGTGAAAATGGTTCTACAGGAACCGATCACGGCACCCTGGCACCCATGTTTATTTTTGGGAAAGGCGTAAAACCAGGAGTGACCGGAACGAATGTCAATCTTAGTAACCTCACTAACGACAACCAGCTGCAAAATATGCAGCACGATTACAGGCAGGTATTTACCACCTTACTTCAAGATTGGTTGGGAGCAAATAACTTTGTACTTGAAGAAACCTTGTTTGATAGTTACATGAAAGTGCCCCTGATTGGCAGTACTTTTAAGGCAGATGCCGCCTGCTATTTTGGAGGAACTACGATTATTGGGGAGGGCTTCAAAGCCTCCAACACCCTCACCGTATTTCCCAACCCGGCTAGGTTCAATGCAGAGGTCAGCTATCAATCAAGTACGGCCTTTTTAGCACAATTATCGTTGCATTCCATGTCCGGCAACTTGGTTTATAACGGCCGAGTGAAGGTGCAACCCGGAGACAACTTGTTTTATCTGGATGTTTCAGGACTGTCTGGAGGCTCTTATTTGGTCCGATTGGAGAACCGGGAAACTGGCATTGCGGAAGTACGTAAATTGATGGTGGTAGGGAAATAAATCCTTCCATTTACAAATAAGAAAAGCCAGTCGCTCCCCTTGGAAGGACTGGCTTTTTCTATGTGCTGCTAAAAAAGTTACTGTTTAGGGCTAGCCTCCACTACACCAGAAGGGGCAGGCAATGTTAGCTCCAGTTTTTTAGGGGCATATACATTAAATGAAACTTGTTCCTTAATATCCAATCCTTTTGCTTTTAACTGCCGCTTTAAATTAGGGGCCGTAACCGTTGATTGACCCTCTGAATTCACCAAGCTGAGGTTGTACCGACCAATTCGTACCAGTTCTTCTAGCATGGACGGACTCGTACCGTCCGGCATTTGAACGGTGATCTCAAAACGTAAAGTAGGATTATCCCAGGAATTTACTTCAACAGTACCGGGCAGATCTAAAAAAACAGAGTTGATACCGGTCATGTTAAACGAACGAGTAAATGTCCGGGTAACGGATTGTGCATGAACAGTAGCCACACTCAGAAGTAGGAGGGCGATTAGTCGAAAATAAGCTGTAACATTTTTCATAGTAACCTCCGTTTTATTAATTATACAAATTACGGTTCTTTTTTTGGTTTTGTCAAGGGCTTGTGCAATATTATTTTACATAACTCGCATTTATAAACCAATCAACGGAGTGTTCGAATAAAAAGTTCCAGTTTATGTTCTGGCTGAGAGGGAATTTTCAAAAAAAGAAATTCATCCTCAATTAACACATGCTTGTTACCTTCGCAAAAAATACTCCTAGTTATGAGATACCTTTTTGTTCTCGCGTCTGTTTTTTTCGTTTTTCCTTTAGATGCGCAGCATAAATTACTTCAAAGCGGCCCGATGCTTGGATATGTAGATATGAGGGAAGTGCTGCTCTGGGCGCAGACCAAGGAGGCAGCGACGGTCCAATTTGAGTTTTGGCCAGCCGATCAACCGAAGGCAATTCAGACAACTCCCAAAGTGCGGACGGAGGTCAATGATGGCTTTACCGCCAAATGCATAGCGAGTCCACTAGAACCAGGTGTGAAATACGAATACCGCTTAAAAATCAATGGAAAAGCGGTTTCTTTACCCTATCCAACTACCTTTAGTACTCAAACATTGTGGCAATTCCGGACTGATCCACCTTCCTTTACGGTGGCAGCAGGTAGTTGCAATTACGTCAATGAAACAGTTTACGATCGTCCTGGAAAGCCATATGGCAGCGAACACGAGGTGTTTACCAGCCTAGCCCAGAAAAAACCGGATCTTATGCTATGGTTAGGGGATAATACCTACCTGCGGGAGCCAGACTGGTCTACTCGTACAGGCGTTTACCATCGATATACTCATACCCGCTCTCTACCGGAGGTGCAGCCACTTCTGGCTTCAACCGCTCATTATGCTACCTGGGATGACCATGATTTTGGTCCGAACGACAGCGATGGTACTTGGGTACATAAAGGCCTTTCATTGGAAGCGTTTCAGGATTTTTGGGGAAACCCTAGTTTCGGAGTTGAAGGAGAACCTGGAATTACCACTGCTTTTAAATACAACGATGTGGATTTTTTCCTGTTAGATAACCGCTACCACCGAACTCCTGATTTTTGCAAGACCTGTCCAGAGCGCACGCAATTAGGAAAAACCCAGTTAAAGTGGTTTTTAGAAGCGCTTTCCGCTAGTTCAGCACCCTTTAAAATTGTCGCTATTGGCGGACAGGTGCTGACCAGCAATGAGGCGCATGAAACCTACATTAATTTGTACAAAGAAGAACGCGATCTTATTTTAGCGCATATTGAGCGTGAAAACATCAAAAACGTGGTCTTCATGACTGGAGATCGGCATTTTACAGAGCTGAGTGCCCTCACTAATTCAAAGGGGAATGTGTTGTATGATTTGACCACTTCTTCCCTCACGGCAGGTATTTATTCTGGTGCTGCCAAAGAACAGAATCAATACCGGGTGGACGGAACACTTACGACCGTCCACAATTTTTCAACCCTGCATTTCTCCGGTCCCCGCAAAGAACGGGTATTGGAAATCAAGGTATGGGATAAGGACGGTAAAGAGCTTTGGTCAAAGACCATTAATAGTCAGAAATAAAGATGGTAGGGGTAGTAGGAGCAGGAAGTTTTGGTACCGCTGTAGCTAATTTATTGGCTGCTAATACGGATGTATTGATTTTTAGTCGACGCGCCGACTTTGTGGAGGCTGTAAATGCGGGTTCGGAGTACCAAGGTGTCAAGCTACACCGCCGAATAAAGGCTACGCTTGATCCACAAGCGGTTTCAGAGCGTTGTACGCTGTTATTTTTTGTGGTTCCATCGGGTAATTTCCGGGAAATCCTCCGTGGGTTTTCTCCGTACTTACGGCCGCATCATATCGTTATTCACGGTACCAAAGGATTTGATTTGGGAGGAATTTCGAATGAACTGCTGGAGAGCCAAGGACTCTCTCTCAGCCGGGGCGATGTTCGGACCATGAGTGAAGTAGTGTTAGAGGAGACCAGTGTTGTACGGGTTGGCTGTCTGTCTGGTCCTAATCTGGCAGCTGAAATTGTGGCAGGGCAGCCTACGGCCACGGTAATTGCCAGCCGTTTCAAAGAGGTGATTCAAGCTGGCCAAAAAGTGCTGAACAGCCGACGATTTCATGTATTTGGTTCTTATGACTTGTTGGGGGCTGAGCTGGCGGGGGCATTAAAAAATATTATCGCGCTTGGATCGGGAATCCTTGGTGGATTAGGGATGGGCCGTAATGTCCAAGGCCTGTTAATTGCTAAAGGACTAGGAGAAATGGTACACTTTGGGTTAGCGATGGGAGCTACCAATCAAGCTTTTGTGGGGGTGGCTGGTATTGGTGATTTGGTTGCCACTGCTACCAGCACCAATAGCCGGAACTATACGTTTGGGACCTATTTGGCACAGGGATTATCTGTTACAGAAATTCGGGATCAAATGCCGGAGCTGGCAGAGGGTGTCCGTACCCTGCGAATTGCCCATGCTTTGGCCAAGCATTACAAATTACACGTTCCTATCACCGATATGCTGTATGCAGTTGTATTCGAGGGTGTTCCGGTAGAGCGTGCCCTTGAGTATTTAATGACCTACCCGTATGGGGTAGATGTCGACTATATTTAGCCGTAAAAAAATCCCGGATCCTGATTGAGCTCGAGATCCGGGACGATTGCATAGTGGAACCTTATTTTAAACGGCTTAAAACCGATTTCATACGTCTAATTGCTTCCCGGAGTTGTTCTTCCGAGGCGGCATAACTGAGGCGAAAGCAGTTTGGATCACCAAATGCACTTCCTGAAACGAGTCCAACATGGCCCTGTAGAAGTACATAATCGCAGAAATCATCGGCAGAATGAATGGTCGTCTGCCCGTCTGATTTTCCAAAATAAGCGCTCACATCAGCGAAAATATAGAACGCTCCGTCCGGCAAGTTTGTCTTTATACCTGGAATTTCTTCCAACATACTCAATACGATATCTCGGCGTTCCCGAAAGGCCTCCCGCATTTGTTCGGTAGGGGTGCGATCGCTTAAAAGCGCAACAGCCCCGGCTTTTTGACCGAAGGAGGAAGCACCACTCGTTACCTGCCCCTGTATTTTGGTGCAAGCATCCGCAATAAGACGAGGAGCGCCAATGTAGCCTAATCGCCAACCAGTCATGGCAAAGCCTTTAGCAAAGCCATTGATGGTAATGGTTTGGTTTTTTACCTGAGGGAAGGAGCCGATACTAACATGCTCATGGGTGAAATTGATGTACTCATAAATCTCATCGCTGATGATGTACACCTGAGGGTGTTTTGCTAATACGTTGGCATAGGCCTCCAGCTCCGCCCTGGAAAATACTGCGCCAGTGGGGTTGCAAGGAGAGGAAAAAATGACAAACTTGGTTTTGGGGGTGATGGCAGCTTCCAGCTGAGCGGGTGTGGGCTTGAAATCCTGTTCTACGCCCGCGTACACGCACACAGGTACTCCCTCAGCCATTTTTACGATTTCATAGTACGATACCCAGTAAGGCGAAAAAAGAATGGCCTCATCCCCGGGATCAAGCAACACTTGGCAAAGGTTATAGACCGATTGCTTGGCACCATTGCTGACCACAATTTGGTCTGGAGCATAGTCTAGGTTGTTGTCCCGCTTAAATTTTTCGCTAATAGCCTTGGTGAGGTCGGGTAGGCCTGCCACAGGGGTGTATTTGGTATAGCTGTCCTTTAGAGCTTGGTATGCAGCCTCCTTGATATGGT